>Ga0302140_10000639_pt1 | contig 45324 bp, 30 predicted proteins | sample I_Bog_E1_1_FD_202095 | JGI IMG/M metagenome (GOLD analysis project Ga0302140, IMG submission 202095) | Peat permafrost microbial communities from Stordalen Mire near Abisko, Sweden - I_Bog_E1_1 | ecosystem: Environmental > Terrestrial > Soil > Wetlands > Peat | place: Sweden: Abisko, Stordalen...
CACCGACCTCTGCCGCACGAACCGCGTTCGCGATGTCCTCCCAGCTTTTGCGCTGCGACTCCGTGTAAACGCCGGGCGCGCCGAACCAACCTCGCGCCTGGTCACCGACAAAGGTCCCTCACGGATGATTGGGCCCGCGATAGCGCGCAACATATCTCGCGTAGTTTCCTGTAACGCCGTTTTGCGGGAGGGATGAAATTACCCCGGAAGCGAACACGATCGACAAATCTAGTCGCGCCGTTGGCTTCATACCGCAAGCGCAATCGGCACCCTTGTGGATGCCGGCTGTGCTTGCGGTAAGCGAATGAAATCCGAATCCTCTCGATTGCCTTCAGCGTCGTCTTAAATCGATGTCGAAGCTCACGATGGAGTCCACGGCACCCGTGTGGTAGGTGGATGAGGTCCACGTTGCGGTGAACAGGAACGACGCTTGCGATCTGCAGCCGGAGAAGTCAACGGTGAAGTTGGCGCTCGCTGAGCCGTTGGCTGCGAGGTCTCCGAGTTGCAGAGGCAAGCTGCCCGAGGGCGTGACGACCGGCGTGCACGGCGGGCCAAAGAGTTGTGCGAGTTTGAAGCCGGTGATCTGCGTGGCATACGCCGGACCAGCATCGCCGTTTGTCGCCGTGACCGTGACAACAGCAGTTTCCTTCTTGCCAGGCTTTGGCTCGGCTGGTGTCTGGGTAGACGTGAACTTCAGACCATATCCGGGTAGGTGTTTCGGATCGACGATTCCCCAATAAGCAGGCTTGGCCTGGAGCTGCATGTCAAAGGGTAGCGGGTAGTCCGTACGCGTGACGGGGAAGCTGTCGAGCCAGGTATCGTCGTCTGCCATGCCCCAGATCGTCACCGCGCTCAGCTTGTGTTTCAGTTTGCGGAACTCGTCGAAGTACTCCTTGTAGAGCCAACCCTGCTCTGCGAGCACGGATGCAGGAACTGTATTGCCATAATTGGACGCGATGTCTCCCGCGTTGTAGACACTCTCATCCAATTCCGTGACCTGTTGATCGATGTCCGGGAAGTTTTCGGCTACGGTATTGATCGCCGTGGTCATGGCGCCCGGTGCAGGATAGTTGATGGAGTTGTGCATCTCGTGGCCGATCGCATTAATCGGCACACCGCGCTCGCGCAGCTCACCCACGATCCGAACTAAGCACGCAAGACGGTTTGGGTCAGTGGTGCTGTAGTCGTTGAGGAACAGCATGGTTCCAGGCGGCGCGTATTGTTTCGCCGCGTTGAACGCGACATCCATGTATGTTGGCCCAAGCACCTGGTAGAACGGCCCATGGGCGAGGCAGTCGGGCTGGCTCGGATCGAGTGGCTCGTTGACGACATCCCACGCGTAGACCTTCGTGCCGAAATGTTGCACTTCAGACTTGATGTGCTCCTGGATGTTGGCCGTCACGACAGCCTGGTTGGCCTCCGAGTTTGTTCCATCGCCCGTAGCGTAGGCTGGCGTCTGTGCCCCTGTGGCCCAGAGCAAATTCTGTCCACGCACACGCAGGTTGTGGCAGACGGCCTCACCCACCAGCGCGTCACCGTTGGTGAAGTCGTAGGTGCCGAGACTGGACTCAACGGAACTCCACTTGAGATCATTCCCGGGCGTCATGCTGTCGAAGTGTTTGAAGAGCAACTGGGCGTGCGGGCCGGACAGATCGGTGGTGTCGACCGCCGCACCAATCGGAAAATAGTCGGCATACGTCTTGTAGATGGAAGGAATGTTTGTCTGGATGGACGGCGGCGCAACGTAAGTGAGTTGGAAATCGTCAATGTAGAACGACACTAGGTCATTCCCGGAAGGCGGCACGGTCTGGAAGTAGAGCGTTGCAGCGCCCGTATCGTAGGCGCTCGACATGTTGTAGCCGGTCACGCTGATCTGGTGCCAGTTGCCATCAGCGAGCACCGTAACGCCGGGATATGCCGTGACCGAGGGATAGCTCGTGTTGCCGTTGAGGGTAGTCTGCAGGCTGATGTTGATGACATGGCTCGAGCCATCGGTGGGCAACAGCTTGACCCAGCCACTGATATTGTACTCCGAGCCGTTATACATCTTGTTGCTCACATTAATGGAAGGACCGTCGTAGTTAGCGACTCTTCCCATGGTGAGCAGACTGTGCGTGCCGGTGTGCGCCTCTGCGGTGGAGTTGGTGACCGAGGAACTGCCGGTGCGCGAACTCCACCCATCTAGACCGCCGTCTTCGAAGGTGCTGGTGATGCCGGAGTTGTCCTGCTGGCTAGCGTTCAAAGGCGCAGGAGAGAGCTCACCGATCACTACGTCGCTGACGTAGAACGAGTCGGTTGCACTGCTGGACTGGAGATAGAGCGAGAGACTCGTAGGCGGCCCAGGCAGGTCGCTGAAGCTGAACGTGCCTTGCACCTTGGTCCAGACGGTGCTGGATAATGGCCCCGAAGTTGCGATGTTTCCGTACTGGCCGCTGGTGCTGGCGCAATCCGCAGTCGCGGTCGAAAGGGTGACGGTGGGATTCGTGCTGTCCGGGGCAGCAAGAAGAACATACGCGCTGACCTGGTAGGTAGCGCCCGCGACCACATTGTTGACCGCAAGCAGATTTAGGCTGGGTCCCATGTAGGAAGCGCTGCGGTTGGCGGTGAGAAGACTGCGGGCATCGCCATTGGGGTCGAGCACGGGCGGTGTAACGTTGGTGAGCGTTGCGGAACCAAACGGCGTCCAGCCGTCGAGGCCACCATCCGCGAACGTATACATTGCAATCGGCGACCCGCCCGGAGGCGGAGCGGTTTCGGTGATGACGACGTTGTCGAGATAAAAGGATTGCGCGCTGGTGGCGCCAACGAGTTGAGCGTACAGATTGAGGCCGGTCTCTGTGGCGCTGACCGTATAGCTTCCGCCAATCTGAGCGAACCCGGAGGCAGACACCGAAACCTGGTACGCGCCGATGGTGTCGTAGCAGGTGCCGCCCGAGCAACTCGCGTCGGTGCGAGCGATCGTGAAGTTCGCATTGGAAGCGGCTTCGCCGTTTGTGAGTTGGATGTACCCCGTGATGGTGTAGGTGGCGCCTGCCTGCAGCACGCTATTGAGTTTGATCGACGGCCCACCCGCACCGGTCGCGCCCGTGGTGGTCAGCAAGCTGTAAGAACCGGCGTAGGCGGCCGCATTGGTGGCGACGGGCGTTGTTGCTCCGTTGAACGAGCTCCATCCATCGGCGGTCCCGTCTTCAAAGCTGTAGGTCGCCACGGTCTGAGCCTGTATCCGCTTGACGCCGAAGGCCAACGACAGGAAACATGCCAGGAGAAACCACTTGGATATGAAACCGTTGCAAAACTCTTTCGATGATTCCCGCATGTGACATCTCCCGTTTTGGATGGCCCAGGCGAACATGGCCCAAACAGCTAATTAATGCGCTTTATCTAAATCGGGGGGAGTGTAGCGATCGCTGATTTGAAATGTCAAGCGGATATTTCGGGGGGATTTGATCGCTCTGGAACAACGTTTGTCTTCCGCACATGAGAACGCATGAAATCGCGGATCTCAGCAGTGAGTGAAGTTCAGTGCGGGCGCACGCATCGGATGCCGCACCCACCGGGAGAGCTCGCTGTAATTCCTCATAAGTTGGGTTTTGGCTAAGTTCGATTTTGTCGCTGGGTGGCCTTTCTAAACTTGGTTGAAACACCGTTTTCAGGGAACCGCTCCGGACCCTTGTCAGCTTGAAGCACTATGCTTGTCTTCGTACATATGCGTATGCGAATGCCACCGGCCTCCGTACAGTTTTCGCCACGGCACCTGCCGCATCTTCGAAGTGACGGGCTGATTTGGGGTTACGAAGAAGGCTCGTGCGCGCAGGACCAAGTCAAAAGAGCGACCCCGCGATCTGTTCCGCTATGACCTGAGCTTTTTCGGCGAGACTATCCCGCGTGCTTTCAGGAGGGCCTGCTGGCTGGGTGCTCATGGCCACCGTAAAGATGTTGTTGCGTACTCGACCGACTACCAACTCGCCGGGAAGTGCTTTCTGGTTGGTGACGCAGTGAACGGCCCCGGTTCCTAGTGCTTTTAGCGGCACTGGAGGAGAGGTGCAACCGGCCTCATACGATTCCATTTTCACTTTTGCGATGTCCGCATCGTCGATCTGGATGACAATGATGCGCAGGACGCTGTTGGGTGAACCGCCTGGGAGCTGGAACAGGCAAGATCCAGCGCCGGCTGCAGAATGGTTGACCTCGACGGTGGTCGGGCCGCCCAGGACTCCGGAGGCCGTCGCCGCGTTGAGCCACGGACAAGCGCTCTGAGCAGCGCATGGAATGCACAGCAGAGAGGACAGGCTTGCTAACGCAATGCATATCCATGGTGGAGTTTGTCTTTTCATATTTGGACGTTCGACTTGATCGCTAGCCTCGGCAGTGAGGCTGCCTGAAGAGGTGAAGATTGCGGACACCAGGCGGAGGTTGAACCTGCGCAAGGATATTCGGAACTGTATCGCTTTGTTTTTACGAGCCCTTAAATTATGGCCGCAGGGAGTATCGGTGTCTCGCGCCTTTTGGACAAGCTGAGACTCAATACAATGGTTGAGGGGATCTGCAGGGCGATGTCGCGCGTTCGCTTTCGTCATCGCGGACTGTTTGCGAAAAAGCCACACGGTCAATCTTTTGGTGGACGTGCGGCGCTCGTCCATCCTGATAGACTTCCGCGCAGAAGGATGGTGCATGAACGATAAAGCGATTTACTGGCGCCAATGGCGCGTATGGGCCTTCGCCGCCGTCATCGCGGCTCCTGTTTCCTTCGCAACCGCGCAGGTGAGCGAACAAACCATCCAAAGCACAGCCCAGAGCGCGGACACTCCCACGGCAAAACAGCAGGGAGGTTCGTCGACAGCAGGTGTCTTCGCGCCCGTGCTCGACTCGGAGCACCGGCCGATAACGGCAGGCGGCTTCGTAAAGACCGGCCCGATCGTCTTCCAGGATATCTCCGAGAAAGCAGGCCTGACGGGCTGGCGCCATACGATGGGCACGCCGGAGAAGAAATACGTTATAGAGGAGACTGGTTCCGGGGTGTGCCTGCTTGATTACGACCATGATGGCTGGCTGGATCTATACGTGGTGAATGGTTCAACCTACGACGCGCAGAACGGAAAAGCCCAGCCGGTCCATGCAGCTCTTTTCCATAACAACCATGACGGAACGTTTACAAATGTTGCTTCTGTCGCTGGCGTGACGAATGATCGCTGGGGATATGGATGCGCCGTGGGAGATTATGACAATGATGGTTGGCCAGATTTATACGTGACGAATTTCGGAAACAATCGGCTGTATCGCAATAATCACAATGGAACTTTTACCGACGCTGCGGAGAAGGCAGGCGTTACTCTCGGCAACTGGTCGACCGGCGCAAGCTTTGGGGATTATGACGGAGACGGGCGCCTGGACCTGTTCGTGCCCGGGTATGTTCACTACGATATGGCGCATCCACCGCACGCTGGGGCAGACGTGACGAGCCTGGGTTTCTGCCAGTATCGAGGGGTGAACGTGAGTTGCGGCCCGCGCGGCCTGGAGGGTGAGCCGGACCATCTCTTCCATAACAATGGTGACGGAACGTTTACCGACGTGAGCGAAAAGGCCGGCGTCAGCGACCCAAATCATTACTACGGTTTCAGCTCGACGTTCGTCGATGTCAATGACGATGGCAAGGTGGATTTGATCGTTGCGAACGACTCCTCCTCTAATTACTTGTACATCAACAAGGGCGACGGGACGTTTGAAGACGCCAGCTACTATTCCGGCTTTGCGCTGAATCGGTCGGGCCGGGAGACAGCCTCCATGGGATTGGCGGTTGGGGACTATAAGAACATCGGGCACGTTGGGCTGTACACCACGACGTTTTCGGACGATTACAACACTCTTTTTGACAACAAGGGGGGTGGCAATTTTTCTGAGATTACTTCGCGGACTGGCATCGATGAGGTTACCTATCCATTCCTAAGCTGGGGCACGGAGTTCATCGATTACGACAACGATGGCTGGAAGGATATTTTTGTCGTCAACGGTCACGTGTTTCCAGAGGTTGCGCATCATGACTGGGGTACTAGTTACGCTGAGCGGCCCTTGCTTTTTCATAATGTTGAGCGTGGTCAAAAATTCGCGACGATGCCGGCCGTCGAAGGCACAGGTCTTGCTGACGTGATCCCGGCTCGCGGAGCGGCGTTTGGCGATTTGTTCAACGACGGCAAAATGGACGTGGTCATTAACTGCATGGATCACGCTCCCGTTCTCCTGCGAGACGTCAACGCCGACAAGAATCACTGGGTAGGGCTTCAACTGATTGGCGGTCCTGGGAGCCCGCGTGATGCGGTTGGATCCACGGTCTATGTTCAGGCCAACAGCATGCATCAACGCTCCGATGTGATGAGTGGCGGAAGCTACGAGTCTTCCAACGACCAGCGGCTTCACTTCGGCCTTGGACAAGCAACGTCTGTAGAAACCGTCGAAATTCATTGGGCAAGCACCGGGAAGGTAGAGCACGTGAGCCTTCCGGACGTCGATCGTTATTTCGTGATCGAGGAAGGCAAAGGAATCATTCCCAGTGTGTACGATGGCATCGCCAAAGAGACCTCACCGAGAAAATGAAATGCACTTGAACGATATTGCTTTGATTTTGGTTCCAATCGTAAAGCGCTTCCACTCGAGGTATCTGTCCGTCACAGGCGGAACGCTCGCCTGCCTGCTGCTGGGCAGTGTTGTCTCCGGGCAGCAAGCCGCGCCCGTCCAGCAGCAGGATGCGGTGCGCAAGCAGTACTCGGACAAAATCGCGTCGAGCTACAACTATCGTTTTGGCAAAGACCTTCCGTTCGCGCCCGGTAATCCGGAGGTACAGGGTGGCGGCTTTATTCAGCCGGGAGCGTTTCCGGACCCAGCGTACTGCGCGCACTGCCATCAACAGGCATATCAGCAGTGGCGACAGGCGCTGCATTCGAACTCCTTTCGCGACCCGTTCTATCGCACCAGCGTGAACCTCGTAAACAACACGAAGGGCATCGAGTTCTCTCGCCACTGCGATAGCTGTCACAACCCGATCGGCGTGCTCAGCGGGGCTCTCACGCAGAACTCGCAGGTGGACAGAAAGTTTGATGACAACGGGCTTAACTGCATGGTCTGCCACTCGATCCAGTCGCTGAAGTCCACCAGCGGCAATGGCGGATTTGTGATGAGTATCCCATCCGTCATGGTGGATGAAGACGGTAAGCGCATTCCCGGCGAGGTGCCCTATGACGAAATCCTGAAGCATCCGGATCGTCATTCTCGCGCGGTCATGCAAAGCTTCTATCGGACTCCCGAGTTCTGCGCGGCGTGTCATAAAGCGAACTTGCCGCAGCATCTGAATGACTATAAATTCCTGAGCGCGTTCGTCACGTTTGATGAATGGCAGAACTCGAAGTTCTCTCATCGGAACCCGTTGACCTTCTACACGGGGGATTTCAAGACCTGCCAGGGCTGCCATATGAAACGGGCCAACCTGACCGTCTCGGACTATGGAGCAAAGAATGGAACGTTTGCGTCGCACAGTTGGGCCGCAGGAAATTCGGCTGTTCCGTTCTTTTATGGTTTCGATCAGCAGCTAGAGAAGACCATCAAGTTTCTGCAGGCTGGGGACTATCTGAATATCGATATCTTCGGGATTAAAAAAGTGAATGAAGAGCAGGTGATCGGGCCACTCGGATCGGTGCCTTTCCGGCTTCAACCAAACGACCTGCTTGACGCTTATGTTGTGATTCAGAATAAAAACATTGGACACTCGCTGATCCCGGAGGTCCGTGATCTTTACGAAGCGTGGGTTGAGTTCACGGTGAAGGATCTCAGCGGCAAAGAGATTTATCACAGCGGCTTTCTTCGACCGGACGGCAGCCTGGATCCGCGTGCTCACAGCTTTACGAATCGTCCCGTGACAAAGGACGGCAAGTTTGTCGACAACCACCAGGTCCAAACGATTCATGCGGTGGCTTATGACCAGACGATCCAGTCGGGGCGGTCGACGCTGGTTCGCTATCGCTTCCGCCTTCCTGCTGAAATTAAGGACTCCGTTACGATCACCGCGAAAGTGAACTACCGCCACTTCCGGCAGAGCTACATGAATAATGTGCTTGGAAAAGACCATCCAGCATACCCGGTGGTTGAGGTGGCGGCGCGGAGCCGCACGTTGCACATCGGCGATAACTCTCCGGGTGCTGCCGACCCTGGAGACAATCCGGACTGGATGCGCTGGAACAACCTTGGCATCGGTTACCTGGATCAGCTGCAATATGCCGCGGCCGTCCAGGCATTTGGCGAGGTAGTTCGCCTGCTGCCGGACTACGCGGATGGCTATACAAATATCGCGTTAGCCGAAACGGAGTGGGAGAAGTACAAGTCCGCGCGGAATGCTGTCGAGAAAGCACTGTCGTTGAGCCCGAATAATGCGCGAGCTTTGTACTACAGGGCGCTGCTGGAGCGGCGCGGCGGAGAGTCTGAGGCTGAGCTGGCTGATCTTGAAGAAGTGGTGCAGCAATTTCCCCAATCCCGTGACGCCCGACGGGAGCTGGGCGTGACCTTCTTTCAGCGGGATGATGACGAGCACGCGATGCAGCAGTTCCAGGCCCTCGAAGGGATCGATCCGGATGATATCGCGGCGCACTACAATTTGTCCGTTCTCTACAGGCGGATGGGACTGAAACAGCGGGCGGAACAAGAGCAGGCACTTCTTCTCACCGAGAAGGCTGACCCGGAAGCGCTCACCCGATCGCTCAGCTTTCTGAGCGACCATCCGGAGACTTCAGAAGAAAGTATTCCATGGCATCTTCATACAGACTTAGCACACGACGGAAACGCGGCAGCGCCAAAGTGAGGGGCGCAGCTGCTGCTGTGCTGATGATCTGCGGGGCGATCTCCGGTCAAGTTGTCTTGAAGCCCCGAACAACCCAATCTCCGTTGCAGCAGCATTACGATGCGGCGGAAATGTTGCAGGGTCAGGGCGACCTGGCGCAGGCTGCGTTCCAGTACAAGCTCTTTCTTGCCGAAGCGCTGCATCGGGTCGCCAATGCCCGCGCCCAGGTGGGCGAGTATCCGGAGGCGGTGCCGCTGTTCGACGAAGCCATGGCGCTCGCGCCCAACCACGCAGAGTTGGCGATTGACTATGCCAAGGCAGCTCTGGACGCACACGACCTGGTTAAGGCGCAGCACCTGGCACAAAACCTTGTCGATGCGGATCGAAAGGACAGCCGAGACAAGCAGACGGCGAGTCTTCGTCGGCTTCTTGGGCAGGCGTATCTCGGCATGGATGACAACCAACGAGCAAAGGATCAATTTGCCGCCGCGGTAGCCATCAGCCCCACGTTTGAGAATGAGTATGCGCTCGCCCAATCCTACTTAGCGCTGCTGGACAAGCAGGACGCGGTGAAGATCTTTGCGAAGCTTCAGGCCGAGTTTGGTGACACAGCCGTGGTCCACATGCAATTCGGGCTAGCGTTCTGGGGTGCTGACTTTCCCGAAGAAGCTATCGCGGAGTTCAAGAAGACGCTGGCGAGAGATGACAAGTTTCTGGATGCTCATTACTCGCTTGGCGCCTCGTATCTGAAGCGTTCGGGCGACACGGCGTTTCCTGCTGCCGAAGCGGAATTTCACAAGGAGCTGTCGCTTCATCCGAATGATTTCTTTAGCTACTATGAGCTCGGCAACCTGGCAATGAACGAACATCGACTGCAGGAAGCGGAACGTGATCTCAATCGCGCGGCTGTGCTGAACCCTTACAGTGATGATGTTTTCCTGCTGCTGGGTGATCTGGATAGCCGGCTCGGAAAGACCACGGAGGAAGAAACGGCTTTACGCAAGGCAATCAAACTTTGTAGTGATCCTTCCTGGAATCATTATCAAATCCGGGGAGCTCATTACGAGCTCGGTCTCCTGCTGTTACAAGAGGGCAAGGCCGATGAAGGCAGGAAGGAGATGAAAATTGCAGAGGAGATTTTGCTGCAAAACAGAAAGCTGGACGCTGCGAACCTGGCTGGAAAGGCCGTAGTTAAGTTTCCGGTGCTCAACACCGATGTGATCACCGATCCAGCAGCGGTAGCGAAAGTAAAACAGTTTGAGCAGCAGGTTGGAGCTGCCGTTGCGGACAGCTTCAACAATCTGGGCGCTATCAGCGCTCAAGGTGAGGACTATGTTGCAGCGTCCGCGTACTTTCGACAGGCCGCCGATTGGAATCCAACGATGGACGGTCTGGACTACAACTGGGGGCGGGCGGCGTTTGGCGCCCAGGACTATCGTCAAGCGGAGATTTGCCTCAGCAGGTATATGCGAGCCCATCCGGAGGATGCTCGCCCGCGTGTTGCGCTGGGCATGAGTCGGTTCCAATTGGCAGATTATCGGGGCGCTATCGAAACGCTTGCTCCGTTGGGCGATCAGCTGAATAGGGTTCCGCTGCTGTCCTTTGCTTATGCCGATTCGCTGATAAAGACGGGCGACGTAGATCGTGGCATCGATCGCCTGGAACGACTGCAGGCGTTATCTCCCGGTCTTGCCGTCATTCCAGCAGCTCTGGGAGCGGCCTTGGCAAGCCAAAAGGAATATCGCAAAGCAGAAGCTGAACTACGCCAGGGGCTGCGTCTCGACCCCGCGAATAAGAATGCGAAGTATGATCTGGCGCTGACATTGATCTCTCTCGACCAAAAAGACGAGGCGCAGTTGCTACTAAAAGAGCTGATCCAATCGAAAACCAGGAAGCCGGAAATTTATTATCAGCTCGGCAGGCTTCAGCTGGATCGCGGCGACGTTGATGAAGCGATCACCAGTTTGGAGGTCGCGTCCAAACTCTCGCCAGGAGATGACGCGATTCGTCTCGCGCTGATGAAAGCTCACCAGCAGAAGAACCATGAGTGATGAAACTGGAAGAGGGATGATCGGCAAATTCAGCAGGCTTTTGCTTCAGCTCCAACGTATCTTTCGATAGAAATCCATATCTTTCGGAAACTGGCAAAGACCTTCGCCGCTACGACAGCAAGGAGCGATTTCAGGCTACCCTTCCGCAGCATAACCGCCTCTCGTCACTCCCACGCGCCAACTCTCGTAGTTGAGTTGTCTTCGTCATCGCGTATTGCCTTCTAAGCTTTACGTCCTCTATTGGTCACGGCCCCTATTCCGGATCATTCATCCAATTCATGAGTGTTGCAACGGCCTCATTGGCCTCTCGTGTAGTTGCATCTTTCGATGACCACCAAGTCCCTCACCAAACCTTCTGCAAAGTCGGGTTTTGACTACGTTCATTAGCTCCGCCCCTCGCCGGATTAAACTTGGCGAAAATGCCATTTTTTTGAATTCTCAAGATGCTTCGAGATCCTCAATGAGCGCATTGGTCTGACGCCAGCAAGCGAAAATCGAGTTCCTCAGTGCCTACTCCTGAGTACTTCGCAGCCTTCGGTCAACCAACTCACCGTATCTGGAGAACGATTCGTCTATCTGGTCGAGAGATTGAGGGTTGTCAGGACTTCGGCGGGGAGTTCTTCGAAGTAGATGGCTGCGGACTTTGCCCGGTGATGGTTGAAGACGCGAAGGGCGGAGATGATGGCGAGCAGAAAACCTGTTATGCAGAGGAATCGTGGCGGGCTCGTCAGTACCGTTTGTTCGAGCGAAGCGAACTTCATCGCTAAGGGAACGAAGAGGACGAGGAAGCCCCAGAAGAGGAACTGGACGTTGGATTTTCCGGGGAGGTAGGAGCAGGTGAAGGGGACTTTGTAGAAGCCGATGAGGGCCAGTTCGGCTAATAGGCAGCCGATGAGAAAGAGGACGAGCAGGTGGGCGGCGACTTGGGCCAAAGGGCGGAAGGTGAGAGCGAGGATGGCGGTGGCAACGGTGACGGGAAGGACGCCGAGAAGGATCAGGGTGGTTCGGGTTGCAGCGGTGTAGTCAGGGGTGGGACGAAGTTGCGTGATGCGGAGGATCCAGTTGGCGTTGAGGGAGATGGGCAGGGAGAAGACGCTTCGTAGTCCAACGACCGCAAAGCTCATCATGAGCGTGGTGTTGAGGAGGAAGTCCTGGGTAAGGGGATGGGGAGCGGGAGCGAGGAGGCCGAATTTGAGGGTGCCGAGCGCGATGGCGAAGACGATGGAGAGGTAGAAGGAGAACGCGAGGCGGTGCTGGCGGCTGCGGGTGAGGGCTCGGAGGCTAAAAAGAAGGACGACGGTGGTGAGGGGGTTGCCGAAGCGGAGGGGTCGGTGAGAGCCACGAGCGGCGGGGACGAGGTCTGGCTCTTCAACGGTCTTGCGAAGGGTGCGCTTGTAGCAGAGCAGGAGGGAGGCGAGCGCCCCGGTGAGGGAGATGGCGAGGGCGAGGCAGGCTCGGTCGGAGAGCCAGGTAAGGGATAGGGGTAGAGCACCGTTGAGTCGGACGCAGAAGGCGTAGAACCAGAAGGTCGGCGTGTAGGCGACGACCCAGTGGGCGATTGGGAGAGACATGGCCTCGATTGGGAGGGCTGGCAGCATGAAGAAGCTGGAGAGGGAGTAGGCGAAGGCGAGCATCTGGATCAGAGCGGAAATGCGTAGGAAGATGCGGCGGGGGAGAAGGAGTGTGGCGAATCCTTGCAGGGTGAGGACGGAGCTGTAGAGGAAGAGGACCAAGGCAAGGTTGGCGATCCAAAAGGCGGCGAAGGAGCGGAAGAAACCGCCACTCAGCAATACGGAGACGGCGAGGCTGGGCAGGGCGTTGAGGGAGAGGACGGCGAGTGCGATGACAGCGCTTGAGGCTGAAATTTTGGCGGCGAGTAGAGTGCGCGGCCGTACGGGCAGGGGAGCGAGGACGAGGACGTCGCGGCGGTCGGGGAAGGTGTTGTCCCAGGTGACGACGGTGATGAGGCCGGTGACGAGGGTGGTGAGGAAGAAGAGGGACTCTTCGGTACCGGTAGGGGAGTTCATGACGGCCTGGGCGCTGAGGATGAGGCTGAACATGATGAGGATGCCGGAGAACTGGCCGAGGAAGGCGGTGACGTCGGCCTTGATGGAGAGGGCTTCGAGGTCGATAACGCGCAGGAGGAACTGGTGGCAGAGAACGCGGAACTGAAGGGGAAGGCGGTCGGCGGCGCGCTGGCGGAGGTGAGAGAGGTCAGGCATGGATTTCAGGCGTGGATGAGGTCGGCGATGTCGTGAGCCATGGCGTCGGTATCCTGCTCGACGGCGAGCTGGGAGAAGATGGCCTCGAGGGTGGGGAGGGCCATGAGGGTGCGGAGGTTGGCGATGGAGTCGTCTGCAACGAGGCGGCTGCGGTGGAGGATGACGATGCGGGAGCAGACGCGCTCGACGGTGTCGAGTTAGTGGGAGCTGAAGAGAACGACTTTGCCGCGTGCGGCGAGCTCCTGGATGAGGCTGCGGAGGATGAGGGCCGAGCCGACGTCAAGGCCGGAGAAGGGTTCGTCAAGCAGAACGAGGTCGGGATTGTGGAGGAGGGCGGCGGTGATAAGGACTTTCTGGCGCATGCCTTTGGAGTAGCCGGAGATGGAGGCGTGGCGATCGTCGTAGAGGCTGAAGATGCGGAGCATGCCATCGATGCGGGCTGAAGATTCGGCGGAGGGGAGATCGCGGAGCTGCGCGACCATGGTGAGGTATTCGACGGCGGAGAGATGGTTGTAGAGGTACGGCTCTTCGGGGACGTAGCCCATGCGGCGCTTGTAGGCGATGAGGTCATCGTGGATGGGCTTGCCGTTGAAAAGGATGTGACCGACGGACATGTCGATGAGGCCGGTGATCATCTTCATGGTGGTGGATTTGCCTGAGCCGTTGGGGCCGAGGTAGCCGGTGACTTGGCCGGGATGGGCGGAGAAGCTGACGTTGTCGATGGCGGGAATGCCGGCGTAGAGCTTGGAGACGTTGCGAAGTTCGAGCATAACGTTAGCCTTTCTTGACGAACGAAGCTTCAACTAAGCCCGAGCAGCTGGAACTCGCCCTCGTAGCCTTCCATCTCTTCCTCAACCTCATCCGGCCCGCCATTCAATACTCGGAATCCCGTGTGCGCAAGCACCATAGGGAATATTACCCAGATGAGCCTCCACATATCCTTCTCGAGCGCCATCTCCATCAAGATAACCCCAACGATCGCAGGCGGGAGGACTCCAACATACAAGGTGAGCATCAGGGGAAGACTTGTTCGACCGGGCATGCGAGGCCGGTTGAAGGGTACGCTGCGTTGAAACGCGAAAAATCCATCGGTGAACAGGAAGCAAACGCATGCTCCGACAACCGCTTGCACGGTTAGCTGTCTTGTGTTCCAGCCTGCCACTCGCAGCGCGATCAGAATGCCGCACGTTACACCGGATGCGCAGAAGAGTGTCCATCTTCGCGCAGCAGTTGCACATTCACCGATTCGAACGCCGGTGACGCGGAAGACCCATCCCGCCGAGAGGTTAAGCGGGAAGGCGAACGCCGCCCGTAGCCCTGCGATCACCCAGAACAGCAACAGCGGCATCACCGCGTGCAAACCCCTCGTCGAAAGCCCGTAGTGGATACGCCCGCTGGCTGGAGCAACCGTCATTGCGCACGCCACCGCAAGCGCCAAGCCTGTTCCGCAATATACTGCGAGGTATACCTGATAGCGGTTGTTGCGCGCCATTGTTTGGCCGATGAAGTGAAAGACAGCGCGTTCGCCAGGGCGTCGGATAATGACGTGAATCGTGCGACGCAACCATCGCCATCCCTGCTGCCCGGTGCGCGAATTTCCTTCGATCGCCATCCTGCGCATGCGCGCCCAGGCTAGCGGATAGGTCAGCAACACAACCGCTGCTGCCGTTGCAATTCCGCGAAAAGCATACCCTGACAGTTCTGCTGCAAAGCGCGGGGCAGCCGCGCCATGGAGTACCCGTTCATACACCCCAAGAAACCAGAGCGGCGGAATCCAACGCGTCATCCCCAGTGGCTCCACCAGCAACGCTTGCATCGAGTCGCCAAGCTTGGCATATTGCAGCAGCAACAACGCGAGCAAGGTAACCGAAACCATTTGCAGCAAAGGGGAGATCATTCGAAAACGCGCGGCATCGAGAATACATAGCAGCACGCTGCCAAGCGCTAGAAAGAACTGTGCGGCAAATACTCCTGCCAGCAACACCGCAATCCCATGGGCAAACACCTGTCGAAAAAAATCTCCCTTGCTCACTGCCGGCAACATCACGGTTCCAAACAGGTTGCCGCTCAGCAGAAAGAGAGAGAGAAATCCGACGAGTGCGACAGCCTTTCCGCCGAACATTTGCGCCGGTCGTAGAGGCAACGGCGACAGGATCAGGAAGTCGATACGATCAGGAAACAGCATCTCCCACTCAAAGATCGAAATAGCCCCCATGACAACAAATGAAAACAGAACAAAGAAATATTGATCTGCAATCGCACCCCATGCAGATCTGCCCGGATACTGACCTTGCAGAAAAAACGAAATCGTCAGCCCCGGCACGGCGACGATCGACACAGCGCGCACCACCGTCGTGAGCGTGTCACCATCCACCTGGATCGTGTCGTTGTCGAAGAAGCGCCGAAAGAAATTCCCGATCAGAATGCGCGTGATGCGGTATGTCTCAGCCATGGCGCACCTTCATGACGTTCACCATTTCTTTTGCTACCTGCTCTGTGTCGGTCTGCTGCACCAGTTGGGCGAAGACGCTCTCCAGCGTTGGCAACTCCATTAGCCGGGTGAGATCGCCTGGAGCGGCGTCCGCCACCACCTTTCCCTTGGCCAACACAATGACGCGATCACATACCCGTTCAACGACTTCGAGCACATGCGAGATGTAGAGAATCGCCTTCCCCTCGTCTGCCAGCAACACCAGCAAATCCTTGAAAAGTCGCGCGGAGACGGTATCAAGCCCCGACAGCGGCTCATCCAGAACAATCAACTGCGGATCGTGCAGCAGTGCCGCCGCAATCAGCACCCGCTGCTTCATCCCCTTGGAGTAATCCGTCATCGCCGCATACTGTGCCGCTTCCAGCGACAGCAACTGGAGCAGCATTCTTGCCTTCGTTTCGATTGCGCGCTCCTGCATCCCGCGCAGCCGTCCAATCAGTTGCAGATACTCAAGTCCCGAAAGATGGGTGTAGACCTGCGCCTCTTCCGGCACATACCCAAGCTGCGCCCGATACGATGCTAGGTCCTCATGGATATTTTTCCCTTTGAAGAAGACCTTGCCCTTCGTCGGTTGAATCATCCCGATCACCATCTTCACCGTGGTTGACTTGCCCGAGCCGTTCGGCCCCAGGTAACCCAGCACCTCACCCGCGTTCAGCACGAAGCTGACACCTTCTACCGCGGGAATACTGCGATAACTCTTCGACACATTTCTCAGTTCCAACATGGCAGTCACCCTATGTAGCATACTACTTGTAGTAACATACTACATAGTCATGAACGCGCCATGCCTATCCCATACTGCCGCTCTCATCCTCAAGGCGATCAGCCTAGGGTACTGCTACGGTCTGGATGTCATGGAGATCACCGGACTTCCCAGCGGCACCGTCTACCCAGCCCTGCGCCGGCTCGAAAGAGACGAATTAGTGGAGTCGAAATGGGAGCCCGAAGAGCAGGCCACTGCGAAACAGCGCCCCGCTCGCAGATACTATGAAGTCACCAGAGAAGGAAAGGCAGCAGCTCTCACTGCCACTCAGAGATATCCACTGCTCGCACACTTTGTCCCGGAGAAGCGATCATGAGGCAAGTTTCCACTCCCACTCTCCCACCGTTTGATCGCAAGCTCCTCGAGCTGGTCGAACGGCTGGTCCCATGCGCGGAACGTAACGAGTGGTCTCGCTCCTGGCATGCTGAGCTTTGGCACATGCACCATCGCGGCAACCTGCATCGCCGTTCATCTGTCCTGGAAATGGTGGACTTCTCCATCGGCCTCACCCGCGATGCTCTGTGGCTCCGCACCGAGAGTTGGCGCCGCATCTTTGCCGGCACTGCGTCCCTTTGCGTCGCCTCGCTCGCGGGCCTGATCCTGCTCGCGTCTGTGGTTGCGCTTGCGCCAAATCCGAGCTGGCGATTGCTGAGCACGTCAATGCTAGAGCAATTCAACCGCTCACTCTTCGCAGCTCCATTGATCGTCTTCGTTGCCCTCGCCCGCGGTTCAGGCCGATACATCGAGCAAGGTCCAATCAGCAGAGGCCGCTTTTGGGTCAGACAGCAAGCCTTCTTCTCGGCAAAGGTCATTCAGGTCCTGCTCCTCGCGTTTGTCCTGAGCTTCGATGTCTGTCAGCCTCTCCACAAGCTCTTTCCCGCCACGTCAGACTTCTTCCAGATCTTCGGCTTCGTTCTCTTCGCGCTCATCGGCTTACGCTGGGCAATCCACGATCAGGAGCAGCGTTGCAAACACTGCCTGCATTCGCTCGCCATGCCGGCTCGCGTCGGCCGCCCCTCGCGTAATCTGCTCGAATGGAATGGCACTGAACTGAACTGCAAGCAGGGCCACGGCCTGCTCAGCGTTCCTGAGATGGAGACCAGCTGGTGCCAATCCAGCAGATGGGTCGTCCTCGAATCGGGTTGGGAGCAGGTCGTAGATATCTAACAAATGCTATGAATTAGTACGGTCGGCACTTAGAAGCGAGCTAATCCATTCGTGGCATGTGGCGCGCCACAACTGGTTAGGCACAGTTTTTAGCGCTGCGATTTGGAACCTCTGTGACGATCACTGAACCAGTGCATCATAGCCAATGCGCGAACTGAGCCTGGGTGACCCCTGCAAAGTCGGGTTTTCGGCAAGTTTGATTTTTGCCACTGGGCGGCACGTTTGAACTTAGGTGAAACCCCGTTAACGAGATGCTTCGCTGCTTGATCCTTCGGGCCGTTGTGGAGGGATCGTGGCGGTAGGTTCTAATGAATTGGTTGAGATGCGAAGCTAATTAGCTGAGGGAGCTAGGCGGCCGGTGCGTAGTATCAAAGCACGCAGCCAACCGTTGCCGCGTGCCGGGCATCGGCTTTAAACCTAGCGTGGTGGATGAACTGGCATGCAGATCGTATAGCATTGGTGCCAGCATTCATTGCCGCCACGATGTAAGGGACCTGAAAGCAGGCTTCGCTCTCAAGTCCCCTCAGATCTATTCTCCTGACCATTGCACGCTTAGAACGTGATGCTCCCCTGCACCTGGAGCGTGCGCGGTGTGAAGTTCTGGCGGGTGGACGCCTGCGTGCTCAGGATGTGACCGAAGTTCGCATTGTTAATATCCGTGACCGGATCGCCGCGGCCCGCACGATTCAGCACGTTGAACGCATCGCCGCGGAACGACAGTTTGCGTCCGCCGCCAAGGCTAAATGCCTTCTGCAAGCCGAGGTTCTCAAACGCATAGCCAGGTCCGAATATTCCGGGAAGGATCGGGGGCACGCTGCCGGTCGTCAAGGCTATCTTGTGGACCGGCGTATAGGGAACATGCGTGAAGGCTGCCGGGTTGAGATAGAGTGGTCCGGTGTTGTGCACCGTGTCGATGAACCCCTTCCGGTTTAGCTCGACGGGCTGGCCGGTGTAGTTCGGTCGCGTGGTCGCAAAGATGCCGTTGGAGACAAAGCTATCCGTGATGCCGAGCGTGTCACCGGACTGGTAAATGCCGTTGGCCGCCAGCTTCCAACCTCCGAAAGCCCAGTCCAGCGGCCCATGCAGGTTCACCATTTCATCCTTTCCGAAAGGAAGAGAGTACATGACGGTGAACTTGAACAGTTGGGGCACGTCGAGGAACGAGGCAACGGCTTTTTCAGCTTTCAGGTTGGCGATGTTCTGAACGCCGCCGTTGGTGTCGGTCAACGTCTTGGACCAGGTGTAGTCGATGAAGAAGGAAAGGTCCTTGGTCATACTCTTGCTGATAGTCGCCTGCAGGGCATCGTAGCGCGACCAGCCCTCACCGGCATCAAAGAGCGTGACACCACCGCCGGCGTACTGTGGGATCGGAGCGAGTGCCTGGTTCACATTTCCTTTGAATCCCGCGTAAGGCAGCGGGATATTCGGATGCAGGGAGACATTATCCTCGAGCGCATCTCCATAGGTGGACAGATCGCTGACCGGAAGCTGGTTCAGCTGTGTGAGCGCAGACTGGCGAATGCGGCGTCCGGCGTTCCCGACATAGTTGATTTGGCCGATCACGCCATGCCCCAGGTCCACCTGGAACCCGGCCGTGTAGTTCGCAAAGAGTATTGGCTTGGAGCCCTTTGGATTATTCACATTCACACTCTGCAGGTTCGACTGCGATGGGTTGAAGTTCGGCAACGCTGCCGTTGGCGCAGGGTAGGGATTGCTCAGCTTGCCAACCGCTATGCTCGAATACGCCTGGGTGTTGGTCGTTGAGTTCACAGCGACCGAAGCTGTGTATCCGGTGGTGGGTGGCAGCGTCGAACCCTGAAACGGTTCTGCGCTATATACGGGCGCCTGCGAGTTGATGCCGAAGCCGGCATGGAAGACCATGTGCGGATTGGCATTGTAAGCAACTCCGACGCGAGGAAGAATGACCTTCCAGTCTGGATCTTCGAACGTGTTCTTGTTCAACTCGCCGGCGAAGACAAGCGCTCCTGGCAGGTTCCCCGCGGCAGGATTGGGAATAGAAAGGTCGACGCCGCTCCACTCCCCCTTGGTCTCATAGAGCGCGCCAACCGGCTCCCATCGAATTCCGAGATTCAACGTCAGGCGCGGCGTCACCTTCCAATCATCCTGAAAGTACAAGCCCTCCTCATGTCGGCGATAGTGCTGGGTCCCATCGTAGATGATGCTGGAGAGGGAAGCGAGCTGGCCCAGCTCGAAGCTCGCGAAGGCGTTGCCAGCGTAGTTGATGGTGGAATCGCCATCATCGGTCATGGCGCTTCGAAACGTGTAAGCGCCCGGCGCGGTGGGATAGGTCCAGTTGGTAAGATAAAAGCGCCCCTCAAAGCCGAACTGCAATTGATGGGCTCCGCGACTCATGTACACCTGGTCGATGAGCATGTAATCCGAGTTGCTGCGCAGTTCGCCCTGGTACGTTCCGGCGGTGCCCAGCGTGTTGCTTGCGCCGCCGAGAGCGGCTTGACCGCCAAAGACAATCTGCGGGAAGCCATCCGCATTGAAGTTGGATATGCCCAGCGCAGAGGCCCAGTTTTGCGGCGACTGCACGCTCTGAAAGTGGATCGGCACGAAGAAATAGCCGGCGCCGATGTGATTGGAGACGGTTGGCGAGAGGGTCCAGTAATGATTGATCCTCGCCAACTGCTCATGAAAGACCTGCCCAAAGGCCTGATCAAGAACATTCTTTGCGGTGCTGGGTACGGACCAGAATCCGAGGGGCGCGGGGTTTCCCCCGGTGTTGATCAAGTTTCTGAAGTCGTAGTCATAGAGCAACGAAAGTTTCTGTTTTGATGTCAACACCTGGTCGCCTTTGATGGTGGCGAAGTGTTGCACTAGTGTGGGCTGTGTGGAGGCTAAAGTCGGGATATTATTTACGACCTGGCTACTCAAGTAGTTGGTGGGAAACTTCAATTTGAGGATGTTGGCAGCCACTGGATCAAACAAGCTTGTGGCTATCTGGTTATGCAGAAAGGGATCACGGACAAGTCCAGCACTGGCGGCGGTCAACCCCGTGGTAGGGTCAACCTCGCCAGCGGTGAGAATGCGGGTGGTGGCGGGGTTGTAGATCTGTCCGAAGACTACCGGACGTCCCAGGATATCGTTGGCGACGACTGTGCCTGACTGTGCATTCTGGGTCAACGCCGGGTTCAGCCACGCGGAGAAGTCGCCTTGCATCATTGCCTGGGTGGGCATGGAAACATTAGGTCCACCCAGGCCGATGTTTTCGACTTGATCCCGTTCGTAGTTGAAGAAAAAGAAGCTCTTGTCTCTGCCGTTGTACAGTCTGGGGATGCGAACCGGGCCGCCAATCGATCCGCTGAAAAGATTGAACCGATCTTCAGAGCGCGGCTTGCCCGCCTGTATCCCGGCATAGCTGTTTGCATTCAGGTCTTCATTCTGCAGAATCGAGACGAGGGAGCCATGGAAGTTGTTCGTGCCGGATTTCAGCGAAACGTTCGTAACAGCCGTTCCGCCGCCGTTATATTGCGCATTCATGACGCCAATCTGCACGCTCATTTCGCCGACCGCATCGACGCTGGCACCCTCTTCGCCGGTGTCGAAGCTACCCAGCGGGAGGCCTTCGAAGTAGATTTCGTTTGCCCGGGTCTGACCTCCGTTGATGGATCCAGTAAAGGAGATCCCGGTGGAGCCTGGCAGGCTGTTATAGATGTATTGCGAGATGTCTCGCTCACCGCCTGGAGAAGTTCCTGTCGCCGACACCGGCCAACCCTCTAATTCCTTTGTCCCGATGATGTAATTGATCTGCGTGGACGCAGTGTCCATCAGCTGCTCATCTCCTGAGACGGTGATGGTGCTGGAAGCGGTCGCAGCATCCAAATTCAGGTTGACCGCGAGCAGCTCTCCCACGTGGCACGTGACACCCTTGACGATGGCTGTGTTGAACCCCTTCTGCGTAGCAGAGACGTCATATCGCCCCGGTGGGACCGATGGAACGCTATAAGCACCGACGCCGGTGGCAGTGGCACGATAGGCGACCCCGGTATCAAGATTGGTTGCGACCACCTGCGCGCCGCCGATCATTGCTCCACTCTTGTCCGTGACCGTGCCGGTCAACCCCGCATTGGAGCCTTGCTGCGCAGAGCTGATCGCCTGAGAGGACATCAGCAAGGCGATCGCTACCACGGAAGCAAGCCAACCCAAACCATACCGCCATCGACTGCCGGGGAATCTGGATCGGCCACGGGAAGCTGCCTTGAGGACAGCATCCAGGACGCCACCGGGGAATGAATCGGTCATTGCCAACAGTTGCTGCATGAATCTCCTCCAAAACATTTCGCGCTTTGAGCTTTTTGCGAACACCCTCCGTCGCCTGTTTGGCCGGTAGCAGAATCCGCATCGACAGTGCATCATCTGAGGTCGCCCGGCAACAGGGGCAATCCGGTGAAATACAGGGGGGCGCACTATGCCTTGTGCCTGTAGATAGAGGAGTGTGAATACGCAGCTAATCCGCCCAAGAGGGGGTCTTTACGCCAAGTCTGTTCCATCCACCTTTGCGTGCGCACGGGATGTCGCTGCGTACGCTAGTTCACCGGCAGGCCCCGGGGTCCGGCTGCCTTGCATCGATGCGGTCGTGCACCGTCGTGCACCGAGGCTGTCGTGACGCGCAGTCTCTCCACGCCCGGCCCGCCACTTCGGGTGGGGTGCGCGCTATGCGGGCGAGTGGATTCTCTCCGCAATGACCTTGGCTTTGGTGCTGCCTCCGAAGTACATCGTCGTCTGCAGCAGCACTTCGAAGTTGGACAGCTTACCGGTCTTGCTCATCGCATCGCGGACCACCGGATCCATTTGCCCGGAATGAAAGAGAAAATCCGTGGCAGCGTCGACTCCACCCATCGAGGTGCCTTGCACCAGAAGGGCCTTGCCAGTGGATTCCAGATTATCTGTTAGGGAGATGATCGCGTAACCAATTCTTTGCGGGTCGGTCGCGCTCCATTTGTAGCTCGCCTGTTCGCTAGCAAGGGGCTTACGGTTCAAAACGCTGATGCTGTTTTGGGCGCCATCGTAGGCCATCGCAAAGTTCTCATTCTTATTGAAAAGCTGGATCCAGGGGTCGTAGTTGGGAGATCCTATGAGAATCACGTTCGAATCCTGCAAATCCTGAAACGATAATTCTCGTGCGAAACGGATCTCCATTCGGGATCGATCTACATTTGGGAGCTGCAGCAGCGTCGAGACAAACTTCAGGTCGGAGAGCGTTGTGTATCGCCTGGTTGCGAACGGAGCCCAGGTCGCGCCTGTTGGAGTTTGTGCGTCCGGTTTGCTGAGGTAGGCGCCCGATGCATACTCGGAGACATCGACCTGATTCCTGGCGAGATTTCCGTACATATTAATGCCTGCATCTCCAGGAACAACGATGGTGCGCTGGTTCGGCTTGAAGAGGACATCCCAAATACGATCTGTTTCTGCGCGGGGATGCAGCAGCCGACCTCGCGCAGCCATCACCAGCAGCGTGAGTGCAACGCCAAGAAGCAGCCCCAGGCCGAGCAGAGCTCGCGCTCCAAGTGTTTGCCGGGACGCGGCTGGTGTCGCGAGCGCAACCGCTTGAACCTCTGGCTTCCGATCGGCGTCCTGTTCAACTTGTACGCGCCCAACTTGTATCCCCTCAGTCTGGGGCTCCGGCACGACCGACTCCGCGGGTGCCGCCTGTTCAGCGGCGTACTGAAATTGAGGGACATAGCCTCCGCGTGGAACCACCACCTGGATGGTTTCGCCGCGGCCCTCTTCCTGGTAATGCAGGGCTAACCGCTGGCGCAGCTGTCTCGCCGTCTGGCGGACGATGTTGTCATCGCCGGGGTTATAAGAAGTCGGACGCCCAAAGACGTGAACGCCAATCTGTTGTTCCGTTATCTCATCTATCCGGCCTTGCAGAAAGCGTTCCACAATGTAGAGGAGGAAGGACGAAAGCCTCGAAGCCCTCGCAAAACTTTCCGTGTTGGTCAAACGCAAGACGCAAAGCCAACGCGGATCTGCCTCAAATCCAGCAGGGCTCTTGGCTTCGCTCCTGGCGTTTCGCGCATCTGCTTTCTGCGTGCGCGCAGAACGTTCTAATTCAGCGCTCGGTGCCAGGCTCATTGGGGGATTCCCTAAGTCCCAAGCCTATCGTCCAATGATTAACCGACCGTGAATTGCAAGGTGACGATGGGCGGCTCGAACCGCGTGCCGTCGTGCTTCGCACAGGAATGATCCCGTAAAACCCCTGTTGTGCGCGCTTCCGGCTACGGACAATGAAATGGAAATGCTACTCGGCAACCATCGCAAGTCCGGGGGCCCAGCCCTCAAATCCGCCCTCCACCCTGAACTCGCAACGACGCGATGGTCTCTGATGTTTCTGCTCTGCTGCGCAGTCATCCGACCTGCCCCGGCTCAATTGGCGGCCACACCCCCGATGGGATGGAACAGTTGGAATCATTTCGGAGACCGGGTGAGCGACGCCGATGTGCGGGCGGCGGCCGACGCGCTTGTCTCCACGGGATTGCGCGACAGTGGGTATGTCTACGTCAACATCGATGACGGTTGGCAAGGCAAGCGCGCCGCATCAGGCGAGTTGCGTCCCAACGAACGGTTCCCCGACATGAAGGCCCTGGGAGACTATCTTCACGCCCGCGGATTGAAGCTCGGCATCTATTCCTCGCCCGGGCCCACGACCTGCGCCGGCCACGAGGGAAGCATGGGGCACGAAGAGATGGATGCCAGGACCTTCGCACAGTGGGGGGTGGATTATCTCAAGTACGACATTTGTTCCTACCGCCAGATTCTCGATCGAGACACGCACGGCGACCCCCGACTCGCGCAGCAAAAGATGTTCGCGGCCTTCGGAAAAATGCATGCCGCACTGCAGGCCACCGGCCGGCCGATCGTCTATAGCGTGAGTCAGCACGGACTTTCACGAGGCTGGACGTGGGCCAGGCAGGTGGGCGCAAACTTGTGGCGAACTGGCGACGATGTGCGCGACAACTATCTGAGCGTGACAGAGATCGGCTTTGCCCAGGCCGGGCTCTCGCAGTTTGCGGGCCCGGGCCACTGGAACGATCCCGACATGTTAGAGATCGGCAATGGAGTTCTGACGCCGGACGAGGCTCGAACGCAGCTAAGCCTATGGGCGTTGCTGGCTGCCCCGCTGCTTGCCGGCAATGACTTGTCGGGGATGGATCCCGAGTCTCTCGCGATTCTTAACAATCGCGAGGTTCTGCGCGTCGATCAGGATCCGGCCGGGCTTCAGGGAAACCGGCTCTGGGCCGAGGGCCCGTTAGAGATTTGGGCTCGCCGCCTCGCCGATGGGTCGTTTGCCGTGGGTCTCTTCAATCGGAATCAGGGGCCAGCCGATATTCCTCTGGACCTCAAGTTACTCGGTCTGCATAGTGCGGCGAAGGTGCGGGACGTATGGCAGCATCGCGATCTACCGCCTATCCAAAATCTCAAGTTCTACCTTGTCCCTCCTCACGGAGTCGTCTTGCTGCTGGTCCATCTATGAGCAAATGAAGTCTCTACAGAGAGCTGGATGGGCGATTAATCGCCGATTTACTCACCGAGAAAGTCAGAGCTTCAAGCAAGATCCCCATTAAAGTCGGATTTATGGTCCGCCGCTTGATTCCTCAGCTTGTGTAGAGGGATCGTGGTGGCAGCTTCTAACAAGGAGGATCATCGCTATGCAGATTCATTCCGTTGGCATCGATCTGGGCAAGACGACATTACACCTCGTGGCGCTGGGCGCGGCGGGCAAGGTGCTTGTGCGGAAGAACATGCGCTTCGTTCCCATCAAGACCGATGACCAGCTGGACCTGCAGGCGATTCACCGGGTTTGAGATCGTCTGATTTCCAGGCGCACAGCCGTGATCAACCAGCTGCGTGCATTTCTGCTGGAGTGCGGGATGGTGTTTGCCAAGACGCCAGCGAAGCTGCGAGCTGCGAGCTGCGATGGTGGATGTCCTGGAACGCAGATGCCGACCTAACGCCACAGATGCGCAACCTGATCAGCATGCTGTGGGACGAGTGGAAGCTGGTGAAACAACAGATCACCGCGCTCACCGATGATCTGGAAAAGATCGCTGACGCCGACGCCGGTTGCTTCCGCCAGATTCCCGGGATCGGGCCGGTTGTAGCCAAAGCCATCGTGGCCGCCATCGGTAACGGTGCTGCCTTTCGCAAGGGTCGAGAGTTCGCAGCATGGCTCGGCATCGTGCCACGCCAGTACTCGACCGGAGGCAAGGCGAAGCTGTTTGGCATCAGTAAGCGCGGCAACGTGTACCTGCGCAAGATCCTGATCCACGGTGCATGCACGGCCGTGTTGCGGATCAAGCGCGATCGAGCACCCATTGGAGCCTGGCTTGATGCACGCACCGAACTTCAACGTTGCACCCTCAACGTTTGAGCCAGTCATTCGCGTGGAGAAGGATTCGACTGAAAGAGAAATGGTGCTGATGCGCTGGGGGCTGGTTCCGTTCTTTGCAAAGTCGCTCACGGACTGGAAGGGCTTCTCCACTATCAACGCCAAAGCCGAGACGATCACGTCCAGCGCGACGTGGCGCGGCCCATTCAAGTCCCGAGGGTGCATCGTGCCTGCGGATTACTTCTATGAGTGGAAGGCTCTGGACGACTCGAAGAAGCCCAGGAAACAGCCTTACGCGATCAGCCTGAAAAGCGGCAAGCCTCTCGCGTTTGCGGGACTTTGGGATTCGTGGCATGACAAGGGTAGCAATACCTGGCTCCAAACGTTCTCGATCATCACGACCGAGGCAAATGAAGTGATGAGTTAGATCCACACTCGAATGCCGGTCATTTTGCACCACAGAGATTGGGCGCGTTGGCTTGATCGCACTTCGTACGGATCAGCCTCCCCTTGACCTATTGAGGCCCTACGAGTCTGATGCGATGGAGATGCGTGCTTGCAACCCTGCTGTCGTCAACGTGCGGAACAACGGTCGTGAGATGTTGGTTTGTCTCGGAGCCAATTCCGGGTATTCCCCTGAACAGCGAATAAGAAATCAAGGTTGCGTGCGTCTACTAGCCAGAGCACGATAAGTAACAAGGCGCTGCGACACTTCGATATTCGCAGGCGATCGACCAAAGACCCGAAGCTCTATTCCACTCCTGGGAACGTTCCGGGCTGGCGGGTTTATGCCGCGTACTGGCACTCCTGCCCGCCGCCCGGACCGACAGATCATAGCCACAGCGGCGTCCACCTCATCAGAACATTGCCTTCTCCCCTTCTGGTCACGCCATCCGGCCTACTGGCGGCCGAAATTTCCGTTGATCACCTTCTGTTCGGTGATGACGGAATCCACATAATCGGCCCACCACTGCAACATTTCCTTGCGTTGCTTTGCATACTGCGCACGGTTGTAGATTCCAGCTACCCCGCCCAATTCATGGCTCAAAGCTTTTTCCACCACGGACTTGTCCCAACCATCTTCGCTGAGCAAAGTCGACGCCGTCCTTCGCTGGTCGTGAATAGTGAACGGCTCCATATTGAAGGTCAACCCTTCAAGCGTCTTGTTGAGCGCGCTTTTTGAGAAAGGCTTATGTGGTGTGCCGCGGCCTGGGAGCACAAACTTGGATCCTCCCCAGCCAGAGCTTTCAATTCAAGGAACATCGCTGCCATTTGCTTGACATGTATACGACGTGTTCGTGTTCCTCACCCCTTTTTGCTTTTACATGTTCCTTCGGAATGTTCCATTCGCCTGCCCCGAAATCGAACTCATTCCACGTGGCGAGGACCAGCATGGACTTTCGCACGAGAGTGAGAAGAATGATGTGAAGAGCGAGCTTGAATTGGCGCCGGATATTGTTTCGATAGATCACTTGAAGAAATTCGCGAAGCTCGCGAGGAGTTAAGTTGCGTTTTCGCCTCACAGCCTTGCCGATGAACTTGGTAGCCACCATGGTCGCTGGATTGATCATCGTGAGGCGCTGTTCAACTGCATAGTCGTACATGCGCTTGAGCGCACTCCGCAGGCGAAGCGCGCTCACTGGATGGCCATTGTCCCTCTTGCGATACGTAACCGTTTGAATATCGACCACGCTGATGTCCTTAAGAGCGCGCTCCCCAAAGTCAGGGAAAAAGTCCTTTTCTATGTAACGGCGCTCGTTGCTCGGATCTTTCCAGTTCTTGTCGACCTGCTCCATCAAGTACCGTTCTCCGAACTCTCGGACTGTGAGCATTCTTGAAGATTTGGCTGTCGACTCGGCCCGCACTTTCCGCTCTTCCTCGACGGGTGAAATTCCGCCCGCCACCCTGACGGCCAAAGCGTCGCGACTGTCCCGAGCATCCTTGAGTCCCAGAATCGGGTAGGGCCCGATATTGATCGGTTCCTGCTTGCCGTTAAGGCGATACCGATAAATCCAACTTCTTGATTCATTGGAGTTATATCGAGAAACAGTCCACGTCCATCTGCAGCCGTATACTGCCGTAGCCTCGGCTGTAAATGGTTTATTTCTTTGACAGTTAAGGCCCTTTCGAGTCTCCAATAAGCTGAACTCAGTGTACTCCAACCTTGGAGACTCAAAACGTTGCGGCTGTCTGTGAACATCCTCGACCATACTCGGCCACTAAACATCCTATTTTCAGTAGCTTGATATTTCAAGACGCACCCAATCGAACGCCCCGTAACACCAAATTATTTTCCAATGCAGAAGCTGGAAAAGATGCGCGCCAGAATATCGTCCGCCGTCGTCACCCCGGTAAGCGAGTCCAGTGCCTGCAGAGCATGATGCAGATCCATCAGGATCAGCTCATGCGGAAGCCCTGTCTCATTCGCTGCTCCCGCCGCAGCCAGCGCCTCCAGCGCCGACGCCACTGCCTCCTGCTGCCGAAGATTATTCAGCGCCCCACCCTCAGCCAACGCCCCCGCCGCACCCAGCTGCCCGAGGATCGCCTTGCGTAAGCGCCCCAGCCCGTCCCCGGTCAGCGCGCTCGTCCCAATTGCCGCGCTTTCACCTAACAACGCGCCCTCTACATAGAGTGCCCCGTCCGCCAGCAAGTCCACCTTGTTATAGATAACCAAATGCGGACGCCCCGCCAACTCCGCCTTCAATCGCAACTCCCCCGCCGTCAACTCAAGCGATGCGTCATGGATCAGCAGCACCAGGTCGGCGTCTGCCAGAGCCTCATGCGACCGCGCGATCCCCATCTGCTCCGCAGCATCAATTCCCTCATCCGCATCCCTGCGCAGCCCGGCCGTATCAATCAGCCGCAGCGGAATCCCGCCCAGCGCCACCGACTCTTCCACCGTATCCCGCGTCGTCCCCGGCACAGGAGTCACAATCGCCCTCTCCCGCTCCAGCAATCGGTTAAATAGAGAGCTCTTCCCCGCATTCGGAGGCCCAATCAGCGCAATCGCCGCCCCTTCGCGCAGTAACTGTCCCCGCCGAAAGCTCCCCGCCAACTCCGCCAGCGGCCCCTCCACCGCAGCAATCTCCTGCGCAATCTCCGCCGGAGCAACAATATCCACGTCGTCCAGCTCCCCAGATGAGAAATCCATCCCCGCTTCAAGCAGTGCAATCAGGTGCAGCAGCCCCTCCTTCGCCGGAGCCACCCTTCGCGCCATCGCCCCGCCCATCTGCTGCGCCGCGACCCTCGCCTGATCCAGCGTCTGCGCGGCAATCAAATCTGCCACAGCCTCTGCCTGCGTCAAATCGATTCGCCCTGCCAAAAACGCCCTCTGCGTAAACTCCCCCGGCTGCGCCAGCCTCACCGCCGCTCCGATCCGAGCTCCCTCCGCGAGCGCCCCCCTTACCACCGCCTCCAGCACCACCGGAGATCCATGCGCCGCAATCTCCACCACCGTCTCCCCGGTATACGACCGAGGCTCCAGAAACGCCGTCACCACTGCCTCATCAATAGTTCTGACAACGCGGGCAGTGTTCGCCCTACCCTCTATATCCAACACCCGCACCAGCCGAGCCCGCGCATGCTCCAAGGGCCCGTCTAATGTCACAAGCCGCCCCGCAATCCGAAGCGCCTCAGGCCCCGAGAGCCGCACAATGCCAATCCCGCCCCTGCCCGGAGCGGTTGAGACGGCCACAATCGTATCTCTTCCCGACGTGGTTAGGTCGGATTCATCCGTTACCATGCTCATCCCTCCGCGGCACTACAATCCACCCAGCCGCCCTGCCAATAAAACTCTTCCATTTGTCATAGAAAGATCTGCTAATAGGGAGCGCCTTACGTCGTCAATAGGACCTTAACCCAACATTAACACCAACCTGCGCACCGCTATGTATGGCATGCAACATGCATGTTGCATAGCATCTTGCTTCCCTGAATTCCAAGGATCGCAGCGTTCTCCTTTGTCCCAAGTCGTACGACAACCCAGATTTACCTCATTTTCAGGCTTCACCGGAGGCAGTTTGATGCGTTTTTCCCCCTTGGCCAAGCTTCACCTGGCAGCCGTCTGCACGCTCTTGGCAGCTCTCCTCTTGGCTCCCGCTACGCTCAAGGCGCAAGATTCATCCTCGATGGTCGGAACGGTTACCGACGCGACCGGCGCTGCGATCCCTGAAGCGGAGGTCAACTTGACCAACAAGACTACCGGTCTGCACTTTACCGCGACGACCGACAAGACAGGCACATACCACTTCTTGAATGTGCCTCCAGGGGCCGGCTATACCGAAAACATCTCCCACGAGGGCTTTTCGGCCCAGGATATCAGCGATATCTACTTGACGGTCGGGAACACTCGCACACAGAATGTGAAGCTCGGTGTAGGCGCAACGACGGAGGTCAGTGTCAGTGCTTCCAACTCCGAGCAGACCCTCGATACGACCGATGCTTCGATTGGCTCGAACGTCGATGTTTCTTCTCTTAATCATTTGCCTGTACAGGATCGAACCAGCGGCGTTACTACGTTGTTCAACCTGCAGGCTGGCGTTGTGGATACCCAACTCGACAGCACCAACTCCACTCAATCTGGTTCTGTGACCGGAGCTCGCACGGATCAGACCAGCGTTACGGTGGATGGACTGGATGTGAATGATCTTGCATCCGGCGGAACCTTTACGATCGTTGGTGCTGCTCCCGTCGATTCAGTCGAGCAGTTTACCGGTACTGTGGGAGGCCTCACCCCAGGCCTTGGCACTGGTAGTGGCGGTCAATTCCAGCTCGTCACCAAGCACGGCATCAATAAGTTCCACGGCAACATCAACGAATATCATCGTGATACGTCGACGGCATCGAACACCTACTTCAACAACAATGTGGGCTTGGGGCGCACGCCGCTGATTCGCAACCAGTTCGGAGGCAACGTTGGCGGCCCTATCATCAAGAACAAGCTTTTCTTCTTCTTTGATTTCGCCGATTCCCGCATCATCCAATCCAACGCGATCGAGCAGACCGTGCCCATCCCTGCGCTGTATTCTTCGACGCCAACGTTGAACTACATTAACAGCGGAGCCGGCTGCGGCGATAATAGCCGTCTCAACACCCAGCCAGCCTGCATCAGCAGCATCTCTGCCGCCCAGGCAATCGCCCTCGATCCAGCCCATATCGGTTTCAATCCGAATGTCCTGGCTTTCCTGGCCAAGCGTTACCCCGCGCCCAATGATCCAACCCAGGGCGACGGTGTTAACACAGAGGGATTCCGCTTCAACTATCCGGAACCGGACTTCCAGACAACCTACGTGGGGCGCGTTGACTACAATCTCACGCAAAAGCAAAAGGTTTATGGCCGATTCACGATCAATCGTTTGAACGAGGTCTACCCAACGAGCTCTGGAGCGCCGCAGTTCCCTGGCGATCCGAATGGGCTCACCGAGGTCGACCGCAGCTACGGGTACGTTCTCAGCCACATATGGGCGATTGGCAATAACAAGGTCAATCAGTTTTACTATGGAGACAATATCTCCAAGGTGAGCTTCCCAGCCGGAGATTTCCCCACATCCCCGAACGATTACACCTTCACTGGCCTGTCGAATCCATACGGCACGTACAACTCGCAGTCACGCCGCATCCCGATTCCCGTCGTTCGCGATGACTTCAACTGGCAGGTGAAGAATCACAGTCTTACGATGGGCGGATTTTTCAAGTTCATCAAGACCAACAGTAACAACATCACGAACTTCAACTTCGTCGCGGTGGGAGCAACGGGAGCGACGCTGGGGCAGGGACTTCCGTCAAATGCCCAGCCCTCCGACCTCAATACGAGCTCCCAAGTAGCCACGAACGACTACAACCAAATCTATGCCTCGACACTTGGTGTGATCGGTGACATCTCCGCCAATATCGACTACAACAAGTCAGGTGCGGCCGCCACAGCTGGAGCCGGCAACCCTTACGCTTATCGTTACTTCCAGACAGAGCTTTACGCTGGCGATACCTGGAAGGTGAATAATCAGCTCACGCTCAGCTATGGCGTGCGTTGGCAGACGGATTCGGTTCCCTACGAGGTTCACGGTGAGCAATCCAACTATCAGCTACAGGGCCTTACTCAGCCCCAATCTACCTTCAATCGGTACTTCGGCGACCGCTTGGCGCTGAACGCTACAGGTAGCCTCAACCAAACGCTGCCGTACTTCCAAGCGGTACTCGGAGGCAAGGCAAACAACGCCCCAAGCTCCTATGCACAGCAGTACAAAGACTTTGAGCCCCGCTTCGCCTTCGCTTACAATCCATCGTTTTCTCCGAAGACGGTATTTAGCGGGGGCGCGGCGCTCCTCTATGACCGCACGGTAATAAACGCTGTCAACAACCTGCAAAGTCAGTTGTCATTCCTCTTCGAGAATTCCCCCACCAATCAGCTCGGCGATCTCACCAATCCAGCGGAGCGTCTTGGTGCTAACCTCTCGTACCCTTCTACCCTCGCTCCCGCCCCGTCTTCAATCGCATCCGGGTACATTCCTTACGTCGACCCCGTTACCGGACCATACGGGCTGGCGGATGGTGAAGAGGGCTTTGACATCGATCCAGGTCTGAAGGATCCCTACTCGATTTCTCTGAATGCGGGAGTTCAGCAGGAGCTTCCCTTCCACATGCTCCTCCATATCAACTATGTTGGCCGCCTGGGCCACCGCCTGCTTACCGACGCGGACGCCTCGCAGGTGCTCAACTTCCCAGATAACGCTTCCGGGCAAAGCCTCTCGCAGGCGTTTGGTAACCTGACCACGGAGCTACGCGCAGGTACGGCCATCACAGCGCAGCCCTGGTTTGAAGATGTGGTGGGTAACTATATCGGTGGTCCCGCCGCCTGCACCGCGGCAGGTTATGCGAACTGCACCTCTCTAGTGGCCGCCACCACCGGTCAATACGCTAAGCGAGGCGATCTCGGCGACGCAATACCCTTCGGAATGGCTGGTTATGGCTTACTTCCAACCAACGTTGCGATGCCCTCCCAATTTGCCGGCAATGCTTTCCTGGTCAACAAGGGCTCATCAAACTACCACGCCCTTCTCCTGACATTGAACAAGAACCTGTCACAGGGGCTGCAGTTTGAATTCAACTACACCTGGTCTCATTCGATCGATAACAACTCCCAGGCGGCAAACAACAACGCGTATTTCAACTCCACAGGCATCATCTGTGACGTTACCAAGCCGCGTGCTTGCCGAGGCCCCTCGGACTTCGATGTGCGCCAGATCATCACGGCGGATTTCGCATACGAACTTCCCTTCGGCCACAATCAAAGGTTTTTCGGCGACAGCGGGATTCTAGTAAACGAACTCATTGGCGGCTGGAGCGTCTCAGGGATACCCTCCTACCGCACCGGTCTTCCCATCAACGTTCTCTCTGATGCCTTTATCGCATCCTTTGCGGCGGAAGATCCAGCGATCTTTTTCGGCAACAAGGGTGATCTGAAGTCCAGTGTCAATAATGAGCAGGGAACCGTCTACAATTTCGCAGGCGGTGCTGCCGGCGCACAGAAGGTCGCAAATGAATTCCGCGGCCCGATTGGTCTAGAGTACGGGCAACGTAATCTACTTAAAGGACCAGGTGCCGCCAACCTCGATATGGGACTTGCCAAGATTTTCCCAATCATCCCGTCGAAGAACGTCAACCTGACATTCCGCGCGGATGCGTTCAATATCTTCAATCATCCGAACTTCGCCAATCCTGGAGGCAGCGTGCCGGATATCGTGAACAATGCTTCACCCTTTGGCCAAATCACGTCCACTATCAGCCCATCAGGACAGGTCGGCGACATTCGGGTCGCACAGTTCTCGCTTCGCTTGGAGTTCTAAACCTGTCCGCCTAGGCCAACTTTAGTCCGGCACAACGTGGAAGCCTGATCCCAACCTCCCGAGGCGGGATCAGGCTTTGCACTTATTAGCCTCAAACTGTGCTGCGCACCTTCGATTTGCAACCAGAAACTGGGCTCAGTCAGTTGATTTTTTAAAACTCAATTCCCCGCTGGGCGAGAATACCCCTTTGATATGCGTGCTTTATCTCCCGCATCTCTGTAACGGTATCCGCTAGCTCCACCAGCAGTGGATGAGCGTTTCGGCCCGTCAGAATGATGTGCAACATCTCCGGTTTCCGCCGCAAGACGTCCGCAACTCGTTCAGGATCGAGCATTTTGTACCCGATAACATAATTAATCTCATCGAGGACAATCAGGTCCCAGTCCCCCGAAAAAATCGCCGTTTTTGCCTCCACCCACCCCTCCTCCACCATACGCAGATCCTCTGGATCCGCCTCCGCGCCCCCGACTTTAACAAAACCCCTCCCCAGCTTTCGGAGGGTGTAAGTGAAACCACGTAAACCATTTAACGCCTCGGCCGAATCCAGCTCGCCATAGTGCCATGAACCTTTCAGAAATTGAAGCACCAGGACCCGCATTCCATTTCCCGCCGCACGAAACGCTGTTCCGAGCGCCGCGGTTGTTTTGCCCTTTCCCGCTCCCGTGTTGATAAGAATGAGCCCCCGCCGCTCGTTCACCGCTGAATCTTGTATTGATGTCATGCGCCTAGGGTACCCCAGCTCCGCGCGGCACCGGTCAAGAAATCATTAGTGGCCACTATGGTATGGATGACCAGCGCGAATAGTGAGCGCCCGATAAAGTTGTTCCGCTGCAACTACGGCAGCCAACTCATGCGGTAGCGTGATTCGGCCGAAAGCGATCGTTCTGTCCGCCCGCGATAGCGCCTCAGGGGACCAGCCGTCGGCCGGGCCAATGGCGAAGACGAACTGCTGGATACCTGCGTCGATAAGCGATCCTACCTTCAAGGCCAACTCCTCTGAGCTGAGCTGCTGCCCCTGGCTATCGGCGAGGAACAGTGCAGGCCGAGTGCGCGTTGCTGCAGACGAGAGGAAATCCAAGAGCTTCGGCTCAGACGCAAATATGCGATAGGCGCAAGGTGCATAGCGTCCCACGCGCTCCAGATATCGCTGTATAAGGTCGCCGAAAGATCCGGAGGAGCCTGTCCGGCGAGAAGATATAACTGCAAGAAGGATGTTCAAGGTGTTATTGCAACTAGACAGATATCACTGTAGTTGTCTCCTACAGTCTCCACAATCATATGTCTCCTACAAAAAATGGTAGCAGCGTCCTGACTCTCCTGAGCATTGTTGCAGATTGCTGAAGATATATGAATTCTCGTTGAAATTCGGTTTGGTCCACTACATGCTTATTCAATTCCAGACAGCCCATGATTGCTCAGTCTCTGAACGGTCCAACGACCGAAGGTGGAGACTTATCCAATCTTCGGATGAGGAGGATGAATGAAGCGCATATTTAGCTTTTTGGCAATTTCCATGCTGGTGACTGGGATCGCCTTTGGCCAGACGACGAGCGGTAACGTAGCCGGAAGTGTCAAGGATGCCACAGGTGCTGCACTACCGAACGCAACGGTGACTGCAACCAGCGAATCGACCGGAGTCACCACCTCTACCGTGACCAACGGTGAGGGCGAATTCCTTATTCAGAATCTTCTCCCGGCAACCTACGATGTGAAGACCGTCGCCACGGGCTTCGCCGTGGCCATTGTTAAGGGTGTTCACGTCCAGCTAAATTCGACTGCTACCGCAAATGTCGTCCTCTCGCTCGGTAGCGAGGCGCAAACGGTAGAAGTTAATGCGACCTCAAGCTCACTCCTCGACACGACGACGCAGAACCTTACCACTACCTTCTCGAACCAGGAGCTCTCGGTCCTTCCGACAGCGACAGTTGGCGAGGGCGTATTGAACGTCTCCTTGCTTAGTCCGGGAGTCGCCTCCTCGGGTGGCCTAGGCATTGGCGTTGGACCTTCCGTAGGTGGACAGCGTCCCCGCAATAACAACTTCACCATCGAAGGTATTGACAACAACAACAAAGCTGTAACTGGTCCATTGGTTTATCTGCCCACGGATGCCGTCGGTAGCTTTACCCTTATCACCAACCAGTTCTCGCCTGAGTTCGGGCACTCGTCAGGTGGCCAGTTCAACACCACTTCCCTTTCCGGAACCAACAAATTCCATGGTCGGTTGTACGAATACTTTCAAAACCGTAATCTGAATTCCGCGCAGGGTATCGCGGGCGGCAAGGTGCCGAATCCGCGCTACGACAACAACAAGTACGGCGGACAGCTCGGTGGCCCGATCCTCCGCGACAAACTGTTCTTTTTTGTAAACTTCGAACGCAACACCATCGGTCAGTCTGACAGCTACTATCTCTGCGCACCGACAGCTACGGGTCTTACAGACCTCAGCAGCCTTGCGGCGACGTATGGCTTCAGCGCAAACAATTTGCAGCAGTATCTTAAGTACGAACCTACAGCGAACTATCTGGGTGGTGCGCAGGTAGATGCAACAAATGACAATGCCTGCTTCAATCAGGCTACGGGACCTCAGACTTTGACCGTCACGGGGCCGAGCTCCAGCACGGCAATTCCCTTGGGCAACTATCTTGTGAATTCGCCCTACTTCACCAACATTGATGCGCTGACGACCAGCGTCGATTACACGATCACACAGAAGGACTCTCTCCGTCTCCGGTATATCTACAATACGGAAGGCACCACAGACATTGCGGCAAATCTCCCAACTTTCTGGGTCTCAACTCCCTACAAGTGGCACCTTTTCGCCCTTTCGGAGTACCACACCTTCACGCCAAACCTGATCAACGAGTTCCGCCTTGGTTTCAATCGGTACGACAATACCCTAACGGCTGGAAACTTCAGCTATCCTGGACTCGATGTCTTCCCGAACCTCCAATTTTATGACCAGGGGTATATCAGTATTGGACCCGATGGTAACGCCCCCCAGTTCACCATCCAAAACCTCTACCAGGCGACGGACAACCTGAGCTATTCCAAGGGCCGGCAGACCTTCAAGTTTGGCTTCGATGGGCGCAAATTTATTTCGCCTCAGGGATTCACGCAACGTGCGCGCGGCGACTACGAATGGGCGAACCTGGACCAGTTCCTCCACGATCTGGCACCGGATCAGAACGGCTTTGCCGAACGATCCGCTGGCAATCAGACATATTATGGTGACCAGACGGCATTCTATGGATATGGGAACGACACCTGGCGCGCCACGCCAAAACTTACTTTCAACATCGGTCTGCGATATGAGTTCACGTCCGTTCCTGTCGGTGAGCGCGCTCAGGCACTCAATTCAGTGGCGTCCGTTCCGGGACTCATCAGTTTCCACGCACCCCAACCGCAGTACACCAACTTCGCCCCGCGCGTTGGTATTGAATATGCACCGGACTCCAAGACCTCTATCCGCGCTGGGTTCGGCATTGCATATGACGTGTTGTTCGACAACCTAGGTACACTCTCTTTCCCACCACAGTACTCGACAACGCAAGATGTAGGTTCCGGAAGCGCTCCGGCCTTTGGCTCGCCAAACTTCCTGGCTAACGGTGGGCTACCTCCTGGTACGGGATCGGGAGTCACGGTTCTGTCGGCCGCCGACGCACGCGCAGAGACATCCGCTTATCTCCCCAACCAGGAAGTTCCCTACGCCGAGTCGTACACACTGACGGTGCAGCGCAGCTTCGCTAGCAACTACACGGCCGAGATCGGATACACGGGAACTCGTGGTATTCACCTCCCAACGCAGATCCAGTACAACGTGACGCCTCGGACCACATCTACTAACGAACTCTTCACGCAGGCTGGATCTACTACGCTCGTCGCAGCCGGTTCAGGATCAACCAACCTTGCAGACATCGAAAGCCAATCCAATATCCTACCGGCCTTCGCGGCCGCCGGTTTCACCAGCAAAATTACCTCGTATCAGCCATACTCCGGCTCGAACTACAACGGTCTGATCGCAAACCTCACACGTCGCTTCCAGCATGGCTTGCAGATGAACATTTCCTACACGTGGTCGAAGACGATGGACAACGCTACGGATGAGGTCTTCGCCACCGTTCTTACTCCACGCCGTCCTGAGGATTCTCAGAACCTGAATCAGGACTATAGCCGCTCCGCTCTGGATCGCACCCACCGCTTAACCGCAGAGGTAGTCTACGATCTGCCGTTCTATAAGAACTCCAGCAACTTCATCAAGAAGAACGTTATTGGCAACTGGGAGATTGCACCTATCTACACGTACGAATCTCCTGAATATGCGACGGCGCTCGCAGGCGACAACGCGAACCTCAACGGCGATAGCGGCGCTGCCATCGATCGCCCGATCATCAACCCCAACGGAGTCAAGGGGACCGGTACCGGTGTAGTCGCTAATGTCAGTACCGCCCTGGTTGGTAACTGTGACCCCACTGCAACCAGCGGTCCTTCCTCTATTACTTCGAACAATGCTGCGAACGGTGCCTATCCAGTTTGCTGGAACGATACAGTTGGATACTCTGCTGGCTCCATCAGTGCCGATGGTGTGTTTACATCTTCGAATGCTTATTATGTTCAGGCAGGACCCGGCACTCTTCCCAATGCAGCTCGCAACACGTTGCCGATCCGCCCGATCGACAACATCGATCTGACTCTCATCAAGCGCATCACCGTGTTCGATCACTACTCGGTGGAGATCGGCGCGCAGGCGTTCAACGTTCTCAACCATGCGCAATACCAGCCCGGTACGCTGGATAACGTCAATGGCCCGAGCTATACGGCGAGCTACAACTTCCAAACTGTTACGAGCGCCGCCTTCAACCACCCAGAGAAGGTATTCTCCAACAATCCACGCACCATGCAGCTCTCGGCGAAGTTCAGCTTCTAGGGAATTCGTCAAAGGCTGAAAAAGCGGAACTGGCACTGTGCCAGTTCCGCTTTCTACTTTAAACGGCTGTCCATCTGTGCAGCTCTAGTCTCAGGTCCGCTGAGACCCTACTTTCCGTGCGCTCTCTTTGTAGCCCTGAGGGGAGACGAAGTCTTCGCAGCGGAGCCCTTTTTTGCGGCCTTCTTTACTGCTGACTTTTTCGCGACTACCTTCTTGACCGCTACCGTCTTCTTCGGAGCAATGATATTCTTCGCAGCTACGGCCGAAGTCGAGCTCTTCTTTGCGGCCACGGTTTTCTTCTTCGGAGCGCTCGACGCCGTTCGGCCTGGTAGGATGGCGGCCTTCACCTTCGATTTCAGTTGGGCGTTGAGTTCATCGATGCTCAGCACAGTGGCCGACTTCCGCAAGCGCTCCAATCCATAGAACGCGCGCTTCTCGGCAGAGAAGACATGGACGATGAAGTCGACGTAATCCATAAGAATCCATTCGCCTTGGCGACGGCCTTCAACGGAGTTGGGATAGGTGCCGAACTCTCGCTTGAGACGGATCTCGATTTCATCGGTGATGGCGACGTTTTGACGGTCACTGAGGCCCGTGCAGATAAGAAAATAATCGGTAAGCCCGCTCTCGGATGGATCGAGCGCAAGAATGCGAATGTCCTCGGCCTTCTTATCCTCGCAAGCGGCCGCCGCGACGGCGAGAAGCTGTTGAACTTGTTGTTTGCTGGTGCTTGCCATGGGGCTCCTTGTGCAACCTCAATGGTAGCGCAGGACGAGCCGGAGCGAGGGCCAAACTCCCTCAGGTCCCATAGAGATGATGAGCCCGTATGTAGTTCAAGATGGAACCAGGAAGCAGATCAGCACAATCCGAACCGGATCGCAATAGCGCTCGGATGTTCGTCGCACTTGCAGGTTCCCAAACGGACTCCAGCAAGTGCACCCGCTGCAATTGCTCCGGCTTCAACTGTAGGCGATCTAGGGTCTGCAGCGATACGTTGGGACGACTTACGACAATCCATTCGGCGAGGCCGAGTAATGCGTCGGGAGATCTCCAGCGACGCAGGTCGAGGAAAGCATCCGCTCCGACGAGCACGAAGATACTGTCCTCCCTAGGGAGTTGCTGGCGCAGGGTCGACAGAGTCGCGACAGTATAGTTGGGGGAGCCATCGGCGAGAGGGGCATCGAGAGCCGACGAATCAAAGCGCGTGGAGCCGTCCTCTGGCTGTAGGGCGCACAAGAGGGATACCATTGCGAGTCTGTCTTCAAAAGACGCAGTCGGCCCATCAGGCTTGAGCGGTTGACGCGCAGTCGGTGCAAAGAGAATGCGATCAAGCGAAAACGCTTTGGCAGCAGCGCTTCCAACAGCCAGATGGCCGTAATGGGGTGGATCGAAGCTGCCGCCAAAGAAACCGATACGCATGATGGCTGATTGTAGCTGGCGCTAACTGGTTGGTCGCTTGAGCGGCCGGACCATCGCTATAGCAAGGGCTTAATCCCGCTAATAGATTCAACAGAAAGGCGGCCGAGATCTCGACCGCCCTCAAACGTTGCGAACATTGACGTTAGTGGCGACCGCCACCACCATGTCCTCCGCCCCATCCGCCATGGTAACCTCCGCCCCAACCGCCACGGTAGCCTCCACCCCATCCGCCGTAATACCCGCCGCCCCAGCCGAAGCCGACGTAGAAGGGGTCATAAAAGAATGGGCCGCCGTATCCGAAGTAGTAGGGATACCCGTAATCGTAGTAGGGATAGCCGGCGTATGGTCCGTAGTACTCGGGACCCGGGGCCTGGCCCTCGGTATGAGCGTAGGGAATGAGGTCAGCGCGGGCTTCAAAGGGGTCAAATTCAAAGGAGCGAATGTCCGGGCCGTTAAAGATTACCGCGTGGTTCTCCTTTACTTTGACCGGCTTGGCTTGGCTGTTCGTCCCAGGGTAGGCGTAGGCTTCGCCCTTCAGGACGCGGACGGTGTTGGTATTGGCGTTGAAGGTGTAGAAGCCGTCTTTGATCAAATTGGTTTGGCCGCCGGGGAGGTCGATGAGGATTTGGGCGTGCTTTATGGCGCTGTGGATGCTTACGTTGGCGACTCCGCGTTCGACCCTAAGTTCTGTGTTTTCATTGGCTAAGGTGACCGCGCGGACGGCGCTGCCGTGGCCTACTCGGACGAAGACGCCAGGGGCGGCTACTGCGCTGGCGGAGCCGCGATGGGCTGCGAGGACCTGGCCGGCAGTGAGTTGGACAGGGTAAGCATTGATATCATTGGGGTTCTCGGCGGAGCGCTCGATCGGCGCCGGCTGCGATTGCATGGGGGGATTGCTCATTTGATCGCTCTGCTGATCATTATTCTGCGCGAATGCGGCAGAAGTGGCCGTTGTCAGGGTCAGGGTCAGAGTTAGGAGAAGACTGGTGATTTTCGACATTTGCTGAACCTCTACAGTAGTAGACGAGAATTTAGGGGCAAACGTTGCGGTTTTGTGCGGTTCGCCGCTGCGCGCGTCGATAACCGCGCGCAGCGGCAGGTTTAGGACCGTGATTTTCCGGTAGGCCCCAGCATGGTTTTAAGGCCTTAAGGGGCTTGTTCAGCGCGGTTTTCGGGACATACGTTTTGGCCGTGGCGAAGACGTGGGACGCTGGAGGATGGGCAGGAGGTTTAGTGGGAGTGGAGGGCGGCTCGGACCTTGTCGACCTTGGTTCCGTGAACGCGGATGGCTTCGTGGAGGACCTGGGTGGTGACGCCGAACTCGTGGGCCCAGTAGGCCATGTCGGAGGAGATCTTGGGGTTGATCTCGTGAGGGTCGTGCGGTCCCTTGGAGTGCTCTTCGTGGGCGGCGTGTGGTTCGTGTGCTTTGGGTGCTTCGTTGTGCTCGGACATGGATGGGCCTCGTGTACTGGTTAGAGAGATGTGCGGGAGATGCGCGGGGATGTCCTGTGCGGGGGGAGGGCGGTGGCGGGTCGGGCACATGGGGGAAGATGGCGTGCTGCTGCACAGGCAGGTTCGCTAGCCTGAAGAGATGGAATTGAGAGCCTATAGCGGCAAGGCGAAGCGCGGCGTTGGTGGAGGGAAGACGGATGCACGGACGACGGTGCCGGGGTTTGTGAATCAGAACGGGCAGAGGACGGTGGCGAGGACGGGGTTTCCTTCGGCGTCGTTTGCGGGACAGATTATTTACAAGATGTGTTGCGGACATTGCCGGGCGGAGTATGGGGCGAATGGGTGCGATATCCACTCGCGGAGGTGTCCGGTGTGCCAGGGGGGCTCGGAGGGCGAGGTGCTGCGGGAGATGGCTCCGGGGCTGTTCGGGTCCTGCGCGGACGGCGAGGGTTAGTGACGACGGACCTAGGCGAGAGAGAAAAGCAATTCAGTCGTTGCGGCTGCGGCTGCACTCCGGCCTGAACCTCCGTGCGAGCGGAGAAGGCTCGCTCGGGGCCCGGTTCTGCTGCAGAGTGGTATCCCACCCGTTCCGGCGATGAAGCCACCGGTACGGATGGGGCACCCAGAGGTGTGGGCGGGCTGAAGCTTAGTGGGAGACTTCGGCGTTGGACTGGGAGGTCTGGTGGGCGTGTGTGGAGTGCTGATGGGCCTTCTCGGAGTGCTCGTGGGCCTTGGCGGAGTGGTGGGCTGCTTCTTCGTGATTGCCGGCCTCGTGGTGGTTGGCGGCTTCGTGGTGGGCTTTGGCAGCTTCTTCGTGGTGAGCAGCTGCGGTGCGGTGAGCTTCGTGTGCCATGGGGTTTCTCCTGTGACCGGATGACCGGTGTTGGAGATGCTAGGGCTGGGCGTGTTTCATTGGTGTTAGGGTGGTGTGAAAAGTATTGTGTAGGCGACAAGGCGCTTCGCGGGGGGTGCGATCAATGCCCGAGATCATGGGGCGCAGGAGGTAGGCCTGTCGTCTGCTTAATGGCTGTGCCGTAGCCTTCCTCAGGCTGCAAGTCCAATCGTGTTACAACCGCACTGCATGCATGGTGAAGTAGGCATTAGTACTGTGCCCTTCAGATCCAGCTGGATATTTCGTTCCTTCTTATATGCTTCTCCAGTAAGATCGCGTTAACGAAATTGGAGGAAAGATTGCCAGCTAAGACCTATCCATGTATGCGACTAAAGCAGAAGAAAAACACTCTGCTGGTGACTAAGATGAGTGCGAATCACCTCACACGTGTTGCATATGCTTCAGTTCGAGGTGATTCAGAAGAGGAGGGCGCTGTGCAGCGTGCGCTCAGCCCGCGCCGTATCGCGGGCGTTCGAGATTTCGCTCTTGAAGGTGGCGATTATCCTAATTGCATTGTCCTTAATTGGGTCGGAGATTCACTTTCAATCAAAGGTGGCAGTGTCACGTTGTCTGACGAGCCGAAGACGGCACAAATCATCGACGGCCAGCATCGGGTTGCGGGCTTAGCGGAAGCGATCAAGATGGATAAATCTTTGGCGAAGATTGAGATCCCAGTCGCGCTTTATCAAAACCTTACAACCCAGCAGTGTGCCGACATTTTTCTAGCTATCAACACCGAACAGAAACCGGTTTCCAGAACGCTTGTGTTTGACTTGTACGGGGTCGCATCGGAGCACCTTGTCGACCATAGCGCCTTGCGTGCTAGAGACATCGCTATCGAGTTGAATGAAATCGAGGACTCGCCATATAAGGGCCTTATTAAGCTCCCCGGTTCAGCTCGGATGCGAGGCGGAATCGCCTTATCCACAGTTGTTACAGCACTTAAGCCAATCGTGGATGACAAGGGGCCACTTGATATAGCTGGGATCAAAGAGCTGGAGAGGCAAACTTCGGTTCTCCTCAATTTATTTTCGGTCCTCAAAGACAAGTATGGAAAACAATGGGATTCTGCTGATAACCCATTTCTTTTTGCTTCCGGCTTTATGGCAGCAGTTCAATTCTTCAGAAACAAAATAATTGACTATTGCAAGAGCCAGAAGTCCTTTACGCGAGCAACGATTTCGGACGCTATCGCTTTGAAGGAAAATGGACTCATAAAGCAGTCCGAAGTGAAAGGGCAATCTGGCAGCGCGGCCGTGAGTATCATTTACGACCGATTGATCGACGTCTACACTCCCGACGAGGACGATGACGGGGAGATCGAAATTTAGGTGCATGCTGCAAATTCATATCTGTCGTCGATCGGAAAGTTAGCGTCCGGGAGCATTCTTAGCGAAAGTGAGCGAACAGCGCTCGGCTTTCGTCTTCGTGACGACGCGAGGGACTATTACCAGTCGGCGCTTACAAGCTTCGTAGATGGTATTCGCTCTCTATCTCACGGTTTCTTCACGTGGAGTACAGTCAAGTTTTACTACTCCGTCTTCTACGCCCTCCGATGCCGTTTAGCGCTAAGTGGCGAATGTATTTTCTACGACGGATCCAAACCGCGATATATCACCACCGCTTCTGGAGCTAAGGTATCGAGCCTCAAAGGCACAACCCATAAATGTGTCCTTAGCCGGTTTGCAGCGTCATTTCCAAACGACTTTTTCCTTTCGCAAGATATCGGCACCGAGAAACCCTTGCAATGGCTTATGGAGCGGAGAGAGGAAGTCAACTATGCCTCTTCGAGATTCAGCGAACCTGGTTCTCCCGACTTCCTCAGCTTCGCTGCGCGGACAGAGATTCGGCAAATGCTCGGAGCTTATTCAGCCGACAATCTGTACGTTCATGATCCTGACCACGCGATGGTGGCGTTTCCCTTTCGGCTAATCAAGGACTTACGCGAAAGGTTGCGAGTCTCCAACGTAGAGCCGTTAGTGCAGTTGGAGACAGATTTCTTGGTGGCTTCAACCCGTGATCGCGCTGGAATTGTCACAGCGCTATCTTCGCTTATTTGCTAGGAACTGGAAAGGCGCGGGCTAAAGTCCGCGCCCTTGTTTGTTTATGTGGCTTTTACGGCACGGCTGAAGCCGTGCCCCTTCGACATCAGTGGTTATTGCAGGAGGGTGCCGTCGGGGTTGGTTAGTTTGGGGTCTTCTGGGGGGATTACGGTGGCGCTGGCTACTTTGTCGTCGGCGTCGAGGTTTAAGAGGCGGACGCCGGAGGTGCTGCGGCCGGCGCTGCGGACGGATTTGGTGTCGATGCGGATGATCTTGCCGAATTGGCTGATGACCATCATCTCGGTGGTGTCGTCGACGAGGTTGATGCTGGTGACCTTGCCGATTTTGCTGGAGGTCTTCATGTTGATGACGCCCTTGCCGCCGCGGGTCTGGAGGCGGTAGGCGTCGACGTCGGTGCGCTTGCCGTAGCCGTTGTCCGAGACCGAGAGGATGAGGCAGGGGGTGAGGCCGAGTTTTTCGTCGAGCTTCTGGAGCTTGGCGGCGGCTTCGGGGGAGAGCTCGGGGGCGGCTAGCTCGCCGGGCTCGGCGAGGGCGAGGGGTTGGGTGGAGGCGGAGTCGATGGCTTCGTCGAGGACCTTTTCGACTTGATCCTTGAGGCCTTTGGCGGCGGCCAATTCGAGGCGCTGCTTGTTGCGGGCTTCGGGGGAGGGCGTGACGGCGGCGCCGATGACGTAGTCGTCCTTCTTGAGGGAGATGCCTCGGTTGCCGAAGGCAGGGCGGCCCATGGGGCGGAGATCCTGCTCGTTGAAGCGGATGGCCATGCCGTCGTGGGTGGCGAGGAAGATGACTTGCTCGCCGTCGGTGATCTTGGCGGTGATGAGCTCGTCGTCCTTGTCGATGCCGATGGCGATGATGCCGC
>Ga0302140_10000647_pt1 | contig 45020 bp, 58 predicted proteins | sample I_Bog_E1_1_FD_202095 | JGI IMG/M metagenome (GOLD analysis project Ga0302140, IMG submission 202095) | Peat permafrost microbial communities from Stordalen Mire near Abisko, Sweden - I_Bog_E1_1 | ecosystem: Environmental > Terrestrial > Soil > Wetlands > Peat | place: Sweden: Abisko, Stordalen...
CGGTCTATGTTCTCGCCGAAAGGGATGGCCGATTCCTAAACGAAATCACCCCGCCACTGGACCGCGCCGTCCGGAAAATCTGTCCGGTGTCGCCGACCCCGTAAAGCGTTGATGGAGGGTGAAGCGCTCGGTGAGATTGTCCGGAAGGCCCATCAGATCGGATACGATCGGGGATCATCTTCTATCAGCCGCCCCTAACCCTCATGATGGGAGAATGCAATGTCACCTGGAACTTTGGTCAGGGTTAACGCTTCTGGACCAGCACACTTTTACAATGCGAGTGGGGTCGTGATCGAGACCCCTCATGGCGCATTGCACGGCTACAAGCCGATCGCGCCGGATGAATGGTATATTCGGCTTGACCGGTCGCCCGGCGCTGAGTTTATCTTCGATGAGTTTGAATTGGACGTGCTGACGAAAATGTAGCTGCCACGAACTTGGAACTGTGTCCATGGAAGTACTACATCATTTGGCAGATGCCATTGCCGCCCTCACGAAGGCATACGACGTAGAAACTGACGAAATGGTTGCGGTGCATATCAGGGCCGCGCAAGCATCCGCATTTCGCGCCGTTCGAGCCGTCGCTGAGGGACAGGTCGATGACGGACCGGTGTTGGACTGGACCGAGGAAGTCAAGATCGAGAACAGGTTATCGTGAACTACCACGACCCTAAAGAGGTCGCGGCTTCTTGGTCAAACCTGTCCCGCATCTCCGGAACAAGCACCTCGAATTTTTCGCGATTCAACGATACATGTCTAGATGGCCTGACATCCCCGACAGCGGTATCTCCCCGCGCGTAACTTCCCACTATCCCGGTGGTAGTTTAATCTCAAACTTGGTAGCAGAAAATGACTTGGCTATCGTCACCTTCATATCTATTTATCACGCTCGAAATCGCGCCATTCATCCGCGACCCTGAAGAGGTCGCGGGTTTCTGGCGCTTTCGCTAAACGTTCAATTTGGAGATTGAGATGTACGATTCGCGCGCTGTTCGAGCCGACGATTGGCCTCACATACGGGACAGCATGGTGAAAGATGGCTGGCAATTCCGCAATTTGCTGAAGCCCAAGACAGGCGACAGCGATGTTGGTGATGCCTTTTGGTCGTCACTCGGCGAGCCGGATATCAGGCTGGATGTGATCTACCTTCGGCGTCTGGCCGCGTAACAGGATCAACGGGCAGACTTTGCCGATCGAAGCTACTGTGTCCGAATTGTTAGGTAAACACGGAGAATTCTTATGGATTTGTTCGGACTTATCCATATTTTCGATCCCATCACTGCGCTGTTGGGTGACCATGACTCACATCATGCGATACACGATGGGCATCATCACGATGGGCATCATCACGATGGGCATCATCATCACGGCTGGTTGAGCGGCGAGCATTATCATTCTCACCATCTCCATCATTTCGATTCCGATCCTATCAGCCTGCTCTGTGCTGATGGCAATGGGTTACATTCGGCTCCAGAGCCATCGGCGTTCGTCACGGTTCAACCTACGATCGATCCCAATCATCCAGATGTCTTATCGGCACATTACACTAATTGGTCGGATAATTGGGTGGAGATTTTACCGGTGACGCATATTGATGGTGACGCTGCGCAGGACTTTCATTCCACTGTCGGGCTGCTCAGATTAGCTCCGCATGAAACTCACATGGTCAACTTTCCTGATCTTTACAATGATCACTATCGCGGAGATAACCCTGATCCGATGGATCGTCCACACGACATTATACTGACACTGGCGTCAGACTGTTTCCAACGTGCATTTTCCGAATGCTACATGAATGGTCCACCAAGCGTGGAACGCTACAATCAGTGCATCAAATTGGCGGCGGAAAAGTGTAAATAAAGGCGATTGAAATGGCTCACCATCTGCTGTTCTCAGGGATTGCTGCGTCGCTTGGGTTCGGCGGAAAGGCAGTGGTGGTGGTTGCCCCGAAAGTACTGGCCAAGGTTGCGGTTTCAGCCGCAACCAAGTCTGCGGCTGTTAAACTAGCGGCAGGTAAAATCGTGGCGGCGAAGTTGGCATCGGAGGCGGCGGCTGCAAAACTTGCAGCCGCCAATCTCGCTCTTGCTAATGGCGGCGGGGTAGCGCAGATCGCCGCAGCCAATGCATTGGCAGCGCAAATCGCCGCACAAAACGCGCTGATCGCCGCGCAAAACGCGCTAATAATGGCACAGCTTATGGCGGCTGGGACTGCTGGATCGAGCGGTGTCGGTTTTGGATTACCGGCGATGCCGTTTGTCTATATCGGCGCAAATCTCGCGGTTGCGAAAGTCAAAACGTATATGAGTACTGTTTCGGCGGGCGCGATTACAATCGGAGGGCCGAAAGGAAGCGGAAAAACCACGCTAATGCACCGGCTATATGGTATGAATTTTGCGCTCAATACGCCCTATTCTCCAACGCCAACTGACGGAAAAATCATTCGTGGAGGACGCTCCAATTGGAGTAGTATTTCGTCAGGTGAGAGAAAGCCATTTGTATTGAATTGCGAAGCCACCCGTGATTTCGGCGAGGGGGCAACGGAACAATGGGTGACGGCAGTCGGTGCAGGAGAGTTTACCAACTTCATTTACACCTGGACGTTCAATGATGGAGTTGAAAATGCGGTTGTTTCAGAAGATGGTCGTGTTCGCATCGACTTAGATTCACCGATTTGCAAGCGTAATATTGCTGAGTTTGAGAGATTCCTGACACCCATCCACGAATACGCAACGCACTTAAATAAAAAAATCAAAGTGTTGGTGATCGCTACGCATTCAGATCGCTGGCTTGTATCCACGCTGCCAAATCCGCCTAAATTCTTTTCGGACATGATGGAAAAGCTGAACAAAGTTGTGAGTTCGAACGCGTTTAGCGAAATTGAATGTATCTACGGATATGCCAACATGAATGCGCGGCACAACAGCGATCTTTTGCTGACGCCGCTGGTCGAAGCGTTGTTCAAAGACTGACGAACCCGCGACCAACAGAGCGCGTTCAAGCTTTTCGCGAAATTGACGAGATACCGTTGCATTGGCGCGAAAGGTTTGCTACATAGGGTTTATGCGACCGACCTCCCCTTTGCGAAATACTGGCGTCTAGCGATCTTTTGATCGTCTAGACGTGGTATCGCGTGTGAAGCAGCCGTCGTCCAAAGGTAGGGCCTGAGTTTTCCAAACTCATGACGTCGGTTCGAGTCCGTCCGGCTGCTCCAACTTCACACGCTTTCCTCGGTATTCCTAGGTGGCGGAATTGGCAAACGCACCGTCCTGTTAAGTCGGCGCCGCGTGAAACGCGGTTTGGGGGTTCGAAGCCCTCCCTAGGAGCCATTCAGCGATCGTCACCCGCAAACCGGAGCGACTTTTGCGGTCAGGAACTAGGGGCTTCATAGCGTGTTAAGCTACCATCTGGATTGCGGCTAAATTCTCGGGCATGCTCGGCAAATGCTTCGTCGGTCGGCGCCATGACAGTCAATCGTTTGAGACAAGATCGGGCACCATTAAAATGCTCCAAGCCGACATCGATCGCCGCTTGCCGGGCCAGCCATTGGGCCTGATTATAGACCGGCAGCGCTGCATGAGCTTCGGCATAAACGCGCAAAACATGTTTTACTTGTTTCTGAAACCGAGCTAACTGTATGCCTCGATGTTTCGCATTCGACGCGATGTTCTCGGCGTTTTCTTTCTCAAAGCCATAAGAATCATTCAACCAGCGCAAGGTCTTGAACACCTTCTCGCGGCCGAGGATTAAATTGTAGCGGATCATATGGGTCATTCGATGGGTGATATCACCCACATGTTCGACCAACAGACTCAGCACACCGCCGCCAATGGTCTGTTGGACCTGGATCATGGCGACTTCCGGATCGCCCCGTTGCGCCTCACCCAACGCGGTGAAGGCCGCTATTACATCATCTGGTAAGGCGGCTTGCGACTCCTCACACAACGTCATCCAGTGGCGAAGCTCATTTCCCATACGGTATTTATGCGCGCTCGCACGACCGCTAAGAAAACTGCGCCAGATGCCTCAAAATCTCTGCTGGCATCTCGCGTTTGGCCTGCTCGATCGTCTCGAACCGCGATTTATTAAAAATGGCGACAGTGCCACCTTCGTCCATCCGGCCATCAATCCAGAAATAGTTGCAGTTCGACAGCTTGGCGGCGATTGGCGCCAGCGCAGAGAGACGCCCGAGGTCGCCCGTTTCGGCCAGTTCGCAGAGTGTGTTGAGAATGCCGCCAAACAGCTTTTGGTCGGCTTTCGCCACTTCCGGGCTTGGCCACCGAATTATCGTTTCCCCGACAGCAAACCCTGGCGCGGTGACCTCGCGCAGTCGCGCCAGCAGACTCGCGGCAAAATCATCAGCGATCGGCATCAGGTAGAAGCATTGCCAGAAGCCCTTTTGGGGCAGCACCACGCCAAAATAGCCAGTCGCCGCAGAAGGGATGGGGGTCATCGCGAATCGCTCCTCCAGTTCATCCTCAGCAAGACTAACGCGGATCGCGCGAGGTGTATGTAAGGGCGTATTTTCTGCCATGTCAAATAAACGTGTTTTAATATCACGTAATTGCTAGGATGATCTGATCGATAGCGGACAAAACTAAATTTCTGCGATAGCCAAAAGACCGGGCTGAACAACGGATTCTCATCGCCCATATGGGCGGATCATTGCGTACGGCATCGGCAATCGTCTCGTGACAGACGGGTTGACCTCGGAACTCTTCTCGCCAAAACCGGAATCGAGACAAAGATAGAGATAGACCGATGGCCACTCGCCAGAAATTGACATTTGATTCCACCAGTTACGGTGCCGATGGACCGTGGACCTTTAACTATTATTGGGCACAGGACGGCTACACAACCGACGATATGTCGTCGTACCTCGTCAATCCCCTGGTAGCCCCCTCGCTTAATCCGTTTTCGATGGCGGGTGGCAATCTCGACATTGCCGCCTTTTCAGCCCCGGCAGGAATCGACCCAGATGCCCTGGGCGATAAGCCGAATGTCTCCGGCATGCTGACCACATACTCGTCATTCGCACAGCAATACGGGTATTTTGAGGTGCGGGCCGAGCTACCCAGCACGCCCGGTGTGATGTCGGCGTTTTGGCTCTTGCCTGCGGATGGAAGCTGGCCGCCGGAAGTGGATGTGTTCGAAATTCCAGGCGTCAACCCCACCTCCATGCTGATGACCGTCCATAGCCAAGACTACTCCATCCCGACGCTGGCCACGGTGGCAAACACCTCCACAGGGTTCCACGACTTTGCGGTTGATTGGGAGCCGGATACAATCACATGGTATTTCGACGGCACCCAGGTCGCGCAGGCCGCCACACCGCCTGATCTCAACCAGCCGATGTATATGCTGCTCGACACCATGACCGGAGTGCCAGGATCGCGCGATGGTCAGCCGACCGGTTCGTTTAGCGATGCCATGCAGGTACAATGGGTGCACGTCTTCGCGTCCAATCCCTACCCTGACACGGCCGCCACTGTGGGCGCCGACAAGATCATCGGTGATGCGGCTGGCGGCATGGAATTCATTTATGACGGACCCAATCATACTAGCAGCATCTCGGATTTCGATCCCTGGCTGGATCAGTTGCTCTTGGTTGGCACGAGTGTGCCGGATTTCGCGCATCTCAGCATTACCAAAGCGGCGGATGGGCACGCCATCATTGAGACCGCTGGGAACGTCATCAATCTCTACGGTGTCATCCCGAGCGTGCTAAACGCGGCTAACGTGCTGTTTGCCGTCAAAGACCCCACCACTTAATCCCAACGCTTCGCCTGCACGGTTCAGCGTCGCGGGCCAGCCCGATCTCTCAAGGCTGGCCTTAGGGTCTTGTTTTCGGTCAAGATTCCACACATTCGCATGGCAGATTGACCGACGAATTTTCTTAATCAGAATAAGATTCCTCGTTGACAAAGGTTGTTTTTGTGGTATTGTGCCTATATCGGAACCAATCGGTGGTTCTAGCCCTATAAGGACACGAACATGAACGCCTCCGTTGCTAATGTTATCTCGGTTGACTTCCGCACCGCGCCGGTGGTGACCGACTTCGCTGAGGCCAGCACGCCCAGGAGCGAACTGGCTCGGCGTCTGGCGGCAGAAGCGCTGGCGCAGACCGGAAAGCTTGGCCAGGGCGGCAACAAGGCGGGCAAGCTCCGCACGCTGTCCGAAGGCCGGTCCGACGTGTTCGCCTTGAATCCTTACCTCATCAAGGTGCGTCCAGGCTTCAACAACCGGATCATGAACAGCCCGGACAATCTCGCCCACATTGACAGCCTCGCGATCTCCATCGCCGAGGTCGGCGTCAAGAAGCCGCTGGTGGTGGCAATCGAGGGCGACGAGGTGTTCCTGGTCGATGGCGAATGCCGCCTGCTCGGCACACTCCGGGCGATCGAAGTCTACGGGGCCGAAATCGCCACCATTCCGGCGATGACCGATGGTCGGTTTGCCGACGAAGCCAGCCGCGTGGCCGATCAGATCGTCCTCAACGGTGGCAAAGCCTTCACCCCGCTGGAACAGGGCAAGGTCTTCGTCAAACTGATCTCCTTTGGCTGGTCGCACGCTCGCATCGCCAAGACGGCCGGTCTGACGCCGGTACGGGTTGGTCAAATCCTCGATCTGATGGCCGACTCCAACGAAGGCATCAGGGACATGGTCGCCGCCGGACAGATTTCCTCGACAGCGGCGGCGCAAATCCTGAAAGCCTCGGACGGGGATGCGGTGGTCGCAGAGAACGTCATGACGGCAGCGGTGACAGTCGCCAAGGCAGCCGGTAAGACCCGTGCCACGGCGAAGCATGTCAAGGCAGCCAGTGGCGCTCCGGCCAAGATGACTACCAAGGCTGAATTGGCAGCCCTATTCCTGGCCAAGACCACACTGATCGAAGTCCTCGATAAGAGAACCGTGACCGTGCGGATGTCCGCCGCCAACTGGAACCGGGTCAGCACGCTGCTGAATATCGACTAAGCCGCAATCGGATCGCCTTCGCCCATCTCCAGGCCGCTCGCTACTTCCGCGAGCGGTTTGGGCGCTCCTCAGCAATGCCCCTATGCAGTGGAGCGGCCCGGCTTTTTGATCGTCAGATAGGAGCGAAACTTGCTCGGCACCGGCATTTGCAGATGCGCCAGAAGTGCCGTGGTCGCCGCCCGCTCCTCAGTGGTCAAAGTCTCGCTCATCGCCAGGATTTTGACATTGCCCTGCCCGGTCTTGGAATCGGTTTCCGTCTTCATCAACACTCGCAGTTTGTCGCCCGCGCGCACCAGATAGGCTCGCTGGCCATCGCCATTCACCCCGGCCCGATAGGAGAACACCTCGATGCCTCCAAACGTGCCGACCGATACCATGATCTCACTGACCGTGCGCCCGACCGCGCCATTGTCGCGATTGAGCTTCATGTCAAACAAATCAAGCTCTTGGTTCAACCAGGGCGAAAGACCCAAGCCGAGCTTGGTGATGAATGCTTTCAGATCAAAATCTGCTTTCTCGAACTGAGAAAAGATCGCCGTCTTTTGCTCGCGTGTGATGTCGTGCGATGTCATATTGTAAAAATAACTCGCCGACTGATCGCCTGCCTTCAGACGTTTTTGCAGTTGCAGCCAACTCTTAAAATCCGCGCCGATGAAGTTGATCTGGTTCTCATCGTTCACGCTGAACAGAATGGCGAAATGGCGCCATTTGCTATCGTGATCCTGACGCTCGGGCGGCAGGTGCGCATTCATCTCTTTGTCGGCCGGAGTATCCCCTTCCGCCATTATGCCATAATACGAGGCGCCATTACGATCAGGCACCTTCCACACCGGCAGCGTGCCGATTTTGCTCACCTGTTCCGACACTGCTTCGAACGGCGTCCAGGTGCCGTCCTGGCAGGTAATGCCATATTTCTCCGGCAGGAAGGTGTTGTAGCCTTCGGTGACGAAATGCTGGCTGTTGAGATAGGCGCAGATATCTTTAGCGTGGCCGATCAGATAACGTTGATCACCGTGCCGATCTGGTTGTTTCCACGCGAGCGCAGTGTTGTCGATCTCTGCGATCGGTTGCTCGAACGAGCCGATGCGAACCATGAGGGCATTGCCGCGACGAAACAGGGTCAGATCGCCATATTGTTTGGTGAAGCTTTCGCCGGTCGTCGTCACCGGTTGCGCGAACCAAGACATCAGGCCCAGCGCTTTGGCGAGCGTGTCGAGGCTCCGGCTGTCCTGCATCGTCACCCCTTTGCGCTTCATTGCCGCAGTCCACAACGCCCCTACCTGGGCGCCCTGAGGCTGGCGATTGCCCGGCCAGAGATGATCTATCACGGCTTGGATTTTGATCGCCCGGTCGGTTTTGGCCGGGCCATAATAGCCAGCACCATAGGTCGTCTCGATCTCCTTGACCGTCCGGTATACCCGTTGCGCCGTCGCTGGGTTGATCGGCGGGGTGAAGGGCAATTTCAGTTTGGCTGCCATTTGCACCAGAGTCGCATTCGTCGCGGTGATCGCCGGACCGAGTTCGGCCTGCACATCATAGGGATCATTGGTTCCGGCACGACGGGCGGCGAACTTGACAGCGATATCAGCGGTGATTTGACGGTAACTGACATCGGAATCGAAATCACCAGACACGGGTTCGAAATCCGGTCCCATGAGGACCACTGCGATTTTATCGCCACTGTGATCGGTGCTGGCACGATGCCTGACCAAAAAGCGGTACTCCTTGTTCATGGTCACGACGATTTTACGTTTGGCCTGTGTATAGAACGTCATCGCCACTTGCTGTTCGCCGGTCAGGTTGTTGCCGATAATCCGATCGCCAATGGCCTGGGCGATCATGCCCGGCAAACGTTTAAACTGTTCAGTCGGATCGGAGTGATTGATCCCTGCGGCGGCCTCGCCCCGGAGTCGATAGATATCGATAACCTTGAATGCGCTGCGACGCAGAAACACGCATTGTTCTGGTTCGGCCTCATAGATGACCGCTTCGCTTGCCGTTTTTGATTTGTCTTCGAGACAATCGACCCCGGCTTTCAGCAGCAACGCGGTCTGTTGTGCATTGGGTGTTAGCCGTTTTTGGCCGACCGTGACGTAAGTTTGCAGGACGCCGAGGAACTGTTTCGCCGCCAGATTACCCAGGCCGTACGAATAGCGGCGCTGCACGAAAGCCATTTTCTTCACGGGTTCTTCAACCCCCATGCGGGTGAGCAGATCGATCGCCTGGGCGGCTGACATGGTGTTGATCACCAGCTTGTTTGCTGCCGTGCTGCGGATCACCCGCAGATAGCCAGCCTGCTGGCCATACTCGATATTGGACGGGTTTTTGATCACATAGTCCAACGGATAGGTGTAAAGACCAACCGGATCGCTATGGTTTGGATTGATCGAAAATGATTTGTTAACGGTATCACCAACCGCATTGGTAAAATTCACATAAAGTGATGCATCACCCACCAGCGGCAAATATTTCGCATGGAAGATGGAAAACGTCTTCGGATAGAGATCAGAGAAGTGAATCTCGTGCAGGATTTCATGGCTCAACATAATTAATATTTACTATGTTGTCGGCTTGACGGGTCGCTCCCTTAGCGCGCTATCGCCTCTGGGTCAAGCGCCGGTCCAGTTGAATCTTTGCTTGCATTGTTGTTTTCACTGCGCATACCTTTGGTCGCAGTTCAACGGGAGCATAATGGAATGAAAACTTTTCAGATCAAGACACAGCCCGATTGGCATGCGGTCGCCGCTTATCTGTTGGATCAGGCCGTCGGTGAATCTGAAACAGATTCTGTTGACACACACAGTGCCTGGGAAAAGGCCGGTCGGCTGGTGGAGACTGGGGGGTCTGCCGAGGCGACGAAATATTCGGCACTGGTGATTTATCGGGGATCACAGGCGATCTCTTTGCTCGCGGCCATTGAACCGCAAGTTATTCATCTGTCGATGGCGCAGGTGCTTCCTGGCCCGAAACCGGCATTGGGCCGCTTATCCGATGCGATGGCGCTTGAAGCAGCGGCAGCGATTTTGGGCCGGTATGAGGAGCGGATCGAGAGCGTGATGCCACAGGTGCGGCACTTTTATCGCGTGAACGAAGCGTTCTCGAACCACTTGGCAGCCCGGCACAGACCGCATAGTCCATCCGCTTCCCAGGATGGCCTGGGGCGCGCCCCAGGCTCTATTCTGCCGGGGATGTGAACAGGCGGAGGAGATCGAGACCGGCGGCTCGGGCGTATTGTTGCACCGCAAGCACAGCGATCTCTTCCAGTTGACGCAGGCTATGATCGTCTTCAAGACGATCATAGCGGACGGCCTTCATCGTCGGACTGTCCGCCAAGCCCAACCAATGCGCCAAGGCGATGTGGATGATCTCGTGATCGATCCACATCCGTAGCGTATCCTCGTCGTACCCATGCTGGAACGCGGTCGCGCGATAGGCGGCGGTGTCCTCGGGCTGCCCCGCAACAGTGCGACCATCGGCAAAGCTGATCAATGTGCTGGTCGGAAAGATGCTGATAGTCGTGGGACCAATGGCAATGGTCGCGTCATGTGATGGCTTCATCTGCGTATCTATCCGGCAAATCCTGGCTATCATACCGCGAGGCTTCATCCATGGTATCAAGGAATCGCCGTAGGGTCTCGATCGCGCATTGCAACCCATAGGCGCGACGCAGTTCCCGTGTGATGCGCGACAGCATGATTGAGAAGGCCATCTCATTGCCGAGGGTTACCCGTGTGTTTGTGATCAACAAACCAGTCACTTCCCAATAGGGCAGCGCCTCGGGGGGGATACGAAAGTCAGGATCAGCAACGGCGACGGTGACTTGGGTCGGCGCTTCGTTGAGTTCTGGTTGGTCTGACATGGGGCGCTCGCTTTCTTTGCGTTGTCTATGACCAATCGGCATTACTATCAAGTCCACTTCCCGACTAGCATTATTTGCCGCTAATCTCTAAATATTGCTGCACGACGATAAGCAGATGTGAGTTCATGAGCGAATTGCGCCAATGGCTGGGTCTGATGGAAGCAGCGGGTGACCCGATGCGGAGCGAAATTCTCCGTCTGTTCGATCGGCTGCCCGCACGCTGGCGGGCGGAAGATGGTTCGGAGGCGTGGAAAAATCTCCGCTTTGCTGCATGGTTGGCGGCCCAACCAGACGAGTCGCTGGCGGCGACCCTGGTGTCGTTCCAAACGACCCTGGCTTATCTGGCCGCCAATCCGAAAGCGAAGCTCAGCGATCCGCTCAAACGGCGCGTCCCCCGAGCCAAGGTCGCCACGTTAACCACGCTGTTGAGCCGGGCCGGAGCGCCATTCCAAAACTGGTTGCTGAACTTACTGAAGGATGATCCGGCCGATCTCCAGCACGCGCTGGGCGATCCACCGACAAAGCGGGAATATTTGGACGAATACCTGCAAGACCAATTATCGGTTTCTGTGCTCGCCAATGGGCTGATCACGTTTTGGACATTGAGCAACCATATCCAACGGCTGATCGGCAATCTGCCGGTTGTGTTGTATCATTTTACCTCATCCGCCGTGATGCCTTCGATCCGAGCGGATGGGTTGCACGGCGATCGCAAGTCGGTCAATCGCCGCCAAACCGAGGGAGTTTACTTGACGACCGAGACGGACGGACCGGCCGTGAATGGCTATATCCGCAATGCACTTGCGGCGCATGGTGGCAAACCTGTCAAGCTTCTCATTCAATGTTATTTGACCGACTTGGCGCCCGACCCGGACGACGAAGACATCAGCAGTGGGCAGCATCAGTTCATCATTCCCGCCGTATCCCCGGCGCAGATCATCGGCGTGCAAAGAACCCGGTGATCTGGTTAGTTTGCAGAAAAAAGGTTAAAAATCGATGTCAACCTACACAATCATTCCACATGGTGGGGATAGCACGCAGTTCGATGTGGTGATCACCAACGGGTCCCAACACGTCATGCTCGGATTTGAGACCGAAGCTGATGCCGAGGCCTGGATCGCAAACGCCGAGCGCTTTGAACCGAGCGAGCATGACGACGATGGCTATTCGCTACCTCTGCCACCGGTCGATAAGCCGTGAGACATCAATAGCGGTCATAATGCTGATGATGATGCCCCCAACCGGGATCAATCACACACCCGGCTACCCCTAAACACCCCAAACACAAAATGAAAATTCTGAAATAGGTCATGTTTCATGTTCCTGCTGTCGTGGCCTATGTATCTGCGAACTGCATGGGTGATTGTTTGCGTGAAGCAATTAAATTGCAGCTTGACGATACTTCGCCAATGCAGGTAATCCTAGCACCGGTCTAGTCGATTGAGCCGGACCGCAAGACGCAGGAGCATATATGTCAACAACAACCACTCCCATTCCGAAGTATCGATCCTGGGAGGTGATCAGCGACGACCCGATGGAGAAAACTGATCGATTTCTCATTGCGGATGGCTTTCTGTATCGCACGACGGTCTGGGCCAGCGGCGCCGCTGGGGAACGCGCCGTTGCCACCGCCATGATTTTCAAGCCGTTCGGCGCCATCGGATCACAAAGTGACTTTGAGACGCCAGCCGTCGATCCGACCAGCCAGCCCCCGACCGGTCAGCCCGGTATCTAATTTCTCATGCAGGCATCTGGGCAAAACACGCCTGGATGCCTGTGCCTCGCAGCCAAATGTTGAAGTTCGGTCATGTCAAGTGTAGAACCAGCACATGCCCCGACATTCCGCCCTGCTCCCGAGTCGCACCTTCAAAGAAACCGCTCAGTCGATGGCCGAGCGGGCGAAATTGCTGGAATTTGCGCGCTTTGCAAGGGGTGATCCGCTATTAACCGCCTTCGAGGAAGGCTTTGCCAGTTCGATGGAACAATTAGGCCGGACACCCACGGGACCATTGCCATCCGAAAAACAACGGGCGGTGATGGAACGCATCGCGCGCAAAATCGGCTTCGGGTGTGAGCCAGAACCGCCGCCAGCCCCGCCCGATGAAGCCGACTTCTGCGAGGTCGAGGAGGTGCCGGACTACGAACAATGGGACGATTGGTGAACTACTGCGACCTGTGAACTTTTGGGTCAAATCCGAATAATGGATTCGATTTGGCGACTTCGGCGTTGAAAAGGACATCCCATGCCACGCGTCATCACGGCTCTGAAAAACGACGGGACTGACTTACTGGGAATGACCACATTAGCCCTGAAAATGGCAGATAACAGCATCGTTTCAGGATCACTGCTCACCGTGGAAAGCAATCACTTTTGCGTGGTCAAATCACGTGGTGTGATTATGAATGTATATGACACCGGCCAATATACGCTGGTTACCCCAGACAAACCGCTGATCGGCAGTATTGTGCAAGGGTTTTTCGGCGGCTCCTCGCCCTGGCAGTACGAGGTCATCTACGTCAATCGGGCCAAGCTACTGGTCCGCAGTGAGGGCATCGCGACGAGCGCTGAGATGGCGGAGGTTTCATTTCAAGTGGATTATTACATCCACATCGACACCAGGGAGGACGCGCTAAAGTTGATTCAACATCTGCCGTTCTCGGGCTCGGTGATTGATGTGCCGGAAATCGCCAGCTACGCAGGTCCAGCGATCGAGCAAGCGATTAATCAGGTGATCCAGGTCACCAAATTGGAGGAAATCAACGAGCATATCGATTCGTTGCGTCAGAGCGTGCAGGGACAACTGACCGATTTCCTGGCGGTTTACGGCATCATGCTGAACAGCCTGAAAGTACTTATCCTGCCGAAGGATCAGCGAATGCGCGAACTCATCTCGCTGCAAGCGCTGGGCTTGTCGGCCATGGAATCCGTGCGGTACTATTTGGCCCTGCAAATGGCAGCCAGAGGTCTGGTCTCGGCGCCCAATGCGGCGATCGGCGCACCATTCCAGATTGGCGGTCAACCCATCGGGACGTTCCCGCTTGACCTCGGAACCAGGGAGAAGACATGATGGCAAGTTTACTGTTCTACAATCTGCCCAAAATCGACCAGATTGCGGTTAATTTGTTTTACGGCTGGGGCTACAATTTCTATCGTCTGGAAAATCAGCTTCGGCAGGATGACTTGCTGGTGCGCTCCCACGTCAGCAAGCTACTCGGGTTGTCACGTGGGCTTTTGGAAAAGGCCCAACAGAACTATCGTCGCGTCGCCCTTCCGCCGCCAACCCGCGACAACCCCCGCCCGACGCCTGAGGCGTTGGCCGGGGCCGAAACACTGGAACGCCTGAGCGCGGCGGTGGGCGATCTGGAAGGGCGGATACGGGCGCTGCCGGTGCCGGAAGATGACCGGATGACGCAGCGCTACCGGCAAGAGGCCGAGACCCTGGTAGCACTCGGCACCTGCGATACCCGACTGGTCGGCCGGGCACAAATGCTATTCGAACTACTTCAGAATAAGGATCAGGTCTGGATTCTCACCAATACGGCCGATATCGAGGAAGGGTTTTCGGCGATTGAGGCGACCCTTCTCGAACGGCTGATGGTGCTCGGCTAAACTCATCTCAAAACAGTTGCCACAAGTGGGTGATCATCCACTTGATCCACGCCCAAATAAGAACCCAACATAGGATTCCTCCGGCACCGATGGTGAGGCCAAGCAATAGCCTCGCCATCGCCTTCGATTTGTAGCCTTCCTTGAAACCAGTTTCATAGCCCTCACTGTATAAATCGCGATCGTTGGGCATGTGTTACCCTTTCAGGCAAATCAGAACGTGATTGTCACTGCGGTCCCGGACGAATCGCTGGCAAAGGTGATCTGCCCCTTGACCTGCTGGATCAGCCGCCGTACCAAGCCTAGACCATGACGTTTGTTGGGCTGCGGTTCCACTCCCATCCCGGCGCCATCATCAACAATGCGCAACACCGTAACATCATCCTCACGACGGACCGACAACACAATGAGACCGGAACGCCCATCCGCAAACGCATGTTTTTGACAATTGGCAATCAATTCTGTGACGGCCAGACCAATTGCCGTGACCACATCTAAATTCGTCGCCAATGGGTGCATATCACCGCAGACCAAGGTGATCCGTTTGTCCGTCATTGTATTGGTGATACCGGCACTGAGTGCCCGCAGATAGCCTGACAGATCGATGGTGGTCTGCATGCCAGTGCCAAGCAGATGATCGTAAACCTGGGCCAAGGTGAACACGCGCCGCGCGATCGCCGCCAACGACTGCTGGGCGAGATGCGCATCAGCGCTGGCGAGATCAAGCATCCCGTGGATCAGTTGTAGATTATTCCTCACGCGGTGCGAAAGCTCCTGAAGCAGCATTTGCTTTTGTTCGATCAATTGCTTTTGCTCGTCCAGCCGCCGGTGGGTGCTGATGGCTTCTGCCAACACATTAGCGAACCCGGTCAAAAAATCGCTGTCATGCTGGGCATAGTCGCGTTTCTCCGGGCTATCAATCTGCAATACGCCATAGGCGCCGTCCGATCCCTTGATGATGACGTTGACCGTAGACACGATCTTGTTGTCGCGATAAAACGGTGAGTAGGTTGGCCCCACCCGCAGATCGCTGTAGATGCTGGCCTGCCCCGTGAGAAATGCCACGACGGCGGGCGCGTCCGGTTCGGTGGCGAGATGGAAGACGATATTTTTAAGCGCATTTTCCGGCAACCCAACGCCCGCTTCGATAATCAAATCATTATGCTCTGGCCGATAACGGGTGATCTTACAGAGCGGCACGTCCATGAGCGCGGCACAGACCCGCGTGGCCTCGGTCAGGATGCCATGCAGATCGGTTTCACGAAGGGCGAAGGTGCCAAAATCCGCCAGCGCCCGCTGTTGCGCGCGCAGGCGATCAATTTCCAGCTTATAAACTTCGTTCATACCTCTTTTTTCCCACTTTCCGCAGACAAAAGCAACCCGAATCAAGAACTGTTGTTGCGTTCGATCAACTCATGCTTATACTTACGGTTACTTCAACACAGTAAGCAAGGAAAACTGATATGGCATTACGGGTGATGATTGTCGAAGACGAACTGCAACTAGCCGACATCCTCGAAGAAGTTTTACTGTCATATGGTTTCGAGATTGCTGGCATCGCGGGTACAGTCAATGAAGGCCGCACCATCGTGACGCGCGGCCGAGCGCCGGATGTTGCGGTGATCGATATCCGTCTGGCCGAGGGCGATGACGGCACCTGCCTCGGGCGTGATCTCATCGCTCTGGGCAAAATCGGGGTGCTCTATGCGAGCGGCAACATCGATCCAGACTTTTTCGCGCGGGCGATCGGCCACGCCTATATCGCCAAACCCTACGCGCTGCGCGACATGTGCCGGGCCGTGGAAATCACCGCCGAACGCGCCCGTACCGGACAAATCTCCGGCTTCGTGCCGAACGCGCTAGTTCTTCTGCCGTTGCCATTATGACCGATCACCATCAGGCGAGGCGCATTCGGGCGCCGCCTTTGCCGGATCGCAACACAATTTCGTCAGACAAGCGAAAGCGTCTCGCCTTGGCAATTCAAACCGGACTACAAGTTCACTGTCAGTTTAAACCTGGGGTGGGTTCGGTGACAAATTGGCTTATGCACAAGCTGAGCATTGTTGAGTCAATCAATTTCACCAGTTTTGTGGTCTTAATCGCGACCTTCCTCATCGCCGGACTGATCACCTTCATCGGCCAAGCCAAGGATCGATCCTGGCGCGGCCTCTGGCATCATTTACTCCCACCGACCACGCTGACCCACCGGTCATCGCGCGCCGATATCATCTTCTGGATCGTCAAACACCTGTTAAAACCACTTTGGATTTTTCCGGTGGTGTTGTCGAGCACAAGCATCGGCACGGTCGTGCATGCGACCCTGGCTGATCTGCTGCCGATCAAGTTCCAGCCGACCGCGCATCCCAGTTGGTGGCTGATCCTGGTGTTCACGATCACGATGATCGTGGTGAATGACCTGAGCTATTATGTGTATCACCGGGCGCAGCATAGCTACGCGTGGCTGTGGGAGTTCCACAAAGTGCACCACTCGGCCGAGCGGATGGTGGGCACCACCGATGGCCGTGTGCATCCGATCGATGATCTGCTGTATTATGTTTGGAATGGCCTGTTCGCCGGTTGCTTTTTTGGCATGTGGCTGTTCGTCATCGTCAATCCCGTGATGCTGGCGGTCCTCGGACTGAATGCGCTCATCTGGACCCATATCCTCACCTTCGGCTATGTGAAGCATCTGCCCTACGGTCTATCTTTCGGCTGGCTGAACAAGATACTGGTCTCGCCCTTGCAACATCATCTGCACCACAGCGTCGATCCGGCGCATTATAATCGCAACTATGGCATCCTGTTGAGCGTGTGGGATCGCATGTTGGGCACCGCGTGTGATCCCAAGCCGGGCGAACAGTTTGTGTTCGGGCTGGCGAACAACGAGGCGGCGCAATACCATTCCACAGTAAAGCTCTTTACCCTGCCATTGATCAACATCTGGGCCATGATCAAACGCGCGGTTGTCAATTGCCTCCCGCATCTTCATCGCACTCGCCACCCCCCGATTCCACGTTAAATGGCACCACCGTCGATAGCCGTCTGTAACGGGGTGTACACGCCTCAGGCGCCTCGGTGGCAGGGGGATGCGATCAGGGCGCTGAAACGTCCCCAGCACCCCTCAGGGGCGCGCCAGACAGGGGTCTAGGTGATACCTGGACTGGATAGTCCCAAACTCCGCAGGATCAGTCCGGCACCGGGGATTGTTTTGAGACGTTCCTTGACGTCCGGCAATTGCAAGGCGTGCAGGAAATAGGTTTTGTTACCGATCAGGTATTTGGTGGCCGGGCCGACATCAGGATAATCGAACGTCAATCCACCGTCCTTGGTCATCTTGGGTTTATGGCCGCCAAATACCGAATCCGGAATCATCGCGACCAGGGCGCGGATCAGCGTCGGACCGCCAAACACCAGATGCGGCACGATCAGGCCACGCTTCTTCGCCATTGCTGCGAGGGGGGCGGACACGGCCCCCCAAAATGGCCGCCCGGTGGCTTTCAATTCCTCGATGCCGCGTAAAATCGAACGCGGATCGCCCGCCGCCCCTACCAGCTTGATCATGCCCGAACGCTGCGCCCGCGCCGCGACATAGCCCGCCGCATCGCCATAGAAGGTCCATCCGGCTGCACGCGATAAGAATTTTTCTTCCGTCCAGGCCGCTCCGGTGGCGTCCTGGTAGGATTTGGCGAACAACGCATAGGCATGCGCCGGATCGATCTCGCCCAAACTCATGGCTTCCATGATCTGCTGTGCCAGCCCCTTGTTTCGCATGCCCAATCCCCCCCTACATACCGAGATATTTAAGGATTTGATCGATACAGATGATCGTATGGAGCCGGGCAAAACTGATTTGCATGGATCACGCGGCGTCTGAGTGATCGCGTTTTCGTGATTATTTGCTTGACAGACCGCAAAAGCGCGGATATAACCGCCCGCAGTTGAGACGTGAGTGTTATGGTCGATGTCAGCAATTTATGGCCATTTGAGATCGCCTGGGGTCCCAGCCAGCATCCGGCTGATGGCGCCTCTCTGATGGACACGGTCGCGTGGTTCGAGAATGGCGTTCTGGATGAACATCATCCGTCCGTCTGTCCGGTGCTGGGCATCTTTGCCAGGATCGTGAACATGTCGCTGACACCGGATGCCCGGCAGCATCTGCGGAAATATATCCCGCTCCTGGCGCGGACAGCCGATGCCGAATCCGCGACGATGCGGTTCCAGCATCTCGTCAAACTGATCACCCGGCTCGAACACCCTGTCCTGAGCCGCATCCCCTTCGTCGGTGCCAAACTGGTCGCCCGCCAGATGGCCGACATGATGGCCGACCTGCACTATGCCGAGTGCAGAAGTCTGGTGTGTCTCTTTCACCTCACTGATGCTCGCCTGCTCCGGGAATTCGATCGGCTGATCGCCATCGGCAAACCCTCGCGGCCATGGACTGAGCAGCGCTCCAAACGCGCGGTGCGCCGCTTTGCCGCCGCCATTGCAAGCCGGATCAATCCGGACCTAGAAGACTTCGCCCTGGTCCAATAACCAAGACGTAGCCGGTCCAGGCCTGGGCTGCCTGGGTCAGATTGGCGCGGACCCTCTCAGGGATCATCGGGCGGGACCCAAACCCCCCCTGGCGGCGATTTCGGCTTAACCAGAAATCCCGTCCGGCATCGGTCTGCCGATAATGCAATCCGTACGACGCGATCAGGTCCTGACGATTGGCGGATTGGAAGCTTGTGCAGTCTTGCGCCATGCGCCGCAAGCTGCTCGCCGCAATGTCTGCGATGGCGAAGTCCAAGCCGAGCGCCCGTCCCGTGCCATCATACGACTCCCATAGCGCACAATCGACGTAGCCTTTGGCAAAGGCATCCAGCGTGATGGTGGGCGGAAACCCACGCACGACACCGAGACCGCTCTTAAGCTTCGAACTCCGAGAACCGCGAAACGGCACTACCGACATGGAATCCCTATGGTCTTGGTGACTTACCGGTAACCTGTCGCCGACCACGCTGTCAATATCAAATCATGACGCGAAGTTGCCGTCCTGCACACGCCTTTGGATTCATTACGCTTGATGATTTTGACAAGTGCCGGGTTGCCACCCGCTTGGCTCCGGGATAGGTTGAGCCGGTGGATCGGGCACAAGTAGAACAACAGAAGTGACCAATCCCCTTCTTTTCAGAAACGTCAAACAGGAGGTTCTATGAGCGTTTCCCACCCCACCGAGGTCGAATTGGCATTTTCCATTCACGGCGATCGCACCAAAGTGCAAAGCCACACGCTATTGCATGGAAACGAAACCGTAACCCGGCAACTGGTTGGCACCTATTTTGACACGCCCGCCTGTGTGTTGGATCATGCCGGGTGGAGTCTGCGCATCCGCCATGCCGATGACCGCTGGGTGCAGACCGTCAAAGGCCGCAAGATCATTGCGACCACACCGGAATGGGAAGTCGAGCTTGATTCAACCAACGATCGGCGGCTGGATTTCTCGGCGTTGAAACGAACCCCGATCTGGCCATTGATCGCCGGTCTCGAAAATGAACTTCGCCCAGTATTCGAAACCGATGTCATGCGAACAACAAAAACATTGCGATTTCCCAATGCGACCATCGAAACTGCACTGGACCTCGGGCAAGTCCGCAGCTTCGCCGACGAGCGAACCATGCCGATCCAGGATGTCGAACTGGAATTGAAGGATGGTGATGCGGCCGTGCTGTTTCAATGCGCCATCGAGTTAACACTGGACAGTGACGTGATGATCCAGCCCGCGAGCAAGGCGGCGCGAGGCTATCGCCTGATCAGCGATCGAGTCCCTGCCGCAACCAAATACGATGAGATCGAACTGGCGAAAGACCAGGATACCGGCGCCTGCTTTCGCGCTGTTTTGATTAACGCGCTGACCCATCTGCGGCAAAACCTTACGGCTGCCTATGAAGGCGATCCGGATGGTATCCACCAAACCCGTGTCGGGCTGCGTCGCCTGCGCACCGCGTTTCGGTTGTTCCGAAGCGTGCTGCCGAGGGACCCGATCCAAACGTTCCGCCTTCAACTGAAGGAGTTTTCGCGGATTTTTGGCGAGGCCCGCGATTGGGACGTATTTATCACCAAGACGCTCTCGGCCGCCGCGCAGGACATGCCCACGACGCGCTGGCTGGCGCTGGCAAAACACGCTGCCATCAGCAAGCGCACTGAGGCCCAGCAGCGGGTGCGCCGGGTCATGGAGAGCAGCACCTTCAACAGTCTGCTGATCAGCATTATGGGCTGGACCGAGGACCAGCCGACGGCCATCCCGTGGGCGGGATCAAATCCCATGGGCCGCCCGATCACTGAGACGATGCCGCGTATGTTAAACAAGTTTGCCGATCGCTGCGAGACTAAACGCAATCGGCTGGATGGGTCGGATGCGGCGTTTCATTCGTTACGAAAAACGATGAAGGAAACTCGCTACGCGATCGAGTTTGTCGAACATCTCTATGCCCACAAAACTGTGCGCAAGTTCTTGGAGCCATACCGGGATATCCAGGAAACATTAGGTCGGTTCAACGATTTTAGCACGGCCGATCAATTGTTATCGATCTTGGTCACCGAGACCCCGGCAATCGCCCCCGCGACAGCGGAATTGCTTCCCTGGGCACAACTTGGTAAACGCAAAGCCAACCATCCATTGCCAAAGTTGCTGCGTCGGCTGAATGATCGCCCGTTCTGGCATTAACCATCACTGCGAGAGGTCTGCCATGACGCGTTCCGCCAAAACAAAAGCGAAGCCACGAAGCAGTCGGCGAAGAATGCCGCCAGCTAAACCGGCGCCACCCGATAATATAGTGTTGCACAGGCATCGACAGATTATTCACGATCTACTCGCGATGATCGGTCGCCTCGGGGTGACGCGCCGCTCTTAGCCCGTTTGGCGGATTTTGTGGCTAGCTCTTGCAGAATATCCTCGGCAGCACAGAATACACAAATCTTCTCACGGACGACTGTGCTGGATGGTCGCATTTGCAAGGGTGCGCGACAGATGCAACAGGTTAAAATCACATTGTCCGCCAAGAGTAGGCCGTTTTCAATGAAAAAGAACGAGCAGACCGCGCGTTCGTTTTTCCGAGGCACATTGCTAACGGCCACACTCGGCGGCCTCTCCAATCCCAGCACCTTCAACACCATCGCGCCTTCGGTCGTGAGGCGTGTTTTGCTGTGATCCTGGAGGATTTTCATCGCTGCTCGAATATGTTTTGGATTGCGCGGATCACGCGCTTTCAGCTTCGCCGCCATGCTCTTCTCCTTGATCGAATGTCTCACAAAACTGGCAAACATTCAAATCTGTTCGAGGGTATTTTCCGGGTTGCGCGAATCGCCTGCTTGCGGCATGAGAGCAGCTATCTGTTGATGTGATCGTGAGGTTTCGCCGTGGCTGACGGTCTTGCGTTGAACGGGTTACAGGCGAGCGCCCGGCGCGTTCTGCGTTATGATTTGTACCACCAGACTTGAGGATGTTGCCTAAATGACCGAGATCGAACTTGCTATCATGCGCCATGTCGCCCGTATCTGTGGCAAGCCTACGACGACGCCCAGGATCGCCGCCTTGGGCATCCTGAGACGCCTGGGGGAGCCGGTCGATGAGAACGTGAGCGAAGTGGACCTGGAGGAAAGGCTCAGTAACGTACCCGACAATGTGCTGGATGACTGGCACCCGCCGGGTTGATGCGCGAAGATGGAATAAGGCAACTCAGATGCCTTATTCTCTAGCCAAAAACCAAAATTCGCCCATCGTAGGATGGCACATAGACTTTGCCGTTGCAGACCATGGGTATATTGAATTTATTGTGCATGATGCCGTAATTGCCATAGGTTGCACTGTCCCATAACACGATGAGATGGCCATTCCCGTCAATCCAATTGGCGCCATAAGCGACCAAACGTCCTGGCGTGATGGTTTTATTGGCATCTCCGTAAGGAATACAACACCACAGCACCGCAGTATTGGTACCCGGACCGCTGGCACTTAGCGTCATCATCGTTCCCGGCATGCCGCCCGGCGCCGCACACATCGCCGAGGCCGTAATCGTGCCGCATGCCAAGTAGGTCAGGGTAAAATCAGGATTCAAGCAGAACGCCCGCACCGGCCCGTTCTCGCCGCCGGTGAAGATCATGAAGCCGTGATCTGGCGACTGGTAGCCCACTGGCGTCGAATGCTGATGGTGGGTAAAGCCATACACCGTGGTGGGTAATGTTGCGAGATTGGGGGTCATCAGATCGATGCCGACCGGGTAATAGGTAAACCCGTAGGGTGGCGAGAGCAACTTGGCAAAGTTACCGGCAATTCGCGTGGGGGCAAAATCCGCCAACGCAGTCTGCCCCATATCGTCCATATTGACGACATAGGCAAAGCCATCCTTACCTGCGCCGATTATGACGTTCTTGCTAAACCCGGTTTCGGACATCGGCAAAAGCAACGGCCCACCGGAATTCAAATCCTCGTCGCCAGGGCTATCCATATTGCTGGTGCCGGACGGCTCGGTGGTCCACCAGCCCGCAGGCCCCAACGACGTGTCCGCCAGGGTGGGATCGAGACCGACCCGGCCAGTATCGGTAAACGGCGTCCACCAATCGACGATACTCAGACTGGCAGGCGCAACCGCCGTCTTCGGTGTGTATTGCAGCTTGCAGAAGCTTTCCCCGAAATCGGTGATGGCATCAAAGGCCCCATTGCCGATCATGAAGTAAATGAAGCCCTCACTGTCCATCGATGGGCCTTGCCCAGCCATCCAAATGCCACCGCCGGAATACCGCGAGGTCGTGGTCCAACAGGCCGCGATCGTCAACCTCAACCCAGTCACATCGCAGGCAATCACCCAGCCCTGGTTGGTGTCCGCATCTTCATTAAAGCTGCCATTGGCAACGAACACGGTGTTTAAACCGTTACGGCTATCAAATAACAGGCCACAGCGCTGTTTGCGCGGAACGCTTCCCATGGTTGACAGCGAAAGCCCATTCGGCGGTTGATAGGTCGCAGCATTGAGATTCAACGGCGGGGCTTGATCCACTCCCGTAATCAAACTCAACGCATGTAAGGTAAACCGGCTGTCACCGATCAGACCATCCGGACTGGACATCGCCACAACATAGATCGTTGCTGTAACCGGATCAATTACCGGAGTGGCGAGGATGCCCCAGTTCTGCGCGATCTGGTACATATCCAGGGTCTTATTGCTGATAATCGGATTGGCGATGTGCTGTTTCCACAGCAATTGCCCGGTATTCGCATCAAACGCATACACATCATTGGCCATCGTCGCGGTGAACAGCACGTCATGCGCAAGCCCGTCCTGCATGATCAGACCAGCTACCAGTAAGGGCATGCCCTCGGTGCCGCGCGCATCATCCGCCAGAGTCAGGTCGAACAGATGCTTTATCCCGTTGGCCTGGACATGCATCGATGTCAACACCGTCTCTTGCAAGTTGGCGCCGCTTCGGCAGTTATCAAAACTGCGCGTCAAAACCGAAATGCTCATTGCACATAATCCGTTCGCAAAGACAGACCTAATCGAGGTTTGGTGGGGGCGGACTGAGCAGCGGGATCGGCCGCCATGGCGATCTGCGGTGTCAGGGGAAGATCATTCGCCTGCCCGGTATAGGATATTTTCACTGCGTACGCCGAACCCAGGAGCGGCATATAGATCGAGTTAAGCTGAATAGTATGCCACCCGGTCACCGCCGCGACACTGCGCAGGGGACTATCACCGTTCATCGTGAACGAACCAATCCCGTACGGCAAGGTATCCGGCCCGATGATGGTATAGGTGATGGTACTCAACTGCGACCAGTTGGTCACATCGGCCGTCATGCTCGCATGAATGGGCAGCCCGGCCATGATCCAGACCCGGCCGACCAAGGCCATCCCATCCAAGGCGGGCGGCGTGATCAGATCAACAGCGCCGAAAAAGCTTTGGGTCGTGGTCAAAGCCGGGAATGAGAACCCAACAGGGGGTATCCAGACAGCAAAAATCAAAAACGCCATGCCATTGACATTTGGCGGCAGCGTGAAGGTCGCTTGTCCTTGGGCATCAGTCCAGATATCAGTGTTATACTTGCCGGTATATTCATGCAGCCGGGTATTCGCTGGCCAACTGGTTTGCACCGTGACTGTATACTCATGCCAGCGATCATTATTGAATCCGCATAAACAGCCGGGCAACCCGTTATAGCCCAGCCGTTCATGGACAAAGACCTGCGGGCTATCGGCCAGCCGTGGCACGAAATCGCCATTGGCGAAATGCTCGTGTATCCAGACGAGATTATTGATCAGTGGCTTCAACCCATAGCAGCCTGGATCGGTTGACCAGTCCCGGTAATAGACCACAGGGTAGCCGGGAAACGTCAGCATGATGGCGTAGCCGAGGATTTTGTTCCAGATGATCTGCTGCCCCAGGCTGTTATCCGTATCGGCACTTTCGACGAAGGTCACGGCGTGGGCCGAATCGTAGGTACAATAGCCAATCTGCGCGAGGGCGCCCATCCACGAGTTCGAGTTGTTGTTGCAGATGTTACCAACGTTGAAATGGAAGCCAAAATCCAAACAGGAGGCCCGGCCACGCATGTAGCCGTGAACCCAATTCCACAATTCCGAATTCATGCCGGTGAAATCCTCACCGAAAGCATAGAGATTGCTGATTCCATCGGCATGCAGCAGATCGTAAATGACCGGGGCATAGGTGCCCTTCACATCGTCGATGCGATACCCATCATAGCCGATGGTCGCGGTCATCCATTGCGCCGCCGCAATCGCTCCGTCGTGCATGTAGCCGGGCGGCGTGGAATAGAGATAGGCCGCCATCGCACCAAAACCGAAATTGCCATAACTGTCGGGCACCGGATCAGCCGCCACACCCGGTGGTGGTCCGATAAAGCAGCTTGGTGTTTTCGCAAACCGGCCATTTTTGATTTTGGGATTCGACCCCGGATAACGATAGACATTGGCCGGACCCCCGTCATATTGATGCAGCACAAGATCGCCGTATGCCTGCATGCCAGCCGCATGGATGGAGGAGACACATTGGCGTAACATCTCGCCCGTGCCGAAAGCCGTGTTCTCAATCGAGTAGTTGTTCCAAAGATCATAGCCCCCGGAGAAGATTCCAGCCGCACACTCACAGCATGGCGGCAGCCGGATGACGGAAAATCCCGCAGCGGCATACTCAGCGGACAACTGGGCAATCCGCTGATAGGCCCAGTAGGGTTCGGCATCAGTCGGCTGTGGCCAGCCAACCTGATCACTAGCGGCTGTGGCATTCCAGAACCGCCAATTACAATCCAGCATAACTCCCATCGTCTATTCCCCACTAACCACCATTCGACCGGTGATATTTAGCGCATTCGCCGGTCCGTCACACAACATTCATGTCTCAACGCGGACGTTTTTTGATGCCTATCGGATAAATACGCAAAGCACGGAAAGATTCCTTGCTCAACCATTTCAATCCTTTACGTAAGAGGTCCAAACATGGCCGATCATGACACGCATGACGATGAGCTACATTCACCCAACGAGACGCCCCCCGATGGCTCGCTGCGCCCAGCCAGTGATGGCGAAACCTATTTCGGCGCCAAAGGGGTAGACGAAGCGGTGCCGTCACCCACCGAGCTAGCAGCGCAGGCGGGCTTCGGCACACAAACACTGCCCTATTCGGTAAACTTTTCCGGCTATGGCCACCATGGCACCGGTATGGCGAGCCAATCGGCGCAGTTTGCCAGCCTCCCCCAGGTGACCGGGCCAGCCGGTTCCGGCTTTCCTGGTCGCGAAGGCACAGGCATGGGCAGTCTGCACTGGCAAGTGGCTGATCCGAACCAGATCGAAAGCAGCGAAATTGTTGCCGTGGTTTTGGAAGACACCGCCGCGATGCACAAGACCTTGCCGGAGGACGCCGATCATGTCGTCCGGTTTGATCATCACAGTGAAGCTGCAATCGAACCCGGCCTATCCGCCATGAGCGGAGACAACGAGTACCATGATGATGGCACGCTCAATCTCGGCGCTGCGCCGGTTCATCATGAAGTCGAAACGCCGGGCGAACACCTCGAAGAAGACCATGGCGATCACGCGGACGATCACCCGCATTGAGGCTGCCAATCGGACGACGAAAAGGGGCAGGTCGCCCCTTTTCTATTCGTTCCAGATGAATATCCGATTGAGCGATGGATCGATCGCCCGACTGCGCACAAACGGCAAATTCAGTTCCCGATGCGGCTGCCGTAAAATCGCCTTCTGCCGATGCACCCCAAGATTGCCGATAAACAGGTAGATCACCTTCTTGCTCAACAACACATCTTCCTTGACCCCAAAAATCGACCCCTCTGGCGGATTCGGATTGTTCGGATCAACCCATTGCGTCACCCAAGAAGCAATCACCACCTCAGGCTTGTATTTGTCGATGGCAGCCAGACCGTCGATCCCTTCGACCCAAGCCGGATATTTGATGATGGGCTGCCCCATCGCTTCATAATATCGTTTGATCTCCGGCTTGTTCTGTATCAGCGAATCCGTGGCCGGTATCCCAAGATGAAATGCCAGATCGCCCGCCCCAGCCCCGATTTCGATAGCGGCGCGGCCATGCAGGTAGGACCGTAGCCAGTCGATCAATTCCACGGTGGGCAGACCATAGCGGCTCTCGGAATGGCACCAGTGCCGCAGCGCGAGCGGGTCGATGGCGTCGATGTCGGCCGCTGCAACCAATTTCATCATACCCGCCGGATCGAGCAGGTCCGGCATTGATGGCAAGGCGCTGATATTGGAAATGATGGTAAACATATCTGGCCTTTCTTACTGATTGATGCAGAACAAACAACAATTATTGTCGCGTTATGACCAAGCACGACAATGTTGGATCAGCCGTTTCGGGGTCTGTTCAGTGAACTCTTGCCCTGGTATGCTGCGCTGTGACACATTCACAGAATTATCGTCCGACCCTACCAGGAGATCAAGGTTATGCCTGTGGCAAATACCCTCGCCCTCCCGTCTAGATGGAGTAGTACACTCAGCTTTCAAATGGCGGTCGCCTTCGGTATCGCTGTTACAATGGCCATTTCGATAATTACCGTCAAGGGCGTCAATCCGCACAGCCTGGGCCTCGCACTGGCACTGACGGCACGCTGGTCCTTCGGGCTATTCTGGGCCGCCTATGTCGGTAGCGCATTGCCCAGATTGTTCGGCCCAGCCTTCAATATCACCCGGCACGGCCGCGAATTCGGACTGGCCTTCGCTGCCGCCCATCTCGTGCATATCGGTCTCGTGATCTGGCTCTACCTGATCGCGCCGGAGCCACCCGTTTCCCTCGGCGTCGCGGTGTTCTTTTCGATCGGCATTTTTTGGACCTATTTGCTGGCGGCGCTGTCGATCGAACGCGTGGCCGTCGCCTTCGGACCGGCCACCTGCGGCACCTTGCGGATCATCGGCACCAACTACATTCTCCTGGCATTTTTGCGTGATTTCGTCGGCGGCATGCTGTCAGCGTATGACCTCCGCCATATCGTGACCTATCTGCCATTCACCCTACTGGGTATCGTCGGGCCGATCATTCGACTGATCGCTGGGGTGCAAGCGAAAACAGTTTAAGGACGAGTGATTAAACGATGATTGAGCCGAGGGCATCCGATTTGAACGGATGGAACCTTGCGGTTCGCGCGTTTTCAGAACGCGAGGTATAAGCCTGACTCACCCAGCCCTCGGCTCAGTCATCGAGTTTTTGGCAGTCCGTCCTCGATTCGAACGAGGAACCGTCGCCTTCAAAGGGCGCCGCTCTAACCAGTTGAGCTAACGGACCACGGTAGAACCAACACGATAAGTTTGGCAGTCCGTCCTCGATTCGAACGAGGAACCTCCTGAGTCAGAGTCAGGCGCTCTAGCCAATTGAGCTAACGGACTACAAGGCACGAAACTGGCAGATACGGCGAGATTCGAACTCGCGGAGCCCCGAAGGGCTCGGTTGCCTTCCATGCAACTGGTTTAAGCCATCTCACCCACGTATCTCTGGCGGAAAAGGCGGGATTTTAACCCGCGAGACCATTGCTGGCCTGCTGCATTTCGAATGCAGTGCGTTCAAACTGGCTCCGCCACTTTTCCGAACTCACGATGATTCAGCGGAAGGCCGGGGAATCGAACCCCGTCAGCCCTTTTGAGGCTGTACAGTTTAGCAAACTGCCGCATTTACCGGCCTGCCCGCCTTCCGCAGAATCATCGTCTCAGCCACTGACTCCCTTCAAAAAAGACAAGAAAAAACCCACCGCGATCGCTCGGGGTGGGTTGGTTAGAACCGTGTGTTCAATTGATCACACTGTACAGCCGCCCACCTCGTCACAGGACGATGAACTGGATTGCGACTGGCGGGACTGAATGTTGAACATACTGCTATGTAGCACGGGATCGTCCTTGGCTGTCAACCCTTAATTGTTCACCGAGCGATTTGCTACGGTGCGTCGGGATTGCCGTCATCCTGCTTTGATAGGTCAAATTCGTTGCTGATAGTCATGCCACCTGCCTCGTAGAGCGGCAGATAGGCGTCTGGTCCGAAGCCCAGCCGGTCGTAGATCAAGTATCGAAATGAGCCGCCGGTCAGCGCATGCTCATATATGTGCTTGAACACCCACGCCGTCACCGCCAGTTTGGTTTCGTACGAACATTCATCGATCAGTCGGGGATGCGCCAACGCCATCACGGCTAGTCGCTCCGTGAGGCAGGTGTGTAACTGTTGCACCAAGGCCGGGGTGAGTTCGACGACCCCCTGGCCGCTGCTTGCCGCAGCGAGCAATTGGCGATCACTGATGTGTAGATTGTCTGCCAAAATATGTCCTTTCTTGACGACCCGTGCGACTATAATCGCTTTGTATGCACTGTCAATTTCTAAATAGCTGCTTGCGACCTCGACCTCCGACATAGCAAGAACTTACATTACAAAGGCCAATATCATGACATCAGTGGTAGAAGATTATAGTTTTATCGCCAAACGTCTCCGCGAAATCACCAAATCCGTTCCGGTAACTGACGATGCCGATCACGCCGATGAACCGAGCGACGACGAAGATTTTATGACGCTGTCCTATATGAGCGACGCGATTTGACGCGCACTCAAAAATGCGGAAATCCGTGAGTTGTACCGAAGGTTCTGTCGAGCCGCTGGAATGGGGCCTCGCCACGATTGATCGCTTGCATGCGACATTCCAGATCATGATGGTTAAGCGCCTGCGACAAGTAAAGATCAGCCGGACTGGCGCTAAAATCGCGGTACCAGTCCTGTAGTCGAGTGTAAAATGACATGAACATCTCCTGCTGGCCTATTTAGCGGAGGTTTATGCTGCACTGCGGTAGCCCGCTATCGCGTTCGGGCTATCATGAAGGGGGTACGTTCGTTTCACCTTGACTAAGCGACAGAATCTCGTATGCCATTCGCTGTCAATCGGAGAATGTTGTGAATACGATTTGTAAGGTGGTTGGTCCACTGCTATGCCGAGATGGTCGTAACCACATCGCTCACGTGCTGCTGGTCGGCGCGGACAGCGTGATCATCACACCGGCCGTAATCGACACGAACGAATCAGCGGCCAAACGACAACGCAAGACACTTCTCAGCACCGGCACGATCGACGCCGATCTCGCGGTCTGGATTGCCCTGGTGCGCTGGGCGGCAGTCTATTGCGGCCAGGAACCACCATCGGCCGCAATGCCCGAGGCACAGGGTTATTTCGAGCCGGAACGCACGGTGCGCTGGTCGTCACTCCAAGTAGTTCTGCCCAAGCTGGCCGAGGACCTCGCGAAACTCAATATGCCAAACCCCGATTAGCGAATATGCCAAACCCCGATTAGCGAAATCGGCCCATCGCGCCCGTAATAGGCATTGCCATTCTACCGGGCTGTAACAGGGTCTACGCGGCGATCATGACTTTCACGTGTCGCCCTACCCATAATCAGCCTGAGCCGCTGTAGCCCCGTCCCCAGGGCAGTCCTGCCCTATTCTACCGGCTCGACGTCGGGTTTGGCTGTGACGATGCAGCGTGACAGCACGGTCTGGTTGATCCCTTCCCATGTTTCCAGCTTTTTTACGGTGCCGGTGAGCAACACCTGATCGTTCAAGTCGATCTTTTGCGTCCGCGATGCATACCAGATGATCACGTTGCCCGACGTGTCGCGAAACCGATACACGTGCGTGGTGCCAAAATCGCCTTCCAGTACCGAATGCCCGTAAACGGTCGCAGGGATGTCCCGCAGGCGTTGTTTGGCCACCCCGAGGTGTTCGCTCCCCTTCATCGACTTCCGCCGCTCCGCCCGCTTGATCTCTTGATCCTGCGCGCGGGCATAAGCGGGAATGATGCTGGCAGCAAAGCCACAAGAGCGGAATTCGATCGCTGACTGCTCCGCAATCAGCCGGATATTGTATTGGTATTCATCTTTCGCCGGAAGCTGCTTTGCCCATTCCAGCGCCGCAGTCGCGATACGGAAATCTGCGTCGGTCAATGGCTTCACCAGACCCTCCTGGCGATCGCGCTTGGTCGGAAACATGTTTGACAGCGCCATGCTGCGGGTCGCAGTGCGCTGTTGTATCTCGGCATCCTTACCCGAAATCCACCCCCAGTTGCGGATCATCGCGTTGACATGCGCCATGAAGGTATGAAGCTGGATGTCCCGCGACCGGCCGCCCCCGCCGTAGCCCTCATCGCCATCAGACTCAGACGGCAGACATTCCGACAGCCAGACCGCCGACTGGGCGATGGCCTCAACATCGTAGCCGATAAAGTCCCGGATGCACTGCCTGCCGATTTGCTTGTATGTCTTGCCATCATCGCTCAGCAGGACGAACGTGTCATTGCGCTGGCGCTTTTTGCGACAATGATCGCAATTCGGTTCAACCGACCGAAAACGCTCCGGCAGGGGCGCCGCTCCCGGCAGCACACGGAGCAGATTACCACCTACCATGCTGTGATCCAACGTCGCGACGAACGTCCACCCCTTGATCTTCGGGTTCTCGGCTTCGACCGAGTACTGGTGCAGGACCCGGATATAGGCGTTGCCGTCCTGATCCCGCCACTGGCCCTTCACCTGATAGGGAACATCAAACGTGCCGTGAAACACCGGGGTGATCGGTTTGCCCAGCAGCTTCATTGATTTCTTTGACAATTTCGCGATACGCGCCAACCAATCTGGCACCGCATACGGCTCGATCTTGTGGATCGTGGGGCCTGTCGGTTCGGGGTCAGAAACGTCGGTCATAGCGGCATCCTCTTTCGATACCGTCACAATACCACGAACTGACCCTTTGTCAACAGATTTCTGTTCGATCAGAATTCCTCGTCAAGCGAGACGTCGCCCCCCACGCCAGAGGTATAGGAACTCGTCGTGCGTTCAAAAAAGCTCGTCAATTCAATGATGTCCTGCTTCAACATGAAGTCGAACGGGCATTTCGCCTGATAGATCGGCTCCATCCCCAACCGGACACAATGCCCGTCGGCGACGTAGCGCAAATACTCCAGCATGTCCTTTTGCGACAGACCCATAACGCCGCCGCTCAACACGTCCTTGGCGAATTGCATCTCACAGGTAATCGCTTCTTCGAGCATGGTCCGCACCTTGACCTCCATGCCATTCCAAAGTTCCGGGGTCTCGCGCCGGATGATATCAATCACGGAAAACGCAAACCGCATGTGACCGCTCTCATCGCGGAACACCCAATTGGTGCCCGACGCCAGCCCATGCAGCAATCCGCGATCGCGCAGGTAGTAGACATAGGCAAACGCCGCGAAAAAGAACATGCCCTCGACGGCGCAGGCAAAGGCCAGCAGATTCATCAAGAAGGCTTGCTTATCGGCAAACGTTTCCAGACGCGGAATATCGTTCATCTGGTCCATCCACTTAAAACAGAATTGCGCCTTCTGTTTAATCGAGGGAATGGTCTCGATCGCCGCGAACGCATCCATCTGTTGCTGCGGATCGGGCACGTACTCTTCCAAGAGGGTTTTGTAAAAATGGATGTGCAGGCTTTCCTCGAACGCTTGGCGGGAATAATACACCCGTGCCTCCGGCGAATTGACATGCCGGTAGAGGGTAAGCACCACATTGTTGGCGACGATCTGATCGCCAGTGGCAAAGAACGCGATCAGATAGGCGATCAGTTGGTGCTCGGCCGTGGTCAGCTTGTCACGCAAATCAGCTTTGTCAGTGGAAAAAGAGATTTCCTGGACGGTCCAGTTATTCTTCTCATGCGAAACTAGAAACTGATCATAGAGTTCGGGGTATCTCATGGGGCGGAGCGAAAGTGAAAATCCCGCATCCAAGATAGAATGTTGATCGTTTGACAAAAGAAAATCCCTCACAAATAGTGGCTGTGAGGGATTTATCTAATAGCGCCACAAGTAAAATGCAAATATCGCTATCTAGATTGTGGCGAATTCTTCCAGAGCGATCGGCAAAGCCAACAACGCATCAATCCGATTGCCCAGGTGAACTTCGTATCGCACCGGGTCGTGATCGATCATCGCCAGCAGTACCGCACCCAGATTGTCATAGAACACGACCCCGTACAGTTGAAGCGATTTGCGCCACTTTAATATCCGTGGCAGATCGCGAGACGATAAGCGGCTTTTGATCACGAACGGGAAGCGTGTGTCCACGCTCCCCTTGACAATCAACGTTTCGACTACGTGCAGCTTTCGCATAGGGCTGGTGTTTCCTCTGCCATAGAGGTCAGGCTTGGGGCTACCACCGGACGATTGGTCGTCTGTTCGATCCGGGTGGCGGGCTTGGACCGCAGATAGTACGTGGTCTTCACACCGCTCTCCCAGGCGTGCATGTAAAGCGACGATAAGGCCCCAATGCGCCGATCCTCCGGGTATTTGTTCAAGTCCACGAACATGTTCAGACTGTGAGACTGATCGATCCAGGCACCCCGCGCAACGGCATGGGCGATGAGCGACTTCATCGACATTTCCCACACCGTCTTATACACATCATACAGTTCCGTTGGCAACCCCGGCAGGGTGGCGATGTTGCCCTGTTCAGTCTTCAGATGGCTGACCGTCTCCGCATTCCAGCGGCCCAACTTCCGCAAATCCTCCACCAGATACTTGTTCATCGAGACGAATTCACCGCTCAAAGTCTCCCGCTTCAGCAAATTGGATTTGATCGGCTCAATCGTCTCTTCCACGCCGCAGATATGAGAGATAGTGTTGTGGGATACCGTTCCGTTTGCCATCATATAATGGTGCGCATCTTCAACCTCGATATCCCACGTTGGTTTAAGACCTGTCTTTTCAATCGATACTATTTTCATTACCTGCTCTCCTATGAATTTCGTTAATACAATGACCGATCCAGAAAACGAACCTACATTGCTATGACTTCATCGCCATCTTTCAATTCACCAACTGTGATCCATTCATGGGCACCATCACATTGCACCAGGAGTTGATGGTTTTTCGTATATTCGTACGATGTACCGTCTTCATAAGTAACTTTGTAGGTTTCCTGAACCCCGTTGAACCAAATCTTATCGCTGGTTCTAGGGCCATTCATCGTGTCAACGCGGATTGGTTCAATAGGTATCCACATCTGTTCGTTGTTATCCTCGACAGCTTGGTGTGGAATTTTATTTTGATCAAGAATGTCATATATTGATAGTATGCCTTCGTTCGTTCGAATGGCGTTAGTCCCAATCTGACACGCGGTTGGAGCACCTGCCAATAATAAAGAGTTGCGCAGACCATGCTCCATGATTTCGGCCCGCAACGCGTCCCACCGGGTCGGCTCTTTCGGCACAACCCCCGCTAAATCGAATTGCAGATGGCCCTGGGCGGCACGGGTGAGATGGAAGTCACGATGCGGCCCGGCCACTTTGGCAAGGTCACAGGAGGTGCGCAGCGCCTGGAAATAGATTTCCTCCTGAATTTCGCTCGATAACGCGATCGCTTGCTCACTGTCATACGGGATACGCAATTGAAAAAAGAAATCCGCGAGACCCATCAGCCCCAGACCCACTGGGCGCCAGCGTATGTTCGACGCTCGGGCTTCGGGGATCGGGTAGAAGTTGCGATCGATCACCCGATCGAGATACTTCACCGCAATCGCCACGTTGCGATGCAGTTTATCCTTGTCGAGCTTACCGTTGCGAATGTAGCCGCGCCCGATATTGATACTGCCCAAATTACAATTATGGGAAATAATTCCTGCGACAACAAAATGGTGAGCGTCCGGGATATACAAATCGTAGACCTGTTCTGAGCCACCCGGCGTGATCGACAAGATTGTTGCCGTATCATCATCGTGCATCGGGCCTTCAGCGGCCAGAACCATACCCACCTGTAAGCCATCGACGGTCACCCAGTCGCGCACGTTACCGATACACTCGACCAGCAGTTTATGATCCGCCGTGGCACAAAGCGAATTGCCATTTGAGAGACGTATTTGCCAAACTGGGCGCACGCCATTATCGATTAACGTCGCCTGGATGAATCGTGGGGCCTCGGTAAACTCGTAATCATTTTCAAACGGTACCATAACGTAGGCGCCATCACATTCCTCGATCGGCTTGTAGCCATCATCGGTCAGAATCGGCGATCCCGCAGCCAAGCAAACGGCGACTTCGGCACCCTGCAACACCTCGAAGCGATCAGTTTGCGTGTCAAAGCCGAGGATATTGATGCTTTTATCGATCATGTCTTCTGATGTGAGGTCAAAAACTTGTTCACGTGTCATCATCTGCTGTTCGCCCGATGAAGTGACCTCCAGAATCTCCGTGCAATTGCCAGTTAATATGCCATTGAAAACAGCCATATGACGTTTCGGTTCATCAACACAGTAGGTATCTCCGTGACGTCCTATATCAATTATCTCGCTGACATGTGTGAATCCCTCACTACCCCGACTTGCCATGGCAGCGATATCCTTGTCATCAATTACCGGCATCACAAACTTCATCAGTTTGGCGCCTTCCCACAATTCACAGGCGCGCGTTTCGACGACGCAAGTATCAGCCATTTCGATATAAAACTTGTGATACAAAGTACAGTCAATTGATAGACCATTGTCGAATATGATTGTTATTAACTTTTGGTCATGTCCAGTCTTCCGGACAATCGTTTCAGACCACTCGCGGCCGTTCCACACTTCGACTGCTGTATCCGCAAGGTCAATGATCGGCGTATAGCCAGATCGGGTGAGAATTAGGGTTTCGGGAGCTACACACAGATTCGACAAATGCACCATCGTGCCTGCTTCATCATTTACTTGATTCGCACGTCGATTGCACGTGTCCTTAAAGCACATCCAGCCGTTTCCGTTCTCCGCCAAGGTGCGCATCATGCGGGCATATAATTTGCGGGCTGGAAGCTGTTCGGTGTATTTGCCCTCGGCCTCTAGTTCGACGTAGCGATGCTCATAGGCATCGCCATAGAGATCATTCAATTCCGGCGCGACGACCGGATCAAACAGCGACCAAATAGCATCGTCCTTGACCCGCTGCATGAACAGATCAGATACCCAATTCGCAAGATTCAAGTTGTAGGCTCGGTTTTCCTTGGCCCCCGTATTGTCGCGCATCTCAAGAAACTGCATGATGTCGGGATGGTGCGTTTCCAGATAGACACAGGCAGCACCCTTCCGACGGCCTCCCTGATTGGTCGCAGCGACCGATCCCGACAGGGTATGGGTCCATGGTACCATGCCGTCAGAATAACCATTAGTGCCTTTGATCAGCGATCCTTTCCCCCGGATGCGCGACATACTGACGCCGATGCCACCGGCAAATTTGCTCAGCATGGCGATATCGCCATAACGCTTGTAGATGTCATCAAGGCTATCGAGCGGAGAATCGCAAAGATAGCACGAACTCATCTGGCTATGTGTGGTCCCCGAATTAAACAGCGTCGGCGTCGAGCACAGGTATTCGAGAGACGACAGCAGAGTGTACAGTTCCACCGCCTCAGCCGCATCGACCGCCAAACCGCAAGCCACGCGCATCAGGAAATACTGCGGCGTTTCGATCACCGCACGCTGCTTCTTGCCCGTGGTTTTGTCGGCGTTCAGCAGAGTCGGATGTTTCAGCAGATACCGATCATAGACGGTTTGCAGACCGTGATACTCCAAGAACCAATCGCGTTCATGTTTGACGGCGGCATTGAGCTTACGCTTGTTGGTCATCACGAGATCATAGGTGGTTTTCGCGATCAGGCCCTGCTGTGCCCCAGTCTCGATCGACTGTGAAAACGACTGGATGTCCTGACCGGCGACTTCCTTTTGGATGATATTAGCCAGGATACGAGCCGCTACCTTGGCATAGACCGGATCATCAATGATCAGGTCTTTCGCCGTCCGCACAGACAGCAAATCGAGTTCCAAGGTGCTGACGTTATCAACCAAACCGTTGATGGTCTTGGTGGCGATACGATAGACATCGACGTTCGGTAGCTCGCAGTACCGCTTCAGACTGGAAACGATTTTGGCAACGTCAACCGGCTCTAATTGACCATTTCTCTTACGTACTTGCATACTCAAAAATCCTCAATCGTATATGAAACCGCAACAGCTTAAATGACGTGATAGTCACGCTCATCGAATTGCCATTGACGGAGAACAGGCCGGGTGATGATTCCTGAATGAACCGCACCCCAGGCGTAGTTCAAGGTTAGGGTCTCATCTGCCACAAGCACCAAAAGGGGTGTAGAATCATTTATCAGACGCAGGACCAGACGTTTATTTGACCAACCAACTAAACGTAACGTGCTTTCAATACAAATGGCCAGCGAATGGCGGCAGAAATTATTCGTCTCTAACATGGTCCAAGTATTCGGCCACGGACCATCCAAATCAAACACCTTTGGATCGAGCGGGGCCTGCGCCCAATAGGCTGCGGTCGCTTTTAGTTGGGTATCACGCGGCTGATCTACAATACCATGACGAAAATCTCGCCAGTGGGTCAACCGACCCTGTGGCGACAACTGAAAGCAACTCATCCCACGGGGCGGTCGAGCCGGAAATAAATCGTGGGCGCGCCGCCAGTACAGTTGATGTAACGGATCACCACGTGCTGGGCGAACCCGGCATTCACCATCACCGCCTGGAACTGTAACGCGGCAACCGCGCCAACCAGGACGTCGGCTTCATCGGTGCATAGCGGCGCGGTGACGAATGTCGGGTTCCATAAAATACTCAAACGACCTTGGCGGATCGCATTATTGCTACTGTCAAAGACAAAGTATTGCACATACGCATTGGCGCCGCTTCCGGGCAGATCGAGATAGAAGTCACTGGCCACGCCCGCTTGGTTGAGGGTCTGCAAGTTGGTAAAGGACGCAAGCTGCCCCAACGGCACCGAGGTCTGAAAGCCGAACTGATTGTCCTGCACGGCATTGCCGAAAATCATCCCGAGCGGGCTATTCTCAGTCAGCACCTCAATGTTTTGATAGGGAAAGCCGACGCGACTGAAATTCGGCATGCCGGAAACCGGCACATCGGTGCCCAGGCCGATGAACAACCGACCCACATCAGTGGCATAGCCAAGCTCGCCTTCATCCAAGCCGGGAGCAAATGTCGGTGGCGACGTGGTGATCGGGGCTCCCGGCAGATCGGCCGCCAGTCCCCGACGCAACTGAATCTTTTCCAAAACAATAGTCGCCATCGTCGTTCTCTCCGTCCGTCGTGGTCGGTATTTAGCCAGCCGACAGACGCAGCAAGGTCAGCAACATGCGCCACTCAATCATCGCGTTGGCATCACTCAACAGTCTGGTCTGCATATCCAGATAGAACTGACCCCGTCGCTGCACGATATCGACCTCGGCAGCGAGGGTCGCGATCATCCCCAGCCGGGACGCGATGTCACTCTCATATTGAGCAATGACCTGTTGTTGGGATTGCGTGATTCGGGTGTCCCATAGTGGTCTCATAACGGTCTCGTAGATCGACGGTTTCGAGGAAGTCGAGCCATGCGCGGGTCTGATCACTGTCGGCGATCTGCTGTTCAAGAAGTCCAAGGAAATCACTGGCGGTCTTGAACGCGTGCTGCCGAGCTTGAAGATCGGCGAACTGGTGGTTGAGCGCCGCCAGTCGATCGCTCAGGTCAGAGATGCAACGGGCGTGATGCTCGTAGGCGGCGTTGGTTGACATGTCTCACTCAGATACCTTTCGAAACGGTCAAGGAATCTAGTCTTGTGATGGTCCAAGTCGGCATCGCGCACAATGAACTCTTGATAGTTGAGATCACGATCCACCATGAAGATCACGGCTTGACGGATATCGGTGCCGAATAGATCATCATGCCCCGTACAATACGCGGCAATTTGGTCAAAATACCCCTCGATCATCGCCCGCGACCGTAATGACCGAGCCGACTTGAAATCACAGATCGTCGGCTGATCCTCAAACAGACACACCAAATCGGCCGACCCGGCGAATAACTCAGGACAGTAGAGCACCACTTCCGATCCATAGACCTCGGACACGCGAGACAAGCCCTTTTCGATGATCTGATCGGCCATTCGCTCCGCCTGGATGCGGACCATATTGTTGCCACCTGGACGCGGGATGCCGCCGATATAGTTTTCCAGATGCTTATGCATCAGACTACCCAAACCGGTGGCTTCGCGTTTGATCCGATCGGCTTCTGCGTCGCCGACCCGCTTACGCCATTCCAGCAGTTCGGTGCGATCATCCGTGGCGGCGAGGATTGTGGTGATGCTGGGGAGGAACGTTCCAGTGACCGGACAGATGTAGTGTCGAACGCCGCTCACCTGAGTGATGCGTTTGACCGGCTTATAATTATATTTCTGGATGAGGTTCATGACAGCAGGATGCTCAGGCTCAGTTCGGCCGCGTGAGCCACACTGAGGACACGGTAATCGGTCACGGCGCGCAGCATCGGGTGATCGTGCACCGATTGATCGGCCATGATCAGAATGAGCGGCTTCCGATAGGCATATGCCCAGGCGCATTCCATTACGCTACCAATGGTTACGAGGTCGAGGTCAAGCAAATTGCAGACGATCAGATCGGCCCTCATACAATCCAAATGATCGCGAATCAGGATGCCGCGATCAGTGCATAGCGGGTCGCTGTAGATGGCGGATGGGCACAATACCCCTTGGGCGCGCAAGTGTTGTTTGCCCCGAAGTGGCGAAAAGCATTCGATGTGGGGTTCCACCAGGGCCTTGAATTCATTCCGCCACAGTTCAGATTGATCGTACGTTTTTTGAGCAATCGGTCCGGCACAGTAAATCTTTGGTCGCATTTAAAATAACACCTAAAATAACCAAGACCAAATTAGGCGATGCCGACCATGAGATGCAATACTATTTGGCTTTGCCTTTGAGATTTTTATTGATCTCGGCAGCCGCCATGTCCGCCACCTTATCCTTGCCCTGTGTCTTCTGCTCGTCGCTGTGTTCATCATCCGGATACTGGAACCAAATCCGATCGCCCTCGACCTTCTTGATCGCCTTGATCTTTTCGGGGCTGAAAATATCGATGATCATTTGGCGCGAAATCGTAATGCCTTGCTCGGTGCTGCTGAGACCTTGGATGGCCTGCTGCATGGTCATGAACGGCACGCGCTGATTGATCAATGGCACGATCATATTCGTGGCAGCTTGTTGCAGTTCGGGCATGACTTGACCGGGCGCTGGTTCCGCTAGCTCAAAGTCTTCAAAGAGGTCTCGAATGAACATCGGATTGCGGATGGGCCGCGCGACCCATCCTGCCCTTTACATCTTGCCAAGGTTCGCGGGGGTGACCACTTTGCCGGGCGGCTTCATGCCCATCACCGCTTTGCTCGGAGCCATGTTCGGTCGGCCGCCGATCGGCGTCATCGGCAATCCGGCCGCCTTGTTCTTTTCATCCTCGCGCTGTTGCGCCACCTTCTGCATTTGCTGATCCGCCGGGGTGAGCGGTTTGATCGGCTTGCCGGGAATGGCGGGCTGGCCCGGTGGGACTTGTCCAGCTAGCGCGGTGACCAATGTCGGGTCTACCTTTTGCCCCTGGCCCATAAGCTTGCCCATCAGTGCCGGAGCGACATCTTCCTCTAGCTTGGCGATCTTCTCAGCCGAATAGCCGATTTTCTTTAGAAACGTGCGGGCCTGGGCCTTGGTCATCCCACCCATGACATTGGCACCCACATCGGACATTTTCAGCGTCTTCAACGCGATGCTCTTTTGGTGTGTGTCGGGCACCGAAAGCTTTTCCGCTTCCTCAACTTTGGCTTTGGCTTTGGGCATTTTCTTGGCCATCTGCTTGGCGGTACCCAGCGCGTCATCGAGATCATCGGTGAAATGGCCTTCGCCGGGCTTGTAGCCTTTGTAGTTCACCACGTAATCTCCGGCCGCGTCCTTTTTCACGGTCAGCCCCAGGCCACGGATTTGCTTGTAGACGTCCGCCTGCTTGGCTTCACGCACGATGCTCGCCACATCACCGACATCGATCGAAAACGCCTTGGCGGTGCCTGTGGCGGCCTTGGTGGGGCTTCGGCATTCGGCTAGCACCCGGCGAAACACCGTGAGGATCATCCGATCCGGATTGCGGGCTTCGCGTAAACGATTCACGTTGCGCCGCACCCGATTTTCCATGGCAGGCATCCCGGTCACGACGCCACGCTCATGCGCATCCGCGATCTTATGGGTCAGCCGGGTGATTTCCTTTTTGATCGCATCAATCTCGCCAGCGATTTTCACATCGACATTAGACGGCATCTGCGGAAAATGCGTTGTCAGGCCCATTTGTAGAACCGCCTGCGGATTGTCCCAGACCATGGGCGACAACGCTTGATCCATCACATGCTGTAGAACATGCGTCAAGTCGTCGCGCACCACGCCCGCCATCGGTAGATGATGGATGCGATCAAGGATATCCGCGACCAAACTGGCGCATTCCGGCGCGAACGACTCAAATGACGCGCGCGTCATTTCAAAATCAGGATGTTGCATCGCGCTCTCGCGCAGTCTGCGCCCACGCCGTTGGGCGGATTCTTTCTTCTGCTCGCGTCCGGCAAAATTGCCACCCATCGGCTCTGCATCCAAAGGTCCGCCGCCTTCCGGGCCAGGAGCCCCATCCACGGGCGGAACATCGCCCTCGGCCCCTTCCGGAGGCAGCCCGCCATCGGGCGGCAGATCGCCTTCGGGTGCCTCGGCATCGGGCGGCGGCATGTCCATGTCCATTGCGGCATCACTGCCCGATTCACCATTGGCAATCCGCTTCAACCGCAACACTTCGTTGCCGATTGCGGTTTTGGCAGTCTGCACAGCGTTGACCAACTGACCCAATTGATCACTGGCCGTGTTGTTGAACTTCATCGCCGCGTCTGGACCGAACCGTTCCGCCATAGCATCTTGAATCGGCATCACATCGTCCGGCAACACCGAGGCGATCTTTTCGGCGGTGTCTTGCAACTTGGTGAGAATCCCTTGGGCCGCCGCCACCAGTTCGCTTTTTTCAAACGCGTCCTCAATCAGAAACGAAACGGTCTCCTTGACCGGTTTCGCCTTCGCGGCCTTCGGCTCGGCGGGGCGATTATGCCACTGGATATCCATATGCGTGGGTTTGCCCTCATGGGCTTTGCACGAACTGCACTTGGTGGCTTTCGGTCGCGCCGCAAACGCTGCTTCGGCGGCTTTTTCGCGAGACGGGTGCGCCGTCGTGATATGGAGCGGCTTGCCACTCTTGCCAGCCACTTGCGCCACGAAACCTTTTTCTGTCATTGTTTTTTCCCTTTATTTCTGCGCGGCCAAGGGTCGATCTCACGAAGCATTAACCGCATCGCTTCACTGATCAAAACCGCCTTCGCATAGTCTTCGTGCGCCAGTGCAGCCGCTTCCCCTAATTTCCAAAGCAGCATCTGCCGTTTCTCGTCATAGTGCTGGCAGACCATTCGCCGGTGCTGCTCAGACTGGATATTCAGACGCAGATCGAACCGTCGCTCGATCAAAGAAAGCAACGGACCTATCGTGTTATCAGCAGCGCCGCGCGCAGCCATGCGTTCTTGCCTCAGAAGTTATACGAATTTATTTATCACTGTCCTCGGCTGCGGCATCGTTTGCGGCAATCGCTGGATTTTCGGCTCCAGAAAAATCAGACCGTTTTTTGATCACAAACAGCATCTCATCCACGGCTTTGGCCCGGTTGGCGAGGTCGCCGATCAAAAAACCTAAATCCCCAGTAACGCCATGGCCTGGGCCTTGCGGAAATACCAATTCTGCGCTGCCAGAAAGCGCTTTACTTCGGTTTCGGAAATGAATTCCGCGAGCGCGGTGATCTCGGTGCCATCGTCAATGCAGAGCCAAATGCCAGGAACATTATCACGGGTTTCGATACAAAACGTCAAGACGCGATCCTCGATCATCATTAACGGCGGCATTCCGACATGTCCATCACCCGATCGCGCGCCCGCAGCGCCCGCCGAGTGGCATCACTATAGCGCGCTTCATAGATCGTCGCCTTCGAACGCGATGGATTGTTCTCCAAACGATACTTGAACCGGACCGCGTCATGCAACGCACTGGAATAGGCGTTCTCGGCTTGCATCAGTTCGAGCGCGACCGGCGAATTGACCTTGCCGCCACCATTGAAGATACGCACCAACCCATGCGCTGCCTCATAGAGCGTCAAATCACAGACGAGACCGGCATCTTCGCCGACCTGCGCCACATCATAGGAGCTACGCCGTCCCGATTGATGGACGCGTATCTCCCATTGCCCGATCCGGCTGCCGGTCGGCGTGCGTTCGGTCAGCATCGCCTCTTGTAACTCTTTGTCTTCATGCGTCAGCGTCTGGACATACTCGGCAGCATTATGAAACCGTTCGAGGATCAAGCGCATGTCCTGCGTCAGCGCCGCTTGTGACGGTGGGGTAAACCCGGTCGCTGGCGACTCCCATTCATCCGACTCCATAGCCGGATTAGCGCCATTCAACGCCTGCATGAACTTCGCCATTTGATCCCGTTCGCTACGCTCAACCATCACGCTCTCTCCAAATGTCATTTGCCGAAATAGTACGAAAAAATACTTTGCCGTTTTTCTTGAAATACCGCAGCAACCCGCGCGATACCATCAGTCTAGCCAACTCTTGTTCCCGTTCACCCAGGCTGTCATTCGCCACATCTTCTTCATCGGCCCGCGCCAATAAATCTTGTTCTTCCACATACACGGGGACTTGCAAACCGGTTGCTACTTCTTGATACCGCATGTTAACTATTCTTTATGTCCGCGTCGATCATGTCATCGGCCTCGTCCGATTGATCATCCCCTTTGACCCGTCTCTCGGTATCATACCGTCTCTTCTGCGCGAGCTTTTGGGCATGGATATTCGCCCGCTTGCTATATTGTCTGCCTGCGTGGCGCAGTCCGACTTTAAAACTCGTCAGGCCCGTCCGCTTGGCTTTGGTGATATTGTGAAGGACCTTTTCGCGATCTTCGTCGTCGGGATATTCGAAGCCGCGCTCGGTCTCGACAACCAACTTGTCCTTCATCAAACTGAACAACGCCCGTTCGGCCTCGGGACGGGTGCCTTCCAGCAAATCCTGGCTCCAATCGATCGCATCGATAATGCTTACACCAATAATCATAATTTCCACTTCCGCACGTCGTAGCCTTCGTTCATCTTGGCCTGAATGGCGACGATGCGTTGCCGGATCGCTTTCAGATCACCCAGGGTAATCTGCGGCAGGACTTCTTCTAATCTATCTAAGGCTTGTTCAGCGCAGGCCGCCGGGTTCATTCCATCCAAGTCAAGGGACTCGGTATCGCCCTGGACCGCCATCTCGGGCGCCGGTTGGGCGACAGATGACGGAAACGCCATCATCGACGGGTCAGCGGCAATTCCGGCTAGGCGCTGAATGCGTTGCAATTCAGGCATCCGGGTCATGCCGATTACCATCTCTTCGATCTTTTTCACCAGATGGACTTTATGCCGATCAACCATGTGTTTCTTTCCCTGATATTTGACCATCACCGTGTCTTTGGGGCCGTCGGTTTTGATCAGCGTCGCCTCGATAGCCCCGTCCTCGCCGTCTACGATCACCTCGTCACCGACGCCGACACTGCCTTTTTTTCGCTGCTTGTGGACCTTCTTTGTCTGACCGGCGTCAATATCGGCACCACGAAACAAAGGATTGACTTCTTCGTCCGACTCCAAAGCGCCGATTACATCCCGCGCCGCTGCTTCATCGCCGTTGGCCACCGCGTCAGACAGGGACATCAGATCATCGGCGCTCAACTTGTCGAGCAGCGCTTCAACCGCGTCTTTGTCGATGTCGAGCAGATGGGTCATCTGTTCGACAAAATCCGTGTCTTTTATGTCAGCTTGCATCAGGCAGCACCTTTACATCAATCGTGGTCCGAGGCTGGAGTTCGGTTGCGACCAGACGGGACACGGCATGCTGAGAAATGTCACTGCCGCGTTTGCGCCAGATGGTCTTGGTCACCGAGACCGAATGCTCGAACAGGTCCCACAGAACCATAATAATTCCTACTAAACCAATATTTAGAATGATTGGTCCCGCAACAAAAAAAGGAACCTTTGAAGGTTCCCTTTTCGTAGGCAGAAAGACGGAAGACGGTCAGGTCAGCGTCGAGCCGAT
>Ga0302140_10000651_pt1 | contig 44953 bp, 43 predicted proteins | sample I_Bog_E1_1_FD_202095 | JGI IMG/M metagenome (GOLD analysis project Ga0302140, IMG submission 202095) | Peat permafrost microbial communities from Stordalen Mire near Abisko, Sweden - I_Bog_E1_1 | ecosystem: Environmental > Terrestrial > Soil > Wetlands > Peat | place: Sweden: Abisko, Stordalen...
CCGAGACGTTGTCCCAGGTGAAGTCCGTGGTGGAGGAAGAGGTCACGGCCGACATCCGCACCCCGTTGCCGTTGTAGGAGTAGCTCGTGCCGCTGGTGGGCGTCGTGCCACAGGCCGTGGCGCTCGTTGTCACGTTGCAGAGCTCGCCAAACGCATTCCACGCGTAGTCGGTGACCGCCCCCGGTGTGCCGCTGGAGTACGGCGTCAGGCTCGCGCGCTGACCGTTGGTGGTGTAGGAGAAGACCTTGCCATTGGTCGGTGTACCGGTGCACGAGGCGCTCGCCGAGGTGTTGACGCTGCACAGTTCCTCTCCGCTGTTGTACGCGTAGGACGTGCTCGAACCCGAGGGCGGCGCGTCGGTGGTGATCTCGCCGTTGGCCGCCACGGTGAAGACGTCGTTGCTCGTCGACGTGTAGAGGTTGGCCGCGTGGGTGACGTGGCCGTAACCGTCGTAGGTCTCCGAAGTCGCGGCCGCGCTGTCAATGGTGGTCGCATTGACCTGCTCGTCCGGGTTCTGGCCCCACGAGTCGCTGATCGCCGGACCGGAGGTCACGGTCGAGGCGGCGGCGAGCGAGGTGACGTTGCCGGTGTTGCTGTAGCCGTACGTCGCGGTCACGCCGATCGCCGAGGGAAATGTGATGGTGGTCGGGGTGTCGGGTGTCCAGGCGTCGCCGTAGCCGTAGGTGGTCGTGTGCCCGAGCCAGTCGGTCACCGTCGAGAGACGACCCATCGAGTCGTAGGTTCTGGTGACCGTCGTATTCGTGGACGAACTCGCGGACGAGCAACTCGCACTCGTGCTAACCGGATAGGCCACGCAGGAGACTTGACCCGCGTCGTTGTACTGGTACGAGACGGTCTTGGCGTTACCGTCGGTCGTGCTCACGAGTTGACCGTTCGTGTAGGAGTAGGTCGTCTGTTGACTCCACTGGGTGGGCGTCGCCGGATTGGCGACGTTATCGCTCATCGAGGTCACGTCGCCGGCGTCGTTGTAGAGGTACTGGGTCACGCCGCCCTTGCTCGGACCCTCTCCGCAGGGATGCGGGTACGAGGTCGGCGCCTTGGTACAGATCTCGCCGTTGGCGTTGTAGTAGTCCTCAACCGCGGTACCGTCGGGATTGGTCGTGATCAGGAGATTCCCGTCGGCGTCGTAGGAGTACTTCGTCACGGCACCCGCGTTGTTCGTCGTCGAGGTCGCGAGCGTTGGGTAGGAAGAGTTCGCGAACACGTTCGTCGTGACGTTGCCGCTCGGGTCGGTGACCGAGGTGGCGCTCCCGAGTGCGTTGAAGGCTGTCGTCGTGTCGCCCGAGACGACGTTGCACTGGGTGGCGCTCCCCATCGGCAGGCTCGTTCCGCTACTCGGGAACGAGCTCAACGTCTGCGCGTCGCCAGTGACGCACGCGTTGCCGTAGTCGTCGAACGCGCTGTACTGAATCGTCGTCCCGTATGGATCGACGACTTCGGTCGCCTGGTTCGGGTACGCCAGGTTGCCGTAGTAATACGTCGTGGTGTTGCCTAACGAGTCCGTCTTCGTCGCCACGTTCGTGCTGCCCGGCACGTAGGTGAACTGAGTGCCGCCCGCCATGCTCGGCTCCAGCGTCGTGCTGGTCGGACAGCCAGCACCGTATGATCCGCTGCCCTGATCTTGGTAGCACGGTCGGTTGTCACCGTCGTAGACCGTGGTGGTGTACAGCGAGTTGGTCGAGTTACCGGTCTTGGTGAGGTTGCCCGCCGCGTCGTAGGAGTCGGTCGTCGACATGCCGTCGGGTTCGGTGATCGTCGCCGGCAGCGAGGTCCCCGTCACGTAACTCGTCGAGGTCGCGAAGGGGTTGGACGAGGACTGCGACCCACCCTGACCGGTCGCGGGGATCGTCCAGAGTTGATTTCCCATCGAATCGAAACTGGACGTCGTCGTCTGAGGATCGGCGCCGGCACTGGTGTCGCCCGCGTCGACGATGGTCGAGGTCACGTTGCCCTCGAGGTCGTAGGCGTAGGTCGTCGATCCCACGGGTGCGCCCGTCGGCACCGAGAGATTCGGCGAACTACTCGTTGGCGCACTCGTGCAGCTCGACGGCTGGGACGAGGACGTCGCAGTCCAGCCGTTCGAAGCGCTGACGCTCGGCGGCGCCACGTAGCAAAGCAGCGAATAGTTGCTGTAGTAACCGTAGGACGTGACGTTCCCGTCGGGGTCGGTCGCGGTCACCACTTGGCCGAAGCTGTTGTAGGTGAAGTTCGAGGCCCCCGAGGGAGCGGTGGTCGTATTCGACGTTGGCCCGGGGAAACTCCACAGCAACTCATTGAGGTCGTTCGCTCCCACGTCGTTGTATTCCGACGTCGCGGTGTCGCCAAGGGCATTCGTCGTCGAGATCACGTTGCCCACGGGATCGGAGATGATCGTCGCCGTCGGGGCCACCCACGTCGAACTCTGAGCGACGTTCAAGGTGTCTGGGTACGTGATGACTTCTGTCGTATTGGCCATGCCGTTCCCGAGGTCCCACCCGTACGTCCAGGTCTCGTTCTCCAGCGGGCTGTTCGGTGAGCCGAGCTCCGTCGAGGTCTCGAGACCCGCGCTGTACTGGTCGATCTCCTGCGGCGTGGTCGCCTCACAGCCCGTGTCGGCACCGGGGCAGAGCACCTGTGCGGGATACTCAATTGTCGTCGTCTGGGACCCTCCGACGCCGGTGCACTGACCCACCGAGCACGCCGACGAGTAGGAGTACGTCGTCGTCGCCCCCGGTGCCGTACCGCTGGTGCCGCTGCCGTCCACCAGCGAGGAGACCATGCCCGGCGTCGGGGACGACGAGGAGTCGTAGTTGATCGTGGTCGTGTGGGCGTAGGTGGAGGTCGGTGCGTAGTAGTCCGGGTCCTCGATCTCAGTGAGGTCGCTGGCGTAGATGCTCCCCGCGGTCGAATAGACGTAGTTCCACGTCGCGGTGCCACTGCCGGTCGGACTCGGCTCGGCGATGCTCACGAGGTTGCTCGTCACCGTATTGGCCGGCGAGTACGTCAGGGTATAGGTGGCGCCTGACGGCGCGATGACGGACACGACCTGGCTGACGCTATTGAGCACTTCGACGATGTCGCGGTAGTCGTTCGAGTAGATCATCGTGCAGCCGTAACTCGCCGTCGTGGGACACGCTTCGCTGAGCGTGTGTCCACTGATGGACGAGGTTCCGGCGGTCGCGTTATAGAACACGATCCCCGCCGCCGACGATCCCGAAGAGGCTGCTGCGGTCGTTGTTTGCAAAAGTTGCCCGTCCCAAGCGAAGTACTGAATCTGTTGACCGCCTTCGACCTGATAGGTGTAGCCCGTCGAAGAGACTTCGTTCAGCTGACCCTGGACACTGGCGAGGGCGCAGAAGTTATATGTCGAACCACTAACCGTGTACTTGCTCGTGAAGGGATAGTCCCCCGCGTAGGCGGCGGCGTAGGTCGTAGGATCGCCGGACTCCTGACAGGACGTCGAGGTGCCCCCGTCGTTCGACTCCGTGAAGATCATCTGTGAGCCGTTCCCCTGGTTCACCGTGACGTCGGCGACGCCGTAGCCGTCGGTGCCCGGGGTCACGGAGTCGTTGTAGTTGGAGCTCCAACCGACGCCGAAGGGGTCAGAGCCTGACGCGACACCGGTGTTCAACTCGGACTGAGCGAGTTCGGCGTCGTAGCCGAGCGAGATGGAGAGGTCCCCACCGATCGCCGGGGCGTCAAAGAGCGTGTTCGACGTTGAGAAGTCGCCCGTCATGGCGTCGACGTCCGTGCCCGAGTCCAGGGTGTTCGACGGTGGCGCGGCACCCGTCACGTTCGCCGCGTCGCAGGTGTAGCACTTCGCCGCGGGGTTCGAGTCGCCATAGAGCTCGCCCGGGGTGTACGGCGCCACCGTCGGTGTACCCGACACGTGAGCTTTGACCCCGGCCTGCCATAAGGTGACGCCCGACCGGGAGATCAAGGCGACGTCACCGCTGTTCTCCACCGTCAGGTAGAGAGGCTCGTCGGCTTTCGATGCACCAGCGAGGTGGTCACTCACTCGGCGTGTCACGATTTCCATGTCACCATTTGCTTCGCGGTGCAGAATGCTCGAGAGCCCGGTCCCGGCGTCGCTCGTCCAGACGGTCTTGCCGCGTTTGAGGACCTCGATGCGCCCGTCCGCCAGAAGTTCGGCAACGTATCTACCGGACGTCGAGGTGAGCCGTTGTCCAATACCCAGGGCTCCCCCCACGTACAGCCGCGTCGCTGGCCGTGGCGCCTTACTCGCCACCACCGCGTTGGCGATGGCCGAGGGCGCGATGGTCGCGAGCGCCACGACGACCACAAAGAACGTGGCCGTTAGTCCGCGACGAGACACGAAACCGTGGCTGCGCGACGGTCCCCACCTCTTCCCTGATGTCACCACTTTCATCACCGCACGTCCTTCTGCGCTCGAACCAACGAACCGACGGGATTATCCACGCCGGCCCCACCACTTGACGTCGTCACCGAGACTGGATCGTTTCCCGATTGCCCGACGAACACGCAGTCCGAGGCGGATAGACACGTGAGTCCGCTGACTGCGGTGACCGAGGTCGGGATGTTGGGGTTCGTCGTCCACGAGCCACCAGAACCGGTTCCCACCAAGTAAGGCGCGGGTAGTCCATTGAAGGCAGAACCTGCCGCGTCACAGACGCCACTGGTGCAGGCGACAACGTCGAGCGTCGCCGACGCGGCGGGGGTCGCCACCGAGGACCAACTCGCGCCAGCATTAGTCGTTACCACTTCGAAAGCTGACGCCGCTGCGTTTTGAGCGACACCGGGATTCGGGCCGATTGCGACACACGTCGTCGCCGATGAACACGAGACCGAACGAAGGACGCCTGTTCCACCGGCCACGGTCTTCGCTGTCCAGGACTTGCCTCCATTGGTGCTCACGAGGATGGACGCCCCGACGGCCACACAGAACTTGGACGTCGGACAGTCAACCGATCCAATCGCCCCTAACGATGCGGGTACCGTCGGCACCGTCCACGTCGTTCCGCCATCCGAAGAGACCAGTAGCTCTCCGGCAAAGGGTCCGGCAGTGCCCGGCGACACGCCGGCACTCACGCACAGCGACGTAGTGGGACACGACACGCCGAGCAAGGTGGTGTTGTCGGTGGGAATCGACACCGACGTCCAGAGCTGTCCACCGTCGTTCGACTGCACGGCGCCGCCTTGTCCCACTGCGACGCAGAGCGTGGTGCTCGGGCAGTCAACTGCGTTGAGTTCGGGTTCGTTCTCCTCGAGCCCACCTTGCGTCCAGGTGCTCCCTCCGTCACTTGACGTCGAGGCAACCCCGTTGAGGCCGGCGTCCCCTCCGACGGCCACGCACTCCGTCGCCGAAGGGCACGAGACGGCATTGAAACTGCCGTTGCCCACGCTGGCTCCGCCCGACGTCGCCATGACTGGCGCGTTGGTCTCGCCGTGAGGCACCACCCACGTCCCGATCGACGTTGGACCGTTCTCGACTGCGTGCGTCGTGGGCCTGGCATGCAACGTCGCGACCGCGACGGCCGAGACGCCAGCCAACCCAACAACGGTGCCCATGGAAACGAGTAGGACCGCTAGTCGCTTGCTCAACCGCGAGGTCGTTGACGCACGACGCGAACGCTTCCCGCGCCGATGCTGTTTCGTGACCTGCTTCATCGCGACTCCTCTCGGCTCACCTCGCGCGACCGTCGCCGCGGTGACACGTCGCCTGTGAGACGTCTCATCCGCGAAGCGCTGTTCGGGTCTGTACCTACCGGCGACGTCGAATGATTAGCTATCGCTACTCGTAGCGACGAGCGCAGGTTGGGCCCAGAACCCCCCGATAACGCGCAGTTGAGACCGGTGAGCGTGCCCCCGTACGGACAGGAGTACGCCTCACCGACGTAGGCGGTGTAGGTCGAGTTCGACCAGCAATTTCCATCGCTCGGATAGTCGCCGTCCGGGCAGGAATACCCGAATGCACCCCCATCGGTCCCGAAACTGCCCGACGTGAAGAGCTCACACTCGCTGCCATTCCAGTCTCCCCCATCGCCGGTGCACGCCGCGTGGGAGATTTCTGCCCAACGATCACACGTTGATGAACCCGTTGGAGGCGACCACCCGGAAGGGCAGTACCAACCAACGTTCTCGATCTCGCTAAAGGGGCCGGAAACATGCGTACATGTATCTCCACTCAAAGTGTCTCCGCCCGCGCAATACAGATAGCTGTAGGGATACGTTGCGTAGTTCCAAAAGAAATTGACGGTCGTCACGTTGGACGACTGCGCGAGGTAGCCGCCGGCACTCGCCTGAGTAGCGGTCACGAGACAGGTCCCCGACACGTTGGTCGGCACACTTAGGTTGACGCCACTGAACGAACACCCCGTCGCGGTGCCGTTGGTAACGGTGAAACTCAACGCACCACCTCCGGAACCACCTGACGTCACCATCGCCAACGACGTGTTAAATGGCGACGCGGTTGAGGTGATGATGAGGGGCGAGGTAGGCACACTCAGTGAACTTGAGATCGTGTAGTTGACCGCCGATGAAGTTGATGACTGATAGTTGGCGTCGCCGGAGTAGACCGCCGTCAACGAATCCGTGCCAGTCGCGAGCGACTTCGTGGTGCACGTGGCGACGCCCGACGAGACAACTTGGCTTGCGCAGCCCGTGATACTCGTGCCCCCTGACTTAAAGTTGACGGTCCCGGTGGCACCCGCTGGGACCGCGGCGGTCAACGTAACGATCGATCCAAGGTTCACCGGCGAGAGAGGCAGCGCACTCAACGTGGTGGTCGTCGACGTCAACGAAGGAGACGTTGCTGCAGTGTTACTCGCCGAAGGACCCGTGCCGCCGGCGCTCCACGCCGCGACGCTGAACGTGTAGGACGTGCCGGCCGTGAGACCTAACTCCAGACACGAGAGTGGCGTGACCGGCGACGCCAACGAACAGGTCAAACCTCCCGGACTCGACGTAACCACGTAGCCAGTGATCGTCACGCCGGTCACGGCGCTCGGAGCAGACCAACTCACCACGGCCGAACTGGCCGACGAGTAAGTGGCCGTGACCCCCGTCGGCGCATTCGGTGTCGTGGCCCCTGCGGGCAGCGCGGTGACGAGGACGGACGACAGCAACGCGAGTCCCGATATCAGAGCGACGAGCGATGGCCGACGATGTACGTTCACGAGAATCCCCTGTCGCTGTACTCAACCGAGCGAACGATCTAAGAGACCTTGAACCGTCCGCTCGTTGATTTGTTTCCACATTTCACGGAACCTTTCAGATGGCGACGGTGGCTTGAACCCCCGTGGTCACCAGCCGTAACGTGATGGAACACACCGTGATGTCGTGCCGCGGCACGGTCTTCCGGCGAAAGATGGGATTCGGAACTTCCGTCGGGAAGGTTCTGTTACGTTCCCGCCACCGATCGGACGTCACCCTGGCGGATTGACCTGCACCCGCAATGACGCTCAGCGACCAGAATCAGTCAGACTTCTCTACGACACCGATTACGTCGATCGAGCGCGTGGTGGGAAGGATTGCGAGCGTCGCGCAGGCCGACGGAGATATCGAACCATCAACATCGACGCGCCAGCCTCGCAGACCGTATTTTCCTATTAGTTCGAGCAACTCATGTCTCGCTGAACCAACCGTTGGGCACGCGTGCGATTCAAAGTAGCTGTGCGCCGCTCTTTCGAAAGTGAGGACGTGGGGATGTGCGAGTTTGCCGTTGAAGGTACCGAGGCCAATCGACGAACAACTCTGATATCTCTTCGACGGCGGGAACCCGCCGAGGGTCCCGTTAGGTAGCACGCACAGCAGACCTGCCGGCGTTCTGCTCGACGGCGCGGACTTCCAGTGCAGTTGCGCCTTACACGTCTCCAGAGGGTGTGTGCCGTACGGCATCTCCGAGATGACCTTTGAGTGCAGGGTGTCTTGCGAATAGCAGCTCATCTGCGTCGTGTTCGTCACTGGGGAACGTAAGAACGTGATCGCGGCGGCAGCGCCACCTAGCACGAGTACGGTCGCGACGGTAATGAGGGTCACTCGCCGCCATGGCCGACGTGACGCTCGTCGGTGAGGGACATCCTTCGTTCGATCGAGGACCCGCTGGAAGAGTTCCCCATCTTCCACCAGAGCATCAATGTCGTGAGCGCTCAGCCCTCGCGTCGGATCGGCTTGCTCGAAGAGCTGCTTGAAGGGATCCACGCTCACGATTCCGCCTCACGCTCGAACGTCGCATGACCAGCAACGCCGGCGTCCGAAGACGACAAGTTTCCGCGCAGTTTGCTTTTCGCTCTAGTGATTCTAATCCCGACCGCATTTTCGCTGATCCCGATGACCAGAGCGATTTCGCGATACGTCAACTCCTCCCAGTACACCAACTGGAGAAGTTCGCGGTCGTTGTCGGTGAGTCTCTCGAGTGCGGTTCTCAGATGAGCGACGTTGACCAGGTCAAAGTCGTCGTCGTTGTCGCCCCTTTCCAGGGACAGGCGTGTAAAGAGACGATCCCTGCGGTCGCGTGAGCGCCGTTGATTCGAGAGGACTCGAAACGCGATCCCGAACAGCCACGGAAGTTCACGATCATGATCGGGTCTGTCGTCCCAGCGTCGCCACGCCACCAGGAACGATTCGATGACGACGTCTTCGCAGCCTTCCACGTCGCCCCACCGGCGCAGCGCGTAGCGCATGACCGCCGACGAGTGCTGGCGAACGAGACGGCTGTAGTCCTCATCTCCCGGATGGATACTCACGGGCCCCAATGGAGGAGAGTCTCGCCTGGCGACGTCCACTTCCTAGTTGATGTACACGGACTGAACCCGGTCGTTCCACGCCGCTCCGATCCACGAGACGTCCGATCCAGCCGAGGTGGCACCGGGGTACACATTGCCAGATCCGTTCGTTCCATCGGTCATGATTATGGAACATGCACCAACTTGATATGAGGACGCTTCGTCGGCGAAGGAGTACGCGGAGAGATTTATCCACAGCAACGTCGTTGACAAGATGAGTTCGTCACCCCCGTAGTTGATGTTCTCATATAGCTTCAGGCTCGACGAACACGAGGTCAGCGGCTGGACCAGGGACTGGCCCGTGGCGCTCGACTGCCAGGCCTCGTAGGCCGCCTGACTGGCGAAACAGTAGGTGCCGGCGCCGGTGACGTCGCACACCGTCGCCGATCCCCAACCCTGTGAGAGGTTCAGCGTCCCGCCGTTGTACGACGCAATGATCGGCGCGTTGGGTGCAGCCGACGCCAATGGCACACTCCCCGTGAATCCAACCAACATCGCCGACAGCACGACGGCCGTCACCGGCCCGAGTCGAAACAACCATTTCATATTCGCCCCAATCGATAGAACATCCCTTACGTGGTTTGTTTCCGCATAGAGGAAAAACCTTTCCGAGACACCGGTCTCGCGATCCAGCAGTCGTGGCACCCGACGTCGCCCCTGATCAACCTCGGTGTCGCTCGCCCACGAAATGACTCCACACTCGCGGAAACAGAGGGACGATGAGAGAAAACCGGTGAGTCCTCAATCCAACGGAACGTCACCTCGACAGCCAGAGCTTTGACTGAGCGATACTCAGAGGATCAATTTCGCGACGCCTATCGGCGCCTACGCGGAGTGGAGGCCATCGATCAGTCCCTGCTCGGGACCCTCTTGGCGAGCACCAGCGCGAATCGACAACTGAAGAGCATTCAGACTCCAACCTTCGTCTCGTCACTACTCATTCGTCTCGAATACGCGTCGTCGCAGATCGGCGACGTGGGCCAGGTGCTCACGGACCTTGATTTGGAGATGCGACGAGCCGTGGCCTTTCACATTGATGGAACCACTCGGCCCCTTCGGGAGCGAGGTTCGTTGACATTGCTCGGAACTCACCGCAACAGCTCAACGACAATTTTCGTATTGGCCTCAGGGTCAATCCACGCCGCGCTAACGAAGAGGCCGCTGGACGTGGTTCTCGCGGCGTCGTGGTTCTGGGATCATCGTGTAAATCGAACCAAGTTTCGACAACCTGTTGCGGAGGAAGAGTACCCAAAACCACTCGCGCAAATTATTCGCTCCGCCCAATTGGCAATCTCTGACGCGCGGCCCGCCGTCGTGGCGTTGACGATCGCCGCCAACGGCGAAACGCTCTTTGAATTTCGTCCGGCCTGAGTTAGGCAATGGCCGACAGCAGCACACGGTGTGTGGTCGGTGATCGATCGGACGAGGGGCATCGAGATCGCGGAGGGTCACACCGCCGCCGTACCTTCGACGCGGGAACGCACTGGACGATAGCGAAATGACCGAGACGAATCGCCACACGAAATGGCTCACACTGTTCACGCGTGGATCACGGCGCGTTGCCAACTATATTCAGGCGTTGTTACGAGAGGCTCGACACGATCGAGCAGCTCCCTGGTATCTACAAGATCCACCCAGATTGGGCCGGCGTGACTCGATACTGATTTGCGGGGCATTTCGACGAACGTGCGCGATGTTGCGCGTTACGTATCTCGTCATCAAGGGGTGGTTGAGGGAGCCATACGTTCCAGAAACGCCTACAAACGGCTACTACATTCTTTCACGGACCATAGGTGGAGCGTTTAGACCGGTGGCTTGGATCGCGAGTGTCGTCGTCGCAGGCTTCGTTGGCGCCGATTTTGCCAACGTTCACTCGTATCTGGGCATCGAGAATCGAATCACGTTGTGGATCGAGGTCTCCGCGTGGTCACTTTTTTTCGGACTTTCAATCCAATGGTGGAGACTTCTTAGGAGGCTTCAGCGAGTCCTAAATCAGTGGCTCGCGAGTTATATAGACAAATCCTTTGCCCAATGTCGTGAGTCCGACTTAAACACCTTGGGCTTTTCCTTAGGCGAAGAGTTCCGACGTCGGTTTTATGTAAAGAGCGTTAACGTGCTCGCCGCTGCGACCATTCTTCTATTCAGCATTTGCATCTATCACGTGACAACCCGTTAGGACGCAACCCCCGCTCAGTCTCGGACGAAAGCCTCAATCCTAGAGACTGACTAGCTCAACGCCTTCGGATAGCGGCTCGAGCGGCGGGACTCATCCGTTTCCTACCGAACGGACTTCAGCTTCGTTCGCCTCTTGGATGAGTGAAGGCCGAAAGAATTCGCGGATACCGGAAACAACCTGTGTGCGAGCGTGGTTCGCCTCGCTCGCACACAGACGCTTGCAAATGTGAAGGTGAAATAGTGACCCAACTCGCTGCTACCAAAATCCCGTCGTTCCGCGCAGTTCCCCCGCAGTCATCACTCGCGGGCAATCTCGGGCCACTCGCCGAACTGCCCGGTCACTGGTCGGGAACAGGATTCAACCTCATTGCGCGACCAGATTTTCAACAAAGCAATGACATTTTCCTCGAACTCAACGTCACGCGCGAGACGATCGAATTCATGTCGATATCGAGTCCTATCCCAAATCGGGGCAGCACGGGGCAAGAGGACATCACGCTGTTTGGTGTTCACTATCTCCAACAGATTCAAGACGCGACTACGGGTGGAGCGCTTCACATAGAGCCAGGTATTTGGCTCAACGTACCCGCCACGAACGTTCCTCTCGCCCCAGCGTCAGTGACCCGACTCGCGTCTATTCCCCACGGTGACGCGATTAACGCATCCGGCATCAGCACCCTTATCGCAGGCCCACCGCCGCTTGGTGCGCTGCCCGCGAACACTGTCCCGTTCCCTGTCGGCGGCCCCGTACCGGCCCCGGGCGCACTGAATCCATTTGTCGAGTACAACCTCGGGACTACGAGCCCATTTCGGACCGCTGACATCCCGCCAGAGATTACTCAGACGGTTGTTGGCAATCCAAACTCGCTGCTCGATCTCGCTATTGCTGGGCAAACAATCGTTGAGACCGAGGTCCTGGCAGTAGCGACAACCCCAGCCGGCGGAATCGAAAACATTCCGTTCTTAGTTGGCAACGCGAACGCCGTGGAGATGTCGTCCACGTTTTGGATCGAGAAGGTGAGTGACGGACTTGGTCATACACATCTCCAATTGCAATACAGTCAGTCGGTCCTGCTCAGTTTCCTTGGGCAAAATTGGCCGCACGTCTCCGTGGCGACACTTAAGAAAATTTTTTGATGGCGCACCATCGTTCGTTGCTAGGACACACGCGGGCCACGCAATCGCTAAAACCCAGATACTTCGATGCCGACACCGCGAACTCTTCTGTCGGATCAATAAACCATGCGCAACTTAAGTGATTGGAGCAACATCAATGTCGTCAGCAAGCAGTGACCGACAGGTCCCCTCGCCCTCCGAGAAAGCCACGGGCACAACCATCACGTCACGGCAAGCTGCTTCCCTTGTCTGGTTCGCAGTTTTCGCTATCGCGGCCGTCGTCGCTCTGACGTTGATTCTCGCCTTTCACTACGAGACAGCATCGGATGCAACCTCAGTGCTAGGGGAAGTAGTTCCGATCTTCACCGCAGTAATTGGAGTTCTGGTCGGCGGCGGTGCCGGGGTGGCTACCGGTTCGGCGGGTAAGCAAACGGTGCAATCGAAACTCACTGCATCAACAGCCAAAGTCATGTCCGCGAGGTCTGAGTTGGACGCCCTTGACGTTGCGGTGACGCAGGCCTTCGAGACCATTAAACAAAACCTGATAAGTCGGTCAGGGAGCCTAAAACTCTTTGCCGGAGTTCAATCGGACGATGAGCCAATCGCCGACCTCGGTGACATGGACAGCATTACCTCATCCATCGCGCATCTGAAGGGGATTCTTGACGCCTAACGAGAGGAGAAAGGCTGCCCGTTGTCTTCACAAGGGCCTCGATTGGCTGAATCATTGGTCAGGGTCGATTGGGCTCATACTGGCCTTCGTTGTTCTCATCTTTGCCTACCGTCAATTCTCGTCAACAGCGACGGAGATCGAGGCGGGAGTGAACCACTTTTCTCCGGGTTCAGACACGATTGTCGTCCCCTCGGCGGGGACCGCATACGAGCAGAACATCGCCCTGGGCGGCACGCTCTCGAGCGCTACGTCGGGCAGCGTAACGTCGGAAACGACGCTGTACCTCAGCGTGTGCACACTGGGCAAGTACCGGGGCTTGAAAGATCGACCGCTTAGGCAACCTCGTTGTTGGACTCATCCGGTGAACGTCGGTCTCGGGGCGTGGTCTGCGTATCCGGTCCAAATTGGTCCACCTGGCAACATCTCACAGCCGGCGTTCTACTTGATTCGACTGGATCTGGTATCAGCAAAGCAGTTTCACGAACTCGCGCTCCGAGAATCAAGTAGAGACCAGATTCGCGCCAATCAAGCCGCCGCCCGAGTTGCTCACTTGCTCAAAGACACAACTCCTGTCGCCGAAACGTCGATTATCCGTCCAGAGACAGCGTCGCTCTAGCGTGCGACTTTTCACATCTGAAAGTCGTTGCTTCCGTGTTGAAGTTCTGGACAGAAGAAGGAAGGACATTCAGTCCGCCGGCACTCCCAGCGGTGCAATTATCGAACCAGAAGAAATTCTCCGTGAACATGAGGGAGCGCATCGATGCCCGCACTGAATTGTTTCAAAATCCAGGGGGACTTGTCGTCGAGGCCGAAAGTCACGTTTGATGATTTCGTTGAACCAGGTGCTCTTCAGGGCGCCGAATCGTCTGGGCCTCAACAGTTCACGGGCTTCACTGCGCAGACCTATTTGATCCCCAGCCACTCTCACCCGGTCGCTTGGGCGCCTTTCGTTGAGTCCGGCTTTCCAACACTGCGGGTGGGCACCGCGAGTTCGACTTCCGCCTTGATGCTCGTACGAGCCAACGCCAAGGGAAGGAGAAAGCGGCTGACCGATCCCGTATTTGCCTTTGCATTTGGAACGTCGGGTCGGCGCTTACTTCGCACCAGCTGTTACGAACGAAATTTCGGGCTACGCACTGCCCTGAATGTCATTTATCCGAGGTCTGGACAAGGTTCGCCGCGTATCCGATCCATCGATACCAAACAACGCGGATCGACTGTGATGAGGAAGCGCCAGCAGTCGAGTGAGCTTTCCGATTTCAACATCTTCGATGTCAATCGGATGAGGGACGTTCTCAGTAAGGCTTCTGGGGTTCCCGCCGACACGGAAATGTGGGGGAAGCGCATCACCGGAGGGGATTCTCTCTCAATCGATCGGCCAATTCAGTTCAGCGAACTCGGAGATCTTTGCAGGTCCATTGAGGCAGCGCACTCACTCGACGACTACCGCGAGCAGTTTGATTGGATCGACTACATACAGCCGATCACGGACCCTTCGTCGATAGCCGAACTCGAAACGGAGTTGCTATCAAAATTGCGTCGCCAAGACCTCGAGAACTTGGCTCTCGCTCCCCCAGAAATCCTTGACTGGGAACAAGTTGTACGATTTCGGTTTTCCTTCGATCGCAGCCGAAGCAAAACCTCATCGGATATTCAGAGAGTGGACGTCAGGTTGTCGGATTGGGTGATCGGCATGCGAGCAAAGTCGCGCCTAGACGAGTTGGATATTGAGAGTCTTCGAAGCCAACGTGTCATTGCCCTCGATGGCGATGGAAGAGAGTGGAAGAGTTGGCCCGTTGCCAAATGCCTGGTCGGAGAAGTATCTCTAGGCGGCGTGACCTATGTGCTCGACGAAGGAGACTTCTTCTCCGTTCGAGGCGACTACATCCATGACCTCGACCAGGCCATTGACTCGATCCTCCTCTCGAGCGTCACGCTGCCCGACGGGACTCCGACAATGGTCGAAGCTGATTACAATCGGTCGGCGGCGGCCTCCGCGGGTCACCTACTTCTCGATCGCCAGACCATCCGGCTCAATGGTCAGTCCCCTGTCGAAATATGCGATCTCCTAAGCAAGCAGCGACACCTTATCCACGTGAAGCGCCATCTTGGTTCTAGCGACCTCAGCCACCTTTTTGCACAGGGATTGGTTTCGGCCGAAAGCCTTCAAATGAGCATCGATTTTCGTTTGAAAGCCCAGGAGAAAGTCAACACTCTCTGTGCGGGAAGCGCCGAGTTTGACTTCTTCGGAAGCGGGGCAATGCAAACCTCGGATTTCGAAATCGTTTACGCAATCGTTGAGCAATGGCGCGGTCGGTCGATGTCCGCCGCGCTCCCTTTCTTCAGCAAGGTGAATCTGAGAGAGGTCAATCAACTGCTCGTCAGTAGGGGATTTCACGTTTCGATGAAGCAGGTTGAAGCCAAAGTGGCAGTCGTGAGAGCCAAGCGCCGATAGGGCACCGGTGGGACGACGACGCTCCACGGGAGCCGGGGCCAGGTAAGGGGCACATAGCGAACCCGATCTAATCGCTGCCCCGCGGGAGACCCGAGCCGGTGAGCTCGCGAAAGGTTTCCGTCGAGCCGGAAACCAGCGCAGTCGAAGACTGTTATCAACGCTGAGGGGGAGTCATGGGAAGTCGTGCGAGAAGCAGAGGGAATTCCATTGCAGTGAGGGCAGTAGCCGGGGCGGCTCTCATTGTGAGCTCGGTGCTGATGGCGACAACGTCGGGCGCGTCGTCCGGTCCAGTAACGACGACTACGACGACGACAACACCATCGGCACCGACAACCTCGGGCGGGTCGTCGGCCGGATCGCCGGACGTCACAACGGGCGGCGGCGCTTCGGCCGAGTGGGGGTGGGACACCTTTGGAGGCTCTACCGCGCTCACGGCGAGCTACTTATCGACGGCCAAGTCAGACTACGGTGGCCACTACCCTGCCGATGCGGGCCTCTATCTGGATCATGGGTCGTCGGGACTGCTCACGTCCGCGGTCGTAAGTGCCGTTCGCAATGACGGGATAGGTATCTACCTCATATCAGATCTTGCGGACTCCTCGACGGGCCAGGCGGGCACCGGGAGTAAGTCGGCCCAACAGCAAGGGGCCGCCGATGCCGCGACCGCGGCGTCGTACGCGGAGAACACGTTGCACGTGCCAGCGAACGACGGCATCGCTATTTACGCCGACAACGAGAACACGACCGCCATCGCTTCGGGGTACATCACGGGGTGGTACAACACGCTCGAGGCCGACGGGTTCATACCAGGCTTCTACGCGAACCCGACGTCGGGGGATTTCAACGGAGCCTTCTGTGGTACCAGCAGCACGGTCCAGAGCGGCACGATCCTCTGGATGGACGAGCCGAACGGTGGCATGGCGAACAAGTACTATCCGACGGCGCCGTGGAATCCTTCAGTACCGTCCTGCCTCAACGGCAGCACTCAAACCGTGGCGGGCTGGCAGTTTCTCAACGGATTGACGTTCCCAGGCATTCCCGCCGGCGCCATGACCTTTGATCTGGATTCGTTCTCACCGGTGGGCGCGTGGTATTGAATTCTCTGAGGAGAGGTAGATGAGCGCTGGCACCCGTACGCCTTGGCTAGCGGCAACGACTGTGATGACGATTATTGCCGCCGTCGCGATCGCGGTCACCCTAGGGCGATCGACCGGAATCTCCGTGAAGTCAAGCGGGTGCGTCGCATCCGCGATCTCGCTGGAAGGCGGGCCCGTCCTAGGCGCGGCCGGCACCGACGGTGACGAGTTCCAGCTTCGCTATTCGGGTTTGGGGTACTGCACCTTTTCCGGCTATCCCATCTGGAACTTCTTCAACTCGGAGGGAGTGCAACTCACCAATGGCACGAGCACCTTTCCCGCATCGGACCTCTTCGGGGGGCTAGGCGCTCCCCTGGCCGCCCAGATCGTGCGCCTCGCGGATACCTCACCTGTGTCTACAGGATTCGAGTACTTCTACGCGCAAGGGACCAAGAGCCAGGACCGGAATCCGTCGTCGTGCATGGTGGACTATGGATCACTCGAGCTGCCGCTCGCCGACGGCACCGTTCTCACCCTCACGCGTGTGCCCTTGGCCGGTCTAACCTTGAACTATTGTCTGATTGCATCGAACATGACCGTGACATCGATCGAGGCGGCGCCGTGGCCCCACCAAACCGAGGAGCCCCAACCCACGTCGCCCGAAAAGGTGAAGGTCCGCACGTCCTAACAGCGCGTGTCGCCCCGTATCTGCCCGGAGTGCAGCGGGGCGCGGAGACTGCAGTTGACAATTACCTCATAGACATTTCTCCTTTATTACTAAGCGATCGCGCACGCAATTGTCCATTTGTTATTCCCTGCGTCGAGAAATCACGTAGAGCCAATCCGGCATCCTCGGCCTCGTATTCGTCCCCCATTCATTGGACGCGGTGAATCCGTTTCCGCACGCCTCTCAATTGAAAAATTAACTGAGTTGACCAACCGTTTGACAAATCCTCTTAGAGAATTGGTCTCATAGGTTCAACTCGTAAGTCAACGCGCGGTATCTGCAACCAATACGGCTGATGCTCCGTTTGCAGAGAGCGGCCAACCAGAGTCGGGTAAATCTTCGACAAGATCCGCGCGGTCAACACTGGAAAGATACGCCGCGGCCGTTGCCTTATTTTCAAAAATGGCGCGCGTCGACACGTCGTGTTGCTGGACGTTCGCGAAGAGAGTCCGAAGTAGTGACGATCCGTTTTCGCCACTGAATGCCGGTTCGCTGGGCTCCGTTTCAACTGCTGACCACAATTCCGCGAGATGCTTCCGTCCATTTGTGATGGCCACTAATCGACCACCCGGTCGGAGTACCCGTCCAATTTCACGCGACGCCTGGTCGAGTGGGGAGACGTGGTAGAGCATCCAAGCTGCGACCACGGCGTCGAAGCCAGCGCCGATAAAAGGGAGAAATCGAGCGTCGGCCAAGATCGAACGAACGCCCTGAGCCAGACTCGTCGCGGTCATGGCCGCAGAGGAGTCAGTCGCAATGACTTCGCACCCAAGTTCTTCCGTCATCCGTAATGCGAAGTATCCTGTACCCGAACCAATCTCAAGAATTCGTCTTGGTTCCACCTCACGAAGTGCCTTGATCGCCAGATCCTGGGGCGATCGTCCCGGAAGATTCGCCTGCCAGACCGATGTCCGCACATTAAGATTTGACGTGGTCAGATATTGCTTGCTGACGTAATCGCCATCGTTCAGACGCACCCGATTACCCTACGTGCGCTCTCCATCATGCGAGAATCAAGCATCGTTGCAAGTCTCCGAGTAGCTCGCCGTACTTAATCACTGAATCCTGATTAGTCCGCGTTTTAACAATGTCTTGATCAAATCGGAGCACCTGCACTCGAACCCTCTCAACCGAGTTGCAGGGGCGAGTCGTCGATAGCGGCCCTTCTTTAGGGCTTGGGGGGTTCGACTGAAGCGATAAGACGATGCATGCCTGAGGACGGATTGTCATCAGGGAAAGGCGTGTCATTCCGAAGGTGGCGGTCTTCGAGGCGAGCCGCGCGACCTGCCGCCTCTTGGACGAATGGCATGTATCGGAGGGCATCGAGACCCTTGTCCTTTGATCCATCTAGTCCACTGCGCAAGCGGCGCACATCGTCGTTATCCGACCACCTGGTGAGATCTTGAAAGTGAAGAATTAGCCACAGTTCAAAGCATGGGTTTGATATTGCGAGATTGATTCCATTTCCCCGAGCTCGATCAACAGCTTCCTTCAGGCCAGGATGATTTCTCGGCCACTCAACATCAAAGACGCACCAAATCTCATCAATTTCGTCTTCTTCAGCAACAGCTCGTTCGCGTGCAGCGACGGCCAAGTCAACAAGAGTCGCGGGCACGGATCCTCCGTGTCCAGCATCAACCCGTAGGTCTACCGCCGCCACGTCCTTCACCACTGGCTGCCTTTTCAAGGCCGTGAGATACTCCGGTTCGGTTCGTTCTCCTTCGCAGAAAACAAGAAGCGTCTTGCGAGGGCGCCGAGTCGCAACGCGCCGCTTTAGTGGCCGACTTCCGGAACTTGACCGTTTTGCTGACATCAATTCGAACTCGACTCAAGTCCAAGTACCTGTCGAAGGGCGAACTGGTCAAGATCGGGAACCGCACCAAATCTTCCGCGGAGGTAGGCCTTCTCGAGATTCAATGATCGTCGAACCTTGTCGCCAGCGAACTCCGCAAGGGCCGTCAGCGACGTGGCGCCATTCTCGCCTTTCTCGGTCAACCAGACTTCGTCTCTATTGAGGTAGTTGAGCAGATTTGTGTCATGAGTGGTAAATACGAGTTGAGCTCCCATCGGATTAGTGATTGGATCTTGGAACAGTTCAAGCAGACGCGCTGACAACGTCGGATGGAGGCTCGCGTCGATTTCATCCACAAGCAAAACTCTTCCGCTTCGCAATGCTCTGAGAATCGGTCCTATTAATTGAAACCAAGTCTGAGTTCCAACCGACTCCTCGGATAATTCAAACGGCACTTCTTGGCCAGCGGCGCGGTGCAGCAACCTCGGCCGACGTCTCGCCACTCGGTGAGTGGCGCCAGACGTCTCAGAAACTTCGACTTCGTCCTCAACAATTTGAACATCGTCGATACCTAGGTCAGCGAATCGAAGAAGGGCGAGTGCCGAGTCGCGAGGACTTACTTTTGCCGTTTCTGGATCTTCGAAAAGTGACGACTGCGACGTCGAATTCTGTTCATCGAACAATCGCTCAGTGAGGGCCCAAGGTGTTACGACGGCGAATCCTCCGCGAAGTCCAGGACTCCTTCGACGTGCCCGAAGGGTCTGAATATTCGCCACGGCTCGGCCAAAATTTCGTACCTCTGGCTCGTCGAAACGCATCGCGGCCGAAAGTGCCAACGTCGTCGGCGTAAGCAACTCTCTTGTGCCGGACAACGTACCCAATCCACGACGAAAGCGAATTTCCGTTCCTTCGCGCTCAAAGAGGATTCGCCGACGCCGTTCCGGGTAACTGTAGAGTCCTTCAACTAAAACATTCGAATCATCAACTCCGAGTCGATAGATGTACCGAACACCGTCGACCGCCATTTCGATCTCGTATCCGGAGGGCTCTAGTGGACCCGAGCCGAACTTGAAGGGTTGGCGAGGAACCATGTCTTCCCAAGTCCTCAGGGACCGCTCGACGGCTGAAGAAAGCCAGGAGATGGCATCCAATACGTTTGATTTTCCCGACGCGTTCGGTCCATATATTCCTGCGATTGACACCGCCCGTTCAGCCATGGTGCCAAATCTGTGAACCGATGGCCGTTCCTCATCGACGGCAATCATCGAAAGTTCTATGGGTTCAAGAATTGACCGATGATTGGAGGCCATAAATCTGAGTAGCATTTTCGTCTCCTGACGGCAAACTACATGTTCAAGCCACTATACGCCACTACCGAACGAAAAGTGGCATGAGCGTGTACGATAGTGACGTGTGCAAAACCCGTGCTTTCATTGCCGAAGAGCGTCTCCTTGCGACACTTCCGTGCGTTCGAGTGGTCGAAGCGGATGGGAGCTCACGCGTCACAGGCAGTGGGGAGAATTAGGAAATGAAAGTTGAAGAGTGCGTAGTTCGCAACGATTTACGAATCAGCGATAAGTCGGAACATCTCTGGGCTTCAATCATCACGAACGTCGAGGTGAAAGACCGGCTATTTAGGACCGCTCTACTGGCGCTGCAGCTTCGCTCCAAACTTCCGTTCACGACCACTGCACTCCACGGACTTGCACTCCTTTACGGACCTCCCGGAACGGGCAAGACAACCCTCGCGCGCGGACTCGCTGATGAACTCAGTCCTGTCGTTCCGTCCGGGAAAGTGCGGCTGATCGAAGTCAACCCGCACGGGATCATGTCGGCTGAACACGGACAAAGTCAGCAACTCGTCATGCAGTTACTTTGCGAGCACGTGCCATCACTGGCCGACGACGGTAGGCCAACCGTGCTGTTACTCGACGAAGTCGAGTCAATGTGCGTTGCGCGGAGCGCTGCATCGCTTTCCGCCAATCCCGTGGACGTTCACCGCGCAACTGATGCCGTATTGACCGCCCTCGACCTCAACACAACGGAGCATCCCCACATCGTGACGATTGCTACGTCGAACTTCACTGAAGGTCTTGATGAGGCCTTTAAGTCGCGGGCGGACGACGCGATTTTCGTCCCATTGCCAGACCTCGAGGCAATCAACACCATCCTCCGAACAACCCTCGAGGGATTCGGAGTTAAATATCCAAATCTTGCTCGCCTCGCGAGCGCGCCCGAACTCGCCGACGTCGCCGCATCGCTCGTTGGTCTCGACGGCCGTCAAGTTCGCAAGGTCGTGACCGACGCGATGAAGTTGCGTACTGAAACCGTCCTCGACCCCAACGCACTCACAGTCTCTGATTTCATCAAGACATCAGCCGACCGGGCAAAGCGCCAAGGCGCCGATGCTACGTCGTAGGAACATCGCGGCCTCGCCGCTGAGACGCGCCGACGAGACATGGGATGTCATCGTCACGTTCGTCGCCGACACCCTGGATTGCTCATCAGACATCGAGCGTGCCGACGTAATTAACGCGTTCGAGGCCGTCGCAACAATCGGTCCGCGTTTGATCGCCGCGCGGCATCTTGAAAAAACTCCGTTGGTGCTCTTGGCAGACCCGATTCACCTCAGCCTTTTCTGCGTGTCGGGCGCTGATGCCCTCTCAACGAAGGAGAACCTCAGTCCGGTTCCAGGCGGCTCCTCGGCAACAACATGGAAGGTGTACTTCCCCGCGCCCGAAACCCTAGAGGCAGACATTCTCGCAGCGGTGGCTACGTCAAAATATCTCACCGTCGACTCTCCGCCGTCACTGTCGACGAAATGCGCTTCAGGCGCAGAGGTTCTCGATCTCGAGGCGCTTGCGCGACGATTTAATCAGGACAACTCATGAGCACAACGACCTCGACGTCTACGACCGTGATTACTAGGACGCACACCGCGACCTACCTCGCCGAGGCCATCCTCGGAACTATCTCGGAGATTCTCGGCCACCTTGGCATATCCCTGGATGATGGGCCTTGGGACTACAAACGCGATGCAAGTGCAATAGCTGCGTGGATTGAGGAAGAGTCACTGCGAGAAGTCATCGTTGAGTGTCACCAACCAGACGGCACCGTTGACCCAGTCTTTGAGTTTCCCGTCCGCTTCACCGTCGATGCCATCGGAGACGCCGTCTTCACGACGAGTACTGCGTCTTTAGCAAAATACCGAGCGAAAATAACGAAGGCGCCCAAAGGCAGCAGGTTCGAGTTGTTTTGTAGTCACCGCGGTCCGCACAGCAGCCAGCCGGGTTGGTCCGCGGGTACGAGGGCATCAACCATCGGACTCCAGAGCAGCGCCTTTGGAACTGTCGCGTCCGGACCGCACGCTGCAGCAGCGATGCGCTACCTGCACAAGCCCAAGAATTCCTGAAAGATAATTCGATGGGATATGTCGACGATGCATTCGTCAAACTGAAATCAACCCTAGAGATCGGCAAAACTGAGAGGGAGTTCGCCGCACGTCAACATAATCAGATTCGCGATCACGTCCGAGCTAGTTGGACCCTTAAAGAGGACTTCCTGACCGGCAGTTACCGGCGCGAAACCAAGACGAAAAAGTTGAAGGACGTCGATATTTTCGTGGTGATCGACGGCGAAGGTCCACAGTCGTCGCTACGTCAGCTCGGTCCAGCCGCCGTACTTGAGGATCTCGCAGCGGTTCTAAGACCCAAGTACTCCGACGTCTATGTGGACGACATGGCCTGCGTTATCGGCTTCGGCAGAGATGACGAGATAATGTCGTTCGAGATAGTCCCGGCGTTCGATCGAATTGACGGTGGATACGAGATACCCGACACTCGTACCGGCGACTGGATCTCGACAGATCCTCGCATCCATCATGAAATGACCACAGCCAAAAACGTGCTTTGTGACGGCAAGTTCGTACCATTCGTCAAGATGATTAAAGGCCTGAACCGTCACCTCGATGAGCCTGTCAAGACGTCCTTTCTCCTGGAGGTTATGGCGCAAGGAATCGTCATCGAACCATTCGGCGAATATCCCGATGAGATCAGGTGGTTCCTCGCGACAGCCGTCGAACAGATCCATGAGCCCTGGCCAGACCCCGCCGGACTCGGCCCTGACGTGAATACGTTGTCCAAACTTCAACGAGATGTCGCGTCAATGGCACTTACTGCTGCCCTCGACGTGGCGGAGAAAGCGATCGAATTGACCGCTGATGGCCACGAGCGAGACGCAGTCGAAAAGTGGCGCGAGTTGTTTGGCTGGCGAATGCCCCGACCGTGACGGAAATGTTCGCGGACAACCAGCCATTGGCCCCTGACAAACCACGGCCAATAGCCGAGCGGCAGAACGAAGACGACGTGATGGAAGTGCTCTGCGCATCCACCTGGCACTATAAGAAGGCGAAGAGATGGCACCTCGTTAGGGTCGCAGGAACGCTCGGCTTCGCGCTCGCTGCACCCGTCATTACCTTTTGGTGGCAGGAAGCAGCTTCATGGGTCGCCACTCTTGCAGCCCTGTGGGTGCTCGCAGGAAGGACGTTCCTCAGCAAAGCGGAGGATTCGGAGATGCTTGCCGGAGTCACGGCCCAAGAGCAATTCGACGTCGAACTCTTTGGACTTCCCTGGCATGACACGTTGGCAGGGCGACAACTCGCTCGTGAGGACATTCTCGAAGCCTCTAACCACATCAGAGGGGACGAGAGAAGTCGGAAGAAGAATTGGTACGCAAACAGTGATAAGGCTCCTTGGCCCTTAAACGTCGTCCTCTGTCAACGATCGAGCGCCGTGTGGAGTCGTCGTTCCCATCAGCGCTATGCCCAGATTCTGGCTATCGCCGCTGGGTGCTGGTTCGTTGCCGGCATCGCCATGGGAATCGCCGCCCACGTTTCTCTGTCGGGATATCTCATCATGTTGTTCTTACCTTCGCAGCCGGCTTTTCTCGACGCCATGGAACTCATACGTTCCCACCGCGCGGCTGCCGAACAGAGGGGGCGTATAGAGGCCCAGTCGGACAAGCTTTGGGAACTGGGATTGTCAAATCGCGCGTTGGTTACGGTCGTCGAATGTCGGGTACTGCAAGATCTCAGTTATCAGCAGCGCCGTCACTACCCACAGGTAGCGGAGTGGTACTACCGATACAGAAGAGCGAGGGACGAAGACATAATGAAACGATCGGTCGAGCGCATGCTGTCGCAGTTGTAGCAAATCATCTGAGTGGAATCGCACGGGAGGACTGTCCTCTCATTTGCGCTCAGATTGACGACTTGGGCGGGAAGTGGCTAATGCCCATACAATGCCCATAGTTCAATTGTGAGGTGAGTTCGTTGTCACAAATGGGCTCAGACGAGGGATTTCACACTTAAACCATCGCAACAGTTTCCACCCTTTCAAGGTGGCGGCACGGGTTCGAATTCCGTTGGGGGTGCGCAGGAATTTTGCCAGAAGCCTGATAATTACAAGGGTTTTCGGTTGACCACGATTGACCGCTGTTGACCAACAGCGCCCCGTCTGAAGCGCCCACAAGCGACCGCGAAGCGCCCGTAAGAGCCCGTAAGAGCCCGAAAAACGCAGACGCGTCGAGGCCGCGGATAGATCGAAGATGGTCCAAATCAGTCCCTCACCCACTTGGTCTCGTTTTTCGAATTATCGATTTCTGTTTTCACGAGAAACGTGATTTTCACGAATATTGAATATAAGGAGAACTAATGACCGAAACCGCAAGCGGGTTCGAGAGTCCGCGAGTGCTGCGCCTCACTTACGAGATCCATGTCCCAAAAGGCCTTCGGCGAAACGTCCAGTTCAAACGAGTGGAACATGCTGCCGATCGGATTACAGCAGTTGTCCAAGGAGCTGTCAGCGCCGCTTTTCCATGGGCGAACCGAATCAAGGTGCGTAAGGAATGGTCGTACGCGTGGGCCGACTGGACCGAGGACATCGCCCTTCCCCCGTCGAACGAGAACGAGGTCTGAGTCGCATCATGGGAATGATCGAGACAGGGCCTCAGATCGTCGCGTCGACGCACGAACTGGAAAAGTATCAGGGGCGATTTCGACTTTCGTTCGATGATCTCGCTGAAATGGCCGCAATGCTTCGCGACGGCGCGACTGTAATGAACCAACAGCACGATCCTCTCAAGTCTTCAACGATGACGGTCATCAGTGCTGAGATCGAACCTCACGGTGACGATGAAAACTTTGTCTTGAGAGTCAACTTTCTGGTTGATGAGAATGAGTGGGCAGAATTTATCGCTGGCTTCGAAGAGCGTGGTGCTCCGGGCGGCTTCTCCTACTCACGCCTCGTACCGTTTGCCCAAACTGGGGTCGGACACGCGTCTGTTCTAATAGCCGCCGACGCGGAGTTCTTCACGCGCGAGGAGATCGCGGAGGCGGCTGGCTTTTACGGTTCGGACGGGGCAATTCAGCTTGCCGAATTGGTTCAGTTTTCTGCGACAGATGTATGCCAGATCGTCGTCATTATGCAACAACCCGCCGCATCGACGCTTCAGACATGGGGACCTGCTCTCGTTGGCGGTCTAATTGGGTCTGTCTTGATGGCCTTCGGAAGACTTGGCCGGGTCATTCGTTATCGACTCAAACTGCGCGACATCGAGGATGAAGGGGACAGACTGGAAGCGATCGTTGAGTCCGCAAGCAGAGAGGTAGTTGGAGAGGCCCTGGCAAGGCTCGATCAGCTACAGGATTCGTGGCAAAACGGGGAACATTCGCAACTATGGTCGTTTGACGAGTTGAGTCGCTTATGGGTGCCTCGAAACCGCAACTAGCGCAGGAAGGAAAGAGCATCAAGACCTTCAGGCGTTGTTTTGAAAGTTGTGGAGAATGCAGTTTGACAGATCAGCGTTGGACGGTTTCGGTTAGCGGGACCACTCACCTTCGTTTTGCAACATCCCAATCGACCCGCCTTCATGTCAAACCCACGAGACTGCGCCAATTGAGCCAAGCGGCGGAGACCCGAACTCAACAATCTCATCGGGGAACGGTTTTATCTACGGCTCGAATCGTGTAGCCACTTTTGAATGGCCTGCAGCGGCCCACTATCTAATGCATTGCCAAAAATCATCGGTATTGTCTGTTCAGCGCCTATCCCAAGCCGATCCATTACTTGAAGTTGGCCATTCTCTTCCGAGGGGTGATATGCCGCGCCGATGCATTGCGACGGAACGCAACTCTTGATTGCATCGCAGAGTTTTAAGTCATTGCATGAGTGACCTAAAACAAAAATGGCCTTGGCTCGCCGCAGTATCAACTCGAACTCAGTCCATACATCGTCGATAATTGAGAATTCCTGGTAGTCCTTGTCAAGATCCGGCAGCATGACGATCGGAACACCCGGGTTATTTCCACCATCGTTAAGGGCGGACCACTGGGGGTTCGCTACTGGTGTTCCGTCATCCCTCGTAAACCACCCGACACTCCCGTGCAGGTGAAGTACCGGAGTTCGATTTGGGCCGGCAACCCTAGCAAGACCTCTCACATTCAACTCGAACTCAGCGCCACCCTGAACTGGATAGTCGTAACCGAGATCGGGGTGGAATCCTAGATTGTGGAGCGTGCTCTCTCCGACCCTGTCGTAGTTGGTGGTCGCATACACGAAAGTCGATTCGCCAGCGACGATTCCGAGTGAAGTTAAAAGTGTCTGGTATGAGGTTTCAGCCCGTCCAGTTAGGAAGCTTCTGCCAAATTGATCGAACAGAGATTGATTTATACCGAATATGACATCGGCGAGAGCACGATCGATCTCTGCGTACCACGCCGGCACGACATTAGGTATTTGCGTCGATTGATATTGAAGCAACTTCGTCGCGCTCTCAACCAAACTTCGAGTTCGTCTGAATGCGCGCACACTTTGGAGAAACGTGCCGAGCTTCCTCTCGAACTCCACACCGCTCATGTCGCCACGTAGATCCACCAAGTCCGCATAATTTGGGGTCTTCACCCGGATGTGCTTCTCAAGGCGCTCACGCCATTCCGGCATCAATGGCAAATAATCGTCACTGAACGCGTGACTCGCCCCTGCCCCCGTGACGAGCACCAGATCAACGTCACGTTCCAATTGTTCGTTCATTGCACCTTTCTGTCGGAGCGGTGTCCATACCCGCAACCTTCGGGGGACAGTCCCCTATAGAAGTTAGATTTTTTCGATTGCACCACCAGGTGCGAGAACAATTTGGGGGATGTGATGTTCGTCAGCCGGCTGATTCCATGCTCCGATTATCGAAGTCTCCTGATCATGGACATTGTCCGAACGCAAGACAATTGATTTCGCCGACGACAAGTGTTCCCGTATGTCCGAGAACCTGATCCCATCGATGACTGTCGGTCCAGGCGGTTCTATCGTCAATACAAGTGCACCGTTGCTTTCGCGTATACCTTCGGACGCTGAGATTGGGCGAAGGGACGGAGAAAGTTGAGCCGAGTTCGCGAGCGGCGATCCCCACGGAATGTAGACGCGTGTATCCTGAGGCCTTTCGCAGTACATGTCCCTCATTGCTTGCACGCAATCTGCAGACGATCGAGCTGAATAGTCGCGCACGAACTCCTTGATCGACTTGAACACTTGAGCCTGCTCGGCGTAGATACCGTCCATCAAGCGCAAACGATCAAAGACGGGATCTGGACAAGTGTTCACAACATCAAGAGCGAAACCCTCCTCACTACGTGTACCGGCAGTTTGGAACGCCTCATGTAGCAAACCGTTGAATACGAGATCGGCACTCGGGAGGGAATACCCGAGAAGGGAGATACGATCGGCTCGGCAGAGGTCCCGAAATGCGCCTCGCCAAATCTCTCTCATAATTGGGTTTCGATAGAACGTCGACTTCGTCGTCGACGGCGGGACGAGAAATGGCGCTCGGCCGGGAAGTTCTCGCTCTCGCTGCCGCTCCGCATACTGTCGTGGAACAAGGAATGAGCTTAAGACTGGAGCTCGTCGCAGTGTCGCTCCAATTGAATCATCTGAGGTTGCGTACCAATTCAGCGAGCCGTGTAGTTTTCGGAGTCGAAACGTCGGAGAGAGTTCGGTCAGGCCACCGTCAAACGCAAAAGTTGCCGTCGCTGCCGGCGGCGTATCTCCGAGGATGTCTGCAGTTGTTATCTGTGGAGCGGAGCCTTTTGGCCATAAGGGCATGCTGGCAACTCCGATCTCGACCAAGTTGTCGTAGTTGAAAGTAACGACCGAGGCTCTGCGAAAGTGAAGAATGGCGAGAAGTTCGAAGAGCCAATCGGGTGGCGCGCTGGTGCAAGCGGTCCACTCGCATTCCGACAAGATTTCGACAATCAGTTCCTTCATCTCGACGAACAGGGCGTAATTTGCGCTGTTCTCCTTTTCAGATAGATGCGGTTGTGGCTCTGCAATCCGAGATAACCAACTTTCGAAGTTCCCGTTCTTAAATTCGCGATCAGCATTCTTGAAAATGTGTGGCCGGCCTGACCTCTCCACTGCCCTTGTGCCAAGTTCATCTGTAGACGGAAACACTGATGAAATGGCTTTCGAGAAGCCTGCTCCAAGAACGAGAACTTCCTTCGCCCCGCTGTAAGGCGGCAGTGACTCGGCAACTCTCAACATAAGCCGATCATGTCACGTGACTGTGACTTGGGCCCCATCCCGTGGTCGGCATCTTCAGGCGGCGAGTCCGTAGACGCTGTCGAGTATGAAAAAAGCAGTGAAGACGTCAAACTTCAGGCTGGCTACAACTCTTCGTTGTCCGTAACCCAAGCCAGCAAAACGGCTACCAGGCATTGGCATCTTGAACCAATCAGTCTCAATGAGGCAGCCCGAGGAGCCCTAACCCGCGCCGTCAGATGACGCGCCACCGTATGACGTTCCAAATCCATCGTCGTATCCAGATTGGGTGCCCGAGTAGACCGCCGTGATTGGTGTCGGCGGAGCAACCGCCAATGGCCCAGATCCGCAACTGACTACGGTTTCGAAGTAATCCGTTGGCACGGCTGCGGAGCAGATCAGGCTATCGCTCACGTCATAGAAACTCACGGTTCCAGCGGCGGGCGAGAGTGCCAGACCGGTGATTGTTATATCTGCATCCACCGTTGCGTAAACGTGGCCACCCAGAGTCTCGTTGTAAGACAAAAAGCTGTCGTATTCGATAGTCACCGGTTGGTCGAATAACTGAGTCTCCGTTGTAGTTGTTACTGGAACTGAGGTTGTCGTCGTCGGCGGTGCGGAAGTGGTTGTTGCCACGGGTGGCGCGGTAGTCGTTGTGACCGGCGAGACATACGCGCACTCGACGTAACGTCCGCGCACTTGTTTTTGTACCCATGTGCCGCCCACGAATATCCGTTTCGATACGAGACCCAAGACATTTCTCTTGACGTAGTGAGAGTTACAAGACTTGGCAGAGCCGAGCCGATAGTTCGGATGCCCCGACGCCCCGGCTCCGTTCGCAGAAACCAACAGTGCACTCGCCGCGGCCACAGTCGCAAGTGCCAAGAGCCACCCAATCCGGAACTTCATGCCGGGAATTCCTCTTCAACCATTTCCTACAACCGGTCCGAATACGCGAAGCCACGTCCACGGCTGACGCTAGTTCCCGCGAAGCGCAAACGTGGTCCTTGCTGGCATGGCGCCGAGAGCCCAGCAGAGTTTCTTACGCTCTTTGGCACCCCGAGCGGATCTGCAATTGCAACAGAGTCCCCTCCTGCGGAAGTCGGAACCATACCAGGGCGCGAGTCAATCCATCACGGGCAGAGCGGCGGCAAGTGGGCCAGTCGTCGTCGCTCTCCCAGTTGCGAGATCAATCCACTGTCGGGCGGTGAGCATCCGAGCGTCCGAAACTAGTTCTGGCGCAAAAGCGCCAAGCGTGTCCAAAAGCGCATCGGAAGCGATGCTCTGTGCAACAGGATCGGGTTCAACTGGTGGCACAAGGTCACCGCCATGCACGACCGCCTCGACGCATCTTGTGACCAGATAGTCCGCCACCGAGATGCGACCCTGCATCGTCGTGATCGTGACGTCCAGGCGTGCCGCCAGAACCAGCGGGCGAACGTCGTCAAGAGGGCCGCGAAGGTCCACCTGGTTTAATAAAGCACCTTTGCGAGCGGAAGCGTCGATCAGTTCGCTGAAAGTCCTAGTTCCCGACAAATTCTCCGCAATTCCGACCAATGCACCTTCATTGCTCTCGGAGCGAAGGAATCTCGCAACAAGATGGGGTTGAACATACAGATGAGCCAGGACTTCTCGATTTGTCCAACCGGAGCATCTGCTTTCCGTCGCAAGTTCAATGTCGGCGACAATGTCGGCGATCAATTCCCACTGACGGAGCAGAGCAGTTCGGACATCTTCCGCGTCAGGGATCATCGCTCAAGTTTTACCTGGGCGCGAGAGCCACTTTGAACATGTCGAAGGATTAGGGGAACAGTTCGCGAATTGTCCGCTTAGATCTTGGCGTTCCGACGCTCGAACGAAACGTACGGAAGCGGAACTCTGACGCCTCCCGTTTGTTCCATATTTGTTCCATATTTCTTCAATATGGATGCAATTTTCCCGATTCAGAACCAGTCAAAAGCCTCATTTCCCAGCGTTTCCCAATCTCTCCCACATGAATCATCGGATTAGGAAACCATTGCTCTATCCACCTGAGCTACGGGAGCGTATTGGGTGTTCGCCTTCACTTTCTTGCTCTCTTGATTCCTACACAACCTCTGCACAACACATTTGAACTTCTTTGTTCCATTCTTGCTCCATATTTTCAACTTCGGGTTACTACGCCGAGACGGCACCTTCCTCTAGTGGATCGATTGCAGCAAGTGCGTCCGCAATTTGGATTCGCGTTGCTTCTCGGTCGTAGCGATCCTGAAGGTTCATCCAGAATCCTTCACTCATACTGAAGAAGCGCGAGAGTCGAAGCGCAGTGTCAGCGGTAATGCGGCGTTTGCCGAGGACAATTTCATTAATACGACGTGGCGGCACTCTCAACGCGCGAGCCAGTGCATTCTGACTAATGCCAAGAGGAGCAAGAAACTCCTCCGCGAGAACCTCGCCCGGCTTTATTGGATCCATAGTCTCTGCCATCATTCTCCTTCAGTGATAGTCCACGATCGACGCGTCTTCGGGGCCCGCGTCAGTCCAGCGAAAGCAGATCCGCCATTGCTGGTTAATCCGGATGCTGTACTGACCCGCACGGTCGCCTCGCAACTTGTCGGGACGATTTCCGGGCGGGACCCTCAAGTCATTCAATTCGTCGGCGGCGTCGACAATCAAGAGTTTGCGCTGGGCCGAGCGGAGTAGCTCCCGGTCGAACGAACGAACGACTTCTCGTCGCCACACTTGCTCAGTCGTTTTGTCACCAAAGGACTGGAGCACGAGTCAACTATAACGTACCGCGTCATAGCTCGCAACGCCAGCCTCACCGGCGATATTGAGTTCGAGTCGCTTCACCTTATTAGGAGCGCGTACGGTAAAACCTCGGAACAACATTTTGGAACTTTGACTCACTTGTTCTCAGCCGTAACACGCCGCAAATCCATGGTTTGGAAACTTCCATGCCTGTCTCAAGCGAGTCTGTCTCTACGACGAGAGAATTTCTTGGATTCGCCATAAGAACATCGCGGCGTGACAAGTTACGTCCTACGGGAGCTTAAACCGTCAGAAGTCCCATTCATGGGTTCGGCGTATTCCGATGGCGATATGTCCCGTCGCTGAGGTATCGTGCCTTTTCGAGCATCGCTACTCGTTAGGTGGAGAAAGAAATGTTCCCTAAAGTTGCTCTGCTTGCCGTCGCGAGCGGCGTCGTTCTCACTGCCAGTTTCATGACGGGCGCGGGAGCCTCCTCGGTGCCGCGACTCAGCAGTAGATCGGAAACCATCGCCAAAAACGTGACGGTGTATTCAACGTCGACTGTCCACGTCAACAAGGAGAGCGGAATTTACAGCGGCAAGATGACGCAGGAGAGGGTCACGCCCGCCACAGGTGGCGGTAGCGTCCCGCGGGATCTCGCCCTCGCAGCGGGGTTGGCTTGCGACAACCTCTACGTGAAGGGATACGAGGGTAACGCCGCATCCGTAGCGTTGACTTGGTATCGGGCCAGCCCTCAAGGACCGAGTCCCACCGATGCAAATTTTGGAAGAAACAGTGGGCCTGTATTCAGCGGTGCAGGGAATTGGCACACCCTGGGAATAGTCAGTCCCTCGATAGCTGTAGGTGACAAGTTCTCGATTGCCGGTGGTTTTTTTACCTCTAACGCGACGGAGTTGAGCGAAGTTCCAACGACGACGATCTACCGCGGCAGCCAAGTGAGGGTGACCTGCCTCCCATTCATGATCGTGAGGCACTGGCCGTTCTAACCGCGGGGTTTCGAATCGGGGAAATCGCTTCTCGAACTTTTTTGTGAAGTTTTGAAATCGTCCACTGCTTCCCGCACTGGATTTAAGCGTAGGTGCTTGGAACCCTTAGCGGTCTTTGACGGCTGTCAGAATGTGCGACGCCGCGTGAGAGCGAATGACTCCGTCCTTTGTGATAGAGCGTGAAGCGTGTTCCACCGCGGCAGAGAGGGCCGACTGGTCCGCCTCAGATAGTTGGGCGACGATCGTGGCCACTGAAGCGGCACCAAGTGTTAGCTGCAGTTGGTGGGGACCGCCTTCAAAGACAACCGGCAACTCGTATTTGTGCACGTCAACGTCCGTGAATCCACCCTCGTTGGCGAGTCGGGCCAACGCGGGCGCGTCGCCAAAACCCCAGGGTCCGCCTCTGTAGGTGGCTGCGACCTCGGAACCCAGAACCTCTTCCAAGGCATTCGCCAGCGCTAAGAATGGCGGGCAGTCATCTATGCGACACCACACGGCGATCCCGAGCTTTCCGCCAGGGCGCAATGCCCTGCGCATTTCAGCCAACGCCAAAGGGCGGTTAGGAAAGAACTGGAGGCCCTGCTGACAGGTCACAAGGTCAACGGAGCCGTCGGCAACGTCGAGCGCGTCGGCCGAGCATTTCAGATACTCGATTGGTGCACTTGCGTCAATCGGGTCCTTGGAGCGCGCAAGGTCAAGCATCGCGGGACTCAAATCACAACCAGTCACGCGTCCACTTGGTCCGACACTTTGTGCGACAAGTCGAGTCACCGTTCCCGGCCCGCATGCAACGTCAAGGACAGCCTGTCCACTCTCGGGATGCATCTTGTCGAGGAGTAACCGGGCCCATGGTTCGAAGAGTCGCGGAACCATAATGTCGTCATAGAAACTCATGGCACCCGACGATGCCATTGCAAATGAAGCACTCCATTCCAGATCGCTTGCCACTATTCCCTCACTCGCTGTTCGCTACTACTGATTTAACAACCACACGTCAAACGCTCAACTTCCTGCCGGCGAGAGCAACTCGTCTACATTTCGTGAATCTGCCGCCCAAAATCGATGACGTACAGATTTGGCTTTTCATTCAACGTCGAACTTGCGCCTTTACCTTGCGACCGTAGGGTTTCCACGTGGCACTAGTTCAAGTGGGAGCCTTTCGAACATCGATTTAATCAGGGACTCCGTCATGGCACAAGGTGCAACTCGTCCCTCCGTTCAGGCTGGCGTCACCGGTCTCGTCGCCCTATCCATCATCGTGACGGGAAACCTGTTGGTTTCTGGTTCTCAGTCTCCCGAGCGTCTGGATTCCTGCACAACCCCTGGAGCACCCGTGGAACAGCTACCCGCCACTACCCAACTGTTCAATGTGAAGACGTCGCAGGTTGCTCGCATTGAATTGTTTCGAGGATCATGTGTGACCTCGGCGAGGCCGAGCGCCTCCAAGAGAGGTGGCAGGTACATCGCGAACCGTCCGCGATAACCATTTCGCAGTCCGTACCATCCTCCGACGGGATTGTCGGAGGAGCGCCCCCAGGCTTCGACGGTGTCCGGTGCGGGAGATTTCTTCTCGTCGGAGGCTCCAAGAAGGACCCAATCACCTTGCTCGACCAGCCACGAATGCAGGTCGGCTATCGCTCGATATTGATACGTAAGCGTCGTAGAACCTACCTGACACACCAGCACCGGGGGTGCGACCTCGTCGTCTTTGTACATTGTGTAGCTCGACGTGCCAGGTGGTGTCGTCAACTCCCACGGATCCGACTTCGTACCCTCGCTCATCCACGTTCTCCTCTCGCGGCCCCATGGCCCTCGTCGTCCGAACACCTGAGTTTGGATGTGGTGCACGTCCTTAGCACCGATCATTCCTCCTCTAGCGACCCGATCGCAACCTCCGCCAACGAGTGCCGCAGCGGAGGTGATCCGCTGACGAAGGTGTTACGGCATTGAAGGGGCCAATTTTTTAGCACTAAGGTTTCAAACCGGGGACAGTTGCAACAAGAGATCACGTCTTACGCCGAACCCTCTAACCGAAGAAGTCAAAAGTAATGGAACAGACACTTCTCATTTTCACTCTCGTCGAATTGGCGGACAGTCTCGTTGACGAGTACGACGTCATTGATGTTCTCACCGTCCTCAGTGATCGCTGCGTAGAGGTACTGGACGTTGACGACGCGGGAGTGTTGCTCGCTTCACAGGAAGGAGAACTCCAGTTCGTAGCGTCATCGAGCGAGTCGATGAGAGCACTTGAGTTGTTTCAGATTCAAGCCAACGAAGGCCCCTGTGTCGACTGCTTCCGGAGTGGGAAGTCCGTCGTGAATCTCTCCCTCATTGATTCAGGCTGGCGCTGGCCGAACTTCACTCCTAGGGCTCTCGAGAAAGGCTTCCAGTCAGTCCACAGCCTCCCCTTGCGTCTTCGCGGTCGAACGATTGGCGCTCTGAACCTATTTCGCACTGATCAGGGTCCTATGCGTGAGGATGAGGTTGTCATCGCGCAAGGCTTCGCCGACGTCGCCACCATTGCAATTCTCCAACATCGATCGTCACTGGACGCAGTTGCCTTGAACGAACAGTTGAGTGTTGCCCTCGAAAGCCGAATCTTCATTGAGCAGGCTAAGGGGGTAATCAGCGTTTCGACGCGCTGCACAACCTCTGAAGCCTTTGAACGACTCCGTGCTCACTCCCGCAATCACAACACCCGAGTCACCGAAGTGGCCCGTGAAGTCGTCGAGGGCCGAATGCCGGTGGGCGACCTCGACCCTCTCAAAATTCGTGACACCACGCCACGACACTGATCCTCCGAACGTTGCCTCGTCGGTCGTGGCTCGACCTTGGAGATTCGTTCGCGGTACCGGAACACCCCGACATCCATCCCTTCGCTATCTTCGAGATTGTGTGGGTACACACGTCCAAAACTCTGAGAGTTGCTAAAGCACATGGCTGATCCCCTACGCGTGTCACTCAGCGAAGCCGCCGAGCGGCTTGGCGTGCACTACATGACGGCGTATCGCTACGTCCGGACCGGACGACTGTCAGCTGAACTCCACGGCGCGAGATGGACCGTCGCAGTTGAAGATCTGAATTTCTTCGTCGCAGATCAACGCACGACTGGAAGCAGCGGCACTACCTCCAAACGGCAAAGGCGACTACGAGACCGGATGCTCATGGGAGACGAATCGGGCGCGTGGGGTGTCATTGAGGAGGCCTTGGCGTCGGGCTCGGAACCGACCTTCATCTACACCGAACTCTTGGCGCCCTCGCTGCGAAGTATTGGCGAGGAGTGGGAGGCCGGCAATCGGTCGATCGCCGAGGAACATCGAGCAACCCAAGTGGCGAACCGGCTCGTCGGCCGCATCGGCCCTCGCTTTGCCCGACGGGGTCCCTCGCGAGGCACCATCGTCCTGGGACTCGCGCCCGGTGATCAGCACAGCCTCACTGCCGCGGTCCTTTCTGACGTTTTACGAAACTCTGGATTCGAGCCCATCAACCTAGGCGCCGATACGCCCGCGACTTCATTCATCGAAATGGCCAGCTCCGCGGACCGCGTGCTCGCCGTGATGGTGGGCGCTACCACGTCGGGAAGCGACAAGGTGCTCCTCGAGGTCGTTGGCGCCCTTCGCACCGCAAGAATCGACGCGCCGATACTCGTCGGTGGCCGCGGAGTGGCTGACGAAGCCCACGCACAGGCCTTGGGCGCCGACGGTTGGTCCGGGCATTCCGCGCTCGACGCGCTTGGCCGCCTCCACGACCTTCTCGCCGCGAGGACGAAGTAGCAGATTCGAAGTGAGCAACTCGATACAGCGGAACGTCACTCAAAGCTTCGAGTAGTTTCGCGTTTCTTCAAACTCCTTACGTCGCGATCACTTCAGGACGAGCCGATAGAACGGTGTGCCGCTCTTTCGCATCCGGACGAGATCAAGCTCCACGGCGGGGACGCATGGCCACTCAAGAACTGACCATCACACGTCAGAGGTTGGGTGCCGCGCGACTCACTCAAGGAGTAGCCATCGTCGTCGCAACGTTCGCGGTGGCGCGGCGAACCACGCACTCAAACATTTGTCGTCACTTCTGACATCCAGAGTTCGCTTCGCGACGGATAGATGTGAAACCTGATCATCGTGGTTGGGAGAGAAGAGAGACATATCATGAGAAGTTTCAAAAACCACGCTCGGGTGTTCGCAGCAGCCCTGGCAATTGCGATTGCTGGTGGCGTAGGGATCGCGGCCGCCGCGAACACGTCCGCGCCAGCGAGTAACGCGATGCAAAAGGGAATGGGTATCAACGAGTTCGGCATGACTAAGTCGTTCTTCGACGGTCACACCGTCAGCTTCACCTACTCAAAGGGTTACTACTGTGACAAGAGCGTGACCTCTGGAGCGAGTTCCGGCTGCGAGGCCGGCGCCGAGTTCAAGGTACCGCCCGCGAAGAGCTTTGACCCGCTCTACATCACGGTGCCGCTCGGTTTCACGGTTCCCACGATGTCGATGGAGTGCCCGAGTGGCCTGGTTTGCGTGGATCACCCGGGAACGATTGACCTCAGTCGCCTCGAGCCTGCGCTCAAGCCGCTCTACCCGCAGTACACCGTTGCTCAGCTCACGGCGGCATTGAAGGACTCCGCAACCCCTGGTCACGAGCACTTCATTACGACACAAAATGGTGGGCAGGCTGAATGGTGGGACGTCAAGGTTGTGGGCATTACCAAGTTGAGTGTGTGGAACGCCATCAACGCGCACCAATCCTTCTCGTTCCTCAATCAGGAAGTCAGCAAGAAGCTCACGACTGGCATCATCCCGACGAACCTGTTCCTCTACTTCTCGGTGAACTAGTTCCTGATCGATTCGAGTGGTACCGGCGGCTCTCGCAGACGAGGTCGGCGCCGGTACCACTCGATTTTGTTACGAAGGAGTCGCGTGCGAATAACTCGTCGCCACCTACAAGTCGCCCTGGCCGCACTATGGCTACTTGACGGCGCGCTGCAGTGCCAGCCGTTCATGTTCAGCCGAGCGTTTGCCCGCACGGTCCTCCTTCCCGCCGGCCATGGACAACCGGCCATCGTGTCCGAACCCGTTCGTATCGCGGTCGAGTTGGTCTCCGCGCATCCGGCGCTCCTGAACGGCGGATTCGCGGCCATCCAGATCCTCCTCGGCCTCGCGCTCCTCACCCGTCGCTTGGCTCGTGTCGCACTCGCTGGATCAATCGTGTGGGCACTCTCCGTCTGGACTGTTGGTGAAGGGCTCGGGGGACTCGCAACCGGTGGAACGTTGTTCACCGGCGCGCCGGGCGCCGCACTGCTCTACGCCGTCATTGCGATTTTGGCGTGGCCGCGGCGGGACCAATTGGATGACCGTCCGTCGTGGCTGGCCCTTCCCATGTGGTGCGCCTTGTGGTTGACCGGCGCCGGGCTCCAATGGACTGCGGGAAACAACTCCGTATCTTCTATCACGACGATGTTGCGTGCGGCGCAGAGCAGTTCGCCGAACGTGATAGCCGGGATCGATCGTTACCTTGCTCACTTCCGGCTTCCCGGTTGGTCAGCGGCTCTCTTCATTGCGGCCTACGTACTGGTGGCAATCTGGGCACTGGTACCCGGATGGACTCGCCAGCTCTCCGTCGTCCTCGGTGTGACGCTCGCGTTGACGGGGTGGTTCCTCTTTCAAGGTCTCGGCGACTTGACCTCCGGTCAATCAACGGATCCGAACTCCGGTCCGCTCGTCGCATTGCTCGCGCTCGCCGTCATCGGCGCGACACGTCCTCGCGAGGTAGATCTTCGTCCATGGCCTTCGCTCGAGCCCTTCGAATCAGTTGTTGAAGAGCGCGAACGCCAGCCAGTTCTCATCGGACGCTGACTGGCTCACGTCGCCCTCTACGTGGATGGGTTTTCTCGTACGGGTCGAATATGTCGCGGCGGTGAGGGGGCGCCGATCCGCTGACTCGAGGGCTTCGCAGGCCGTCCTCGCCCCGTTACGGTAACGAAAATGCTGTGCGGTCGATAAGAACTTCTCCGCACCTAGGCTCGCGTCACGCCGGGGTTACCTCTTCGGTACATGATGGTGAGACGAGGTCAACGGATGGATAAGAGTCCTCTTGGGGATCGAACGGTCGTTGTCTTCGGAGGAACGGGCGCCCTAGGGAGTGCGGTGGTTGAGCGGATGCTCGCCGACGACGCAACGGTCATTGTGGCCGACGCCGCCGTACCAAAAGCGTCGGACGGTCATGTCGGCGTGCAGTACGTCATCGTCGACGCTCTCAATGAGGATTCGGTCGCGTCCTGTTTCGATTCGCTCAATCCTGCTCCGTGGGCGGTGGTGAACCTCATTGGTGGCTTCGCCGGTGCCCAATCCATCGCCGATTTGGAGCTGTCGGTGTTGCGCCGGCAGTTTGAGTTGAATCTCGTCACGGCGGCGACAATCACGAAATATGCGGTGCGCCACATCAAGGCGGGCGGGCTCGGCGGTCGGATCGTGCATACTTCGAGCCGCGTGGCGACCCAAGACGGTCATGATGGATTTTCCTACAGCGTGAGTAAGTTGGCGGTCGTTCGCCTCGTCGAAGCGACGGCCACTGAAGTGCGCGATGACGCCATCACGGTGAACTGCGTCATGCCGAGCATCATCGATACACCGGCCAATCGCGCATCGATGGCCACGGCGGACTTTGACAAGTGGCCCAAGGCTCACGAGATCGCCGACGTGGTCTCATTCCTCGTCTCTGACGCCTCCGCGTTGATCTCCGGTGCCGCACTCCCCGTCTACGGGCGGGCGTAGTTCGACACCGATGGCGACGCCTGCGAACCATCGTGCGCCGACGGCGCCGCGTCACCGAGAGCGCACGACCACGAATAGTCCTCGGTCGTTTGGCCATCGCCATGCTCGGTGTCGGGGATTCACTTTTTAAGGCGCCAACTAGGCTGAGCGATGAGTAGGTCACATTGGTGACCGAATGCGCTAAATCCGGTCCCCGTTAAGCGTCTCGCTGACCAACGGGAAGACGGCCCATGAGGTCACTCAGAGCAAATAACGAGGGTCGCGTTGGCGGTTCTTCGTGGGCCTCCGCTTTCCAGGGATTGAAGTGTGCTACTCAGTACCCTGAATCGCGCCACCGACTCGCTGGCGCTGCGGACGTTGCGAAGCCCACCTCAATCGTGCTCAAAGACCGATCCGTGTTCGGCGAATCGCAGTGAGCGTGATTCAACTCAAGGACAAAGCGGTCATCGCCGCGCATCGAGATAATTCGTTGCGTGCGGTTGGCCGTCGATGGGTTGATCGCCTTCTTGGGTCTGACCCCGGGCTGAACCGGCTGCGCAGCGCGGGGCTCAGCGTCGTGTCCATCGGCCTCATAATGCTGGTCGAAGTGCTCTTCGTCCGACTTACGGGCGCGCTACAGATTACGGGAGGACGTTCACTCTCCACGGCCCAGGCGGCGGCAGTGGCGGCGGCCAATCATGAATACCTGGTCGTCATGATGCTGCTCGGCGCCATGGTGGGGATGATCTCCTCGTTCGTCAGCGACGCCAAGCCCAAGGGCCAGTTGGTCACCATGCTGCTCTTGCCCGTCCCGATGGTGGGCGCCATCGCACTTGGCTTGGAGCTAGGACATGAACGCCTACTCTCCCTCACCCTTTTGATCGTCATCACCACCGTCGGTACGTATCTGCGCCGTTTCGGTCCGCGGGGGATGCTCACCGGCATCCTCTTGTTCCTCGGCTTCTTCTTGGGATTCTTCCTCCACGAGGCGGTGAGTGTGCACGATCTCGGTTGGTTCGCGGCCGCGATCGGCCTCGGGCTGGCGGTGGCGATCGGCGTCCGGTTCATCCTCTTCTCCCCCAAGCAAGCCAAGGCGCTCCAGCGGACGCAGGGCTCATTCATCGCGAGAGCCCAAAAGGTGACCTCGTTCGCTCTCGAAGTGTTTGATGACCCCGACCACGACCCTCGGACCGCTCAGCGACTCGAGAGTCGTCTGTTGAGAATGAACGAAGCGGCCCTAATGATCGACGCTCAACTGGGTGACCCGGACGCGGTGGAGGACGGGTCGTCCCGCCAACAACTCCATCAACGCCTCTTTGACCTCGAAATGGCCGTCTCCAACGTGGCCCGATTCTCGGTGGCGCTCGCCCGAATGGACGTTCCCGAGGTGCAGCGAGCGGAGGTCCGCCTCGCCCTGCTCGATATCGTGCAGCGAAATCCCGGAAGTGCCAAACGACACGCCGAACATCTGGACGAACTACTCGGACGTTACGATGCGCCCCGATCTGACACTGATCCGGACGGGAGGTTGGACGTCCTGCTCCACCGATTCGCTGGCTCGATCGAGGCCTTGTCCGACGCCGTAGATGACTGGTTGTCTCTCAGCACCGCCGCGGACGCTGGAGAAGATTTCAAGCCGGCGGTCGCGCTGTTCGGCGGCTGGCTGCCCGGATCAGCGGGCGTTAGTTCGTTGGCCTCAAGCGAGTCGGGCGAACATCCGTTGGACCGCGTTCGCTTAAAGCCCTGGACTCGTCTCGCCCTCCAGATGGGCGTGGCCTTGGGACTGGCCACGGTGCTCGGCGACCTCGTCTCCCCCAGCCGCTACTACTGGGCGGTGATCGCGGTGTTCGTTACGTTCATGGGTGCCAACAACTCGGGGGAACAGATAAGAAAGGCGCTCTTTCGCATCAGCGGGACCGTCATCGGTATCGTCGTCGGCTCGCTGGTGGTGGACGCCGTGGGTCACCACGCTCGATGGTCCATCGTCGTGATCCTGGCGTCGCTCTTTCTTGGTTTCTATCTGATGCGCGTCAACTACACCTTCTTCGTGATCGCGATCACGGTGGTCGTCTCCCAGCTCTACCAGGAACTCAACGAATTCTCCAACACTCTGCTCCTCGAGCGACTGGCGGAGACCGCGTTGGGTGCCGCGGTCACCATCATCGTCGTGGCGCTGGTATTCCCCCTGCGGACCCGTCGGGTGCTGCGCGTCGCCTTCCGCAGTCACGTCCGGGCGATTGGTGCGCTGGTGGACCACGCCGGCGCGGCGCTGAGCACCGAGGAACCCCCTCGCGATCAGGAGGAGCTGCGCAATGACGCCCGGGCGGTCGACGCGTCGTACCAAGCACTCGTCACCACGGCTCAACCTCTGCGTCGCGGTGCCTTCGGCAGCGTCGACGAGGAGATGAGTCGGGTGGTTCGACTGGCGTCAGTCTCGCGAAACTACAGCCGCGATTTGGTGACCAACCTGGCTTCAACGCCGTCGTTCGCTTCAGGAGCCCGCGACGAAGTCCGGCTCGCCACCGACACGCTGCATCGCTCCATGGATACCGTGGCCGATGCGATGACCGGCTCCCGTGAGGGCGTCTACGTCCGCTCCTCCTCCCTCTACGACCGGGTCGAGCGCTCACTCGGCGACAGTGCGGTCGGACCCGATCGAAGGAGCCCCGCGATTCGGGATTTCAAGTTGATTGATGGGTCCATGGCCGCCCTGGCTGAGTTCATCGGGCTGAAGGTCACCGACCTCGATACGAGCAGCGACACCTGACGAGTATCGGCGAGGGGCCGAGCGGTTCAACGATTGAAGCGCGACTCCCTCATGCGTCCAGCCGCCGCAGCGCTTCGTACACCTGCTTCGTCGTGGGAGGTGCCGGCAGACGCCCGCCACCCGGAGCAGCAAATGACTGAAGGAGATAACTGACCAAGCGAGGCGCCGACCTCGGGGCAGCGAGTGCCGTGGCACTCACGACACCGGCGCTGGCCATGAGCAGGATGATCAGATCTTCCGGGACGAAGTCGTCGCGCAACGAACCCGTTGCCTTGGCCCTCCTCACGAGTTCGGTGAAGTCCTCAAACGCCCGTTGGCGAGCCGTTTCGAATCGGACCATCGAAGGGAACGTCATGGTCAGCACGTCGCTGAATCCGCGATCGCTCGTCTGCATTGCACAGAGGGAGCGAACGTATCGAGTAAAGCCGTGCCAGGGGTCGGGGTCTTTCAGCGCTTCACGAGCTCCGTCGGCGAATCGCCACATCTTCTCCTCAAAGGCGCTCGCGACGAGATCGGCCCGCGTTGGGAAACGTCGGTAGAGGGTCGCGGCGCCGACGCCCGCTCTCTTCGCGACCTCCTCCATGGTCACGTCGATCCCACGTTCGGCGAAGAGCATCTGGGCGGCCGTCACAATCCGCTCCCGGTTGCGCTCCGCGTCAACTCTGAGTGAACTCATCGGCAATCCTCCCTCGGCCTCTGCGACGATTGTACCTCCGAAAGTGGAAGATATCTCCCATTTACCTCCGTCTGAATGCGGAAATCAGTGGCGCTCGGCTTTTCAAAGTTAGGTATAAAATGGAAGGTAACATCCACTTAAGTTGGAGTGAGCAAGCGAAAGGAATGGCAACCATGAGCACCACTAAAGAAGTAGTCCGCAACTTCTATGAGGGCTACAACGAACACGACCTGGAAAAAAACTGGGAGAAGTTCGTCTCGCGTCAGTTGGTGAACCACGCCTTTGGCGGCGCGTACGACCGTGAGGCATGGCTCGGAGTCGAGCAGGCGTACCTCTCGGCGTTCCCCGACCTTCGGGTCGTGGTCCTCGACCAAGTAGCCGAGGCGGACAAGGTCGCCACCCGTATCGAGATGACCGGCACCCAGAAGGAAGACTTCTACGGGGTTCGCGCTGCGGGCGCCGTCGGCACGCTTCGCGTCACGTTCTTCGATCGCGTGAACGACGAGAAGATTGTCGAGCACTGGGCCGACGCGGACGTGGGCGGACTCCTGCAAGAGCTCAATGGCGCGACCGCCACGCTCGAGGGCAACACCGTCGCCTCGGCGTCGTAGCGCTGCGTTCGAGATATGACAACCGCCGAACCACTCCCCCTAAGGGCCCGGGAACGGGCGATGGAGATTGGGGTGTTCACCTTCGCCGACGTCAGCCCCCACTCGGGGGGCGTGCACGCAGCGCAACGGCTCCCGGAGATCGTTGAAGAGATGGAACTGGCCGACCAAGTCGGTCTGGACGTGTTCGGTATCGGTGAACACCACCGCCCCGACTTCGCGGCCCCGGCCCCGGTGGTCCTTCTCGCGGCCGGAGCAAGCCGGACCACGACGATCCGTCTCACGAGCTCGGTCACCGTGTTGAGTACGGACGATCCGCTACGGGTGATGGAGCAGTTTTCCATGCTCGACTCGATCTCAGGAGGTAGGGCCGAGATCATTGCGGGCCGGGGTGCCTTCACCGAAACGTTCAATCTCTTCGGCTACGACCTGAAGGTCTACGACGAACTCTTCTCCGAGAAGCTCGACCTTCTACTCGCACTACGTGAAGGTAGACCGGTGACGTGGTCGGGTCGTCACCGCGCACCGCTCATCGACGTGGAGGTGCATCCCGCCTCGGTGCAGTCGCCTATTCCCGTGTGGCTGGGCGTCGGTGGGAGTCCCGCATCATTCGTACGGGCGGGGCGACTGGGTCTTCCCCTGGCCCTCGGGATCGTCGGTGGTCCTCCGGCCCATTTCGCGCCATCAATCGACCAGTATCGACGAGTGCTCGCCGACTCTGGACACCAGCCACAGCCAGTAGCGGTCAGCGTCCACGGATTCGTGGCCAAGACCTCGCAGGCCGCATCCGACATCTACTATCCGGCCGACGCGGAACTGATGAACCGGGTCGGCAAAGAGCGAGGCTTTCCGCCCACCTCCCGATTGGAGTTCGACCGGAAAATTCTGCCGGGCGGCCCCTACGTCGTTGGGTCCCCGGGCGAGGTGACCGAGAGAATCCTGGAGTTACATCAGGCCCTCGGTCACCAACGGAGCCTGTTCCAATTGGCCGTCGGCAACGTCAGCCACCGCGACGTCATGACGGCCATTGAGCTACTCGGTACCGAGGTTGCACCAGCAATCAGAGCTGAACTTGGGCGAGACGCCCAGCTCCCGACGACCAGTGCTGTTGCCGGCTAAACGGCCGCAACGGTGAACGCCGCCCGAGTCGCCCTTCAGGGGGCACGTCGCCGTTCTGGCGCGAGATGAAAATATCGGCAATGACGCGACGGCACTCGTCTAAGTCGCGCCTCAATGTGTGGACGGGGATTAGCCGGGTTCACTAGTGCTCTAAAGATCGGGTAACGAAAAATCGAGGCTCGGAATGTCGGTGCCACCATCGACCTCGAGAACCTTGCCAGTGAGGAAGGCGCCGGCGGGTGACGCGAGGTAGAGGACCGCCGCGGCAATTTCTTCTGGATCCGCAATCCGGTGAAGCGGGGTCAAATCCTCCATCATTGACTTAAGTTCAGGAGTTGAGGTGACAATCTCCAGCGCGGAAGTCGCCGTTGAACCCGCAGCAATCGCGTTCACGCGGATCTTCGGAGCGAGATCCTTCGATATCAGGCGCGTGTAGTGAGAAAGGGCCGCCTTAGACGCGCCGTAGGCGGCGTAGCCTCGTCCGGCAACTCGACCCATAACCGACGAGACGTTGATGATTGATCCACCGCCGTGGGTGAGCATCAAGGGAACCGCCGCCAGATTCAACGCGTGGGCCGTCGAAACGTTGAAGCGGAACGCTTCTTCGAAGTAGTCCGTCGTCGTGTCGAGGAACGGCAGCGGTATCGCGCCACCAACATTGTTCACGACTACGTCGACTCGCCCAAACTCTCGCTGAGCCACCTCGGCGAGGCCGCGCACGGCATCAAGATCAGAGAGGTCAGCGACCACGGTGACGGCCCGTCGGCCCGTCCCAGCAACACGACTCGCCACGTCGTCAAGATCGCTCTGCGTTCTTGAAGCGATCAGAACGTCTGCCCCGCACTCAGCGAGGGCTAGGGCGCTCGCCGCTCCAATGCCACGACCGGCTCCGGTAATGATCGCCACCCGGTCATCAAGTCGGAATAGATCGAGTATCACG
>Ga0302140_10000667_pt1 | contig 44382 bp, 35 predicted proteins | sample I_Bog_E1_1_FD_202095 | JGI IMG/M metagenome (GOLD analysis project Ga0302140, IMG submission 202095) | Peat permafrost microbial communities from Stordalen Mire near Abisko, Sweden - I_Bog_E1_1 | ecosystem: Environmental > Terrestrial > Soil > Wetlands > Peat | place: Sweden: Abisko, Stordalen...
GAGCGCAGCGGAGTTCAGTGTATTCACTGGTGATGAAGCAGGCGGGATGGTTGACGGCGCTGGGCGTGGGGGTCGGGCTGGTGTGCTCGGTGGGGACGTCGATGCTGATGCGGAAGTTGCTGTTTGGGGTGGAGGCGTGGGATGTGCCGACTCTGGCGGCGGTGGCGGTGGTGCTGGGAATGGCGGCGTTGATGGCGAGTTTTGTGCCGGCGAGGAGAGCGGCTTCGGTGAATCCGACGGAGGCGTTGCGGGCGGAATGACCACCTGCGGTGGGGCTGAGTTTTCCGACGGCTTAGATTTTAGGTAGAGGTTAGTCCGATCCCAAAATCGGGACCGGGGGCACCCGGCACCCGGCAAAAGCCCGAAAGTCGACAACAAGCCTTTGTGGTCTCCCACCCATCGAGCAAAAACGCTCGATGGATGGGGCACCCAGAGTTTCATCGCCCGTGGGGCGGTAACGCCGGTGGGAGACTAGAGGGGCGTTAGAGGCCTGCGCCGGGGATGTATTTGTATTCGATTTTGGCGGGGCGCTTGATGGGGTCGCCGGTGAGGTCGTGGGTGTGCCAGACGACGCTTTCGGCGGCGACTTCGGGATGTTTGCCGAGGAATTCAAGGGCGTAGGTGGAAGCGGTGGGGTCGTCTTTCTGGTCGGCGAATTTTGCGGACTCGATGGCGGCCTTTTCTTTTTGGCCGAGACGGCGGTAAAGAATCGCTAACTGATAGTGGGCGGCGAGATCGTCGGGGTCGACGACTTGCAACTTTTCATACGTGTCGCGGGCGAGCGGGTAGTCGTGCTGCTGGTAGTAGCTGAAGCCGAGTTCGCGCAGGGCGTCTTTGGCGCGGGGATATTTGGCGAGGACGGCTTGGAAGTCGGCGATGGCTGCCGCAATTTGGCCGGCGTTGCGTTCGACGAGGGCGCGGTAGTAGAGGGCGCGCGGATCGCCGGGCAGAAGGGCGAGAGCTTTGGCGAGGTTGGGGCGGGCGTCGTCGTAGCGTTCCCAGGAAATCTGGACTAAAGCAATGTTGGTGAAGGCGTCGGCGTAGTCGGGGCGCAGGGCGGCGACGTGTTCAAAGGCCTGGACGGAGGCCTGATATTGCTGGGCGTCGAGCAGGGCGATGCCGTAATTATTCCAGCGCATCCAGTCTTTGTTTTCAGAAGGATCGGGCGCGGGCGGCGAATTCTGTCCGATGGCGAGGGCGCGGGTCTCAGACGCCATGTCGATGATGGGCTGGGGGTAGTGCTTCTGGGCCATCGCGTAATCGATGAAGTGCTGGTTGAAGCGGCGGTATTTTACGGTGGCGGTGATGGTGAATGGGCCGGTCGAGTCTTTGGGCAGGCGGAAGCGATAGCGGACCAGTTGCGAGCGGCCGGACTGGATGGTGTTGTTGTAGGCGAGGACGCGGTTGTGCCAGATCTGATGGAGGTCGTTCAACTCGCCTTTGTCGTTGATGAGGCGGTTGGTGAAGGAATGGGCGGAGGGGTCGAGGTCGCCGGAGGGTTGGAGGAAACCGCTTTCCGAGAGGATTTTGCCGGTGGGATCCTTGAGAGTGAAGTCGACCCAGGATTCGTAGAAATCGCGCTGCTCGGGGACGTGCGAGTGGGCGATGCCTTTGTTTTGGATGACGACGTCGGCGACGAGGGTTTCGCCGGCCGAGAGGGTGAAGGAAGTGCGGCCGAGGGGGGCGATGAGGGATTGGTCGGCTGGGGCGTTTTCTTTTTCGAGGGCGAAGATGTCGACGTTGAAGACGCCGGTGCCCTGGGCTCCTTTTTTGAGGAAGGCGGCGACTTTTTCAGTCTGTTCGTCGAATTTGTAGTACTGGGGAATGAGGGTGTTAGCGCCAAGCCAGCGATGGGAGACGAGCTTGCCGTCTTTGGCGCCGGGGTCGTTGGCGTTGGCGGCCAGGGGCTGGCGCATCATGTGGCAGGACTGGCAGGTGAAGGCTGTGTCTTTGCGATAGAAGGGCAGCGGCGACTGCTTGGTGAAGCTGGCGGCTTGCCATTCGTCGTAAAGTCCAATTGCCCGGAGCCACTTGTAGTTGTCGAGCGAGGCGGGGATGGCGGCCTTGTGGCAGGCGGCGCAGAATTCCGCGGTCTGGTAGAGGGGGCGCATGACGGCCTTGGAATGGCGGTCGAGGTGGGCCAGGATTTCTGAATCGGAGACGGGGCGGGTGATGGGGGCTCCGGCCTCATCGACGAGGACGGCGGGGGTGCCCATGACGTAGCTGCCGGTGCCGGTCGCGTCTGTGGACTGGATGGAGTGGCAGGTGGAGCAGGTGATGCCTTCATCTTCAAAGGGGCGCTTTTTTGGCATGCCCTGGGACAGGTCGCCGGAGAGCAAGGCGACGGGGTTGTGGCAGCCTTCACAATGGCGGGAGTATTGGACGCCCTTTTCGTCGATGAGCATGTTGACGTTTTTCAGATACCAGGGGGCGCGAAAGCTGTTGGAGTGAGCGGATTGGCGCCATTGATGGTATGCCTCCTGGTGGCAGTGGCCGCAGTATTGGGCGGTATAGAAGCTTTTGGGGCTGACGAATTGTCCATTGGCGGTCGTGGCGTTGGAGGGCAGGAAGGGGGATTCTTTGCCGAAGGCGTAGTTGTAGCGATTGGCAACGGAGTCATGGAAGGGCGTGGTGGGCCCGGTAATTTTGATGGCGGCGGTGTAGGCTGGGCCGGCGTTGGGAGTGTCGTCAGATGGCGCGGGGGTGGGTGCGGCCGGCACTGGGTCGGTAGCAGCGCGAACGGCCCACGTGATGGTGAGCGCGAGAGCAGCAAGCACGGCGCTCAGCAGCCAGCGGCGCATCGCGATCTTGAACATCTTGAGACGATCTCCAGGGACGAACTCGATTGCCGGCGGCGCGGACTTGCAAAGGGATTGGCGGCCGGATCATAAGAAAGGTAGCAGGGTGGAGGCGTAGGTTGTCTACCACCGAAAGATGGAGGCGAGGCTGTGGGAATTGGGCCTGGAGAAGCGAAGAGGGTTGGGAATTGTCAGCGAGCGGTTCACAGAGTGGGATGAACGGAGGAAAAATCGGGCTGGATGGAGTGCGCTAGCTCACATCCCTTTAGCCAAAACAAGGCCGAAACTGGTACGTTGAGGGTGTAGGAATTCTTTTTTTCAAGATGGCTTCAAGTCCTTATTTTTCGTTAGCGGTATTGTTCGTTGCGGCTCTGGGGTTTGGGCTTGCCCCTTTGGGGCTGGCGCAGCTTTGGGGACGCGTGTTTTCACCGGCTAAGCCCAACGCGGTGAAGAATGCGATTTATGAATGCGGTTTGGAATCGAAGGGCGATGCCTGGATGCAATTCCGCTCCGCATATTATCTTTACGCCATTATTTTTCTCATTTTCGATGTGGAAGCGGTGTTCTTGCTGCCGTTTGCGGTGGCGTTTACAGGATTGGGCGTGGCGGCTTGCGTGTCGATGCTGGTGTTTGTGCTGCTGCTGGTGGAAGGGCTGGCGTGGGCGTGGGCGAAGGGCGTGCTGACGTGGGTGTAGTAAATGACAGGGGTCAGAGATCAGGGGTCAGGGATCAGAACCGACTCTCGTTGAACTGGCTGAGGGTTCAGGAATTGATTACTGAACGCTAAACATAGAAGACTGGAGCAGTGATTCGGGGACTGATCCCTGAACCCTGAACCCTGACCCCTATATTGGAGCGTAGCGACAATGGCTGTTGAAGAAGGATTGAAGATCGAACTGGGCAAGCAGGGCGTCTTCGTTACGACCATTGAGGAGCTCTATAACTGGGGGCGGCGCAGCTCCGTGTGGCCGATGCAGTTTGGGCTGGCGTGCTGTGCGATCGAGATGATTGCCACGACCATGGCTCGGTACGATCTGGCGCGATTTGGGGCGGAGGTTTTCAGGCCGTCGCCGCGTCAGGCGGACTTGATGATTATCTCGGGCACGGTGACGAAGAAGATGGCTCCCCAGGTGGTGCGGCTTTATAACCAGATGGCCGAGCCCAAGTATGTGATTGCCATGGGAGCGTGCGCGATTTCGGGTGGGCCGTTCAAGCAGGGATACAACGTGCTGAAGGGGATTGATCGGTACATTCCTGTGGATGTGCATATTCCGGGGTGTCCGCCGCGGCCGGAGGCGCTGTTGCAGGCATTTATGACACTGCAGAAGAAGATTGACGGACAGCATTTGACGGGCGAGGGAAGACCACGGCATTTGGATGCGGAGGCACAAGGGGAGTTTCCTGTGCCGGAGCAGGGAGAGCACGATTTGGAGCCGACATCGAATCCCGGGGTGTGGCCGTTGCCGGTGGTGATTCGATGAAAAGCAGGGATCAGGGGTCAGGGATCAGGGATCAGAGGGCTAGGGTTTGAAGACGGTTGAAGAGATTAAGGCGGCGATTGAAGCGGCGGTGCCGGGCGCGGGTGTGCAGGTGGTGATGAACCCCGGGCCGAGCGCGCAGCATTCATTGCTGCTGGAGCCGAGCCGCGCGGTCGAGATTGCGACGTTTCTGCGCGATGACTCGGAACTGGCGTTGGACTTTCTCTCGAACGTGACGGGCGTGGACTATCTGGCGAGAGAGATAGCCGAAAAAGTCAAAGTGACGCGCCAGGTTGCTAAGGTCGTCGACGGCGTAGAACAAATGGTGGACGAGACGGTCGAAGAGACGCGCAAGCATACGCAGACGGGATATCTTGAGACGGTGTATCACCTGTTTTCCGTCGAGAAAAAGCATGGGCCGGTGGTGTTGCGGATGCGCACCAAGAACCGCACGGACGAGGTGGAGTTGCCCTCGTTGACTCCTATATGGCGGTCGGCGGAGTTTCAGGAGCGCGAAGTTTTCGACTTATATGGAATCGTATTCAAGGGGCATCCGGATCTGCGGCGATTGCTGATGTGGGATGCGTTCAAGGATCACCCGATGCGGAGGGATTACGTGGAGCCGGACGACTTTGAGTATGAGCCGACGGCGCACGACGAGGTTTTGTTGAGGGCAAAAGAACATAAGGCCGCACTCGAAGCAAGCGGCGCGACGAGCCAGGAAGGAACGGGCGCGGCGCTATGACTCATCTTGTAGAGCGCGGTAATTCGATCGACGCGATGGACACGAAAGCAGCGGGCTGGAATCGGCCGCCGATCATTGAGCCCGACGGCGAGGCGGAGTTGCTGGAAGTGGCGATGGGGCCGCATCATCCATCGACGCACGGCGTGTTTCGCATGGATTTGGCGCTCGATGGAGAGCGCGTGGTGCGGTTGAAGCCGGTGTTTGGCTACCTGCATCGCAACCACGAGCAGATCGCGGAAAAGTCCAGCTACCTGGCGATGATGCCGTATACGGACCGGCTGGACTATATCAATTCGCTATCGAATAACTGGGCGTATGCACTGGCTGTCGAGAAGCTGGTGGGGCAGACGGTGCCGGAGCGCGCGGAGTATATTCGCGTGATTTTGGCGGAGCTGACGCGGGTGCAGAATCATGCATCGGCGATCGGATTTTTGATCCAGGAGATGGGCGCGAGCGGTACGCCGCTGATGTATGCGTTCAAGGAGCGCGAGAAGATACTCGACTTGTTTGAGGCGCTGACGGGCTCGCGGATGATGTGCAACTACATGCGCTTTGGCGGCTGCCGCGTGGACATGTCGGCGGCGTGGCTGGACGGGGCGCGCAAGGTTGTGGCGGGACTGCCGGGATTCATTGATGAGTATGAGCAGTTGCTGAGTTCGAATGAAATTTTGATGGCGCGGTGCCAGGGTGTCGGCATTCTGAAGCCGGAGTTGGCGGTGAACGCGGGTGTGACCGGACCGATGTTGCGGGCGTCGGGCGTGAACTACGACCTTCGCAAGGTGGACCACTACGGGGTTTATGACCGATTCAAGTTTCGTGTGCCGCTGGGCGATCATGGGGATATCTATGACCGCTACATGGTGCGAGTGCTCGAGATGCGGGAGTCGATCGTGATTCTGAACCAGGCGCTGAAGGAGATTCCCGGCGGGCCGGTGATGGATCCGAAGGCGAAGATTCGCGGATTCAGGCCGAAGCCGGGCGAGGCTTATGGACGGATCGAGGCACCGAAGGGCGAGCTGGGATTTTATTTGATCAGCGATGGAGGCACGAGTCCTTATCGTTATCGCGTGAGGCCGCCGAGCTTGATCAATCTGACGGTGCTTGAGGATATGTGCCTGGGAAGTAACGTGGCCGATGTGGTGTTGATATTTGGTTCCGTGGATATTGTGTTGGGAGAAGTGGATAGGTAAAGACAGCTTTCAGCCGTCAGCTGTCAGCTTTCAGTTGCTCGTGCCGGTGGACTCTGCTGGTGGGCAGTTAAGTTGTGTGGAAGTGAGATAGAAGTTGAGAACTGAAAGCTGACAGCTAAGAGCTGAAAGCTGCATTTGAGGAGCTCCATTTGTTTGGTGAGGGAATACTAAAAGGGCTGGCGGAGACGGCGAGGAACGCTGTCGAGAGCTTTGTCTCGAAGGAACGGCTGACGACGGTTCAATATCCGGAAGAGCGGATTGCTCCGATCGAGGCGGCGCGCGTGTTCCCGTTTCTGGTGTATGACGGTGCGGACTGGGAAAAGGGTCTGCGTTGCGTGGCGTGCCAGATCTGCGAGAAAGAGTGTCCGCCGAAGTGCATTTATATAGAGAAGAGCAAGGACAAGAAGCCCGATGCGCTGGGGAAGCAGCAGATTTATCCGGCGAAGTTCGATATCGACATTTCGGTTTGCATGAGTTGCCAGATTTGTGTGGAGGTGTGTCCGTTTGAGGCGATCAAGATGGACACACAGTTTGAATTGAGTACAGACGACCGCTTTGGCGGGCTGCTTTACGACCGCAAGGAACTGGCCAGGTCGAATGAGTATTATCACCAGATTCATCCGACGGAGGCGGCGGAAGTAGACGCGCGACTGGCCGAGGAAAAGGTCAAGTCGGAAGCGAAAGCCAAGGCTGCAGCCGCTGCCACGGCGGCCAGAGTAGCAGCGGGACAGACTGTTGCGAAAGCCGATGCGCCCACGACCAAACCGTCAGGCGAGGGAGACTAGCCGATGGTTACGATGCTCGATCAAATCTTTGTGTTACTCAAGCATTGGCTGGTAAGTTTTTTGCCGCTGGGATTGCAGACGCCGGTGAGCGTGCTGATCAGTGTGGTGGCGATCATCGGCACGTTTCCCGCGCTGTTTGCGTTGACGACGGTGCTTGAACGCAAGGGACTAGGTCGCATACAGAATCGCATTGGGCCCAATCGCACAGGGCCGTTCGGGATTCTGCAGCCGATTGCGGATGGAATCAAGTCGCTGACCAAGGAAGACATTGTTCCGCTAAGCGCCGATGCGGTGGTGCACTTTATGGCGCCGCTGGTGCTGGTGGTCGCGGTGTTCATGGGCTTCGCGGTGTTGCCCATGGGCAGGAACATGGAACTGGTGGATATGGACGCCGGGCTGCTGTTCTTCTTCGCGATTGGCGCGTCGACCGAGCTTTCGGTGTTCATGGCGGGATGGTCGAGCCGCAACAAATATTCACTGCTGGGCGCGATGCGCGCGGTGGCGCAGATGATCAGTTACGAGGTGCCGCTGTTGATGTCGAGCGTGGCGGTGGTGATGATTACAGGCTCGCTGTCGCTGGTGAAGATTGTGGCGGCGCAGAACCAATATACGTGGGGATTGCCACACTGGTATATTTTTACGCCGTGGGGTTGCGCGGGCTTTGTGATGTTTGCGGTGGCGGCTACGGCGGAGACGAACAGGTCGCCGTTCGATTTGCCTGAAGGTGAGTCGGAACTGGTCGCCGGGTACTTTACGGAGTATTCAGGATTCAAGTTTGCGCTGTTCTTTTTGGGCGAGTACCTGGGGATGTTTTCAATCTCGGGGCTGGGCGCGACGTTGTTTCTGGGCGGGTGGTCGGCACCTTTGCAAGCACTCCAATTTGTTCCGTCGTGGATCTGGTTTTTCTCAAAGGTGATGCTATCGATTGTGGTGTTGATCTGGATTCGCGGAACGCTGCCGAGGCTGCGGCAAGATCAGTTGATGAACTTTGCGTGGAAGTTTGTGTTGCCGATGACGCTGCTGAACCTGGTGGATGTGGGGCTGTGGCGGTTTCTCGGCGAGGGATGGATACGCTGGGTAGTGTGCTCGGTGCTCATGTTGGGAGCCTATGTTTTGATGGCGCGTGCGGGCATGCGACAGGAGCACTTTGGGCCGAGGAGGTATCGCTATGCGGACTCATAGTGGCCTGACGTTGATGGAGAGGATGGAGCGCCGATGAGCGTGGTGTTTTATTTGCTCGCCGGGGTGACGGTGCTGGGTGGGTTGACGGCTGTATTACTCAAAAATACAGTTCATTGCGCGCTGGCGCTGACCGTGGCTTTTGCGGGCCTGGCGCTGTTGTTTCTTGAACTCGATGCGCAGTTTGCGGGGTTCGCGCAGATCCTGGTTTACATTGGCGCGGTGGCGATCCTGGTGGTGTTTGCGATTCTGCTGACGCGTGGCTCGGAGACTCCGAAGGATGGAGTTTTCAGCCGGACATGGATGGCGGGACTGGTTGTGGCCGCGGCTGTGTTTGCGGGGTTGGGATGGGCGGTCATCCAGTCCGCGCAGTTTTTGCCGCATGAGACCGGGGCTCCGCCCGTGGTTACGGTCGAACAGATTGGGAATGCGTTGATGGGCCGCTATGTGTTGCCGCTTGAGATTGTGGCATTGCTTTTGACAGCGGCATTGGTCGGTGCAGTGATTGTCGCCATGCATGAGAAGGGGGACATCAAGTGAATCCTCTTCAAGGATATTTGCTGGTGGCTGCGCTGTTGTTTGCCATTGGATTGGCGGGAGCATTGACGCGGCGGAATGCGATCCTGGTGCTGATCGGGATTGAGTTAATGTTGAATGCAGCCAACTTGAATTTGATTGCTTTCTGGCGGTACTCGCCTCACCCCGAGCTACTGACGGGGATGATGTTTGCCGTGTTTTCGATTGCGGTGGCGGCGGCGGAAGCGGCAGTGGGATTAGGGCTCGTGATTCAGTTACATCGGCACGCGCATACAACGGATGTCGATCAAATGAACAGGATGAAAGGGTGAGCCTGTGATGCAAGAGGGAATTGGGTTCACCCCACAATTGACCGCCTCAGCGATAGCGAAGATTCTGTGGCTGATTCCGGCGGTGCCGATCGTGGCTTCGGGCGTGATCGCGTTGCTCAAGCAGCCGAAGCGCGGGCTAGCGTCCACGCTGGCGATCGGGTCGCTGGCATTTTCGCTGCTGCTGTCGCTGATTGCATTTGGCCACGTGGTGGCGGGTTGGGCCAATGGACAAGCGGTGCGCGAGACGGTCAACTTCACATGGATTCAAGTTGGCGCTGCCAATGTCGACCTGGGATGGGTGCTTGATCCGCTGTCGGCGGTGATGCTGGTGATGGTCACGTTTGTGGGCCTGCTGATCTTCATCTACTCGACCGGCTACATGGCGCATGATGAGAACTTCACGCGCTTCTTCTGCTTTCTATCGCTGTTTGCGGGAGCGATGCTGGGCGTTGTGATTGCGAACAGCATGTTGCTGCTGTTTATGAATTGGGAGTTGGTGGGGCTGACTTCGTATTTGCTGATCGGGTTTTGGTATCAGCGGCCCGCGGCGTCTGCGGCGGCGAAGAAGGCATTTCTCACCACACGCATCGGCGATATTTTCTTTCTATTGGGGATGGTCTGGTTGTTCTCGCAGACCGGCACGCTGCTTTTCTATAACCAGGGCGCGGGCTCGATAGAACCAATCGCGCTGAGCGGCATGTTGGCTGCGCCGGCGGCGTTGGGACTGACGGCAGCGGGCGCGATTGGACTGCTGATTTTTGCGGGAGCGGCAGGCAAGAGCGGACAGTTACCGCTGCATGTGTGGTTGCCGGATGCGATGGAAGGACCGACGCCGGTGTCGGCGCTGATTCACGCGGCGACCATGGTGGCCGCGGGTGTTTACCTGATTGCGCGTGTGTATCCGCTGATGTCTGCCGGAGCTTTGGCGGGCGGTGGCCTGATGGGCAGCACGACGGCGCTGACGGTCGTGACCTGGGTGGGCGCATCGACGGCGGTGTTTGCGGCGTTGATCGCGGTCGCGCAAAACGACATCAAGCGCATACTGGCGTATTCGACGGTGTCGCAGCTTGGATACATGATGGCGGGCCTGGGGATGGGCGGCGTGGCGGTGGGCATGTTCCACCTGATTACGCATGCGTTCTTCAAGGCGCTGTTGTTCATGGGCGCAGGCTCGGTCATTCACGGTTGCCACGATGAGCAGGACATACGGCGCATGGGCGGATTGAAGGCCGATATGCCGCTCACGTTTGTGACGTATACGGCCGGAATGATGGCCCTGAGCGGATTCCCGCTGTTGTCGGGGTTTTGGAGTAAGGACGGAATTCTGGAGGCGGCGCAACACTGGAGCGTAGCCAAGACACCGCTTTACATGCTGGTATTTGGGGCGCTGCTGACGGCGTTCTATATGACGCGGCAAGTCAGCTATGTGTTTTTTGGATACTGGCGAGGCCATAAACCGGCGCATGAAAGTCCTGCGTCAATGACGCTGCCACTGGTGATCCTAGCCTCCTTTGCGTTGCTTTTAGGATTCATTGGTACACCGGCATGGCCATGGTTTCAGGCGTTTCTTGAGGGTCATACAGCGGGGCTCGTCTGGGGCCGATTGTTCGAGCCTGGGCTGCCTATGCTGATGGGGATTTCGACGGCAGTGGTGCTGTTGGGCTTGATATTGGGCTGGCGATTTTATGGCGATCAGACGCCGGAAGCCGAGGCGCCTGATTCGCTGGAGACGGTTTCGCCGCTGGTGTGGGGTTGGCTGCGCGATCGACTTTACATCGACGAGTTGTATGGAGTGACGGTCATTGCATTTTATTGGTGGTGGGCGAAGGTCGCGGATTGGCTTGACCGGCGCGTGTGGGGCGGCGCAGTGACGGGCGTGACGTGGGCCTTTCGCGGAGTGGCAAACTTGGATCGCGCTTTCGATTCGTATTGGGTGGATGGCACCTTTGACAAGGGTTGCGAAGAGTTGGCAACAGGCGGTGGATTGCTGGCGCGCGTGCAGTCGGGTCGCGTACAGACGTATCTGCGATTGTTGGCGCTGGCGGTGGTGGTGTTGGCAGGCATTTTGATTTGGAGCAGCCGGGGATGAACGGATTTCCTATATTGACGCTGCTCACCGTGGTGCCTGTGCTGGGGGCCGTGATCGCTCTTTGGTCAGGCAGACATGCACGCGGCGTGGCGATGATAACGGCGCTGGCGGGCTTAGCGCTTGCGCTGGTTGTGTGGACGCAGTTGCCTGCGAACGGAAGCATCGGGTTAGTCGAAGCGCATCAGTGGGCGCCCTCGTTGGGCATCGAGTATCACTTGGGCGTGGACGGATTAGGCGCGCTGATGCTGGTGCTGTCGGCCATCGTGACGATGATGTCGATTGATGCGGCGCATCGGGTGCACCATCAGCCGGGGCTTTATTTCGCGCTGGTGTTGTTGCTTGAGGCGGGGTTGTTCGGTACATTTACCGCGTTGAATTTCTTCCATTGGTTTTTGTTCTGGGAACTGAGCCTGATACCGGCATTCTTCCTGATCAAGTTATGGGGCGGCGCGAAACGAGGGCCGGCCGCGACACAATTTTTTGTGTACACGATGGCGGGATCAGTAGGTTTGCTGCTGGCGTTTCTGGCTGTTTTCCTGGCGACGGGCAGCATGGATTTTGGGCATTTGACATCGCTTGCCTCGACGGGTGAATTGGAACAGATCGTGACGGCGCACCTGGGGCCGGTGATGATGTGGCTGGCGGTCGGGGTTCTGGCTGGATTTGCGGTCAAGGTGCCGTTGATGCCGTTTCACACGTGGCTGCCCGCTGCTTATAGCGAAGCGCCATCGCCGGTAACCATGCTGCTGACGGGCACCATGTCGAAGATGGGCGTGTATGGGTTGCTGCGGATCGCGCTGCCGATGTTTGGGCATCAGATCGCGCAGATTCGCACACCGCTGTTGGTGTTGGCTGTCGCGACGGTGGTGATGGGCGCGTGGGCGGCAGCGGCGCAAAAGGATTTGAAACGGGTGTTCGCTTATTCGTCAGTGAACCATTTGGGCTATTGCCAGTTGGCTATCTTCGCGTTGGCGATTCCGGCGACGAGCGCGGCGATGGTAACGAGCCAGGCTGCGGCGTTGAATGGTGTGATCCTGCAGATGTTCAATCATGGAATCACGGCGGCGGCGCTGTTCTGGTTTGTGGCGATGCTGCAGGAGCGCTCGGGCGGACGACGAGGCATCGATGATTTTGGCGGACTGAGGAAGCCGGCTCCGATTTTTGCGGGGTTGATGGGGTTTGCCTTGTTCTCTTCGTTGGGACTGCCGGGGTTGAATGGATTTGTGGGCGAGTTTCTTATTTTCCGCGGCGTGTTTCCGCTGGCATGGGTGGCGGCCACCGTATCTGTACTGGGGCTGCTTGTGACTGCGGCGGTGATTTTGACTGTGATTCAGAAAGTATTTACTGGGCCTGTGCCGGAGCAGTGGGCTGGCTTTCCCGATCTGCATAGCGGCGAGCGGTTGGCGCTGGCGCCGGTGATTGGATTGATGCTGCTAATTGGCCTCGCACCGCAATTGATTGTGGACAGCGTAAACCCAACCGTCGTTAACCTGCTGGCGCACTGGAGATTTTAGATGCTCGCGTGGACAATCTATCTCTCGTTTGCCGGTGCGTTGGTCGAGGCGCTCTTGCCCAAGGGCAAGGCAGGGTTGGCGCGTGGTTTCGCGCTGGTTGTGGCTTTAGCCGGGTTGGTTATCGCAGGGCTCGGATTTGCAGCGGGCGTTGGGCATGGGCGCGTGACTATTGTGGATGTGCCCTGGGTGCCGGCGATGGGCATTCACTATTTGCTGGCAGCCGATGGCATCAGTCTTGTGCTGGTGCTGTTGACGGGGCTGGCGGCAGTGGCCGGGGTTTTGTTCAGTTGGAATATTGAGCTGCGGACGAATGAGTTTTTTGCATTCTTTCTGGCGCTGATCGGCGGTGTTTACGGCGTTTTTCTCAGCTTCGATTTGTTCCTGCTGTTTGTGTTTTACGAAATTGCGATTGTGCCGAAGTACTTCCTGATCGCGATATGGGGATCGACGCGGCGCGAGTATGCGGCGATGAAACTGGCGCTGTATTCGTTTGTCGGCTCGTCGATGGTGCTCATCGGATTGCTTGCTGCTTATGCGACTTCAGGAAGTCATTCGACGAGCTTAGTCGCATTGGGGCACGCGGGACTGCCGGTAAGTTTCCAAATGTGGGCATTTCCGCTGGTGTTCGTGGGCTTCGGGATACTGGCCGGCATGTGGCCGTTCCACACATGGGCTCCCACTGGCCACGTGGCCGCGCCGACGGCGGCATCGATGTTGCTTGCAGGCGTGGTGATGAAGCTGGGCGCGTACGGATGCCTGCGGGTTGCGATGTCGCTGTTTCCGCACGGCATGGACCCGTGGGGATTTTCGCTGGCGGGGATCGGATCGTGGCGCGATGTTTTTGCCTTGCTCGCGTTAGTTGGCATCGTCTATGGCGCGCTGGTGGCGCTGGTGCAGACCGACTTCAAATTTGTCATCGGCTACTCGAGCGTGAGCCACATGGGCTTTGTGCTGCTGGGCCTGATGACGCTGAACCAGATTGGCGTGACGGGCGCGGTGTTGCAGATGTTTTCGCACGGGGTGCTGGCGGGGCTGCTGTTCGCGATTGTGGGCCGCATTGTGTACGACCGAACGCATACGCGGCAGTTGGCGGAGTTGGAAAAAATGCACTTGGTGAGGCGACTTCCGTTTGCAGCGTGGGCATTTGTGATTGCGGGAATGGCTTCGATGGGGCTGCCGGGGTTCTCAGGATTTGTGGCTGAGTTGCAGGTGTTGATTGGGGCATGGGCCGCGAAGCCTTGGTGGACTGCGGCGGTGGGCGTGGGAATTGTTGTAGGTGTGGCGTACACGTGGCGCGCGTTGCAGCGGGCTTTTTTCTCGGATGTGCGGCCTACGGCTGAGGATCATCCGCGCACAGGGTGGCATGATCTTGCTCCGATTACTTGGCCGGAAGTGGCCGGGGTCAGCTTGTTGACGACGGCGAGTTTGGTGGTAGGCCTCTATCCGAAAATCTTGCTCGATGCGATTGAGCCGGCGGTGAAGACGCTGCTTGCGGGAGGGGGACAATGAACTACTTAGACCTCTTCCGTGTGACGCTGCCGGAGACGGCGCTTGAAGTGGCGGCTTTGCTGGTGCTGATCGTCGATCTCGGCTTGCTGCGCAAGGCTTCGCTGCGCGTGCGCGCGACGATTGCGGCGCTGTTGGGCGTGGTCGGCTGTGGAGCGGGATATTGGGCACTCTACTTTGAACCTATTGGCGGGTTGCGATACGGTGACGGAAACAAACTGCTGCTCGAGACATTTGGAACAACGGGCGTGGCGCAGGCGGGAATCTTTCTGCTGACGGCGTTGACGTTGTTGCTGCTGGTCGATTCGGTTTTTACGCGACATGTGGGTGAGTTTGTTGCCGTTATCTTGATGGCGGCAACGGGCGGGTTGTTGATTGCCGCAGCGCAGGATTTGTTGGTTATCTTTGTCGGGCTTGAATTGCTGAGCCTGGGACTTTATATTCTGACAGCGTTTGCGAAGAGTTCAGCCAAGAGTGCAGAGGCCGCGTTGAAATACTACTTGTTTGGCGGCATGTCAGCGGCGTTCTTGCTGTTCGGATTCAGTTATTTTTATGGGCTCAGCGGCAGCACGAATCTGATCGACATTCAAACGACGATTGCGGCGTCGGGAGCGAGTCCGCTGTTTTATGTGGCGTGGATCCTGGTTGTCGCGGGACTGGGATTCAAGGTTGCGGCGGTGCCTTTTCATCTTTGGGCGCCGGATACGTACGAGGGCGCGCCCGCTCCAGCCGCGGCGTTTATCGCATCGGTGTCAAAGGTAGCGAGCTTTGCGCTGCTGGTTACATTTAGCCTGAGATGGCTGGTTCCGGCTGGCGTCTACAGTCGCGATGCGAGCACGCAGTATTTGCAGCAGGCCTATCGGACATGGCCGCTGTTGGGAATAATTCTTCTGGTGGTGGCCGGCGCTTCGATCGTGGTGGGCAACCTGGCTGCGCTTGCGCAAGTCAGTGTGCGGCGACTGCTGGCTTATTCGGCGATTGCGCATGCGGGCTACATTCTTCTTGGTATTGCTGCGCATCCGATTTATTCGGGGCAGGGAAACGCGTTCGATTTTTTCATGAAGAATCAAGGGCCTCCGCTGCTCAGCGCTAATGCGGTGCTCTACTACATTCTCACTTACGGGCTGACGACGATTGGTGCGTTTGGCGTGGTGGGCGTGGTGGAGCGGGCTACGGGCAGCGATCGGTTCGACGCGTTTCTGGGGCTCAATAAGCGAAACCCCGTGCTCGCTGGGATCTTGCTAGTGTTGTTCTTGTCGCTGGCGGGGATTCCGCCGTTGGTGGGATTCTGGGCCAAGTTCAATTTGTTTGCCGCGGTGCTCGGCGCTTCGGCCGGGCCGGTTCCGTTTGCGCTGGTGGCATTGGCGGTGGTGATGAGCGCGGTGTCACTCTATTACTATTTGCAGGTGCTCAAGCGCGCTTATGTGATGCCCGCTGTCAGTGAGGAACCTGTTCATGCGCATCCGGTGACGATGGGGGTGCTGTTGCTGATTGCGGCGGCTGCCGTGGTGCTGGGATGCTTCCCGCAACTGCTGCAGGGATGGATTCAGAGCTTCTATCCTGTGATTTAGCAGCGATATCTTGAAGCAAAGCGTCGCAGCGTGCCCACGCTGCGACGTTTTTTATGGCGTGTATATAAAGAAAGCGCAAGCCTCCTTAGACCGTTTCAACGAAATCCTTCTATCTCTTATACGTTTCCTTTATGCGTCCATCCTGCACAATACTGAAGGCTGGCCGCATTCCGATTGTCGATTCTTGCGGAGGTAGATGAATCGAAGGGAAATGGCGCGCCTGCAGAGGAAGAGAGAGGCGTATTCAGTTGATTCAAGCAAGATTTTCTTCGATATTTTTACGTATTAGTAAGCAGGCTATCGTAATTTTGATTCTCACAACATTGGCGGTTGCGGCGGGACGAGCTCAGAACACTGCTATACCGAATGCACCTTTGCTGGCTGCTGCTGCGCCGGCAACGACTAAGCCAAGCGCAGATTTCTTCACGCGGTTGGGCCGCGCTTATGTGGCCGATTGGACAAACACAACGGCATCCGATCTCAACGCTCCGAAGCGCCGCGGCACTCCTGCCCCGATCTCTTCGCCGCCTTTCCCGTCCGCGGACTGGCCCATCGGGGGTACGCAGGAGATTGGCGCGCCCGATACCGGGGTCTATCCGTTGCAGACCGCCATCGATGGCGGCGATCCCACAAAACTCAGCCGGGCCAAGTGGTATGGCTGGGTGGCGATTGGAGCGAATGGCTCGACCAACAATCGCGGCAACGCGAGCAAGGGAATCGCGGCCAATCTGCCATCGGCATACGACGAATTTCCTAACACCGTCGTGCTTGACCAGGCTGCGGTGTATTACGAGCGCCTCGCCGATACGGCACAGACCGATCACTTCGACTATGGCTTTCGTTTCGCCGGGTTGTATGGGCAGGATTATCGGTTCACTACAGCAAAGGGCATGTTGAGCCAGCAACTGCTGGTCAAGAACTCACAGTATGGTTTCGATCCCGTGATGTTCTACTACGATCTTTACTTCCCCAAACTCGGGAAGGGCGCGGACTTGCGCATTGGCCGCTATATCTCGCTGCCGGATATCGAGGCGCAGTTAGCGCCCAATAACTACACCTACTCGCACTCGATTCTCTACACGTACGACTGCTATACGCAGACGGGCGCCAACCTGAGCGTGAAGCTTAACGATCACTGGACGGTGCAGGGAGGCGTAAGCGGGGGATGCGAAGTGATGCCGTGGACGATGGACGCAAAGCCGACCGGCAACGTGTGCGTTGTCTATACCTGGGACGATGGCGGCGATACTCTGAACACCTGCGATAACACCATTAACGATGGCGAGTATGCGTATAACAATCTGACCGCGTTTTACGAAACCTGGTATCACAAGATCAATGCGAGTTGGCATACCGACACCGAGGGTTGGTATCAGTACATGAAAGACACGCCGAATATGTGGTGGTATAACACCGGCGTGCCGTATAACCATGTGACATCGCCATGGCCGGAGACGACGACGAACGGGGGACCGGGCGGGGCGACGTTAAACTTTGGCGCAGTGTGCGAGAACCCGAACTCGTCCTCCACCGGCACGCGCGCGGCGCGCTGCTATGCGCCGGAGTGGGCCGTCACCAACTACATCGAGCATAACTTCCGGAATAACTCGGCTTCGCTCAACATTCGCAACGAAGTGTTCGATGATATCAAGGGACAGCGGACGGGAACGCCGGGAATCTTTGAAGAGCACATGGTGGGATTCGATTTCTGGGCGGGTTCGACGGTGACGTTTCGCCCAGAACTCAGCTATGTTCATAGCTACGGTCCATACGGATTGCGTGCGCTCGATATAAATCCGGGGTCATCGGTTTCTGCTTTGCAGAATGAGCCGGTTGGTCAGTTGCCGCAAGCGACCATGCGCGCTTTGGGAGCGAAGACGCAGTCATTGACCCTTGCGGCGGATTTGATCTGGCATTTCTAAGCGGGTCCCGCAACCGCTGCGGGTCGAAAACGGTGGTATCCCCGGTCCGAAGATCCGGACCTGAGGCACCCCGACATCGTTGAGAATCAGTCGGTCAGAGTCTTACGTGCGCAGCAGGTCTTTGGCTTTTTGGATGAGGACGTCGCGGCTTATATCGGAGATGGCGTCGGTGAGCGGGATCTGCTTGGGGCAGGCCTCGACGCAGTTTTGCGCAAAGCCGCATTCCTGAATGCCGCCATCACCGGCCAAAGCGCGCAGCCGCTCCTCTTTGAAGACCTTGCCCGTGGGGTGATTATTGAAGAGCTTGACCTGGGCGATGGTAGCGGCGCCGACGAAGCCTGTGGCCTCATTGAACTGCGGGCAGACCTCCATGCAGCAGGTGCAACTGATGCAATTGGACAGCGGGTAGTTGGCCTCCTGCTGCTGAGGAAAGACGCGCGGGCCGGAGCCGAGATCGTAGGTGCCATCGACGGGAACCCAGGCTTTGACGGCCATCAGATTTTCGAAGAGCACGGAGCGATCGACTTGCAGATCGCGGACCAGGGGGAACTTCGAGAGCGGCTCGACGCGAATTGGCTGTTCGAGATTGTCGACGAGCGCGGAACAGGCCATGCGGGCTTTGCCGTTGATCCTCATCGCACAAGACCCGCAGATTTCTTCCAGGCAATTGGAGTCATAGGTGATGGGCGTGGTGGGGCGGCCGTCGGCGGTGACGGGGTTGGCGGCGATCTCCATCATGGCGGAGATGACGTTCATTCCGGGGCGCCATTCGAGTTCGAACTTCTCCCACACCGAGGGGCTGTCGGGGCTGGCCTGGCGTTTGATTTCGATTGCTACTGTCCTGTTTGCCATTGGCAAGTCTCCCTCGATTTATTTGGTCGCGTCGTAGCGGCGCGGGCGCGGTTTGATGAACTGTGTGTCGACGTCTTCATACTCAAAGCGCGGGCCTGCGCCTTCGCCGGCAAATGCAGCTTTGGTCGTCTTGAGGAACTTTTCGTCGTCGCGGTCGGGGAAGTCGGGCTTGTAATGTGCACCGCGCGATTCGTCGCGCAGCAGTGCCCCTTGGACCACAACACGCGAAAGCTCCAGCATGTTCTTAAGCTGGCGGGCAAAGGCGAAGCTGGTGTTGGCCCACTGGCTCTTGTCGGCGAGATTGACTTTTTTGTAGCGCGCGAGCAGGTCGACAATTTTCTGATCGGCGAGCTTGAGTCCCTTGTTATAGCGAATGACGGTGGCGTGCTCGGTCATGGTCTGGCCTAACTCGCGCCATAGCTTGAAGGGATTTTCGGTTCCCTCGTTGCTGATGAGTTTGTGATTGATTTCGGTTTGACGCGTGAGCTCGGCCGCAGCGCCGCCATCGCCTTCGGCAGCAGGCAGGTTCTTGGCATAGCGGAGCGCGTTGGGACCGGAAACGAATCCGCCGAAGATGCAACTGACCAATGAATTCGCACCCAGGCGATTGGCCCCGTGGTATTGGTACTCGCACTCTCCTGCGGCAAAGATGCCGGGGATGTTGGTCATCTGGTTGAAGTCAACCCACAGGCCGCCCATGGTGTAGTGCATGCCGGGGAAGATTTTCATGGGCACGTCGCGAGGGTCGTCGCCGACGAATTTTTCATAAATCTCGAGGATGCCTTCGAGTTTGCGATTGAGGGTTTCGCGATCGATGTGGGTAAGGTCGAGATAGACCATGGGCTGACCGTCGAGGCCGAGTCCATGCTCATAAACAACCTTATGAATGGCGCGGGTGGCCACATCGCGAGGCACAAGGTTGCCGTACTTGGGATACCACTCTTCGAGAAAGTACCAGCGCTCCGACTCTGGGATTTGCTTGACGGGGCGTGGATCGCCGGCAGTGCGCGGGACCCAGACGCGGCCGCCTTCGCCACGCGCCGATTCCGACATCAAGCGAAGTTTGTCTTCGCCGGGAATGCAGGTGGGATGGACCTGAATGAATTCGCCATTGGCGTAGAAAGCGCCTTGCTGATAGAGCGCGGCTTGCGCGGAACCCGTGCAGGCCACAGAGTTGGTGCTCTTGCCGAACAGAGCGCCGTTGCCGCCGGTGGCCATGATGATGGCGTCGGCCGGGAAGGCGCGAAGTTCCATGGAGCGGAGATCGAGCGCCGTGATGCCGCGAGCGACGCCCTTGGAATCGATGATGGCGGAGAGAAATTCCCAGCCTTCATACTTCTTGACCTTGCCTTCGGCTTCGTAGCGGCGCACTTGCTCGTCGAGCGCGTAGAGAAGCTGCTGGCCGGTAGTGGCTCCGGCAAATGCGGTGCGGTGATAGAGCGTTCCACCGAAGCGGCGAAAGTCGAGCAAGCCCTCGGGGGTGCGATTGAAGGGCACGCCCATGCGATCGAGCAGATCGATGATGGCGGGCGCGGCTTCGCACATGGCTTTGACGGGGGTTTGATTGGCGAGGAAGTCGCCGCCATAGATGGTGTCGTCAAAATGCTGGTCGGTAGTGTCGCCTTCGCCTTTGAGGTTTTTTGCGGCGTTGATGCCGCCCTGGGCACAAACGGAATGAGAGCGCTTGACGGGGACGATAGAGAAGAGGTCGACAGTGCCGCCGGCCTCGGCGATCTTGATGACCGCCGCAAGTCCCGCCAGTCCTCCGCCAACCACGATGATCCTGGGTGATGCCGCCATGGTTATACTCGAATCCTTTCTTGCACCCTAAACAGTTGAAGCTGGAATGGGCGGTGCGAAGCGAAACGGCGCAGCGATGCGATTCCAGAAATTGATTTGGCCAACGGCCGTGGTGAGGAACGCGATTTCGCGCTCGGAGAAGTGGGTTTGCAGTGCAGTGAATTCTTCGTCGGTGATATGGCTTTCGGACAGCAAGGTTACTCGCTCAGTCCACGCAAGCGCGGCCGACTCGCGCGCGGTAAAGATGCCGGCTTCGCGCCATGCGGCAAGCAGGTCGAGTTTTTCAGGAGCGATGCCAAGCTTGCGCGCGTCGTTGAGATGGTATTGCACGCAAAATGCACAGCCGTTGATTTGCGACGTTCTGATTTTCACAAGCTCGATGAGCGCGGGTTCGAGGCCCGACTTTTTGAGGGCGTGCGTAATCGCTGCCATGCTTGTAGCCAGTTCAGGAACGATCGAATGATACGTCTGCCAGTCGAGACGTGTGCCGGTGATCTCTGTTGTGGGCATAAGAATTCTTCCCTTAGAGTTTCTCCTTCAACTAGAGGAGGGCGCTTAGTGTCGGCGGAGATGCGAGAAACGAAATTGTGATCGCGGGAGCTACGGTTTCAGGCGCGTTTTTGTAATTTGGCCCGATGAAGGCCCAGATGCTGGCGAGTCCCATGGCGGCCAATACAATGCCGAGCGCGAGACAGACCCATCCGAAGCGTTGGCGGGCTTTTTCGCCAGGGGTGATGCCCCACTTGGCGGCGAAGAGCCAGATGCCATAAGAGAAGTGCCAGCAGATGGCGACCATGGCGATGGCGTAGACGGCGACCATCCAGGGGTTGGAAAGCTCGTGCTGCACTTTAGCGAACGCCGCGCCGGGATTGTCGGGAAGGCTGACGCCGAGGAAGCGCTGACGCAGAACGTGCTGCAGGATATAGGCGAAAGCGATCAGGCCGGTCCAACGTTGCGAGACATACATCCAGTTGCCGGCCCACGGGTAGTAGACGATGTTGGACTTGCCGCGCAGCCAGATATAGACGCCGTAAATGGCGTGATAGAGGATGGGGATAAAGATGAAGGTCCACTCGAGCACGCGCACCAGGGGCAGGCTATTGAGGAACTTGACCTGAGCGGCGTAAGCGGCCGGACCTTTGAGTGCCTCGAAGTTCGAGAGCAGATGCTCAAGCAGGAATGCACCGATGGGGATGACGCCCAGCAAGGAATGGAGCTTGCGCCAGAGGAAGGAATTACCCTGGCCGGCACGCAGCGGTTGAACGCCGCCATGAAGTTTTGCTGCGGCAGGATGTTGAGCAGTGGCCATGACTTGTCGACGCTCCTAAGGGCTGCTGGACCGAATCACAGAGTGGTACGTTTCGGATTGAGGGATAGGTGTGCTGTGTTCTCTACCACAGCATTATTCGAGTTCGATGGTGTACCCGTCAACCTGCAATCGTCGATGACGCATTTGCGGCGGATTGGCGGGGAACTGCTAGGCGTGCATCATGGCCAGGAGTGCCTGAAAAGCGCGCCCTCTGTGACTAAGCGAAAGCTTGGTTTCAAGGTCGATTTCGGCCATGGTCTTGTCGAGTGACGGCAGATAGAAGAGGGGATCGTAGCCAAAACCTCCAGTTCCGCGTGGTGCCTCGAAGATAGTGCCTTCGACCGAGCCTTCGGCGGTGTGGAGGGTCAGGCCATCGCGAGCGGCTACCAAAACGCAGCGGTAGCGGGCGGTGCGCTTGGCAGCGAGTACACCGGCCAGCCGCTGCAGCAGGACCATATTGTTCCAGACATCGGTGTTATCGTTGGCGTCGGGCGAGTCGACGAGGCCGGAGTCGGCGGCGAAACGGGCTGAGCGCACGCCGGGCGCGCCTTCGAGTGCGTCGACCTCAAGGCCGGAGTCGTCGGCGATCACCAATTCGCCAGGAGCGAAGCGGGAGTAGTAGACGGCCTTCAACGTGGCATTAGCGACGAAGGTTGCCCCGTCTTCTTCAGGCGCGGGGATGGTGGCCAGTGCGGGAAGAGGATCGATAATCAGCGTATGAGTTTGGGCAGCCACGCGAAAGTCGCGCAGCTTGCCTTGACTGGTGGTTGCAACATAAAGGCGAAGGGCCATAAGAGAAGTGTATCGGGCTGGAGGCGGGGTCTTCTGTCTACCGGCGTTAACAGATGGGATGCGGCGCAAATGGGCTTTGACAAGGGCGCGATGAGTTCAATAAGGTTCTAGTTCGAAACGTTTTCAATGCAGAAACAAGGAGTTCGAGCGGGCTGATTCGCTATTGGTTTCGCTTTAAGGGCAAATGCCGAGGATAGAGAGACTATGAAGACACGAGTTTTGGGTTTGATGATCGCGGCGCTCTGTTTGAGCGCGATGACGATGGCGCAGGCACCGAAGACGACTGCGGGGCCGGCCAGTCTGCAGGTCGACAACCTTACCACGCCGCTGGGGATCGACGACCTGAAGCCGCGATTCTCGTGGATTTTGCGCGATGCGGGTTTTGGAGCGCGTCAGAGCGCGTATGAAGTTTTGATTGCCTCGCGAGCCGATCTGCTGCAACCGGGCCACACCGATGTTTGGGATAGCGGGCGCATCGAATCGGCGCAGTCGCTGAATGTCATGTATGCGGGGCCGGAACTCGCGGCGTCCACGCGCTATTTCTGGCTGGTCAAGGTGTGGGGCGCAGCGGGCAAGAGCTATCAGGATAGCGATGCGGCATGGTGGGAGACTGGACTGCTGCAGCAGGATAATTGGCATGGCCGGTGGGTGGGATTCGAGACCGCGGAAGAAGCAGCGGTGCGTCATGCCAAGGCGGCATGGATCGCGAGTCCTGATGCGCACGCGCTGGCGGCGGAGAAGCGCAGTGAGCAGCATACTTCTTATCGCACTACGGTGAAGCTCGATAAGCCGGTGCGGAGTGCCGCGCTTTATGCAACCGGACAGGACACGGTTTCAGCGTGGGTCAATGGTACGCAGGTGCTCATTGCCGATCCGTTTCCGGCGTGGCGGCAGATGCCTTGGAAAAAGTATGTACGCGCCGATGCGACGGGCAAGCTGACAACGGGCGCGAATTCGATTGCGATCGAGTCGGTGCATTATGTTGGTGATCCCGAAGGCGAGTTGAAGGCCGATGCGCCACCTATGATTGCCGCGTTGGTGGTCGAATATACGGATGGCAGTGTCGCTACATTTGCGAGTGCGCCGGAGTGGAAGACGGCCACGCATGCAGCGAATGGTTGGCAACAGAAGGGCTTTGACGATTCGGGATGGAAGCGGGCCGTCGAGTGGTCGCAAGCTCCGTCGCCGGAGAACAGGCCTCTCGGGAATCCGTGGATTCCCGACTCGGTGAAAGCGCTGCGGCATACGTTTGATGTGACCAAGCCGGTGAAGTCGGGGCGGCTCTACGCGACAGCGCTGGGCGCGTACGAGATGTTTTTGAACGGCAAGCGTGTGAGCGAAGATGTGTTGTCGCCGGGCTGGACGGATTATCGCCAACGGGTGATGTATCAGACTTACGATGTGACGGCGCAGTTGGCGAGCGGGAAAAATGCGATCGCGGCGCTGCTGGCTCCGGGTTGGTACGAGACGCCGCTCGAATGGTTCCAACAGCCCAACAATTATGGTGTCACGCCTCCGGCGCTGCGCGCGCTGTTGCGCATTGAGCACACCGACGGCAGCGTGGAGTGGGTGGAGAGCGACACGAGTTGGAGCGCTAACACATCGCACATTTTGCATTCGGAGATATACGACGGCGAGAGTCAGGATGCGCGGCTGACGCAGGCGGGTTGGGATACGGCTCGATTTAATGCGACGGGATGGAAGAATGCAATTGTCATCGAGCCGAAAGCGGTGTCGATTGAAGCGCAGGATTTTCAGCCGATTCGCATGGAGCGGACGGTTGCTGCGATCACAGTTTCGCAGCCCAAGCCGGGCGTATATGTTTACGACTTCGGGCAGAACCTGGCCGGTGTGGAGCGCTTGAAAGTGTCGGGGCCTGCGGGCACCGATGTGCGGCTGCGTTTTTCCGAGTTGGTCAATGACGACGGGACTATCTATACAGACAATCTGCGCACGGCCAAGGTGACGGATCACTTCATTCTGGCGGGAAAAGGAGTGGAGGAATTCACTCCGCAGTTTACGTTTCATGGATTCCGTTATGCCGAGGTAACGGGGCTGACTACTGCTCCGGGCAAGGATGCTGTGACGGCGGTTGTGATCCATACGGCAGCGCCATTCGCTGCGCAGTTGAAGACGGGCAGCCCGCTGATAGACAAGCTGTGGAGCATTATCGAGTGGGGCCAGCGTTCGAACTTCGTAGGCGTGCCGACGGATTGTCCGCAGCGCGATGAACGGCTGGGATGGATGGCCGATGCGCAAGTGTTCTGGCGGACGGCGACCTATAACATGGACCTCGCCGCGTTTTCGCGAAAGTACGCGGGTGACATGCGCGGGACGCAGGTGGGATCTCCCTACTTTGGCATCTATGCACCGGGCACGGCGCTGGAGCATTCGGCTGGCTCGGGCGCGGGATGGAGCGACGCGGGCGTGGTGATTCCGTGGACGTCGTGGCTGCAGACCGGCGATACAAGCATGATCGAGCAGAACTGGGCGGCGATGGCTAAGTATCTCGATGCTATCAACACCGCCAATCCCGATGGGCTGTGGGCAATGGAATCGGGGATTGCTTTTGGCGATTGGCTCTCGCCAGAGGGCCGTACTAATCAGGTCTTGATCGCGACTGCCTATTGGGCCTATGACGTGACACTCATGCGCGAGATGGCGCATGCCACGGGACGGACACAGGAAGAACAAAAATACGCTCAATTATTTGAAAAGATCCGTGCCGCGTTCGAGAAGAAGTTTGTGCGTGAAGATGGCTTTGTTGCGGGCGTTGATAAAGGGGGGTCACCTTTTGGCGAACGGACGAAGACGGCAACCGAGGGCGCTGGCGATACGCAGACCGGTTACGTGTTGGCGTTGCACATGAATCTACTGCCCGAGTCGCTGCGTACAGCCGCTGCACAAAAGTTGGTGGATAAGATCGCGGCGAATCATGGACTGTTGGCGACGGGCTTTCTGGGTACGCCGTACCTGTTGGAGGAGTTGACCAAGACGGGCCATGCCGATGTGGCTTATCAAGTTTTGCTCAATACGAAATATCCATCCTGGGGATACGTGGTGGAGCACGGCGCGACGACCATGTGGGAGCGCTGGAATGGCGACCAGATGAAAGATCAGCCCGGCATGAATTCGTATAACCACTATGCGTACGGCGCGGTGGCCGATTGGATCTATCGCTATGCGGCGGGGATCGATGCGACGCCGCTTGATGCTGGATTCCATACAGTTATGCTGCATCCGGTGTTCGACGCGCGCCTGGGATCGATCGACTTTGCTTATCCATCGGCCTACGGCATCATTCGCTCGGCGTGGACGGTGAATGGATCGACCGCGGAATGGCATGTCACAATTCCCGCGAATACCACGGGATGGGTACCGGCGAGCGACGCCGCGAAGTATAAGCAGGACGGCCAGTCGCTGGTGAAGAGCAGGCACGCAAAGTCTACCAACCTCGATGGACAAAGTGGATTCGCACTAGAGGCGGGGACTTATACGTTTACGGTTGCCATGTGAGTCGAGTTTCATAACTCGATAACCTATGCATGCAAAGAGAGTCTGATCGCGGATTAGTTGCGATCAGGCTCTCTTTGCGTACTAATTCGCGACTTAGTCTATGGTTTGTTCAAGGCGGAGATTGCGTGACGATCCGCCGACGCTGAGGGTGCGCTTACCGGTTGCTGTGACCCACTTGGTGTCCTTCGTCGACCAGTATTGTAGTTGGCGGAGGGGGACGTGGAGGGTTGCGGTTTTGGTTTCGCCGGGAGCCAGATTGATGCGGTCGAAGGCGACTAAAGCACGGACAGGGAACTGGACGCCATCGGGAACCTGGTCGGGGGCGCCGAGGTAGACCTGGGGGACTTCATCGGAGGCCAGGGAGCCGGTGTTTTTGATTTTGACGCTGACTTCGAGGCCGCCTTCGGAGTTTTTGGAAACCTTCAGGCCGGAATAGTCGAAAGTGGTGTAGCTGAGCCCGTGACCGAAGGCGAAGAGCGGTTCAATCTTTTCGTGGTCGAACCAGCGATAGCCCACGTTGACGCCTTCAGAGTAAGTGGTCTTCTTGTCGACACCCTTTTGCGAGCGTTCGGGGTGCTTGGGATCGGTGGCAGGATAGTCGGCAAGGCTCTTGCCCCAGGTCACAGGTAGGCGGCCCGCCGGGCTGGTTTTACCGAGAAGCAGGTTGGCGGTCGACCAACCGCCCTCGTCGCCGGGCCACCACATTTCGAGAATCGCTTTGACCTTGTCGACCCACGGCAGGGCGACGGGTTGGCTGGTGTTTAAAACCACGATGGTATTGGGGTTAACCGCTGCGATCTCTTCAACCAGCTTGTCCTGGTCGCCGGGTAGGCCGAAGACCGGGGTGAGGCGGGTCCAGACAAAGACGACCGCGGTTTTGGCAGACTTGGCGGCTGCGATGGCTGCTTCGTGGTCGGCTTTGCGCTGTTCTGGTGTGTACCAGTTGAGACGGACCTGAACCGGCGCATTCGAGGTGTCGGGGCTGGTCGTGATTTCGATCTGGTGTGGGCCGGCTGTCAACTCGACCGAACGGCGAGCGTTGTCGAGAAGGTCAGAGGTGGGGACGACATTATCCTGATTGGCTTGAAGGATGTCGCCATGCACGCCGCCTTGAAACGCGCCCGTCGCCGCGAGCCGCTTGCCGTCGAGACGAAGAACGGCGTTGGTGCCCATGGCCTGCAGGTAGATCCAATACTCGCCGGCATGGGGAGGAGTCAGCGTACCCTTCCAAGTGACGGTAGCGTTGGGAGATAGCGCGTTGCCACCTTTGACGGTGAAGTCGATTTTGGCGTCGTTTTGCGCTGCGCCTGAGCCGGTACGCTCCAATCCGGGCTTGCCATCGTGGCTGAAGAGATTAGCGGGAATGGTGGTGCCCGTCATGTCGTCGTTTACGGCGAACTTGACGTTGGCGTTGCCGGAGATTTTCTTGATCGCGTCGAGCGGACCGACTTGGCGCTGCGGCAAACCGACGGAGCGTTCGCCGTTGATGCCGATGGCGTCGATTTGCGCGGCGGTTGGTCCGATCAGAACGACGGAGCCGAGATCGGCGGATTTGAGGGGTAGCGCGGCGCCTTCGTTCTTGAGCAGCACGGCGGCGTCTTCTCCTGTCTTTTCAATGATTTTGGCGTTGGCTTCAATGTCCTGCGCGGTTACTTCGTGCTTTTGTTTGCCGTCCATGTAGCCGAAGTGGACGATTTCATAAAGCACGCGACCGGCGGCGCGGGTCACATCTGCTTCAGTGACTGTGCCGTCCTTGAGCGCTTCGGCGATTTTTTCGGGTGCCAGCTTGACGCCGAAGTCACCCATGTCGCCTCGGGCAGGGGCAGGTTCTTCAGGAATGTGCCCGCCGAACATTTCCATCATGTCGGCCATGGCATTAGGTTTCGGCGCAGGCGGAACCGGCTTCAGATCAAAGAATGAGGGGATCGAAAATCCGCCGCCATCGGGATTGGGCTCGCCGGGCATCTCCATGTCGAGGCCGGCGTTGATGAAGTTGACGGCGTGGACCGCGCCCCAATCGGAGGTGATAAAGCCTTTGAATCCGATCTGATCGCGCATGATTTTGGTCAAAGTGTGCTCATTACCGCAGGCGAAGGTCCCGTTTATGCGGTTATAGGAGCACATAATCGAAGACACGTCGGCCTTGACCGCGGCGTCAAAGGGCGCGACGTAGACTTCGTGGAGGGTCTGGTCGTCGATGTAGGTGCTGCCGCTATTGGAGTCATAGCCGACATAGTGTTTGATCTGGGCCATAACGTGCTGCGACTGGATGCCCTTGACCTCACCAACACCCATGACGGAGGTCAGGTAGGGGTCCTCGCCAAAGGTGTTGTATCCGCGACCGAATTCAAGATCGCGATCGATGTTGACGAAGGGCTGCAGGGAGACGTCGATGCCTAAGGCACGGTCTTCGCGGCCAATGACCACGCCGTTGTCTTCAGCGTCTTTGGCGCTAAAAGTGGCAGCCACGCCCATGGTTGCGGTTTCGGCCTGAGACGGATGACGGGTCAGGACGCCGGGAGGTCCATCGGCAAAGCGCAAGCCGGGGATGCCAAGACGCGGCACGCCGCCCAGATAGCCGGCTTGGCCCTGGTAGACCTTTGGATCTTCGTGGGTTCCGTGAATCAGTGTCAGCTTTTCGTTGAGAGTCATTTGACTCAACAACTTATCGACACGCGCGTCCCCTGTGACCTGGGGGACGGATTGGGCGAAAACAAGCCCCGTTCCGAGGATTAAGGTTGGAATTCCGAATGCGATCGTTCGATATTTGGTCTTTTTTTCGAAGTCCATGTAGCCCCCTGTTTTGAAGTCAGAGCGGGGCTGCTTTGCGTGGCACACGAACAACCAGTGGCATTAGGCTGCCATAAGACGCCTAAAGTGGCTCTCGCTCGACGGAAAGCAGTGTATCACCGGGTAGTTCTAAGCATCTGTGCCGCATGGACGAAGGCGGTATCTAGATGATGGGAGGCTGGTTAGGCAGGGGCAGGTCGGCGTCGAATCCGGCGGCGATCAAATCTTCGCGAAGACGATCGACTGTCGTGAACTCGACGGCTTTCATTCCGAGGGCGCGGGCGGCTTCAACGTTGACGAGCTTGTCGTCGATGAAAAGCGTTTCTTCGGGAGCGGCCTTTAACTCCTTGAGAACATGGCGATAGATGGTGGGGTCGGGCTTAGCCATCAGGAGTTGATAGCTCCAGACGAGAACGTCGAAGTTGCCTAGCCAGGCGAATTCGCGCTCAATGCTTTCGTGAACCGAGTCGCCCATATTGGAGAGAATGGCGGTGAGGATGCCGCGTTGGTGAAGCTGCTGTTGCCAAGCGACCATAGCGGGGTTTTGAGTGGTCCACATGCGGGCGTCGAGGCGGTTGAGATCTTCGATGTCGGCGGGAGTCAGAGCTAGTTTGCCGTCGCGCGCGAACTTCTGCCAGAAGGTGATTCCAGTGAGTTTACCTTCGTCGTAGGCGTGGCGGTCGGCCCAGTAAAGCTCTTCGAATTTCTCGACAGACAAGCCAGTGAGGCGGACCATGCCGTCGTGCGCCTCAGCATTCGGCTGACCGGTTAAGACCATTCCATAATCGAATACCACGGCGCGCAGAGACAATGATCCTCCTAAGGATCCTCTAAAGTGGCACCGCTGTATGGTGGAAAGAGAGGCGCCTCTTCTTATTGTGCATGATGGGGACGGGCAAGAAGCTATCAACGGACGGCTGGCCGGGCGAGAACGATAGATGAGATTTTCACGAAGAACGAATTGGGATACTACGGAGAGCGAACTGGCTCGGGCACATCGCCTGCGGGAAGAGGCGGGATTGCCGATTGCGGACTTAACTGCTTCGAATCCAACACGTTGTGGGTTTGAGTACGACGCAGAATTATTGTCGGTGCTGGGCGATCATCGTGCCTTGGACTACGATCCGCAGCCCAGGGGACTACTGCGGGCGCGGGAAGCGGTGTGCCGGTACTATGCGGGGCATGGGGTCGGGTTGGAGGCAGAGCAGGTGCTGCTGACGACCAGCACGAGCGAAGCTTACAGCTTTCTTTTCAAGCTGTTATGCGAACAGGGAAGCGAGATCCTGGTGCCGCAGCCGGGCTATCCGCTGTTTGATTTTTTGGCGGTTCTCGACGATGTGAAGATCAAGCCGGTTCCGCTGGTTTACGACTACGGTTGGCAGATCGATCCCGAGAGTTTTCGCAGGGCGATCACGCCGGCGACGCGGGCCGTGGTGCTGGTGCATCCCAACAATCCTACAGGGCACTTTACCAAGCCTTGGGAGGCGCAGGAATTGGGGCGGCTGTGCCGGGAGTTCGATTTGTCGCTGATTGTGGACGAAGTCTTTCTGGACTATGGATTTAGCGGAAAGTCTGAGCCGTGGAGTTTTGCGGCCGGCCTCGAGGATGTGCCGGTTTTTGTGGTTAGCGGGTTGAGCAAGATTGCGGGGCTGCCGCAGATGAAGGCGGCGTGGATTGCGGCGACCGGACCGGAAAAGGCGCAGGCGCTTGACCGGCTTGAAGTTATCGCAGATACGTTTCTCTCGATGAACGCTCCGGTTCAGTGCGCCCTGGAGTCGTGGATCGAGGGTCGGAGCGGGATCCAAAGTCAGATCCGAGAGCGCGTTATTTCTAATCTGGCGGCGCTCGATCTGGAGTTGAGTCGACAAACGGTCGTTCGGCGGCTCAAGGTCGAGGGCGGATGGTACGCCGTACTTCGGATAGCCGCGCTGCAACCGGACGAGTTGACTGTGAGGGAACTGCTGGAGAGCGGCGTTTGGGTCCATCCAGGCTACTTTTTTGGTATGCCGGAGTCGGGATGGCTGGTACTGAGTATGCTTGCGCCGGTGAAGGAATTTTACTTAGGAGTAACTGCCTTGGTTAACTATTTAGACAAGCATCAAGGTGCATAACAAATCGGTCTGCTGCTTGAAGTGAAACTTGATGTATCGCCTGCAAGTTACTGAATGAGGGGATTATGGGTTGAACCTGAAGGATTGCAGGAAGGGGTTCCTTTTACGCTCCGCACCAATGGTCGTGACGGGGCCGTGACCGGGAATCACCTTGATTTCATCGGGCAAGGTAAGCAGTCGCGAGTGGATGGAGTCGATGATTTGAGCGGAGTTGCCTCCTGGCAAATCCGTGCGGCCGATGCTGCCGGCAAAGAGCGTATCACCGGCGATGAGCAGCCGCATCGGAGCGAAGTGGAGGCACACGGAGCCTTGCGTATGGCCAGGGGTATAAAGGACTTGGGCGGGGTATCGAGCGAGGCCGACGGTCAGGCCATCAGCCAGGCTTTCATCGGGCGGGGCGACTTCAGGCGGGTCGATACCGATCCAGCCGGCCTGCTCGTCCATCATTTTGAGCAAGGGTAAGTCGTTTTCATTGAGAAGGATGGGGGCCCCGGTGAGTCGCTTCAACTGCAATGCTCCTCCGACGTGGTCAATATGCGCATGGGTGATAAGGATTTGAGTGAGGGTGAGGTGTAAGTCATTGAGGCGGCGGTGGATTCTGGTGATTTCGTCGCCTGGATCTACGACGATTGCTTCGCCAGACTCAGGATCACCCATGAGGGTGCAATTGCATTGCAGCGGGCCGACGGGGAAGGTTTCCTGGATGAGCGCGGTGGTCATGTCTACAAGTGTAGAAGAATTCGCGGGCGCGAAAAAGGCAGGCCGCTTGGGCCTGCCCTGAAGAATGGTGGTGCGTCTGAGCTTACTTGCCGGACCTTGCAGGAGCCGAGATTGGGGTGGTGCCATGAAGGACGGAGTGAACGCCCTGCGAGCGCATGTATAAGATCGTCAAGCTGATGGAAGTGATCATGAAGATCACAGCCGACCATGTGGTGAGCCGGGTGAGTACGTTGGCGGCAGCGCGGGGACCGAAAGCGGTCTGCGAACCCTGGCCGCCGAAGGCGCCGGCGAGGTCGGCCGAGCGACCCTGCTGGAGCAGAACGACTCCGATGAGGAACAGGCACACAATTACGTGGACGGTGATGACGAGGTAGAGAAGAATCTGCATTCGATGCTGCTTTCCGAGTCTGCCCGATCAGGCCGGGCGCGAGATCTTTGGTGCGGAGGAGGGGACTTGAACCCCTATGCCTTTTGAGCGCCAGCACCTCAAGCTGGTGCGTCTGCCAATTTCGCCACCTCCGCAATTGGGTGAACTTTACGAGTATATCAAAGGCGGCGGCAGAATGAGAGGGGGTCGCGCTTGTGGATGAAACTCTTTCAGTTATTAGGGACTTCGCGGGTGGGGGTTGGCGACTGAGCAGCGGCGGCGATCTTGGCGCGGAGGCGACTTTCGGCGTCGGCACTCCAGTATTTGCAGTCGAGGCGGACGAAGACGGAAGTGTAGGGAATGGCGAGATTTGTCTTGAGCACGAGGACGTGAAACTGGCTGGCGGCTTCGGCGACCGAGGCGATGATACGGTCGTGGAGGAGAGATTCCACTGGAAGACCTTTGAGTTGTGAAATGAGGACTTTGCGGTAGGCGGTGACGCCGGGTGCGTCTTCGTCGGTGAGGAAGGGGAGTTCGGCGTCCATGGTGATGACGGGGCGGACGTGGATCGAGCTATTGACGGAAGCCAGGACATAGCGGAGGACGTCGAGTTGGGAGTCGTTGGTTTCGACGGTTTCGATGCCGGGCGAAGTCTGGAGGGGATAGGCGGAATCGACGATGAGGATCCAGTTGCGGTGTCCAAGTCGCGGTAAGGACTGATTTACCTTGGCTTTCCAGGAGGCGGGTGCGACCGGAGCGGCTGATTGGGCGACGAGTAAGGGGGTTGTGAAGAACAGAGCCGCCGTGACCAGGTATTTGTGCATGTAGAATCGACCTTTTTGCTGCAAATTACTGTGGTGGTGAATGTTAAACGATTAATCGCTGCATCCACGAGGCCAGAGCTTGTTGGTCGGGGGATCCGGCGGAGTGAGCGGTCTGAACGTTCAGGCGCTCTTGCGGGGCGCGATTCTGGCTGATTTTGAACTTGCCTTCGATGCGGGTGATGGGGATGCGAAAACCGGCGATTCCGGCGAGCATGGTGCGGCGGAAACCGGCGGGCAGATTGCGCCACTGAGCGAGGTATTCGGGTTCATGAAGGGCGATAAGGTCTTGAAGCAGAAGGTCTTTGGCCGTGTCGTCTTCGATGGCTTCAAGGGTTCCGTAGGCGTGGATGGCTAGGTAATTCCAGGTGGGAACGTTGAGTTCGTCGGCGTATAAAGTGGGCGAAACGTAGCTGTGAGGTCCGGAAAACACGATCAGGGCTTCGCGACCGACAAGGGATTCCGAGTGGGGATTGGCCTTGGCGAAGTGGCCCTCGATTACGCCGTGGGGGCCGGAGTCTTTGACGACCAGGGGGAGATGGGTGGCCTTGGGTTCTTCGCCTGCCAGGGGGCCGAAAACGATGGCGAAGGAATAGGCCTGCATGGCCTCGATCAGGATGGCGCGGTCGGCGACTTGATTGAATTTTGGCGTGTACATGAGGCTCCTACTGGATGCGCTCGAAGCGGAAACCGGCCTCGCGCAGGGCGTGGCTGATGGCCGTGATGTGAGTGGAGCCGCGGGTCTCAAGTGTAACGTCTATAACGGTTTCGCCGAGGCTGACGCCGTAGTAGGCGCGGTTGTGGATGGTTTCAACGATGTTGGCGCGTTCGCGGGCCAGGATCTCGGTGAGAGTGAGCAGGGCGCCGGGGCGGTCCTGGAGGTAGACGCGGAGGCGGAGCAGACGGCCGTCTTTGACGAGGCCGCGCTCGATGATTTTGGCCAGTAAACTGACGTCGATGTTGCCGCCGCAGACCAGAACAACGGTGCGGCGATGGCGGAGGTTGGTTTTGGATTGGACGACCGCTGCTAACGCTGCGGCTCCGGCACCCTCGGCGAGGGTTTTTTCCTGCTCAAGGAGCAGGAGGATGGCGCTGGCGATTTCTTCGTCGTCAACTGTAACGATTTCATCGACATAGCGGGAGACGAGGGGCAGCGTAAGGTCGCCGGCACGACGGACGGCGATGCCGTCGGCGATGGTGGCTTCGGCGGCGATAGTGATGGGGGCACCGGCTTCGCGGGCGCGGAGCATGGAGGGGAGCTTTTCGGGCTCGACGCCGACGACGCGGATCTTGGGATTGGTTTCCTTGAGCGCGCAGGCAATGCCGCTGATGAGGCCTCCGCCGCCGATGGGAACGACCACGGCTTCAATGTCGGGAACCTGCTCAAGGAGCTCCAGTCCGATGGTGCCCTGGCCGGAGATAACCTCAGCGTCATCAAAGGGATGGATGAAAGTACGGCCTTCTTCGACTTGGCGGCGGAGGGCTTCTTCGCAGGCTTCATCGTAGCTCGCGCCGTGGAGGATGACCTCAGCGCCGTAGGAGCGGGTAGCGGCTACTTTGACGAGGGGCGTGGCGAGGGGCATGACGATCTGGGCACGGATGCCGAGAGCGGAGGCGTGGAAGGCTACTCCCTGGGCGTGGTTGCCGGCGCTGGCGGCGATAACTCCCTTTTTACGCTCGGTTTCGGACAGGGTAAGGAGCTTGTTGAGGGCTCCACGTTCCTTGAAAGAGCCGGTGCGCTGCAGGTTTTCAAGCTTGAGGTGGAGCGGAAGCGAAACCAGCTCAGAGAGATGGTGGGAGAGCTGGCAGGGAGACATGTGGATAGAATCGCTGATGCGGGCGCGGGCGGTTTGAATGCTGGCTAGAGTGACGGATTCCAAGGCGTTCTCCTTACGTATATTGCAGAAACGAAAAGGCCACCAGCCGCGTTTGCGGGTGGTGGCCTGGATGCCGTTAAGGCTTAAATCCGGTTGATCAGGCTCTCATTCCCGCGCACACGTTGTGGCCGGTAATTCGAATGAAAGGAATGGAGATAGCGCCGGGATCGCTGAGCTGAAGCTGCGGGTTGGCGCTGGAAAGATGCATGACGTTGATCGAAGTAGAGCAGAGGACGGCGGGGGGCGTCAAGGAAAACAAAGGGGTTGGCGGGAGGGAATGTCGTATGAGGACGCGACTTTTTGGGTGTGGGACTGATTTTGGAAAAAGGTCGCAAGGGCGCGCGACCTAAAAGTCGAAATGGCACGAAATCAGGGTGAAAACGGCTTGAAAAATGATGAAAGTTCGCGAGTTTCGAGGCAGAATTGGGCTGTTTTTATGGCGTTTGGAGGAGAATTCGTGGGTGATTGATGTGATGTGGGAAGTCCGAGTTTGCCGAAGAACAACCGCAGAATCTTCACTACGTTCAGGATGACACCGCGCTGTGTGGATGAGACCGCGTTGGGGTGGGGATGACCTTGAGGGGATGGTTGGAATCTCAGACTTAACGATTAGAAGAGGTCGCGGAGCTTGGCGAAGGTGTCGAGTTCGATGAGGCGCTGGCCATCGGGGGCGGAGGAAAGATCGGCGTGTTCGAGGATCCAGGTGTCGGGGTGGAAGAGAAAGACGGCGTGGAGGCCGGCGGCGAGGGCGGGGTTGATGTCGCTTTTGGGGCTGTTGCCGATCATCCAGCTCGAATGGGGCGTGAGTTCGTGGCGGGCGATGACGGCGCGGTAGGTGGGGGGATCTTTTTCGGCGACGATTTCGACGGCGGCGAAGTGGGGGGCGAGACCGGAGCGGGCGAGTTTGTCGGCCTGTTCCGCCTGGTCGCCTTTGGTCATGAGGATGAGGTGGTGGCGGGTGGCTAGCTCGGCGAGGGTTTCGGCGACGCCGGGGAGAAGCTCGATTTCATGTTCGGAGATGGAGCGGGCGAATCCGAGGATGCTGGCGGCTTTCTCTTCGGTCATGGGTTCGGGGCTGAGGCGTTCGAAACAGGTGACCAGGGAGCGGGTGAAGCTGGTGAGGCCGTAGCCGTGGGCGAGGATGGTTTCGCGCTCGACGGCGTTGAGGGTCTGGCGGACCTGGGCGGGGGTGTATTCGTGGTGATCGAGATAGCTGATGAAGGCGGCGATGGCGCGTTCGAAGTAGACGTTGTTTTCCCAGAGGGTGTCGTCGGCATCGATGAGGAGGGTCTGGCGGGGAGGAAATTGGGGCATGAGGAAATGGTAAAGGTTCTAGTGATTATACGTACACGGCACATCCTCTTGACTCAAGATCTTCAATCCACGGTGGAAGGTCGATGGCTGTGTTCCAGCGCAGATCGAGCTTTTCGAGCTTGGGTAGGTCCGCGAGAGAGTGCGGCAGAGATGTGAGCGGGTTGCCGCGTAGATCGATCTGACGGAGCTCTGCCAGAGCGCAGATCGACTCCGGTAAGGCAGTGAACTGGTTGTTGCGCAGGTGCAATTCGCGCAGATGGGTGAGGTTGGTAAGGCAATCGGGGAGGCTCGACAGGCGATTGTCGGTCGCGCGAAGTTCGATTAGGCTTTTCATGCCGCAGATCGCATTGGGGAGTTCGCGGAAAGCGTTTTCGCTGATGTTGAGATAGCGCAGGGCGGTCAAATTGCACAAGGACGCGGGAAGGCTGGTGAGTTGATTGTCGTGGAGATACAAGAAATCGCGCAGGTTGGTCAGGTGACCGAGTTCCTCGGGTAGGTGTGTGAGAGTGTTGTGGCCAAGGTCGAGCGTACGAAGATGTTGCAGGTCGCCGATCTTGCAGGGGATTTCAAACAGATCATTGTCGGCCAGGACAAGGGTTTTGATTTCGGGGTGTTCCCAAACCTCGTCGGGGACGTGACCTAGGTGCTTCTTCCAGAGGTTGAGGACGAGGTTGGGCATCTAGGGGATTTTAGTGCGTCGAAGCGGAGGTGGAAATACCAAGTGACTATTAGTGTGGTTGCGTTTCCACAATTTTGGGAATTTGCTTGCGTGGGGTTGTTGGGTTTTGGTAGAAGTGGCGCAGGCGAGGTAGTTGGTTTCCCCGGTTAATCCGAAACGGCCGTATCGGTTTCCCACCCATTTCCGCAAAATGCGCGGAAATGGATGGGGCACCCATCGGTTTGCTGAGGCACTGGCAGACGCCCAGGACATTCCACACATGAGGAGGCGCTATGAGCGCGACGATTCACCCTGCTGAACCCCTGAAGCAACTGGATGAATGGGACGATTTTGTGGGCGGACGGTATAAGGAAGGAAAGTCCGAAGAGGAGTTTCGGGTTTATGATGCGGCGGCGACGCCGGGGGTGGCGGAGTTTTATCGGCTGAATCATGAGGGGCAGACGGTCGAGTTTGTGCTGGGAAAAGAGAAACAGTACTTCGGCTTGACGAAGGGGATGAAGACGATCTGGGAGGCGGCGGAGTTTTTGAATACGCTGGTGGACGACAGCGATCCGGATACCGACCTGACGCAGATCGAACATTTGTTGCAGACTTCAGAGGCGATGCGGCGGGATGGGCTGCCGCGCTGGATGGTGCTGACAGGATTTTTGCATGATTTGGGGAAGTGTCTGTGCCTCTATGGCGAGCCGCAGTGGGCGGTGGTGGGAGACACGTTTCCGGTGGGGTGCGCGTGGTCGGCGTCGATCGTGTTTCATGAGTATTTTGCCAAGAACCCGGATCGGAATGTGGCGGAGTATCAGACGAAATATGGCATCTATGAGCCGAACTGCGGGCTGGAGAATGTGCATATGTCGTTTGGGCACGATGGGTATATTGCCGAGGTGATGAAGCCGTATATGCCGGTGGAGTCGCTCTATATGCTGCGGTTTCACTCGTTTTATCCGTGGCATAAACATGGGGCGTATGACCACTTGGCGAACGAACAGGATCGGGCGAATTTGGAGTGGGTGCTGAAGTTTAATCAGTACGATCTTTATTCAAAGGGGCATGAGAAGCCGGATCTGGGGAAGATCAAGCCTTATTACGACGAGTTGTTTCAAGAGTTTTTGCCGGAGAGGGTGGCTTGGTAGGGGGCTAGTTTGGTTTCCTGGAGAGCGCGAGGAAAAAGAAGAAGCCGGCGACGCTAAAGGCGAGCAGGAACCATGGTTGATAGACGAAATCTAGCATGATGTTGCTCCTGTCGGGCCGGTGGTGTGCCCGGAATGCTGTTGCGGATGATCGTAGCATAGGGGCGGGGGTGGGACGGGCTGAATTCGTGGAAACCCACCCTTCGCAAAAAGCGCGAAGGATGGGGCACCCAGAGGTTTTGGGCTGAATCAGATGGAGCACACGCCATAGTTACCTGGTAAAGGTAATTCGAGGGTCAGGCGTGGAGGGTCTTCAGCGCCAGTTCGGGGGCGGTCAGCACGATCTTGAGCAGGGCGGCGGCGGGGCCGGTGGGGTTGCGGCGGCGCTGCTCCCAGTTTTGCAGGGTCTTGATGCTTACATTCATAAGGTGGGCAAACTCACTTTGCGATAGTCCCATTTTTTCGCGCACCGCTTTCACGTCCGGGGACGGAATCGTGATTCGGCGCGAGGCCGGGGCTTCACCGCGAGCGATCGCTTTGGCTTCTTTCAGGCTTTGGGTCAAGTCCTCGAATAGCGCCTGTTCCACGGTCATAACTCCTTTACGAGTTCGCGCAAGAGCGCGGTTTCGCGATCAGAGAGATCGTCCTTCTTCGATTTCGGATAAATCAACAGCATATAAATCTGTCCATCGTCCCGAAGCCAGTAATAAATCACACGAACCCCGCCGCTCTTGCCGCGCCCCGGCAGGGGGTAGCGCAGCTTGCGGATTCCGCCTCCGCCTTTGAGGATGGGACCTCTTTCGGGATTCTCCGCCAGGAGATTCTGTAGGCCCGTATACTCTTCGTCGGTCAGTAGATCAACCAGCAGGCGGGTAAACGTGGGAGTCTCGACGAATTCCACGTTTCCGATTATACGCCATTGGCGGATAGGGCGTCAGCTAGGTAGATTCATTGGACGATGACGGGGCTATTTTGGGTAGAGCTTCGGATTCAATGGTGAAGGTGAGAAGTGGGAAAAACGAAAATGGCCGCCCTTCTGGATGAGGGCGGCCATTGGTTTTGGTGCGGAGACGATTAGTTGGCGGGTTGGGTGGCGATCCAGGCTTTGAGGTTGGGTTCCTGGAGGGTGCGCATCTCGATGCAGCCGTTGATGGTTTCGATGGCGTGCTTGACGGTTTGATCGGCGGAGGCGACTTTGTGGGCGGCGAAGAAGCTTTGGACGTCGTCGCGGGAGTTGGCGGTGCAGAATGCGCCTGTCGAACTGACCAGGACGGTGCCGAGTTCAGGGGTCAGCAAGGACTGGATTTTGTCCCAATGATCCTGGATGAATTTCCAGGCCTGATCGCGGGTGGCATCGGATTGCAGGGGGATAGCGAACTGGAAGGCGGCGTCTTGATTGCGCACCTTGTCGGTGATGGCGTAGTTGAGAGCGCGGGTTGCGAGGGCGGGATCTTCAAACTGCGCGAGCAGGCGGAGAGCGCTCTCTTGAAGCTCGGGGTTGGTGGAGGTTTCATAGACCTGCTGCAACTTGTCGAAGAGGGCGGCGTTGCCGTTGCGTGCGGCAATGGTGAGCGCGGTGTGACCGAGAGTGGGGTCGATTGAAGACGGCTCGGCTAGGAATTTTTCGGTAATTTGGCGGGCCTGGGCGAGGACGGCGGGATCTTTGCCGTAGTTACCGAGAAGGCCGAAGAGCAGGGAGCGGAGTTCAATGGTGTTGGGGGAATCGCTGGGCGAAGGAGGACCAAGCTTGGCGTAGACGGGGGCAAAGGTGGAGCGGATCCAGGCGGAGAGGGCGGTGCGCTCTTCGGCGGTGGCGGCGGCGCGTGCGTAGACGGTTTCAACGCGCGAGGTGGCGGTGGAGACGACATCTTCGTTGGGGTCGGATTTGATGGCGGCTACGAGGTCGAGATAGTCCCCGACTGTGGCCTTGTTGGCGCGCACTTGCGCCCATTCATCGCCGATGAGACTGATGCGTTCGGAGGGAGCGAGGCCTGATTCAACTTGAGAGACGAGCGCCTTGTAAGCGGCGGGCGTGTAGGCGGAGCGGTAGTAGCCTTTGCCGCCGGCGTTGGCGAAGAAGAAGGACGACGCGGGGACTTTGACGCTGGCGGTTTCAGGTGTGAGGACCTGGCAATCCTGTCCGGAGGCGGTCTTGAAGCAGACGGGAAGGGTCCACTTTTGGGAGAGGTCGGGCTGGATGCTGGGGCTGAGGAAGAAGCGCTTTTGGGAGACGGTGACTTTGCCTTTGACGGGGTCCGAGAAGGTGAGGATGGGGACGCCGGGTTGGGCTACGAGCGACTCCATGATCTTGTCGACGGGCTTGTGGCTGGTGGCGGTTTGGGCGCCCCAGAAATCTTCGGCAGTCGCGTTCGAGTAGAGGTGGGCGGCGAGGTAGTTATGGACGCCTTTGCGGAAGGTTTCTTCGCCGAGGTAGTTTTCGACGGAGAGGAGGACGTCGCTGGCTTTGCCGTAGGAAATGCCGTCGAACATCTGCTCGATCTCTTCGCGGTTGTCGGCCTTGGCACGGATGGCGCGGGTGGTGGGCTGGGCGTCGAGGTTGAGGGTGCCGGTGAGGTCGGAAGCGACCCACTGGTCGATGTTCCACTCGGGATGCTTGAAAGCGAGTGGTTTGTTGGACATCCAGGTGGCAAAGCCTTCATTGAGCCAGATATTGTTCCACCAGTCCATGGTGACGAGGTCGCCGAACCACTGGTGAGCCATTTCGTGGGCGATGACGGAGTCTACGTCTTTGCGGGCGCCGACGGAGGCGGTTTTGGGATCGATGAGGAGGAGGGTTTCGCGATAGGTGATGGCCCCGAAGTTTTCCATGGCGCCGGCCTCGAAGTCGGGTAGGCCGATGAGGTCTAACTTCTTGAGCGGATAGGGAATACCGAAGTAGTTGTTGTAGTAGTGGAGGACGTATTTGGCGACGTCGACGCCGTAGGAGGTGAGGGCGACCTTGTCGGGCGTGGAGCAGACGCGGATCGCGACGCCGTCTTGTTCACCGGAGGAGCACTGGAAATCGCCGACGAGGAAGGCGACCAGGTAGGTGGACATTTTGGGAGTGGGAAGGAATTTGAGGGTGTGCTTGCCAGCGGCGGGGCCGGGGGTGTCGGTGGCGATGGGGCTGTTGGAGATGGCCGTGTCGCCGGCGTCGATGGTGAGCGAGACGTCGTAGGTAGCCTTGAAGGCGGGCTCGTCGAAGGAGGGGAAGGCGCGACGGGCATCGGTGGATTCAAACTGGGTGACGGCGTAGTTGCGGCGCGCGGTTTTAGAGAGATAGAAGCCGCGGAGTTGGCCGTTGAGGATGCCGGTGTAGTGAATGTCGATGGTGGCTTTGCCGGCGGGGAGTTTGTCGGCGACGGTGAAGGTGGTCTGTTCTTTTTCTTTGTCGGAGGAGACGGTGGCGGTTTGCTGCTTGCCAGCGGCGGAGATGGAGACGGATTGGAAGTCGATCTCGGCGGAGTTGAGGGTGATGGCGGCGGTGGGCTGCTTGAGGACGATGTCGATGGATTCCACGCCGGAGAAGGTGGCGGCTTTGAGATCGGGGGTGAGGGCGAGGGTGTAGTGCTCGGGGCGCACGGTTTCGGGAAGGCGCTGGGCGTGGGCGGATGAAGTGGGCAGGAGATAGACCAGAGCGGCAAAGGTGGCGAAGGCGGTGCGAGGGAGATGAGCAAAACTGCGAGTTTTCATGGACTCCTTAAACGCGGTGCGAGTTGATTCTGCGGCAGTTGGCCGGTGAGTTGATGGCTGGGGCTTGGTTCGGTCAGAGCAAACTCGGCCTCGATTATTTTAGACGAGAGCTCTGGATGTAAATGAGTACGCGTGGGGGAGGGATGGAGTTCCGGCGGACTGGGATGTAATGGTACGGCAGGAAAGCAGCGACATCGCTTTCCCACCCATTCCCGCAGAAAGCGCGGGATTGGATGGGGCACACAGATTACTGGCTGATCAAGGGTGGGAACCGTGCGGTCTCAAGGATGGTTCGGCTTGGCGAAGAGGGAATCGAGGAGCATGAGGCAGGCGCCGGTGACGATGGAGCTGTCGGCTACATTGAAGTCGGGCCAGTGGTAGGAGAAGATGTGGACTTCGATGAAGTCAGTCACAAAACCGTAAAGGACGCGATCGTGGAGATTGCCGAGAGCGCCGGCGAAGATGAGGGCCAGGGCGACGGTGGTGAGGGTGAAGCGGCTGCCGAGACGGACGAGGGCGATGAAGACGGCGGTGATGAGGGTGATGCCGACGCCGGCGAGGATCCAGCGGACGGCGTGGGGCGAGGCGGTGTCGGCGAAGAGAGAGAAGGCCGCGCCCTCGTTGTTCCAATGGGTGATGCGGAGGGCGCGCGGGATGACGGGGATGGCATCGCCCATTTGGATGTGGGCGATGACCCAGAGTTTGGAGTAGCGGTCGGCGGCAAAGACGAGCGCTGAAAGAAGCAGCAGCCAGGGAAGGCGGCGCGGAGGCGTAAAACTCACGAAGCGGCCTCCGGCTGCGGTGGGGCGATGTTCATTTCGGTGAGGGCCGAGTGGCAGCGGGTGCAGACGTTTTGCCAGATGCCGTAGGGAGCGACTTCAGGCATGAAGTTCCAGCAGCGTGCGCATTTGTGGCCGGAGGCGGGGAAGACTTCGACCTGCAGATCGGCTCCTTCGAAGACGTGGACGGCGGAGACATTGAGAAATTCCTTGAGGCCGGGGGCGTGGCGCTGAAGGAGTGCGAGTAACTCGCCGGGTGCGGCGATGTGGATGTCGGCTTCGAGGCCTTTGCCAATGCGCTTGGCTTGGCGGGCATCCTCAAGGACGAGGAGGACGCGATCGCGGACAGCGAAAAGCTGCTTCCATTCTTCAAGGACGGGAGCGGGGTCTTGGGAGAAGACGTCTTCAGGCTTGGGGAAGAGGGCGAGATGCACGCTCATTTCGCGGCCTTCGACGGGGGGCAGGTATTCCCAAACCTCGTCGGAGGTGAAGCTGAGGATGGGTGCGACGAGGCGATCGAGGGTTTCGGCGATCTTCCACAGCACGGTCTGCGCGGAGCGGCGGGCGTGGCTGGTGGGGGCGAAGGTATACATGCGATCTTTGAGGACGTCGAGATAGAACGAACTCAGGTCGACGATGGCGAACTCATTGACGGCGTGGTAGATGCGGTGGAATTCAAAGGCATCGTACCAGGCGAGGATGCGCTCGGTGAGGTCGCGGGTGCGGGCCAGCATGTAGCGATCGAGGGGTAGGAGCTCGGCCTCGGCGATTTGGTCGCGGGCGGGATCGAATCCGGCGAGATTACCGAGGAGGAAACGGAAGGTATTGCGGATTTTGCGATAGATTTCGGCGCAGCGGGCCATGAGGTTTTCGCTGGCGGCCATGTCTTCGCGGAAATCGATGGAGGCGACCCAGAGACGGACGATTTCGCCGCCCATGCGGTTGGCGATGTCGACTGGATCGACGCCGTTGCCGAGGGATTTGGACATGGCGCGGCCCTGTTCATCGAGGGTCCAGCCGGCGGTGGCGACGTGGGAATAGGGGGCGCGTCCGCGGAGGGCTACGGAGGTCAGCAAGGACGAGTGGAACCAGCCGCGATGCTGGTCGCCGCCTTCTAGATAAAGGACTTTGGGTCCGGCTTGGTCTTGGAAGGCTTTGTAGGCGGAGCGCAGGTCGGGGTCGGATTCGCAGACGGCGAACCAGCTTGTGCCGGAGTCGAACCAGACGTCGAGGATGTCGGTTTCTTTGCGGAAGGCCTGGCTGCCGCAGTGGGCGCAGGTTGTTCCTGGGGGCAGGAGCGTGGAGACCTCGGTGGTGTGCCAGGCTTCGACGCCTTCGCGATCGAACATTTCGACGATCTGGCGATTAAGGGGGGGATCGAGGATTGGCTTTTCGCAGTTTTGGCACATGAAGACGGCAATGGGCACGCCCCAGATGCGCTGACGGCTGATGCACCAGTCGGGGCGGGTGGCGATCATGTTGGTGATGCGCTCTTTGCCCCAGGCTGGATCCCAGACAACCTTGTCGATTTCTTCGATGGTGAGCTGGCGATAGGTGGTCTCGGTGCCGTCGGCGCGCTGGACGGCGGTGTCGAGCGAGATGAACCACTGCTCGGTGGCGCGGAAGATGACGGGGTGATGGCAGCGCCAGCAATGAGGATAGGAGTGATGGATGTCGGCGGTGGCCAGGAGGGCGCCCGACTCCTCCAACATCTTGATGATGACGGGGTTGGCCTTCCAGACGGTGAGGCCGTCGAAGGGGGGCGGTGAGGCATGGTGCCAGGCGTCGGGATCGACGTGAACGCGGCCACCGGCATCGACGCGCGTGGTCTGGTCGAGACCGTAGCGCTGACCGGTATAGAAGTCGTCTGCGCCATGAGAGGGGGCTGTGTGGACGGCTCCGGTGCCGGCGTCGGCGGTGACGTACGTGGCCAGAACGCCGAGGATGCTGCGGTCGAGGAAGGGGTGCTGGAAGGTGACGCGGTCAAGCTGAGAGCCTTTAAAACGAGCGATTTCCAGGGTCAGGCCGAGATTGCAAGCGGCGATGACGGAGCCGGCTAGTTCGGCGGCGACGATGTAGACGGGGCCGGACTCGACGGCGAGGGCTACGTAATCAAAGTCGGGATGGAAGGCGACGGCCATGGACGCGGGGAGGGTCCAGGGGGTGGTGGTCCAGATGATGGACGAGACGTCGCGGCCGGCAAGGGCGGG
>Ga0302140_10000669_pt1 | contig 44363 bp, 41 predicted proteins | sample I_Bog_E1_1_FD_202095 | JGI IMG/M metagenome (GOLD analysis project Ga0302140, IMG submission 202095) | Peat permafrost microbial communities from Stordalen Mire near Abisko, Sweden - I_Bog_E1_1 | ecosystem: Environmental > Terrestrial > Soil > Wetlands > Peat | place: Sweden: Abisko, Stordalen...
TGGATTACGATTTAGAACAATCTGTTACTTATGTGTCCGGTCCGTACAAGCGGGAAAATGGTAGGCGCGGCAGGATTCGAACCTGCGACCACCGGCTTAGAAGGCCGGTGCTCTATCCAACTGAGCTACGCGCCCGTCCGTTTATCGATTGTAGCGCGCGATGAGCGCGCGGGGTTCAGCGCGGCGCGCGATGAGCGCGCGGGGTTCAGCGCGGCGCGCGATGAGCGCGCGGGGTTCAGCGCGGCGCGCGATGAGCGCGCGGGGTTCAGCGCGGCGCGCGCGATTCCCTTTGCAGCCGTGCCAGGAACGCTTCTCCGGCAAACGCCTCCGTCTCGCGATTCAGCTCCCGCGCCCACCCGGCGTGTTCCTCCTGCTTCAGATTTTCCAGAACACGCACCTTCTGGTGTGCCTCCACCATTTTTTGCGTCTGGAGGGCCAGCGCCTTCCGGCCCTGCCGCAACTGATCTTCCAGCGCGCGAATCTGCCTGCGGCTCCGATCCACATAGGCCGACCAGGATGCAAATGCCGCGCTTCCCGCCGTTGCCAGTTCGGCGGAGCCCGACCGCAGTTGGGTGTGTTTCGCCATCATCTCCGTCTGCAGCATGGCCAGATGGCTGGATATCCGCGACAGATTTTCCTGCTCCACGCGAAGTTGCGTGGCACGCCAGCGCAGCGCGGGATCGAGGCGAAAACTGAAGGCTTTCATGACGTTAAACCATGCCCGCCAGCGTTTCCAGACGCTTCGCGGTTTCCTCGCCCGTCGAAATATCGACCGGCTTCTGACGCAGGAACTTCATGACTTCATCGCGCGACCGTATAGCCGTATCGAGACGCGCGTTCGACCCCGAAACGTAAGCCCCCAGGTTGATGAGATCTTCCGACTGGCGATAGAGCGCCAGCGCTTCGCGAATTCGCCGCGCGGACTCCGACTCCTGCGGCGTGGCCAGCTTGGACTGCAGGCGGCTCACCGAATCCAGCACCTGAATCGCCGGGTAGTGCCCCGCCGAGCCGAGGTCGCGGGAAAGAGTGATATGGCCGTCCAGAATAGCGCGAACCGCATCGCAAATCGGTTCGTTGAAATCGTCGCCCTCCACCAACACCGTGAAGAAGGCGGTAATCGAACCGAGCCCGAAATTCCCCGCGCGCTCGCAGATCTTCGGCAGCAGGCTGAACACCGATGGCGTGTACCCCTTCTGGCTGGGCGGCTCTCCCGCGGCGAGGCCGATCTCGCGCTGCGCCATGGCCAGGCGCGTAATCGAATCCATCACCAGAAGAACGTCTTCGCCCTGATCGCGGAAATACTCGGCAACGGCCAGAGCAACGAAACAGGCGCGGACGCGCAGTGGCGCAGGCCTGTCCGAGGTCGCCACGATCACAACGGACCGCTTCATCCCTTCCGGACCAAGATCGTGCTCGATGAATTCCCGGACTTCGCGGTTGCGTTCGCCGATCAGAGCGATGACGTTGACGCCGGCGGAACTGGACCGTGCCATCGAACCCAGTAACGTGCTCTTACCGACTCCGCTGCCGCCAAAAATACCGATACGCTGGCCTTTGCCACAGGGCAGGAGGCCATCAATCACGCGAATGCCGGTAATCAGTTTCTCGCTGATGTGCTCGCGTTCGAGCGGATTGGGCGGGGCGGATTGGAGAGGCCTGGTTTCCGTTGTATCGATGTGCGGACCGCCATCCATTGGGACTCCGAATCCGTCGATCACGCGGCCCAGCAGTTGCCGCGAGACATCAACCGTGCTTTCGCCGCCTCTGGCTACAATCGAGTCGCCGAGACTGAGTCCGCCGGTTTCTTCGAGCGGCATCGAAAGCACGCGGCCGTTGCGAAAGCCAACCACCTGCGTGCGAATGGTCTTGCCGGCCCGCGTTCGGATCTCACAGAAGTCGCCGATTGCGGCGGAGGGTCCGCGCGATTCCACCAAAAGGCCGACCAGTTCCACCACCTCACCCGCCATGCAGATGGGGTCTATCCGGTCGAGAATCGCGGAGAAATGGCTCAGGTCGAGTTTTGTCATTTGAGTGCCAGCCGATCCGTGAGGCCACGATCGATTTCGGCAAGCTGGCTGTCGACGGACGCGTCGATGGTGCCATCTTCGCTCTGCACGACAAACGTTCCAGGCGCGCAGGAAGGATCGATATCGATGCGGACTCTGGCCGCGCCGCCCGCGGGAAGCGACCCGCGTATAGCGTCGGCGAACTGCGGATGGACGGTCAGTTTCCAGTTCTCGGAGCGGCCCAGCCGGTCAAAGACAACCCGCGCCAGAGCATTCAAGGCATTGCCGTCAATGGCCAGTTCGCGATGCAGTACGCGGCGGGCGATCTTCAGCGAAAGCTCAACCGCATCCTTCTCCGCGCAGCGGCGCAACTCGGGGCGCATGTTGACGACTTCGGCGATGGATGCGCTCAGGCGCTCCAGAACCGGGGTCAGGGCCGCCCGCGCCTGTTGTTCGCCCTGTTCGCGCCCGGCATCGAAAGCCTCGCGCTTGGCGACAGCCACTGCCGCCTCCAGCGAACGGATCTTTTCGAGAAGAGCGGTTTGCTCTTCGCCCGAGGCAGGCCGCTCCGAAGCGGGTGTGCGGGCGAGCTGGCGCAGCGGCGCGGCGGCCGTGGCAAATGCCATCGCCGGAATCAGCCGCGCGTCGGAGCCCTTCAGAACTTTAGACAACATACTGTTCCGCTCCGCCGCCCTTCAGTGAAATGACGCCTTCCCCTTCCAGCTGGCGAACCGTGGTGATGATCTGCAGTTGAGCCGTCTCTACGTCCTTAATTTTGACGGGGCCCAGCGCCTCGATATCGTCTTTGAGCATTTCCACTCCGCGGGCCGACATGGTGGAGAAGAAGTGATCCCGCAATTTAACGCTGGTGCCTTTGAGCGCGCAGGTCAGCGTCTTACGATCGACGCGAGAGAGTATTTCCTTCAGCTGATTGACGTCGATTGTCAGCAGGTCTTCGAATACGAACATCAGCTGGCGAATGGTTTCCACCAGATTCGGATTCTGCACTTCAATGACGTCGAGTATTTCCTTGCTGGTGCCGGAATCCAGCTGATTGAACAACTCCGAGATGGCGCGAACGCCGCCGTAGGATTCGCGGCTGAACTGCCCCACGACCTGCAGCTTTTCACCGATTACCTTGGCGATCTTGTTGACGATTTCCGGGGTGATTTCGTCCAGATTCGCCATGCGCAGCGCGACTTCGGGGCGTAATTCCGGAGGCAGAGACGAAAGCAGGCCGGCCGCCGAAGAAGCATTGAGATGCGAGAGCACGAGCGCGATGGTTTGCGGATGTTCGTTGTGGATGAAACGCGCCAACTGCTGGGGATCGGCTTTCTGCAACACATCGAGATGGACGTACTCGCCGCCAATCATCATGATCAGACGGTCTGTAATTTTCTTGCCGGCCTCGGGGCCGAAGGCCTTGTGGAGCATCCTTTTGGCATAGTCGAGGCCGCCGCGCACCACGAACTCATGCCCCATGCTCATCTGGTAGAACTCTTCGAGCGCGGCTTCAGCCTGTTCGGAAGTGAGATTGTCGATGTGCGCAATCTCGCGCGCCACCTGCTGCACTTCCATTTCAGTGAATTCGCGCAGGATGGGGGCGCTGTTCTCCTCGCCGAGAAGGATGAGGAGAATGGCGGCCTTCCGAATGCCGCTTGCCGACGACGCTAACGCAGTGGCCGTGCTCATGTTGTTGTCTTATTGCCCCCCGTATCGTTCATCCATGCGCGCAGCACGTTCGCGGCAGTTGCCGGGTCTTTCTGCGAACTTTCCTTGATGTGGCGTATCAGGACTTCGGTAGCCTTGGTGGCAACCGGCAGCTTGATCGAATTCAGTACTTCAGCTTCGAGTCTGGCTTGCTCCTGCTGGCCCTCGCGAATCCGTTGCTCCATGTCGCTGCCGAGGTTGCCGGATGACGCCGGTAGCGCACCGGTCGCGTTTGGATCCGCCGCGATAGCCGCCGGCGCGGTGTCGGTTGTCTTCGATTTGGAGGATCGGCGCATCACGAACAGAACACCGGCCAGGAGAATCACAACCACCGCTATTGCGCCACCTAAGAGCATCATCTGTTGTTTCTTATCGGCTGCGGGCGCTTTTTGGTTCAGAGGCGTCGAAGACATTGGCGGCTCCGCGTCGAGTGTGCTTTCAAAGGGCAGCGACTCCACGGTGATCTGGTCGCCGCGCGGCTCGTTGAAGGCGACAATTCCGGCCACCACGTCGTGAACGGCTTTGATGACTTCGGCCGAAGGCGGCGTGACGATTTTTTTCGCTTTGGCGCCAGTGCCTTCCCAGCGGACTGCGTGATCCAGCAGGACAATGGTGGAGATCTTGCGGATGGTCCCTTTCGGGTTGACCGTGTGGCGAACGGTGCGGCTGGGCTGGTAGGAATTATTCTCCGTCCTTCGGACAACGCCCGAGGTGCCGGCCGTCGCTTTTGCCGGAGGTGAGGGAAGGTTCGAGGCAGTGCCCGGCTGTCCGCCAGCGATCCCGGTGCCGGTGGATTCTTCGGTCACCTGCGAGGTCAGTGTCGCGGATTTGGCGGGATCGTAGATCTCGTCGCTTTGGTCGATGCTGGTGAAATCGCAATCGATGTTCACTCCGGTGCGGAATTTGCCAGTGCCCAGCAAAGGCTCCAGCGCGCCGCTCAGCTTGGCCTGCAGTTCCGATTCCAGCTGCTGGCGATAATCGAGGTTCACTTCCGCCGCCTTGGCATCGCCGTCGCTGGCGCGCGGGCGATTCAGCAGGCGGCCGCCGTCGTCGATGATGGAGACCGATTCCGGACCGAGACCATCCACGGCGCTTGCCACCAGATTCGCGATTGCCGTTACGCTGGATTGCTGAATGCGACCCTGGCTGCGAAGCTTGAGAACGACGGTGGCTTTCGCGGGCTGGCGCGAATCGAGGAATACGGACTCTTTGCCGGCGGTAATATGGATTCTGGCCTGATCGATTTCCGCGAGCGTGGCGACGGTGCGCTCCAGTTCGCCTTCGAGCGCGCGCTGATAGTTGACCTGCTCGGTGAAATCGCTCGCGCCCAGATTGGTGCGGTCGAAGAGCTCAAAGCCGATCCGGCCGGACCTTGGCATGCCGGCGCCGGCTAAAGCCAGCCGGGCTTCGGCCAGCCGATCGGCAGGAACGGTAACGGTAGCTCCCGTTTCATCGAGCCGGTATTCGATTCCCGCTTCTTTAATTTTCTGAGTTACGGTCGAGGCGTCTTCCGGGGTGAGAGAGGAATAAAGTGTGCGGAAATCGGCATCGTGTTTCCACCTCAAACCAGCAACGCCGATGGCCGATAAGAGCAGTGGCACCAGAAACAGCGATATGCGCTGTATGTTACTGAGCGATTTCCAGAGCCGCGTGAGCTGATTCATTTGTAGCGCTTCAAAGGCTACATCGGCATTTTCATAATTTCCTGATATGCCGAGACGAATTTATTTCGCACCTGTTGAAAAAGCTCAAGCGAAAGTTCGGCGCTTTGAGCGGCCAGGGCAACCGTATGAACGTCGCCCGTCCCATTCAACAACAGCTGAGACGCGGCCGATTGCGCCTGGGACTGAGCATTTTCCACATTGCCGATAGCGGCGCCGATGGCATCGGCAAAACCGCTGCCAGGCGATGCGCTGCCAGCTACTGCCGTAGTTGTCAAACCGGAAGTAGCGCCCTGAAGTGAAACATTCATAGTGACAATCTGCCTTATTTAAAGAGTTCGAGCGAGCGGCCAATCATGTCCTTGACCGTGGAAATTGCAGCGATATTGGCCTCAAACCCGCGCGAGGCGCTCATGAGATCGACCATTTCTTCCGACGGGTTGATTTTCGGGAATGCGACGTAGCCATCGGCGTCCGCATCGGGATGGCCGGGCATGTAGCGGCGTTCCGGATCGCTTTGATCGACGGAAATACTGGATACGGAAACCCCCTGGGATCCGCCGGAGGTGAACTCGGCGAGCGTGCCGGCGAACGAGCTTTCCGCGGGCGCCGTGCTGAAAACAGCGTCTTTGCGCCGATAGGGGCCGCCGCCTTCGGTGCGGGTCGTATCGGCGTTGGCCAGATTCTCCGTGATCAGTTCGGCACGAATCCTTTGTGCCTCCATACCGGAAGCGCTGACTGAAATCGCGCCAAAAAGACTCATGAGGACCGCCCTTCGTCGATAGCCGAACGGAGCATTTTAATTTTGCTCTTCAGTAACTGTGTCGCCAGGTTGAAACGGATGTCGTTTTCAGCCAGCAGTCGGGATTCGCGATCGATGTTGACGTTGTTGCCGTCGTTATGGGTCGCGAGCCCCGCCGTTTCCGTCGCAATGGGGGTGAGTTGGGCAAAAACCGAACTGAAGTCGCCCGGCATTTCGACGTCCCGGGTTTTGTAGCCTGGGGTGTCTGCATTCGCGATATTGGAGGCAACAACTTCCTGACGCCGGGTCAGGTAGGTGAGATAAGAGCCGAGGTCGATGCTGCCGCTGGCCATGGACATACCTGTGGCGGGTGCAATTGGCAGGCCATTGCTAACTTATTCAGGGGATGGCAGATGCGAGGTGCAAGGGCGCTGGAATCCTGGCGGATCGCCAAAATCCTGGCGTGGGGTTCAGAATCGGACGCGTGGTTCAGAATCGGGACTGGGTGAAACTGGCGGCGGCGCGTGCGCGCGTTAATGACACGGCGAGCGAGGCGCGTCCAACACGGGCGGAGACGAGGACGCTTTGGAGCCGATGGAGATGTTCTGCCAGAGCAACCGGGTTGGAAGGCACTGGCGCGGCCTTCAGCCAATTTGTCAGCCTGGAAACGGCATTCCAGTCTCCCTGGCGGACGGATTTCTCCAGCCGGGTCAGGATTTCGCCGTCATCAGGAAGCAGCGGCGTTGGGGTTGTTGTTGTTGCCTGTGATGGAGTAGAAGAGCCCGTTGACATAGGAAACCTGACTTTCGAGTGATGCGATGGCGGCATCGGCGGTCACCATCTGCGCGGTGATATTGGTCTGTATCTGCGCGATTTTGGCCTGCTCGTTGGCGATGGTGGTATTCTGCGCCGTAATTTCGCTGGCGGCCGTGTTTTCCTCCAGCTTGAGCGACCCGGTGGTGGTGTCTTCGACGCCGTTCAGCAGGTTCGAGGCTGTAAAGAGGAAGCCGTTGGTGCTGGTGCCGCCGAGCGTGGAGACCAGGTTGGCAAAGTTCGTGGTTGCGGCGCTGCTAAAGGTGGCTGAATCAATCGATAATACGCCGGTGTCGTCGACGGTGATGCCGAAGTTGGCAAGCGAACTGGCGGCAGTTCCGTTGCTGTAAGTGGAGAGCTGCTGCAGGGTATTGGTCAGCGTACCGATGATACTGTCGCCTTCGAGGGCGCCGCCGTCTTTCCCGTGGTATTGGGCAAGATCGCTCACCGCCTGGTTGTAGTTCTGGGCAAAATCGCTGAACGCCGAAGCCAGTGCACTGGGATCGTTGCTGACGGTAACCGTGGTGGGATTTCCGGACGTGTTCTCGCTGAGAAGATTGACGGTTAAGCCAGGAGCGAGCGTCACGGTACGGGTGTCGCTGGTCAGAGTGGCAGTCTGGCCCGCGACTTCGTAACTGGCGAGTGAACCGGGGTTCGACTCGGCGATCAGGCTCGTGCCGGACGAGTCCGTCAGGTCAATTGAAGAGGTGCCCAGGGTTCCCGCGGCGAGAGAGAGCCGGTAGTCGGGCGAACTGGTGGAGCCTACGTTTACTACGGTCGCCTGCACCTGACCGTCCGATTGGGTATTGATTGCGGTAGCGAGGTCGTCGAGTGACGTGGACGCGGGGGTGATGGAAGTAAGAGTTCCGCCGACGTTCAGGGTCAGCGATGTGTCGGAACTGATGCCCTGCGAGGTAGGATCGGTCACCGCCGTGCTGCCTGCATTGCTTAGAGCTGTAGAAAAGGACCCGAGATTTTCCACCTGTATCGAGTAGCTTCCCGGACTCGCATTGCTGGCCACAGTCGCGCTGACTGTAGAGTCGGAAACCGAAGTTGACAGAGAACTGGAACTGAGGGCGGTCTGGATGGCTGCGACGGAGTTCTGAATATTGGCGAAATCCGTATCCAGGTACTGCAGATCGGTGTGGCGGCTGTCGAGCGAGTTCAACGTCACCTCATCCGTCTGAAGCGGCAGCGACGCAATACCGACGGCTCGGGTGATCACCTGCTGGAGGCTGGCGGCAAACTGGCTCTGGCCGCTGAATGTCGGGGTGGAGCTTGCGGCGGTCGTGGTTGAAGTCGACATATTCGTTATAGACCAGGCCGGAACTGGTTTTCAGCTCCGGCCTGGGTGTTTATCGCGCGCAAAGCGTTTGTGTCAGTTACGCGCGTCTTCATTAGAAGTTCTTCAGAAGGGCAAGTACCGACTGCGGAGCCGAGTTGGCCTGGGACAGAGCGGCCAGCGAGGTCTGCTGCAATACCTGCGCTTTGGTCAGATTGGCTGCGGCAGCCGCGACGTCGGCGTCACGAATACCGGATTCAGCGGCCGAAACGTTGGTGATCTGCGACTGCGCCAGATTCGATGCGTACTGCAATTTGTTTTCGCCGGCGCCAACGTTACCTTGAACAAGACCCAGGTTGCTGATGGCGTTGGTGAGAGCGGTGAGGGCTGCCAGAGCGTTACCAGTATCGGAAGCGCTGTTGGAAGCGGCTGTGTAAGTCTGGGCGCCGAGGGCGGTAAAGGCACCGCCGGTGCCGAGCTGGGTTTCGTTCACGCTGAAAGAGTTGCTGCTCTGCAGACTGATGTCCGTCGTGTCCGGGGCGATCACCGCTGAGATGCCGGAACCGGCGAGAGCCGTGTTGATGGCCGTGACGGCAGCTGCCGTGGATCCCGCATTGGCGGACGTGAGGCTGACATTATAGGATCCCGTTCCGTTCTGGACCGTGAAGTTTTCCGCGCCGGCGGTGACGGCTGCAAAGGCTGTGCTGGTAACGCTGTTCACCGCGCTGTTGATGGCCGATCCCGCGCCGGTTGTGGTGACACCGCCAGCGGCGCCTGTCGTCGCGACGGAAAAGGCCGTGGTGCCGCCGAACTGCAGCGTGCCGGAGGCGCCGATGGAGGCCGTAATGCCGTAGGCCTGCAGCTGACTGTTGAGACTGCTAACCACCTGGGTGCCGCTCAAGCCAGTACCTGTACCCGTAACGTTGACAGTCACGGCCTGATTGCCCGAGCCAGTGTTTACGTTGAACGCGAAGGCCTGGGTGGCGCTGCCGGCAAGGAAACTGGCTGCCGTATTGCTGAGGTTCACGCTGTTGCCACTGATGCCGGTGCCACCGCCAGCCACGCTGGTGGTGCCGATGCCGAGTGCAGTGGTATCCACGGCGTTGTTGGAACCGCTGAGGTTGACCGTGACCTGCGAATTTGCCTGCGTGCTGCCGCCACCGGTATAAACGGTCAGATTCGTGTTGTTGACACCGCCAGTATTCAGTCCGATATTCGCGGCCTGGCGATTGATTTCCGTCAGCAGCCCCTGGTATTCGTTGTTGACCGTGGTGCGATTGCCCTGGAAGGTTCCCGAGGCAGATTCCGACGCCAGAGTCTGCAGGCGGCCGAGAATCTGCGAGATGTTGCTGAGACCGCCATCGGCGATCTGCAGAGTGCTGGTGCCGTCGGAGGCATTCTGAACGCCCTGGGTCAGCTGGGTAATCTCACCGGCGTACTGGTTGGCGGTTGCAATGCCAGCCGGATCGTCGGCGGAGGAATTGATCTTGTATCCCGAGGAAAGCTGCTGAATGGCGGTGTTCTGGAACCTCTGGTTCTGGGCGATATCGGCCTGCGCGTTCAGCGAGGCTACGTTGGTTTGAATGGAAATAGACATTTTGTAATCCTGGTCCGATACGTGCCCGTCATCATGCCGGGTGCGGGTTCTCGCGATTCTTGCGATACCCGCTGTATCGCTCCGGAGTTTCATATCGGCTATCGGAGCGCTTTGTCGAGCCATTCGCGGCCGGGGCTGGAGGTGCCTCGCTGCCTGCCGCGTTCCCACACAAACCCGACTGGGGCGGTGTATCCGCTGGCTTGAATAGTTTCAATAACTCGCCGACCCGTTCGGCTCCCCCGCTCGCCACTAAATCCGAGGCCAGCTGATTTTCTCTGACGATCGGGAGGGTCTCTTTTCGAATCACGGGAACATGAAGAGGCGCTCGTACCCCCAGCTTGACCCGGGTTCGGGAGATCTCGATGATTTCGATCTCCACCTCGCCACCGACCAGAACCGTCTCGCCGACGCGGCGTCGCAGTACTAACATACGGACTCCCAGGCGCCATTCCTGCTGAGGCGAAAGGACCCGGTGACTGCCGGGGCCGCGACCGCCTGAATGCCGCGACCGTTGTGCAAATTGATAACAATTGGAGCATCCAGGTTGGTTTGCACGGTGGGCCCGAACGGGACCAGAAGCGCCAGACAAAGCACGTCTGTACCAATCGCGGGATTCTCATCGGAAGGTAGGTCCAGCTGATCGAATTCCAGCAGAGACCGATCGTCGTCGGAAAGACGAAGCTCAAAGGCCGGGTCAACCGTCCGGACCGGCAGCGCGAGGAAACAAACCCCGGGCTGATCCGCACTCTGGAGATAGATCAGCGGGCGTTGCGACGGGATTTCGACCGGAACCATGCGTCTATGTTGTTCGAAGCCCGGGAAGCCCGTCGGAAATTGCAGCTCACAACCGGCTTCCCAGGAGATTTCGCCCAGATAAGGAGATACGAGAGATTTGTCTGGTTCAGGCACTTTGACCGCCTTTCAAAAGATCTGCCCGTCCGGAAAAGCGGGCTGGTTTCACGCTAGCGTCTCTGACCGCCGCCGCAGTCGGCACGCGACCGGCATGCAGGGTATAACGGGCTGCGATCGCGGACACGAATCGCGGCCAGATGGCGGCCGCTTGTTCTTCGGTACGAAAGACGCCGACAGGCCCACTGTTATTGGCATTGATGTTATTCGTACTGGTGTTATTGGCACTAACGTGCCAGCAATGGAGGCGAATTTTTTTCGCCGCGCAAAGAGACCTTACCGATTCCAGATCGACAGCGGAGCCGTCGAGAAGAAGAACCAGGTGCTGTTCGTCGAGCGCAGACTCGGGGGCCAGAGCCTTATTTACGGCCTCCATCGGTTCGGAACTAAGCGCAGGCCCGGATTCGAGCAGAGCGGCAAGGGTGGCGGCATCCGCTTCCAGCCGGGGATCGGCGGCAGGCGCGGGCTTCGCGGAAGCGGCGCCGTACGAACTGAAGGCCCAGCATTGCTCCGCCGGTTTTTGCGCCAGACTGGCGGCCAGTGCGCGTTCAAACGAATCGCTGTTTGCGGGATAGACGATCCTGACGGCCGCGGCAGAGGCCTGAATCGATTCCTCAACCGAGTAATCAAGCAGGTACTCCGCGCCGGCCCAAATAAAGAAATCTATGGGGCGCAGGCCTGGCGCAGGTTCGCCACTCTGTCCGGCGACCTGAAGCCACAGTTCGTACCCGTCATCCGGCTGCGGCGCGGACACGAAACACAGCTCGAGCGCGGCGGAACCGCTCGGCGCGGCGGGAATCGGTTCCAGCCTGGCAAGACTGGCGAGCGATCTTTTTCTGAGCGCAGGCAGTTCACCGCGTAACGCTGCCAGGAGCCGGCTGGCGAAACGCCCGTCGCGGCACTGACCGATTACCCAGGCCGCCGTGATCCTGTGTTTCGGTTCCGGAGATGCGATCATCTCCGCGAGTCGGGCCAGAGATCTCGTGTCGCCGGAATTATAAAGCGCCAGACAGGCGTTGCCTGCGACGCGGTTATCCTCATCCCGAATAGCCAGTTCCAGAACCGCGTTCGCTGTATCCCGATCCGCCTCACCGATGGTTTCGACGATGTTGGCGCGAACGCGCGGCTCGCTGCGGCGAAAGCGTTCCAGGCCCGCTTCATCTCCAAAGCGGTAACGGGCGAGAAGGACGGCGCATTTGGCCTTAATCCGCGGATCGCCATCGGCGTGGATGGAAAGCAGTGAGCGCCAGTTCGTCAATTGCGCCGCACATTCTCCGATCAGATCGAGCACGCGAAGGGTGCAGGCGGGATCCGACAGATCCTGCCGGGTGAGCAGCGCGGTCAGCAGCGTGTTGACGAAAGCGCCGTCGACTTCGAGTACGTAGCGGGTGAGTCGCAATGCGTGATCGAAAGATATTATCGAAGGCGTAGCGATAGCGTGGATGAACACGTCGCTGTTGAGCAGAAGGTCGATGACAAGGCGAAATCGCGGGTCGTGGTTCCCGAAGGCGCTGTCATTGAGGAGCGCGTTCAGAAAAGCACCGCAGTCCGAGCGCAGCGCGAGGCGCAAATCGTGCCCGGCGCGCAGGGGATTATCCTCGAAATCGCGCAGAATGGCGAGCGGGTCTTTCGGGGTACGCATCACGACGACGCTACCCCGGCCTGTTCGAGAACGCGGAAGGCCGCGCGAGTGCCGGAATTCACAATCTCGCCGCGATATTTTCTGGCGCCGGTCAGCAACAGATCGATGGGCCGGCCGACGGGAAATTCGAGGCCGAGAACATCGCCTTCGTCGAGATCGACGAGGTCCCGGAGTAACACGTGGGGCCCGGACAGCATCGCCTCCGTTTCCAATTCGGCGGGCTGGATGAGTTTCAGGACGCGAGCCTGTTCCACGTCGGTGGAACTCGCCTTGCGCAGGAGCCATTGCTGATCGAACCGCTGACGCATCATCTTAATGATGATGGAGGGCATGGCGATATTCATCATGCCGATGGCATCGCCCAGCCTGATTTCGATGGCAACGGCGACAACCGCTTCAGTGGGCGCGAGGATCTGGAGGAACTGCGGCTCGGTCTCAATTCTCTCGATCATGAACTCAATGGGCGTGACAAATTTCCACGCCTCATGGAGATCGCGCAGCACAATCTGGAAAAAGCCGCTGAGCAGAACCTGCTCGATTTCCGTGACTTCACGTTGGGTAGTGAACTGCTGTTTGCCGTCGCCGCCGAGAAGTATTTCGAGAACGGGGAAGATCAGCGTGGAATTCAGTTCGAGAATCGCATTGCCGTCGTAAGGTTTCAGTCCCAGCGAGGCCAGACACGTGGGCGAAGGCAGACAATCGAGGAATTCGGAATAGGAAAGCTGCTCCACGCTGACGAGATTGACAATCACGTAAGACCGCAGGTAAGCGGCCAGACTGGAGGCCAGCGCGCGAACGAAATTGTCGTGCAGCTGGTGGATGGCGCGCAGCTGCGACTTGGAGATGCGATCCGGCCGGCGAAAATCGAAAGCGACAGCGCGCTTGCCGCCGGATTTATCGGGACGCACGTCGCGTACGTTCTGGAATACGTCGTCAATTTCCTGCTGACTGAGTTGGCTGGCCATAGAGTTAGACGATTATGCGAGGTAGTCGAAAAGGCTTTTTTGAGGAACTTCGGCCTGCGCTGCCATGGTGGCTTGCTGGTCGGTCGATTCCTGGGTAAGTTGTGTCGCATCCTGCGCGACATTGGCGTCGCGGATGCCGCCAATACCGGTCTGCAGCGCGGTGATCTGAGTGGCCACGGTGTTCTGTTCGCTGGTCAGCCGCTGTTCCGCGGTACCGTAATGCACCTGCTGCTGGTTGAGCCACGTGGAAGCGGTGGCGAGCGACGCCAGGGCTGTGGAGACGCCGGCCGTATCGTTCGTCTGCAGCGCCGTCTGAAGACTTTGGAGCGCGGCGAAGGTATTGGCCGCGGTGGGCGACCCGTTGCTCGAAGGATCGAAAATCGTTCCTGCCGTCAGCGACTGGTAAACAACCTGACCGCCTGGATTCACGATCTGCCGGGTGGAAGAAGCGGTTGTCAGGGCGTCGACTCCTTCGGCGCTGGCTGCATCGTACTGATAAGGCGCGGTCTGATCGTGATCGCCGCCAAAGATATAGCGTCCGCCCACCTGCGTGTTGGCAAGGCCGACGAGTTGCTGCTGGATCGACTGGATCTGTGTGGCTAGATTCTGCTGCTGGCTGGGGGTCGCGGTCGAGTTCGCACCCTCAGTGCCGAGCGACTGGGCGCTCTGAATCAAAGTGATCGCCGAACTGAGCGCGGTATCGGCGGCGGAGGTTTCGGCCTGAACATTGCCGAGGTTCGACTGGTAGGACTGAGCGATGGTGAGCGAGGAGCCCAGATCCACAAGATCCTGCGTGGCAGCCGGGTTATCGGCCGCCGTGGTGACGGCATAGCCCGAGGAGAGCTGCTGCTGCGTCTGAAGTTCCTGGCTTTGCAGATGGGCGAGCCCATTGAGGAACCAGTCTGCGCCGATCGCTGCGGAATTTACGGTCATTGGGCTCCTTTAAGAAACCTGCTCGCCAACGAGGTTGATCGTGTCGAGAGTGAGGCTATCCATGACAGTCACCAGCTTGGCTGCCGCTTCCCAGGAACGCTGGTCGGCCGTGATGTTGATGGCTTCCTGATCGAGCGAGACGCCTTCGACCGAGGTCTGGTTAGCCTGCGCGGATGTCAGATTGGTCTGGTCCGAGCTGGATTGAGAGGTGGCGTCGGAAAGCTGCTGGCCGACCGACTGCGCGATCGAAGAATAGTAATCCTGCGGCGCGATGCCATTGATCTGCGAGGCGGCATTATTCGAGGCCGTCAGGCCCGCCAGCTGGTTGGCAATGCCGTTCGACGACGCCGAAGCGCCGGTTGAGGCCAGACCGAGCTGATCCGGTGTGACAGAGGGATCGATAGCAAGGGTGGCGGCGACGTTGGATGCGTTAGTGGTGTCGTAAGTGAAAAGCGGAACGCCGGGAGCGCCGCCCGAAGTGACGCCGGACGTCAGCAGATTGTTCACGTTGGAGGCGAAGCCCTGCGCCAGGGTGTTGAGGCTGCCGGTCTGGCCATTGCCGCCGAGGATCGGAGTTATCGAATTGTTGAGCGTATCGACCAGGCCGCCCAGCGTTCCGGAGAACGAGGACGGAGTGACGCCGCCGCCCGAGGAGGTGATTTGGCTTCCGGGCGCGGAGGAAAGATTGGCGCTCAGAGTGTAGGCCTGATCCCCCATAACAAGAGGAAGCGTGCCGCCGGCCAGCACGTTGACGGTGCCATCGGCATTCTGGGTGACTGTCACACCTACCAGCGAAGAGAGCTGGGTCAGGGCGGAACGACGAGAGGCGTCAGTACCCGGATTCAGCGACGTTGCCCCGCGGACCTGAACATTGTATTGGGCAATTTGCCCGGCCAGATTGTTGATTTCCGAGACGGTGCTCTGCGCGCTGGCCTGAATACTCTGGCTCTGACTGGCCAGGCTCTGCGCCACCGAGTTGAAAGCGGAGGCGACTCCTTGCGCGGAGGCAAGCGCGGCAGCGCCGGCCGAGGCGTCGTTGGGAGTCACGGCGAGGTTGGAAAATGCCGTACTAAACTGCTGGAACGCGGCGAGAATGCCCGAGGAGCCGGTGATGCTGAATTGCTGATTGACGGCGGTCAGCTGCTGCGTCTGGGTCTGGCTGTCGGAGGCCTGCGAAGTTGCGGCCTGCACAATGGCGTCCACCTGCGCGCTGCCGGTTGACTGCAGCACGACCGAATCGGCGCCGCCTCCATTGCCAAAGAAGCCCACCGGATTGATTACGGCACGCACGGCCGCATAGCCGGGAGTGGAGGCGTTGGCGACATTGGCCTGATCGGCGTTCAGCGCCTGCGTAAAGGCACTGAGGGCCGAAGAAACGCCCTGTAAAGATGTGAGCAGGCCGGACATTGGATTAACCCTTCAGACTCGGGTTATGCCGTGGCGCTGGCAACGAGCGATTGGCTGATGGCGGCGCTCGATACGTTATAGGTTCCGCTTTGTACCGCTGCCGTGAGTTGCGAGACGCGCGCCGATCTGTCGGAAAACGAGGTCGACCAGGCGCTGGAAGCGTTCGAAACGGCCACGCTGTCGCGCGAGGAGGGATCCGATGTCACGGTCCCGGTACTGGATGTATTCAGACCGGTGGCCGACTTTCCAGTCGCGGAAAGCGGCGAGTTCAGATTCGCGTTGTCCGCGGATCCGGCTGCGTTATTAGTGTCGAGGTGTAGCCTCATGCATTTCCTCTCATTCCGCTTATCGGGACGGCTTGCCGGAAGCGGAGAGCTTCCAGGGCCGTACAGGAAGGCGTATGTCTTTCAAGGACTCTATCGTCGGTTCCGGTGATTGGGTTTAGTCTTTTTGTGGAGGTTTATTTCTTCCAGGCCCGAAAAGCCGATTAAAGGTTCGCCGCATGCTGCCGATAGACAGTCATGCAATTCTTCTGGTTACCCTCTCTGACTGCGGAAAACCAAGCACCGCCGCGGGCATGGCAGCGGATATCGGCAGTTAGTTCTCCGGACAATGTCCGGACCGAGGACTCGGCGCTCATCATGGAGATCGCATGCGAGGGCGATGCCGCCCGCGCCTCCGATTTGCTGGAACACGCGTCCTTTGTGGTTCCCGTCTGGATTTACCACCCCGAGGCGAGCGTCGGCTCGTCGGTGGCGTGGATGAAGGCAGGGGCCGCGCATGTGGTGAGCAGCGTGGATGAGCTGGAAGCGGCAATGGATTCGCACGACGACGGGCAGCCCGATGGCGCGCGCGGCGGATCGGCAACCGGATCGGCCACCGGATCGGCAACGATGATCGGCGCCAGCCGGTGCATGCGGGAAGTCCAGTCCGCCATCCGCATGGTCGCCGACCGCAATTGCAGCGTCCTTATAGAAGGTGAAACGGGCACAGGAAAAGAAGTGGTTGCCCGCGAAATACACTCGACCGGATCGCGAAGCCGCGGGCCATGGGTGGCCGTCAATTGCAGCGCCATTCCCGAGCCGCTGCTTGAGGCCGAGTTATTCGGTTATCTGAAGGGCGCTTTTACGGGCGCTCAGCAATCGCGCGCGGGCAAATTCGAAGCGGCGAACCACGGAACGATTTTTCTGGACGAAATCGGCGATATGCCGATCGGGATTCAGTCGAAGCTGCTGCGCGTTCTGCAGGAACGGGAAATTGAACGGCTGGGCGGTAATGAACGAGTGCGCCTGGACATCCGTGTGATCGCGGCGACCAATGTGGATCTGGCGGCGCGGGTCAAAGACGGCCGCTTCCGGCAGGATCTCTACTACCGGCTGAACGTGTTTCAGATTACGCTGCCGGCGCTGCGTGAACGACCGGAAGATGTGGCCGTGCTGGCGCGCCATTTCGTGAAAAAGGTCTGCACCAACGAACGGCTTCCGCTCAAGACGCTGGATCGTTCGGCGCTCGACCGGTTAAGCGTGCAGTACTGGCCGGGTAACGTGCGGGAACTCGAAAACACTATCGAAACGGCGGTGATTATGAGCCGGGATCGCGGGGTGATTTTTGCTTCCGATCTGCGTTTACAGCGCGCGGCGGCGCCGCCGCACGATCAGGTGAGATCCACGTCGCTTCCACCGGAAGGAATGGATTACCAGCGTGCGCTCGAAGACTTTGAGGTGGCGCTGCTGACGCAGGCTCTCACGAGGGTGCGTGGCAATAAGACGGCGGCGGCAGATTTGCTGGGGCTGAAACGCACTACGCTCGCGGCGAAGATGAAGGCGCTGGAGACGCGGTTCCCGCTGACGGCCGCGGCATAGAATGATGGACTGCCAGGATGAGCTCGCGAACGTAGTGCCTGAACAGCCGGCAAATTCCGAGGCATCGGAGTGGAACGTGCTTATGGAAGAGAAGATGAGTTACGGGCCAATGATCCCCCTGCTGGCCAATCCCGGCCTCTGAATTGCAGCCGGATTCCAGCGGAGGCTGTATGCCGGAAAAAGAAACCATCGAAAAGGCACGGCAGGATGCGCGCGAAGGCAAGTCGCCCTCGACCCAGGCCGGAGAATTTGTGCACGAAGAGATCGAGCACGTGAAGGAAGGCAAACACGGCGCGCGTTCCGCGAAACAGGTCATTGCCATCGGCTTATCCAAAGCCAGGCGGGCCGGGGTGAAGCTGCCGCCTCCGAAGGCAGGCGCTTCGGCAAAAACGAAGACGCAGGCGCAACACGACTCGGAAAAAGGGCGGGCTGGCGACCGTGAGCCGTCGCGAACAAGGTCGCGGGCCAGCACGAAGGCGCTTCAGCACGAAGGCCACACGGCGGTTTCGCACGCGGCGCTTTCGAAGCAGGCGCGTTCCAGCGCCCGGCATCGCAGCGCGGCAAGCTGACAGGGATAACGCGAGAAAGCCGCCTGAAAAAGGCGGCTTTTTGCACAGGGGGCTTTTAGCGGGCGGCCACGTTTAGCGAGCGGCCACGTTTAGCGAGCGGCCAGGAGAGCGCGCAGGCGGCGGGCACGTTCCGGCGCGCGCAACTGACGCAGCGCCTTCGCCTCAATCTGCCGGATTCGCTCGCGGGTGACGTCGAATTCCTGGCCGATTTCTTCGAGCGTGTGTTCACGCTCGCAGCCGATACCGAAGCGCAGACGGATGACTTTCTCTTCTTTCGGAGAAAGCGTCTTGAGGATGCCGGCAGTTTCGTCGCGAACGTTGGTTTCAATGACGGCATCCACGGGCGAGCCGACCCAGCGGTCTTCGATCAGATCCCCCAGCGCGGATTCGCCATCGCGGCCGACCGGCGTTTCGAGCGACACGGGATCGCGCGAAATAGTCTTCAGCTTCTGGACCTTTTCCACCGGAATATCCATGCGGCGACTGATTTCGTCGTTGGTGGGCGTACGGCCCATTTCCTTTTCGAGCTCACGAGACGCGCGCAGGAACTTATTCATGCTCTCGTTCATGTGAACCGGAATGCGAATGGTGCGTGACTGATCGGCAATGGCGCGCGTGATCGCCTGGCGGATCCACCAGGTGGCGTAGGTGGAAAACTTGTAGCCGCGGCGATATTCGAACTTGTCGGCGGCGCGCATCAGGCCGATGTTGCCTTCCTGAATCAGGTCGAGCAAATGGAGGCCGCGGTTGACATACTTCTTGGCGACGGAAACGACCAGGCGGAGGTTGGCTTCCACCAGATCTTTCTTGGCGCGCTCGGCTTCCTGCTCGCCGTGGCGGATGACGGTGACGGTGTGCTTGAGTTCTTCGAGAGAAGCGCCCGCGGTAACTTCCCGCTTACGAATTTCGCGCTTCAGTTCGCGGATACGCGGCTGCTGGGCGGCGCTGCTGCGCGCTTCCAGCTTCTTCATTTCGCGATCCAGCTGGTTGATTTCTTCGACGGCGCGTTCGATTTCGCGCGTCAGATCCCGCCAGCGGGTGGAAATCCACGGCACGCGGCGAATGGCCAGCGAAGTATCCACATAGGCGCGCAAAAGTTTCATGCGCAGCTTCTTGCGGACCTTTTTGTTCGCAGCCGGGGCTTCTTCCAGCTTTTCCTGCAGTTGACCCTGTTTGCGATGGTAGTTCTGGATAGAGCCGAAGGTTTCGCGTATATCGGCGCGGCGCTTCAGATCGGCGGGCGAGCCCTCTTCGATCTCCACACCGCCGACATCGACCAGGTTTTCCAGTTCTTCCGGGTTCTTCTTGAGATTTTCGGCAACCTCGACCACTGCGAGCTGCACCAGTGCGGAGCGGCTGATCGCCTTTTGCATCCGCAACTTACCGCGCTCCATGCGGCGAGCCAGTTCCACTTCGCCCTCGCGCGTCAGCAGAGGGACGGCGCCCATTTCGCGCAGATAGACGCGCACGGGGTCGTCGGTATAAATCGACTCTTCGACCTGCTGCTGGGGCTGGAGAAAATCCGCTTCCGCTTCCGGATCGAAGAACTTTGCTTCTTCGTCGAAGTTGATTGCAATCGGAGCTATGGGAAGAAACTGATCATCATATTCCATCGAACACCACCTCCCGCACGGGAAGACCGGCAAAAACTACGGGGTTACCATTCATGTCTTTTGTTTTGTTATTTTTAAGAATGCTGAACTGCCAGGGACCAAACCAAGCCTTGCACGCAAATAAGGAGTTTTCCGGCCCTGCAAAGGCAGTAGAAAACTCCCGAGTTTTTATGTTACCATAAATGCCCCATAACTGTTCCCTTCAATATATGTAGATGCCGGTGAACCACAAAGGTTACACAATTACAGGGCTTCGGGCGACGTTTATCGGGGTTTATCCAGGCTCTTCAATTCGTTCATGAAGGCCTGCTCATCCTGAAAATCCCGGTACACCGATGCAAAACGAACGTAAGCTATCTTATCGATCGTTTTGAGCGTATCCATGAGGAATTCGCCAACTTCCGTTGTAGTAATCTCGCGATCCGGCGATTCGGTCACACGAACTTCCACCTGATTGACCAGATCCGAGAGTTTCACCATGCTGATGGGCCGTTTTTCACAGGCGCGCATGAGCCCGTTGAGCACTTTGGTGCGGTCGAATTTCTCGCGACGGCCATCTTTTTTGATGACCATGTAGGGCACTTCGTCGATGCGCTCGTAGGTGGTGAAGCGCTTTTCGCAGCCGGTGCACTGACGGCGGCGGCGAATGGAATCGCCCTCGCGACTCTCGCGCGAATCGATGACGCGATCCTCGATATTGCCGCAAAATGGGCAGGTCATGGGCGGCGGCACCTCTTGCTTTTGACCAGAACGCTCATAAGTCAATCAAAATAATAGAATAACAGGTTCGCGGCCATCGTTCGCCCGTTTCTGTGCCGAGTGGACTTTCCCGAAATAATGAACCTATGATGGGAGAGCCTCGTTTCATCTTTCGAAGGGCGCAGTCCCGCGTAGCAACTGCGGAAGCCGGAAGAGGAGGCAAGCGAGATGGCGGAAGTGGCATCGGCGACCTGGGCACACCCAAACTTAGTCGGCCCGGGCGCAATTTGGACTGGAATGGCGGCTAACGGCCTGGACCTGGATACCACACTTGTCGAGCGTTGCCTGAGCGGCAATGCCAACGCATGGGAAGACCTCGTGCGCCAACACACGCGCCGCGTGTATGGGCTGTGCTATCGCTTTACCGGCCGCGATTCCGAAGCGCAGGACCTGACCCAGGACGTGTTCCTGCGTGTCTTCCGCGCGCTCGGCAGTTTTCGCTCCGCCGAAGGTTGTTTCACCACGTGGCTGACCCGGCTGACTCGTAATCTGCTGATCGATCATTATCGCCGCACGCGGAACCAGCGCGTGACGGATTCGATTGAAGAACAATTGCCGCGCGTGGAACAGGGTTTTGTGTCGGTGAACCGGCCGGACAGCGCGCTCGCCGGCCGCGAGGCCAGTGAAATGCTGCAAGCGGCGCTGGCGCGGCTTTCGCCCGAATTGCGCGAAACCATTATTCTGCGCGATCTGCAGGAAATGGAATACCGGGAAATTGCCCAGGTTCTGGAAATTCCCGAAGGCACGGTAAAATCGCGGCTGAATCGCGGCCGGGCGGAACTGGCCAGACTGCTGAAGAAGCACCGCGAAGCGTTTTAAAAGCTTAAGAAATGATCAATTGCGCCGAATTCGAAGTTTTGCTGGCCGACTCGCTGGACGGGGCGCTCGCCCTGCCCGGCCGTGAGCGGGAGCGGGACGAATTCGCGCAACATTTGAAATCGTGCGAAGCCTGCGCGGCAATGGCGGAAGAAATCCGCAGTGCCATGGCATTCATGGAAGTGGCGGCCGAGCCCGAGCCCCCGCAGGAACTGGTGGGCAAGATCCTGCAAGCCACGAATTCGGGCTGGCAGCTGAAACTTCGCAGCCCGGGCATTCGCGGCTGGATCAACCGCGCGTTAGCCCCCATACTGCAGCCGCGTTTCGTGATGGGCGCGATGCTGACCGTGATGTCGATGACCATGCTGACGCGCTGCGCGGGCGGTTCGAAGAGTACGCTGACCGCGGCGGATCTGGACCCGGCGCGTTTGTGGACCCAGCTCGATACCCGCGGCCATCGCGTCTGGGACCGGGCGGTAAAAGGTTACGAGAGTATGCGGCTGGTCTACGAGATTCGCAATCAGATCAGCGACTGGAACGCACAGCAGGCGGCCGATGCGGAAGCGGCGGCCGATGCGAAAGCCAACAGCCGCAAGCTGCCGCAGCCGGCAAACGAACAGACTGGCAACAAACAGACGGGCGACGACAACAGTAAGCCCGCACAGCAAGCACCTGCAAAGTGAATAAAGGATAAGAGCCATGAATTGCGCACAACATACTGAAACCCCCGCCACGGCATTTTGCCGGGAGTGCGGCAAGCCGATGTGTTCGGAGTGCCAGCGACCGGCGCTCGGCTCAGTCTACTGCGACGCGCATCTGCCGGCGACTCCCCCGCCCCCCCCGCCGCCGGCATCCGATTATCGTCCCGCAGCGCCGTATGTTCCCGTCGCTTATGCGACGCCTCCCGCGTCCTCTCCCTATACCGCTCCCGCGGGTGCGCCCTATACCGGTCAGGCTGCGCCCTATACCGGTCAGGCTGCGCCCGACGATTCGGTGCACCCGGTTCTGGCCCTCCTGCTGGGACTGATACCCGGCGTCGGCGCGATTTACAACGGGCAATATGCCAAAGGCCTGGTGCACGCCGTCGTTTTCGGACTTCTGGTCAGCGCCATCGCCAACGGTCACAATGGCGGGATGGACGCGCTGCTGGGCATCATGATCGCCGCGTGGGTCTTCTACATGGCCTTCGAGGCTTATCACACCGCCCGCAAACGCCGCTACGGAGTCGCGGTGGAAGAGTTTTCCGGCCAGTTCGATTTCAAGGCGGGCAGCGGCAGATTTCCGGCCGGAGCAATCCTCTTAATCGGCCTGGGCTTTATTCTGCTTCTCGATACGACCGACATCATCAGCATCGACGAATTTGGAAAATACTGGCCGGTGGGCCTGATCCTGCTGGGAGTCTGGTTGCTTTACAACCGGCTCAACCCGGAGCACGGACCCGACCATCGCAACAAGGACGCGGAGGCACGGCGATGAACGATCAGAGCCAGCGTCTCCTGCAATCCATCAAAGGGCCTGTGATCATGATTACCGTCGGCGTTCTGTTTGCCGCCGACCGCTTCACCGACTATCACTTTCATCAGACCTGGCCGGTGCTGCTGATTGTCGTTGGCCTGATGCAGCTTCTGGTGGGACGCCGTCACCGTTCGGATTACTATCCGCCGCCTCCCGCGGCTGGTTCCGGAGCGGCTCATTACACCGGGCCGATTCAGTCTTATCCGCCCGCCGCACCGCCATCGACCACCATTGTGCCTGCTCCGCCTCCGGCCCCTGCTCCACCTCCGGCAGAGGGGAATAGCTACGAGGAACCGCGCTCATGAGACCCCGTTCGATTACCGGCCCGCTGATTCTCGTCATCATCGGCGTCCTGTTCCTGCTCAACAATCTGGGGCACGATATTCCGTTCTGGAGTTATCTGACCGATTACTGGCCTTTCCTGCTGATCGGCATTGGCGTCATCCGGCTGGCCGAAGTGCTGTTTCATTTCAGCCAGGGCTCAACGCTGCCGCCACGCTCGGGAGGAGGCGCGTGGGTTTTCTGGACTTTCGTATTTTGCGCCGTTGTCGCCATCTGGGGTGGCGCGAACGGCATCCATCTGGGACGCTTCGGTACGCCGGGTTCGGTCAGCATTCTGGGCAGCGTTTTCGATTACGGAGTTAGCGCGAACAGTTCGACCGATGGCGTGACGCGCCTGGTGCTGGATAACATCAACGGCGATCTCACCGTCCACGGCGATGACGGCGGCGATGTCAAAGTGACCGGGCACAAGACCGTGCGCGCCTTCAGCCACAACGACGCGGATCGCGCCGATAAAGAAACCGCCGTGCATCTGGAACGGCAGGGCGATTCGCTCGTCTTGCGCGCCGATGAGCCGAAACATTCGGGCATGCTCAGCATTTCTACCGATCTCGATATCGTCGTTCCGAGGGGCCTCAACGTGGAAGCGCGGGGCCGCGGCGACCTTAATATCGAAGACATGGCCGGCACAGTCGGCGTGACCGACAGCCGGGGCGATGTGCGGCTCAATAACATCGGCAAGGATGTCCGCGTGGAAGCGGCGCGCGGTGGTTTGGTGCGGGCCGCGGAGGTAAAAGGGACGGTCGATCTGCAGGGCCGCGGCGGCGATGTGCAACTGGAAGACGTGGCCGGTCAGGTGACGATCAACGGCGAGTTCTCCGGGACGCTGGAATTTCGCGGCCTGGCGAAGGCGATTCACTTCGAATCCTCTCATTCCGATTTCCGCGCCGAGCAGGTGCCTGGCTCGATCACGATGGACCTGGGAAACCTGAAGATGGATAACGTGGTGGGTCCCGTCAAGTTCCGCACCAATTCGCGCGATATCGATGCCACCGATATTACGAATTCGATCGAGCTGAATGTGGATCGCGGCGATATTCAGATCACGGAGTCGAAGGCGCCGCTGCCGAAAATGGACATCCAGACCCGCAATGGCGATGTCACACTGACGCTGCCGGAAGGCGCACCGTTCGACCTCGATGGCCGGACCGGTGCGGGCGAAGTGGAGAACGATTTCGGTTCACCGCTCGAAACCAGGAACGACGGCCACTCGGCCACAGTGAAGGGGAAGTCGGGAAACGGTCCGCAACTGGTGGTGGTGACGGATCGCGGAACCCTTTCCGTCAAGAAAAAGTAACTCCGTCAGGAAAAACTAACGGGGCGGGCGGCATTTTCCAATGGCCGCGGGTCTGGTTCGTGCATACTGACTCTGAGAGGTCACCTTGGACGTTACCGCCGAAGATTTTCGCCGCCACTATGAAAGCCTGTCAGATGAGGCTTTGCTTGATATCTATACCGGGGAATTGACGGAACTCGCCCGCTCCTGCCACGCCGAGGAACTGGAGCGGCGCGGGATTGATACCGGCATCAGTCAGGAAGACGCGGCAGACCCCGCAGCCGAGGCGGCCATTGCAGAAGAAATGATCTGCATCGTCGAATATGACTTTGCGGACGAGGCCGATCTGGCGCGCGGGCTGCTCGAGGCCGCCGAGATTCCGGCGGCCGTCGAGAACGAACCTGGCGTATCGCGCCTGATGGTGCCGAAAAAGTTCGGAGAGCAGGCGCTTCTGATGCTGACGACTCCGCTCTCCGACGAGGAACTGGCGGCTCAGGCCGAAGCGGCCGGAAATCCGGACGACGACGAGTAATTACGGCGTGTAATTACGGCGTCCGCGAGGCGACCCAAGCCGCCAGATCCAGCAGGTCTTCCTGGCTCAGCGGTGCGACCACCGGCTTCATGAGGCCGGTCCACAAGCCCTTTCGCGTGCCCTGCTGCATGTCGTACATCTGGCGCATCATATAGCTGGGCGAACGGCCCGCGATCGCCGGCACCGGTCCGATGCCTTTGAGATCCGGTCCATGGCAAAGGGTGCATTGCCCGGCCTTCGCCAGCGCTTCACCCTTCTTGACGCTGCCAATGGGGACATAAGCGATAAAGCCCGAGTGCGGATTGCGGTAGGTTTCCGTCATCTCGGCGCTGAGAGGCACTTCGATGATCCGGTCGCCCAGCGGCTCCGTCTCAGTGCCTTCCAGCGCCAGGAACAGGCCCACGTTGGTGCGCGTTTTGGGCGCGGTGGTGGATTCCTGCACCTTGATCCACGGCTTGAACGGAATGGCCGCATAATACTCGGCGGCCGCCTTGATCTCATCGTCGGTCATGGCCTTCGCGATCGACGCCATGGCGCCGGTATTCTGTTTGCGCGTATCGGCGCTCTTGCGGTTGCCCGCCGCGAAATCTTTCAGCTGCTGGATAAAATACTCCACCGGCAACGCGTCCACGCCGGCATTTTCCGCGCGTCCCTGGCCGCTCGGATAATGGCAGAGCGCACAGGCGCGGATATCGGGCCTGCGGCCTTTGGCCACGATTTCCGGCATCTGCGGATGCTCGTTCGGGAACCAGTCGGCCGGGCCGAAGCCATCGTTGACCTGGGTGCGGGTGAATTCTCCGGTGCTGCCATCCAGGTGAAGCGCGGTAGTGTCGGGCGCCTGCGGCCCGCGTCCCCCGCCGCCGCGACCGGAGCCGCCGCGTCCTCCGCCTCCACCACCGCCTCCGGCCGGAGGCGCCGAGGAAAGCCCCGTGGTGAAGCCATAGGCCCATGCCGGCGGGTCGGCCGCGCTGACGGACCAGGCCGCCGCTATCAGGAAGGTCAGAATAAACAACGTACGTTTCATACTTATAAACTCTCCGGTCCCGCCGCAGGTAATGGATGATGCATCCTGAGCCCCGACCGCCAATCATTATATACGCAACACGCTTTGGAACGTACGCGTCAGGCACGAGGCGTTCTTTAATATCAAAAACGCGAGATATAAAGAATTCGTCATCTTGCCGATAAAGCTTTCAGTGCCCTGCCAGAACTCAAGCGCCAGCGGTCTGGCCGAATTCGACTCTCGTTTCAGGCAGCTGGCGGAGTCCTCGATTATCGGCATCTTCGAGGGCGATGGAACCGGACGGATTCTGAAGGCAAACGATGCGTTCCTTGGGATGCTCGGTTACAGCCGGACGGAACTGGAGATGAATCTGGTTCGCTGGGACCGCCTCAAAGCACCGGGTTACGATCGGACTCACCGGCGCTTCAGCGAAGAACTTGTAACATCCGGCAACGCAGCGCCGGCGGAAGTGGAATACTACCGCAAGGATGGTTCCCGTATCCCCGTTCTGGTGGGGCTTACGTCTGCCGGCTTGCCGCTCGGTTCGACGGCGTTCGGTTTCATGGTGGATCTCACGCTCCGGCGGCAGGCGGAAGAGGCTGTGCGCGAGAGTGAGGCCAAGTTCCGGCAACTGGCTGAAAACATCCACGAAGTTTTCTGGATGATGAACGCAGCTGCAACCGAGATGCTGTATGTCAGCCCCGCCTACGAAAAAATCTGGGGCTACAAAGTAGAAAGCGTCTACGTGGATCCTGAGCACTGGGTCAAGTCGATTCATCCCGAAGATGTTCCTCACGCGCTGGAGATATTCTCTCGCCAGGTGCAGGGTGAAGCCGTCGAAAATGTTTACCGCATCGTGCAGCCATCGGGCAACATCCGCTGGATTCGCGACCGCGCATTTCCCGTTCGCGATACCCAGGGCGCGATCATTCGCCTGGCAGGCGTCGCGGAAGACATCACCGAGCGGAGGCTTTCGGAACTGCGGCTGGTACACCAGAGTCTGCACGACGACCTGACGGATCTGCCCAACCGGAGATTCTTCCGCGAGAAACTGGAGCAGGCAATTGCCAACAGAGAAGACGGCAAGTCCGGCATGGTGCTGTTCATTGACCTGGACGATTTCAAGCTGGTGAACGATACGCTGGGCCACGCCGCGGGCGATCAGATTCTGAAGGATGTGGTGGGACGATTTCTGTCGGTGTGCGGCGAATCGGCGACGCTGGCTCGTTTCGGCGGCGATGAGTTTACCGTGCTGGTAACCGGAATCGAAGGGCGGGAACCGGCCCGCCTGCTCGCCGGGAGTTTGATCCGGTGCCTCGACGAGGCATTCAGAATCGCGGACCGGGGCGTATTTATAGGCGCCAGCATTGGCATCAGCCTGTTTCCGGAAGACGGGACGGAGACCAGCGTTTTGAAGCGTGCGGCGGATCTTGCAATGCACAATGCGAAACAAGCCGGCAAGAATCGGCTTCAGTTTTTCACTCCGGTGCTGGCGCAAGCGGCGGAGGAACGGATGGAGTTGGAAACGCGGCTGCGCCAGGCGATCGCCGGATCGGAATTCCGCTTGCAGTTTCAGCCGCAGTTTGCCTGTTCTCAGCCAGGGCCCACGCGCTTCGAGGCGCTGGTCCGCTGGTGTCCGCCGGGGGGGCAAGTGGTCTCTCCGGCTAAATTCATCCCGGCCATGGAGCAGAATGGTCTGATTGTGCCCATCGGTACCTGGGTCCTCCAGGAAGCGTGCAGACGTTGCGCGGAGTGGCAGGATGGAGAACTGGAGGGCGTTGGCGTGGCGGTCAATGTTTCGGCGACGCAATTCGCCAGTCCGGATTTCGTCAGCATCGTCAGGCGGACATTGCGGCAGACTGCCCTTCCGGCAAATCTGCTGACACTGGAACTCACCGAGACGGTTTTTGTCCGGGATGTGGAGGCGTCGGTTTGTACCTTGACGGAACTCAGGAGTCTGGGCGTGACGATTGCGCTCGACGATTTCGGCACGGGCTATTCCGCTCTCAACTACCTGCAAAAGCTGCCGCTCGATGTGCTCAAGATCGATCAAAGCTTTGTGGCGAAATCCGAAGGCCTGCCACAGGGCGCCGCCGTGCTGCGCTGCGTAGTGGATCTGGCTCATGCACACGGTTTGCGGGTCATTGGCGAAGGCGTGGAGACGCTGGAGCAACTGAACCTGCTCGAAAGCCTGGGGTGCGACGAAATGCAGGGCTACCTGCTCGGCAAACCCTCATTCGAAGTGACAGGTATCGACTGGAGCCGGGACTGCCGCGGACCCGGCGAGAATACAACCGAAGGGCTGCATCGCCTGTACCGAAGCGAAATGCCGCGGGTTTGTCTGCCGGCGGCTTAGTGGCTGTCGCGTTCGGTAACACGCGGTTCAATGCAAAGTCTCAACGGGCGATCGGTATCCGGATTTCAACCACGCCCGTACCGGCTTGCGGGTTGAAGTCCTGGCCGTAGACTTCAAACTGCGGCGCCTGAACAAGGACATGCCCGGATGAAGCCGGCCACTCGTTGTAGATGGCATTCCAGGTTTTGCCGATCTGCGAGATGTGGTCACGATGCCTGAACACAGCGTACCGCTGCTCCGCGACAGGCAGGAGTGTCAGGTCCGACGGGAGCGGGGAGCCTTCGGCCACTTCGACTCCGCACATGTAGTCGAAGTTTCCTGTGCCATCGAAGTTGAAGCAGACGCCGTAAGATGTCCAGCCCACTTGTCCGGGGATCTTGCCCAAATGCGGCGCGAACCGCTGCCATTGCGCGGGGATGCCTTCGATATGCCCGTGGCCGTAGCGCGCGGTCAGGCCCGCGAGGAGGAATGCTTTGCGATCTTCGAAACGCGGAGGTTCGAGACCTGGAGAGATTGCCGCGTCCATGTCCCGATGTTAGCTGAAAAGGACGCACGTTTGGTAGTCCGGATTCGGCAGGCATTCAGCGATAAAAGCGCTTCCGCGCGGCGTTCGATGTGGCATCCTGTGAAGCCACGATTGGCAGTACCGTACAGTACCCATTTTCATTGACTTGCAGTCGAACCGCACGCTATTGTATAACTCATGCTAAAGATAACCAGCTGCGTATCGTCAGTTTTCCTCGCCGCCGCACTTGCCGCCATCGGCATCACACCAGCGCGAGCCAGTTTAGTGACCGGCAACATTGCCGTTTATAACGCCGCCGGTACGACTCTCATCGGGTACGTCTCGGACATTTACGACGGGCAAGACACGTTTACGTACACCACCAATATCGCCAATGCCCTGAGTGTTGAGATCGACCCGGCAGCCACCACGCCGTTTGCGGTCCTGGAAGCGAATCCCCCCGGCTCGCACGATTATTTTGGGGCTGTAGGAGGCTCCGGGGGCTATGATTTCACTGCATCCGGAGACGGCTATGCGTATCTGACCGGGTCGGCTTTGGTTGCGGCAGGGTCGACGCCGGCTGCCGCGTCAAACGACCTTCAGGTGCTCGGATATAACGCGCCCGATGAATCGTCGATCTGGTCCCTGACGGGCGACGTCCTGACAGGGCAATGGGTCAACTCCGACAGCACTGTAGTCAATCCGGTCCAGACTTTCTACGATCCGCTTGTCGACTACCTTGGAATTACGGGAGATCTTTCCGCCTATAACTCTACGTTCGGCGATAGCGCCCAAGCGGTAACCTTCGAGTTTACGGGGGCGCTCCCCACAGCCACACCGGAGCCCGGCACAGGTGCGCTGCTCGGCATGACTCTCGCGGCGGTCGGCTTCTTTATGCGGCGACGCAAGGCCTGAGCCTTACTGGTGTTGCGGCCGCGGCGTCGTAATGACGCCTGGAAGTCCACTGATCGCGGCTTTCAATATGATCGCGGCTTTCAACAGACGGCTTCAGTCCGAGTGCTGATGTCAACTGAAAAGGATCCACGTTTGGCAGTCCGGATTCGTCAGGTATTCAGCGATGAAAGTGATGCTGATTGGTCTGGTGCTTACCGTTGCGGCCTCAGGCGCTGCGTTCGATGCCGCGTCGGTGAAACCCAATGCGAGCGGGCTGAACGACAGCGCCATTGAGCATTCCGGCGGCAGGATCACCGTCCGGAATGAGTCGCTGAGGGGGATTCGGCGAAGATCACGTGACTTGCCGGGCGATTTCCATGGCAGGACTTGCCGACAGGCTGTCGGGTCCCGTATTCAAGCTGGGCCGGCCGGTTGTGGACATGACCGGCATCAAGGGCGGTTACGACTTCACGCTGAACTGGTCGGATTCATCCGTCTTCACGGCGTTAGAGGAACAACTCGGGCTTCGCCTCGTAGCGCGCCAGACCGCGTTCAGGATTGTGGTGATCGATCACATGGACAAAGTTCCCACCGGCAATTAGGTGAGCACAAGCGCGCCGCGGACGACGCCTTTATCGGGCGGCGACAGCTCAAATCCCAGGCCCCGGCAGACTTCGAGCATTTGCGGATTCTCTCCGGAAATCTCCACCGTCACGCGATCCAGCTTCTCTTTGCGCGCGATTTCGAGCAGACGCCGCGATATTTCCGAGCCCAGTCCGCGGCCCTGATATTCGTCCACGGTCAGGATCGTGAGTTCGGCTTCATTCACCAGATGAGCCTTGCTCAACCGGCCTACCGAGAGAATTTCGGCCTCTTTCGCGGCCGGGTCCCAGCGTTCCGCTACCAGCGCGATCTCGCGATCGTAATCGCCGAAGCAGATGCGCACCAGTCTCTCGTGCGCGACGCGGGCATCGTATGACATGGGTTCGGCGTAACGCTGAAAAACCGTTCGAGCCGACAGCTTCGAATGAAAAGCCACGATCAGGTTTTCGTCTTCGGGCCGAATCGGACGAATGGTCACCTCGGTGCCGTCTTCAAATCGCCACGGCTTCACGTACTGGACGGGGTACGGCCGAATCGCCGGCTTTGGCGGATCGATTACATCCAGCCCGTGCAGTACCACGCGTGCATCGAGCGCCAGCAGACCCTCGCCCGACGCCATCAGCGGATTGATATCGATTTCTTTAATCCACTTCTGCTCCATCACGAGATAACTGAAGCGCACCAGCAACCGTTGCAGCGCATTCATATCCACGGGCTTACGTCCGCGCACGCCGAGCAGCGCGGTGAAAATCTTCGTTCGCTCCATGAGCAGACGCGCGAGCGTTGTGTTCAGCGGAGGCAGGCCGATCGCGCGATCCTTATAAACTTCCACTAACTGCCCGCCGCTGCCAAACAGCAGCACCGGGCCGAACTGCGAATCCACGCTCGAGCCCAGAATCAGCTCATAGCCTTCGGCCCGCACCATCGGCTGCACCGTGACGCCGAGAAAATGTTCGTGGCCAGCCGCGCGCGTCACTGAATCCTTTATTCGATGAAAAGCTTTGCGGACGGCGGCTTCGTCCGCCAGGTTGAGCTGTACGCCACCTACATCGGTCTTGTGAGTGATGGTTTCCGAATGAAGCTTGAGCACGACGGGATAACCCACGCGCTCCGCGGCTCCGGCGGCGTGGTCCGCCGTAATTGCGATGATGGTGCGAACGGTGGGAATTCCATACGCGGTCAGCAGGTTCTTGGATTCCGCTTCGGTCAGAATCGTACGGCCCTTCGCGCGAATGCTTTCGACGAGCCCGGTCGCTTCCACGCGCGCCGCTGCCTGATCGGCGCCGTTCGGGTCGTCCGATTCGAAAGCTTCCGGCGTTTCATAGAGCGCGTTGAGATTCGCGCTGTAACTGGCCATCAGCTGAAACACACGCGCGGCGGAATCGGGATAGCCGTAGGTCGGGATACCGGCCTGGCTCAGAATCGCATAGCCCTCCGCAACGCCATCTCCGCCCATCCAACTAGCCAGCACGGGCTTGCCGGCCACTTTCGCATAGTGCTTCAGCTCGTTAGCGACCGGCGTAGGATCCGACAGGCCGGTGGGCGCGAGAATCGCCAGAATGCCATCGGTTGCAGGATCTTTGACCGCGTACTCCATGGCGGCGACATAACGTTCGGCTGTCGCATCGCCCAGAATATCGATCGGGTTCTGGTGGCTCCAGTGACTCGGCAGAATCTGGTTCAGCTGTTCGATAGTGTCTTTCGAAAGTTCGGTCAGCTGTCCGCCATCGCCCAGCAGCGCGTCGGTAGCGAGCACGGCGGGGCCGCCGGCGTTGGTCACGATGGTCAGGTGAGGTCCTTTCGGACGTGGCTGCTTATCGAGCGCTTCGGAAAGATTGAAGAGCTCGGCGATGGTATTCACGCGAATGACGCCACAGCGGCGGAAGGCGGCGTCGAGCACTTCATCCTGCCCGGTGAGCGCGCCGGTGTGCGATGCGGCAGCCTTCGCGGCGGCGGCGGTGCGGCCGGGCTTAATCACGATGATCGGTTTCGAGAGCGCCACTTCGCGCGCCGCGGAGAGAAATCCGCCGGCATCGCCGACCGACTCCATGTAAATCACGATGCTGCGCGTTTCCGGGTCGTCGCCCAGATACTGGATGAGATCTCCCCAGCCGACATCGAGCATGGAGCCGACGGAGACAAACGCGCTGAAGCCGACCATTTCGCGCTGGCTCCAATCGAGAATGGCGGTGCACAAAGCTCCGCTCTGGCTGATGAAGCCGAGGTGACCGGGCCGCGCCATGGAGCGCGCGAATGTCGCGTTGAGTCCGTGGAGCGGGCTCATCAGGCCCAGACAGTTGGGGCCGACAATCCTCATGCCGCCCTGACGCGCGGTGGCCAGGATCTCGCGCTCCATGCGCGCGCCTTCTTCGCCCACTTCGCGAAAACCGGCGGAGATGATGATGGCGTGTTCAATGCCCGCCGCCACGCAATCGCGCACGACTCCGGGTACGGTGCGCGCGGGCGTTGCAATGACAGCCAGATCCACTTTTTCGGGGATCGCGCTAATACTGGGGTAACACGGCAGGCCGAGCACAGTGGCGCGCATCGGATTCACCGGATAAACGACGCCGCCGAAGGATGTCTCTTTGAGATTCGATACGATCGACCTGCCGACTCCGGCCAGGTTTTCGGTCGCGCCAATCACGGCAACGTTGCGCGGACGAAAAAAGGCTTCGAGCGGAGCCCGGCGTGTTGCGGACCGCGGGGATAAATTTTCAACCATAGTGGGCTCGGTCATGAATTCAGGCTAGCGCGCGGTTTCAGATGCTCAGCACGGGGCAGGGCGATTCGCGAATGATGGGATAGAGCCGCGACCACAGGCGGCTGATGGTGCCCTGTTCGAGGCCGCGTCCAGTCACGATCAGATCGGCGTTTCTCCGGATCGCTTCCTGCTGGACGCCTTCCGCGACAGCGCCGTCGATCACGGCGTGCGGCGCGTCGATTCCCAGCTGGTCTTTAAGTTCGCGCAAACGGCAATCGGCGTCGTCGCGCATTTCCTTCTCGCCCGGGCCGAAATCGAAATTCGCCGACGATGCCGGCATATCCATGACGTGAACGAGCGAGAGGCGCGCCTTATATTCGGCGGCGACCGCGGCGGCGGCGGCGAGAACGGTTTCGGCTTCCTCGCTTTCATCGAGGGCGCACAGGACGCATTTGTAATGAGTCGCTGCCGGGTGGCTGGCGGCGGAACCTGCCGAGGTCCAGACGGCGACGCTGACGTCATGCAGAACTTTCGCTGCAATCGAGCCCAGCAGAAAACGCCGTGCCGGTCCATAGCCGTGGGTCCCGATCATCACCAGATCCGTACCCTGATGTTCCACAATTTTGTGCACCACACTGCCCGCCTCGCCCGGTTCCGCGAACGTCTCCACATGCAGCCCCGGAAAGGTGTCGATGGCGAATTTCTTCAGTCGCGTTTCTTCGAATTGCCGGATGTCCCCGGGCAGAATGGGATCTACCGCGAGATCGCCATAAGGCAGGATGATGGGCGGATACGCATGCACCAGCGTGACCTGCGCGGAAAAGTGGCGCGCGACCTCCCTGACGTAAGGAATCACGGCCCGGCAAGGCTCCGAGTAATCGACGGGAAACAGAATTTTTCGGAAAGGCAACATACGGTTGGGACTGCAAGCAGCAGTTTCGGGACCAATGGTCCGACCCCTTGTAATGGAACGCGGTCGGTTGGGTCCAGCTATCGCCGTTGCGCCATTTCACCCAATGCGGGCAACGAGGCGGTCAAGAAACCCAAGCTGCCCTTTCAGCAGCTTCGTTCTCGCGCTTTCGATGGAAAACCAGCCGCCGCGGTCCACTTCCGGCACTTCCATCTGCCGGCCGGAGCGCGGCGGCCATTCCATCTGAAACGTATTGCTGCGCAGTTGCGCGGGATCGCAATCGCCTTCCACTGCCCAGGCGCTGACGATTTTACCGCCCGGCTGTTTCAACTCGCCCAGCGCGATGAAATTGCCATTCGCCGTAAAACCTGTCTCTTCCTGGAACTCGCGTTTGGCTGCGGCGAGCGCGTCTTCGCCGCCCGCGCCTCCGGTGTATTCGCCCTTCGGGATAGACCACGATCCCGCATCTTTCCTGGCCCAAAACGGGCCGCCAGGATGAACCAGGAACACTTCGACGCCGGCACCTGTGCGACGGAAGAGGATGAGCCCTGCGCTGCGTTTCGGCATTCTCGCTCGACCACCACAATATCTGATTCACGGCGCCCGGCAGTTTGACCAGACATTTGGTCGGACCGATTACACGCGCCCGCCTGCACCGGTGATAGAATCTATTTCGGTAATGGGAGCCGTAGTCCTTATGAAAAAGAACGTATTCCGTCTGGCTGTCACGATTGTGCCCGTGGTCGCAATCGCCCTGAGCATCGCCCTGGCGCAGAACGCACCCACATCTGCCCCCGCGGGCGCGCGCGCCGCGTTGCCGCCGCTGCCTCCGCCGCAGGACGTCCCGAAACCGGGTCCGGCCACCGACGAGCCTTATCAGCCGCTGGCGCTGATGCCGGGCGGCGTCGTGCTGACGCTTTTCCCTCCGGGTTCGCCTTATCTCAACATGGCGCGTATCAAAGAGCCCGAAGTTTACAACATGAGCAAGGCCGTGCCAGGCCGGGTCGGCAACATTGTGAACATCCATAATCCGTCCATTGAGTTTCATGCTGTGGAAGGCGGCCTGAATACCGGCGCCGTCATGATTCTGGCGGCGGGCGGCGGCCACAACACGCTGAACGTGGGCGGAGAGGCCTGCGATTTCGTGCCGTTTTTCTACAATTACGGCGTTAATACCGTTATTTTGCGCAATCGCCTGCGCACCAGCGGCTATAATCCCCAAACCGACGAAGTCTACGACGCGATGCAGGCGATCCGGCTGGTTCGCGCTCACGCGCAGGACTGGCACCTCGATCCGCATAAAATTGGCATCATGGGTTTTTCGGCGGGAGCCGAGTTGTCCGCGCCCGCCGCCGTTCAGTTCGAAGATTTCGACAAGAAAAACAGCGATCCGAGCGATCCTCTGGCCGGCATCAGCTCGCGGCCCGATTTCGTAGGCATCATCTATCCCGGCCCGTCGCCTTTCGCGACTGGCCGCCCCGCTCAATCGATTCCGCGCAACGCCCCTCCGGCTTTTATCGCAGGCGCGGGCTCGGGCGACGCTGTGCACGCGCAGTGGGCTCTCGATTACTACCAAGCCATGCTGAGGCTGCACATTCCGAACATTGAAATTCACCTGTACGCGCAGGGCAAGCACCCCGGCGACAAGCTGGAGGACGGCAGCAGCATGTCGGGCGGCCTGACGGACCGCAACAACATCCCCTATGGCACCTGGCAGTACCGCATGGTCGATTGGATGAAGGATCTCGGGCTGTTGCAGAAGCCGGGCGTCGAAACCAAGGCCGATAAGGACATCGCTACTTACATCGCAACGCCTCCGCCCGCACAGGGTCGCGGCGCATTCGGTGGCTCGGGCTTCGGAGGACGCGGCGGATCGGGTCGCGGCGGGCGCGGCGGCTTCGGGGCATCCGGCATCGGCGGACCCGCTGGCCCCGGGCGTTGAAACACTCAGCCCGGATTGACCGGCTCCATTGACTGGCTAACCACTTGCAACGGGAGTTTCGCCATATGGCGAAATACCGAATGTCAGCTTGCAGGAGCCACCCATGATCCGGGAACACCGGCAGCCCCAAACTGAAGCAACAAGGGCACTAAGCGGAATTGCAGGCCTCGACCAGGTGCTTCGCGGGGGCCTTCCCCGTAACCGGCTATACGTGATCGAGGGCGATCCAGGGGCGGGAAAAACCACCCTGGCTCTGCAATTCCTGCTCGAAGGCCTGCGCCTCGGGGAAACCGTCTTATACGTCACGTTGTCGGAGACGGCGGAGGAGCTGTACGAGGTCGCCGCATCCCACGGCTGGTCGCTCGATGGCGTGCACCTGCTGGAACTCGGCGCACTCGAAGCGCGGCTTCAGGACGACGCGGAATACACCGTCTACCATCCGGCCGACGTCGAGCTGGGAGAAACCACCCGGCGCATCCGCGAAGAAGTGGAGCGTATCAAGCCGACGCGCGTGGCCCTCGATTCGGTGTCCGAACTCAGAATTCTTTCTCAGACCACGGCGCGCTACCGGCGCGAGATCCTCGGCTTCAAGCAGTTTTTCGTCGGCAAGGGCTGCACCGTTCTGGTTCTCGACGACCGCACTTCGAGCGAAAACGAGCAGCAATTGCAAAGCATCGCGCATGGCGTCATCCGAATGGAGCGAACCACGCGCGATTACGGCGCCACTCGCCGTCAGCTCCAGATCGTCAAAATGCGCGCCGTACGTTTTCGCGACGGCCTGCACGATTTCGTGATCCGCAGCGGCGGAATCGATCTGTTCCCGCGGCTCGTGGTCGCGGACGACGCCGCGGACACTGCTCCGGACCCCACGGTGCTCTCCGGAGTCGATGAGCTGGATTGCCTGCTCGGCTCCGGGCTCGATCGCGGCTCCAGCACGCTGGTCCTGGGCCCGGCTGGCTGCGGCAAGACCACGCTGTCTTCTCAGTTTCTGGTCGCGGCGCTGGATCGTGGCGAAGCGGCTGTTTGTTTTCTTTTCGAAGAGAGCCGCAGCACCTTTCTGCAGCGCGCCAGCGGTCTCGGTATGAAGTTTGAGCCGCATCTCGCCTCCGGCTTGTTCCGCTTAATCCAGATCGACCCGGCGGAAGTCTCACCGGGAGAATTCGCCGGTCAGATTTGCCAGGAAGTGGAAAAACGTGACGCGCGCATCGTAGTGATCGACAGCGTCAATGGCTATCTCAACGCCATGCCGAGCGAGCGCTTTCTCATGATTCAGCTGCATGAGCTGCTGGCCTACCTGGGCCAGAAGGCCATTGTGACCATTCTCGTGATGGCGCAGCACGGCATGCTGGGCAATTCCATGCAATCTCCCATCGATGTCAGCTTTCTGGCCGATACGGTGATTCTGCTGCGCTACTTCGAGGCGATGGGTGAGATCCGCCAGGCTCTTTCCGTCGTCAAGAAACGCCGCAGCGGCCACGAACGCACCATCCGGGAACTGCATCTGGGAGCCGGCGGCGTGCTGGTTGGCGCGCCTTTACGGGATTTTGAAGGCGTGCTGACCGGCGTGCCCCGCTATAGCGGCCCGGCTAAACCCCTTTTGCGGACCGGAAATGAATAATTCAGCGCTGCTGGAGCCCATTACGCCCCCGGAAACGGAAGAACGTATTCTGATCCTGGCGCCGTGCGGTCGTGACGCCAGCCTCATTGCAGGCACGCTTGCCGAAGACGGAATCGCAGCCGCCATTTGTCCGGATGCCACCACCCTCGTGGACCTTCTTGAAGAGGGAGCGGCTGGCGTCATCGTGGCCGAAGAAGCTCTCACCCAGGAAGGCGTGAAGAATATCGCGCGTTTTCTGGCTGCGCAGCCGCCCTGGTCCGATCTGCCTTTTGTGGTGCTGACGTCGGGCGGCCGCGCCAATCCCGCCACTGTGAAGAAGGCCCAGGAGCTGGCGGTGCTCGGGAACATGACGTTTCTCGAACGGCCGGCGCGACCCGATACGGTTCGCAGTTCCATGCGCGCCGCCCTGCGCGCCCGTCTGCGTCAGTATGAAATGCGCCGCCGTCAGGAAACGCTGACGCGCGTGAATGCGGATCTGGAGCAGTTCGCGTATTCCGCCAGCCACGATCTGCAGGAACCGATCCGCAACGTGGCCATCTACAGCGACATTCTTTCCATGCGCTACAGCGGCGTGCTGGACGAATCGGGCGTCGAGTTTCTTGGCAACGTCAAGGCTGCGGCCGTGCGCATGCAGACGCTGGTTTCCGATCTGCTTTCCTATACACAGGCAGCCAGTATTACCGAAGAAACTCCCGAGCCCGGAGAAGCCCGGGCTGCGCTGCTGGCCGCGCTGTCGAACCTCACCGAAGCCATTGCGCACAGCGGCGCTTCGATTACCTATGACGCGCTTCCGGCGGTGCGCGTCAGGGAAGTCCATCTGCAGCAGATTTTTCAGAACCTGATTGGCAACGCGATCAAATACCGCCGCGACGAACCACCGCGCATCCATGTCTCGGCCCAACGGAAGGACGGTCACTGGCTGTTTTCCGTCCGGGACAACGGAATCGGAATCGGCCTGGAATATAAGGAGCAGATCTTCGGGCTCTTTAAGCGGCTGCATACGAACAAGCGGTATCCCGGGACCGGCATCGGCCTGGCCATCTGCCAGCGCATCGCCGAGCGCTATGGAGGCCGTATCTGGGTGGAATCGGAACTCGGGAAGGGCTCTGTTTTCTTTTTTACCGTTCCAGCCTGAAGGATGTGTCTGCGTGGCAGAACCGAACATACCGGGAAGGCACACCATTTTGGTAGTGGAAGACAACGATGCCGACGTGTTTCTGCTGAAAGAAGCTATCTCGCTCCATCAACTCGCCGTGGAACTGCATGTGGTGGAAAATGGCGCACTGGCGATCGCATTCATCGAACGCGCCGATAAAGACGACGCCGCTCCGTGCCCCTGTTTATGTCTGCTCGACATGAATTTGCCGCTCCGGGGCGGCGCTGAAGTGCTGCGGCGTCTGCGATCCAGCAGGCGGCTGGCCCGGATTCCCGCCATTGTGACAACGTCCTCCAATTCGCAGCATGAGCGCGACGGAATGATGCGCCTGGGAGCCACGGCGTTTTTTCACAAACCCCTCAGCTACAGCGAGTTCATGGATATCGGCAAACTCATGCGTTCCCTCCTTCCGGGCGCGAAATCGGGCTGACTGCGATACTGGTATTTACACCCCAGACCATCATGCGGGAAGTCCTGTATCAGACGCCGCGCGGCATACGCGTGTCGCGTGTCACCACCAAACTCCCTTTCGCCAGGGGCCTCGGCCGTTTTCGGCGCGATCTCGATCGCCATCGCGGCATCTACCTGTCGTCCGGCTACGAATATCCCGGCCGCTACTCGCGCTGGGATATTGTCGCCGTGCGGCCGCCGCTCGAACTAATCAGCTTCCAGCGCGAGGTCACGTTCCGTCCGCTCAACGACCGCGGCATCGCCATCAACCGCATGCTGGCCGCGGTGTTACGCGATCATCCCCACTGGGCCGAATTTCGCGAAGAAAACGGCACGCTCCACGGCATACTCAAGCCGATGCCCGCGCTTTTTCCGGAAGAAGAGCGCAGCAAGCAGCCCTCGGTGTTTTCTATTCTGCGCGCCCTCACCCTGGAATTTCGCAATGCGGCCGACGACAAACTCGCCTTCGCCGGCGCATTCGGCTACGATCTGCTCTTTCAGTTTGAGCCGATTCCTCTGCGCCTGCCGCGCCAGTCCCGCAAAGACCTGCAGCTTTTCCTTTTCGACGACATCATCTACATGGATCGCAAGCGCGAGCAGATTGAGCGCTTCACCTGGGATTTCGATCTCGCGACGCCCGAAGGCGAGCTCTCGACGCGCGGTCTGCCCCGCACCGGCGAAGCCGTTGCCCGCGCGCCGAAACGCAAACCCGGACCTATCACTTCCGATCACACTCCGGCCGAATACATGGCCAATGTCGAAACCGTCCGCGAAGGCATGCGACAGGGCGATTTCTACGAAGTCGTGCTGCGCCAGACATTCAGTACGCCCTACTCGGGCAAAGCATCGGACCTGTTTGAGCTGATGCAGCGCGCCAATCCCAGCCCGTACGAATTCCTCATCCAGTTCGGCAGTGAGCAGCTCATCGGCGCGTCTCCCGAAATGTTTGTGCGCGTGGAAGGCGATCTGGTGGAAACCTGCCCCATCGCAGGCACGGCGCGCCGCACCGGCGACCCGCTGCAGGATGAAAAAAATATCCGCGCGCTGCTCAATTCCACCAAAGAGGAATCCGAGCTGACCATGTGCACCGACGTGGATCGCAACGATAAGAGCCGCGTCTGCCGCCCCGGCACCGTGCAGGTGATCGGGCGCCGCCTGATTGAATCGTACGCGGGCCTGGTCCACACGGTGGATCACGTCACCGGCAGGCTGGAGCCGGGCTTCGATTCGCTCGATGCTTTTCTCAGCCACATGTGGGCGGTCACGCTGATCGGCGCGCCCAAAAAGGCCGCGGCCAGTGCCATCGAGCGGCTGGAAAAGAGCGAGCGCGGCTGGTATGGCGGCGCGGTTGGCATGCTCTCGCTCAATGGCGATATCAACACCGGCATTCTGATCCGCACCACTTATCTGCGCGATGGCTATGCCACGTACCCCGCCGGCGCCACGCTGCTTTACGATTCCGACCCGGCCTCGGAAGAAGCGGAAACACGGCTGAAAGCCACGGGATTCTTCCGCCTGCTGGGAACGAAAGCAGTCGCCGCCGCGCCGACCACCGCGGCCCCGCTCACGAAACGCAAACTGCTGCTCGTCGATAACGACGATTGCTTTATCCACACTCTGGCGAATTACGCCCGGCAAGCCGGAGCCGAAGTGGTGACTTATCGCGCCGGAACATCCTTCGATGTGCTCGATAGCGTCCATCCCGACCTGATTCTGATTTCTCCCGGCCCCGGGCGTCCAGCCGATTTCGGCGTCCCCGCGCTGGTGCAACACGCCGCCGCCGCCGGTATTCCGGTCTTCGGCGTTTGTCTGGGTTTACAAGGCGTTGTAGAGGCGTTTGGCGGCGAACTCGGCGTTCTGCCGTACCCCGTGCACGGCAAGCCATCGCTCGTACGGCACCAGGGCACGGGCGTTTTCGAAGGCCTTCCCGAAGAGATCGAAGTGGGCCGCTACCACTCGCTTTACGCCATTCCGGAGCGTCTGCCGGACTGCCTCGAAGTCACGGCCCGATCGGACGATGGCGTCATTATGGGCGTTCGCCACCGCACTCTGCCCATTGAAGCCGTTCAGTTTCACCCGGAATCTATCCTCACCGCGCAAGGCGATACGGGCCTGAAACTGATGCGCAACGCCCTCGCGCTGGCCACGGCGCGCGCTTTGGCCGACATTAAATAACGTTGATCTGGCGACACCGGGCAACGTCGGCCCTGCGCGGAACGTTATCATAAGTAGATAAACTGGTGTAGCGTGGCAATGCCTTTTAAAAAACGGGTTCTCATATTTATCCCGGCCTATCACGCGGAGACGACCATCGCGAGCGTGCTGCGCCGCATTCCCGCCAGCCTGCTGGATACCTACGATGTCGATGTCCTCATCATCGACGATTCTTCGCGCGATCTCACGTTTGCCAAGAGCCACGAAGCGGCGCGCCAGGCCGGTATTCCCTTCGATGTGCGCGTGCTCTTCAACCCCGTGAATCAGGGTTACGGAGGCAATCAGAAGATCGGTTATCGCTATGCCATCGAGCGCGGTTACGATTATGTCGCGCTGCTCCACGGCGATGGCCAGTATGCGCCGGAATGTCTGCCCGATCTTCTGGGCGCTTTCAGCGAGGGCAATCCCGCCGCCGTATACGGCTCCCGCATGCTCACCCCGACTGGCGCTCTGAGCGGCGGCATGCCGTTCTACAAATTCGTCGGCAACAAGGTTCTCACCTGGACGCAGAATAAACTGCTGCGCTCGCAGCTGAGCGAATTCCACTCCGGCTACCGCCTTTATTCGGTCGACGCCCTGCGCACCGTTCCCTTCGAGCGCAATTCCAACGACTTCCATTTCGATACCGAAATCATCGTCCAGCTGATGTTTTTCGCCAAACGCGAAATTCGCGAGCTGCCCATCCCGACTTACTACGGCGACGAAATCTGCCGCGTCAACGGCATGAGCTACGCGCTCAACGTGGTGCTTTCCACCATCCGTGCGCGCCTGCAGGAACTCGGAATTTTCTACGATCGCCGCTACGATTGTGCGCCGGTCGCGCTGGAACATTACACCCCGAAATTCGAATATCCCAGTACCCATTCCTTCGCCATGGACCTGGTTCCCGAGCATTCCCGCGTGCTCGATCTCGGTTGCGCCGGCGGCTACATGGCAGCGGCGCTGAAGCAGCGTAAAGGCTGCTATGTCACGGGCGTCGACGCCTTTCCGCTCGAAGACGTCCGCCTGGACGAATTCTATCTGCGCGATCTCAACGAAGGCCTGGAAGGCCTGCCCATGGCCGATCAGGATATGGTTCTGATGCTCGACGTGATCGAGCACCTGGCCTCGCCGGAGCGCTTTCTCGACCAGTTGCACGAAAGCCTGTCGCACGTCCCCGGTATCCAGATCGTCATCAGTACCGCCAATATCGGCTTTATTATTCCGCGCCTGATGCTGCTGCTCGGCCAGTTCAACTACGGCAAGCGCGGCATTCTCGATGTCACCCACACGCGCCTGTTCACGTTCTCCTCGTTCCGCCGCTGCCTGGAGCAGTGCGGTTTCGACGTGGTCGAAATGAAGGCCGTGCCTGGGCCGTTCCCGCTCGCGCTGGGCGATACCTGGTTCAGCCGGCTCCTGCTGCGCGCCGATCAGGCCCTGATTCACCTTTCGCGCGGCCTGTTCGGCTATCAGATTTTCGCCCGCATTAAGCCGCGGCCTACGGTTGCGTCCCTGCTCGAAGCCGCCCATCTGGAATCCGATCGCAAAGTGCGTGATCTGCAATCCGTGGCGTAGTGCATGACTCCCGCCCGGCCTGAAGCGCTTCCGCGCCGCTGGCAAGCGTCCATCATCGCGGCTGCGGCGATCGCCTTCACTTTCAAAATCTTCCTGGCGCTTGCGACGTACGGCACGAACGACGTGTACGCATGGGAACGTTTCACCCGCTGGTCCGCGCTGTTCGGTTCGCGCCTCTATACCCTCGACGCGGCCTTCAATCATCCCCCTTCGATGATTCACGTGCTGGCCGCCATGATGTGGCTCGCGAAAACTACGGGCATTGCGTTTCCATTCTGGCTGCGTCTGCCCGCCATCCTCGCCGATACCGCCAGCCTGTGGATCGTCTCCCGCATCTTCGCCGACCGTCTGAGTGAACCCACCGTGCGCTGGGGCCTGCTGTTTCTCGCGCTCTCGCCCGCGCTGATTCTCGTTTCCGGCTTTCACGGCAATACGGACCCGGTGATCATGTTTTTCGTTTTGCTGTCCGTCCGGTTCACGCAGGACGAAGGCGAACGCGACTGGCAAGCCGGCGTGGCCTTCGGCGCAGCCATGTGCGTCAAGATCCTGCCGGTCATTGTGCTGCCGGTGCTGTTTTTCTGCCGCCCGGGGCTGCGCCGAAAAGCGATTTTTCTTGGCGCTGCGGCCGCTCTTGTATTAATCTCCTGGTCGCCGTATCTCTTCCGCGACCCCGCGGGCATTGTGCATCAGGTGCTCGGCTATCAGAGCATCTACGGCCACTGGGGCCTGAGTTGGCTGGTTTGTAAGTTTCCGTGGTTCCGCGATTCGTGGCATGAAGCATTCCAGAACTATGGAGCCTGGGTGGTGCTCGCGGTAATCGCCATTTCGTCGTTTATAGTCAATCGACTAAAGGCGAAACCGACCGTCTACACGCAAACCGGCGCAGCGCTGTTCTTCTTTCTCGCCGTCTGCAACGGCTTCGGCGTCCAGTATCTGGCGTGGCTCGTACCGTGGACCGTCGGCGTCGCCATCATCCCCGTCACATTCTTCACCCTGGCCAGCGGAGCGTTCTTGTTCCTGGTCTACAACTGGTGGGCCGGAGGCTTTCCGTGGTACCTGGCCGACAGCAACTACGTCGGCGATTTCACCCCGCACCTCAATTACTTCCTCACCCTCTGCTGGATTTCCGTGATCGTGCTCGCCCTCGCGGTCTGGATACGCCGGCCATCGTTCCCGTCGCTCCGAACGCGAATCCTGCTATCCGCGCTCGCGATTGCGATCTTCGCGTATCCCACGTGGAACCAGCTGCGCAATATCGATAAGCGCACATACCCGCCCGCTAACGACCACGCCGCGCTCCTCACCATCCGCGCCCAGGAAGATGCGGCCTTGTCTCAGCTCTACTACCGGATGGGCCGCTACACAGACGCCGTCATTGCCGCGCGAACAAGCGTTGCGCTCGATCCCACCGTCCTCGACGCGTGGAACAATCTGGCGCTGGCCTGCATTCGGCTGCAGCGCTGGGACGAAGCGCTCAATGCCGCGAACAATGCAATCCGGCTC
>Ga0302140_10000670_pt1 | contig 44363 bp, 35 predicted proteins | sample I_Bog_E1_1_FD_202095 | JGI IMG/M metagenome (GOLD analysis project Ga0302140, IMG submission 202095) | Peat permafrost microbial communities from Stordalen Mire near Abisko, Sweden - I_Bog_E1_1 | ecosystem: Environmental > Terrestrial > Soil > Wetlands > Peat | place: Sweden: Abisko, Stordalen...
CTTACGTCGACCAATTGGGCGATTCGCAAGCTGGGAGGCAAGCGCTGGAATCGCCTTCACAAGCTGGTTTACGTGGCCGCGATTTGTGGCGTGATTCACTACTGGTGGCAGGTAAAAACAGGCGTTCTGTTGCCGCTTCCCTTTACTGTTGCGCTTGCTATTTTGCTGATTGCACGACCTTTACTGAACTGGTGGAAGCGTCCAAGAGTGCCGAAACCGGTGGTCCCTCAACGTGTTTGAATCTTCTCGAACCGTTCTTTCGCGGGACTGCATCTTATGAGTGCCCAGGGATTCCGGCATCGTTTCCCCCTCCCCCAAGTGCCCGAATTCCCAGCAAAGGAGAACAGAATGTCATCACATACCACTCAGGAATCGAAAGCCACCAAGTCCAATGTTCCCGATGGTTTCGCCCCGGAGGCAATCAAGGATCTCTCCAGCGTTTTGAATGCGGTACTGGCGGACGTGTTTGCTTTATACCTGAAAACAAAGAACTTCCACTGGCACATGAGCGGTCCGCACTTCCGCGATTACCACCTGCTGCTGGACGAGCAGGCGAGCCAGATCTTTGCCATCAGCGACGACATCGCGGAACGGGTGCGCAAGGTTGGCGGAACGACGATTCGTTCCGTCGGGCACATTGCCAAGCTGCAACGGGTTGTCGACAACGATCAGGAATTCGTGTCGGCGCGCGATATGTTGTTGGAATTGCACGCAGATAACCGGTCGCTGGTGGAGAGCCTACGGTCGGCGCACGAGGTAGCGAGCAAGGCTAACGACTACGCCACAACCAGCCTGATTGAGGTTTGGATCGACGAGGCGGAGCGCCGCGCGTGGTTCCTCTTTGAGTCTACGCGGTAAGGAAAAACAGCCAAAACTGGTCCAAAATCATGTCAAAAACAGCGTGTTTTCGAGCGAAAGCACGCTGTTTTTTGTACTTTTTGGGATGCTTTTCAAAGGCAGAAGCTTCGTGGGGCGTGAGTGGACACAAATCCCGAAGAGCAACTGCAGATCTTCGTCTGCGACCGGAGCAAAGCGGTGGTAGTCAATCCATCGACATGCTGAGCTGGTGGCGGACGTCGGCACCGCGCACCCAGAAGATGACGTCGGTGGCGATATTGCAGGCGTGATCGGCGATGCGTTCGAGGGCGCGCGAGACGAACAGGCCGCCCATCGCCTGCTGGGTGTTCCACGGGCGTTCCTGGATCAACTTGAGCAGGTCGGCGTGGGCGCGGCGATTCATGCGGTCGATTTCGTCGTCCATCTCACGCACGGTGTCGGCCAGGCGGGCATCGCCGTCGAGCAGGGCCTGGATGGCGGAACGAATCATGCGTCCGGCAAACTCACCCATGGCAGCCAGGTCGACGGGCAACTCGACGTATTCACTTTCGATGGCTTCGCGGGTGCGGCGCGCCACGGCTACTGACTGGTCGCCGATGCGCTCGAGGTCGCCGTTGATTTTGATGACGGCCAGAATGAAGCGCAGGTCAATCGCCATGGGCTGCTCTTTGGCGAGCAGCTCATAGGCCATTTCGTCGAGCTCACGCTGCGCTGTGTTGATGGCGGTTTCGTTTTGACGCACATATTGGCAGAGGCCCTGGTCGCGCTGCAGATAAGCGTCCACTGCCGACTCGACCGCCTGCTGCGAGAGGGCAGCCATGGCGAGAAGCTTGTCTTTAAGTTCGGCGAGTTGTAATTGAAAGTGGATACGCGGCACGACGGTTTTCCCCCATCTAGCGATTGTGCATCATGCTATGTTACACGCAAAAGAATATCCTCGGCCGACCGTTACGTGGGTGATACGCGGCACTCCGTGGGAATTACGTTCCCGATGTGGTTAGACGCGCGAGTTGGGGCACAAATGTTCTACGCTAATCAGGTATGACTGAAATTTCATCTTCACACGCTTCGATGCTGACAATCGATCCTGCCGAGCACGAACCCCGACAAATTTACAAGATCATGACCGGCATTATTGTGCCGCGGCCGATTGCGCTGGTTTCGACGATCGATCGCGACGGCGTTGCCAATGTTGCGCCGTTCAGTTTCTTCTGCGGAGTTGGTTCGGTTCCACCGACGGTGTTGTTTTGCCCGGCGTTGCGCGCGAGTAGTGACGCAGCGAAGGCTCCGCGCAAAGACACGTTGCGCAATGTTGAGGAGACCGGGGAATTTGTCGTGAACATTGTGAGTGAAGCGATCGCCGGAGCGGCTAACGCAACGGCAGCCGAGGTTGCGCCCGATGTAGACGAGTTTGAACTGGCGGGGCTCACGCCTGTCGCGAGCCTGGCGATTCGGGCGCCGCGTGTGGCCGAGTCGCCGGCGCAGATGGAGTGCCGGTTGTTGCAGGTGATCTATACGAGCCACGCGCCGGGCGGCGGAGTGATTGTACTGGGCGAAGTGGTGCGCTTCCACGTGCGCGAAGATCTGATTGATGATTTTCGCGTGGATCCGGCAGGACTTGATGCGGTCGGTCGCATGGCGGGGAATACATGGGTGAGAACGCACGACCGCATTGAATTGGTGCGACCGAAATAGTGCGGGCGTGAGGGGAGCATCAGCTCGGTTGGGCGGCATTGTCGATGTGGGCGGGAAAAACGGCGGCATTGGTTTCCCACCCATTTCCGCAAAAAGCGCGGGAATGGATGGGGCACCCAGTTTTGTGTTGGGTTGCGTAGATGACGATTCATACCATCCCGTGTCTCAAACGCGAGACATGGGGCACCCGGTTTTGTGGCGGGCTAGCGCTTGCGGTACTGGCCGCGCCACGAGGGAAGAGTCGTGATGTCGTCGGTTGCTTCAACCCAACGATCCTGACGCGTGGAGAGAGGGGTCGGTTGGATCGGCTCGGGTTCGCGTTGGGCTGCGTCCGTCGCCACTTTGGGGTAGATGAATTCGGGCTCGGCGACGACGCCGTTGGAGGGCGCAGATGCGGCATCGCTTTCAGGCTGAGACGCAGAGAAGATGGTGTGCTGCTGAGGTTGTTGCGCGTCGCGAATGTCGAACTCCGGCTCGTGGAGGCCGTTACCGTCTTTGTGCAGGTTGTTCAAGCCCAGCGCGTCGATGAGATTGCGCAAGCCACCGAGTCGCGAAGCAGCGCTATGGACGGCGTCGTCGTCGGCTGGAGTTGCGGAAGCTTGATAATTCGATTGAAACTCGGAGACATGAGATGCAGGCGCGGACGGTTCGCGGTTGGCCGCAACGGCCTGTACGCGGAGCAGGTCAAGCCACGACGCGGTGTGCTGCTGCGCGATGGTGGTTTCGACGGGGGCTACAGGTTGCGGAGCGGCGGCGAAGGGGCGAATCGGTTCGAAGTTTTGAAGCGACTCGGCCGTGCGCATCGGTTCCGCGACTCGAACCGGTTCGGCGATGCGGAGCGGTGCAGCGAGGTGCGCTGATTCAGCGTGTCGACCGGGCTGCGGAATGGAGTAGACGCGCTGTGGTTCGTCGCGCCTTGGTGCCACGCGCACAGGCTTGACTCGGACGCGCGGAGCGGGCGCGGAGTCCGGTGTCGGAGGCTGCGGTTCTACCTTTATTGGTTCGGCAAATTGCAGCGGTTGCTCGATGCGGATCGGCTCTGTGACGCGCGGCTTCTCAGGAGCGATCCGCAGATGTTGAATGATTTCCTGGATTGTTTCCTGGACCGGCAACGGCGCGGTAGCTGGGATCTCAAACAGAGGCTCTTGCGCCGATGACTCGTTGACGGAAGTCGTCTCGGCCGGGTTGGCCTGATATGGCTCGGGCTGAAACGAATGGATCGTCGGCGTTTCCTGCGGCAAAGATTCCGAAAGCGGCTGCAGCATTTCTTCGATGGGAGAAGTTCCGGATACGGGCCACGACTCTGGATAGGCGTGCAGTTCGAAGGGCACAGATGCGGTCTCTGCTGCGATCGGCTCCGGCGCGAACGATGGTTCGGTCGGTGTGAATGTCTGCGGTGTCTCCGACTGTTGAACCGCGGGAGACATACGCGCGACGGCAGGTTCGTCAATGACTGGCTCGGGCGCCGCGGGCGATTCGACGGGCTGCGAGTAGCTCGGTTGCTCTGTGTGCAAAGGATGACCGACAAGCGGGGCTTGTTGAGTAACGGGCCGCGGCTGCTTGATTCCTACTGTCTCGCGAACGCCGAAGGGCTGCTTCGGCCTTCTTAGTGGACGAGGCGTCAGGGGCGTGGGTGCGAGAAATTCAGGGGTGGTGATTACGGACTGTTCAGAGGCGACTCGCTTCTCATCAACAGGTGTCGGCGTAGAAGAGGGGGCTTGCGGGATTTCAACTTGGGGTTGCGGTGCGACGGAATGTGAAGCAACGCTGGATGCGGCGATGTCGGGCTGCGATGGCACGGGCTGCGATTCAGCTGCGACTGGTTCTGCTTGCGGCGTGATTGAGCGCTTTGGCTGCGACGATTCAGATTGCGTTGCGGGAGCGGGTTCAGACGACTCCGGGTCGGGCTGTGGCTTGGAACGGGTCTTGACGGTGCGGCGCGCATAGGACAGGCTCTGCGCCTCGACGTGGCGCTCGACGGCTTTTACTGACTGACGAAATGCGGGAGTGGCCTTGTCCATGGCGATGCGGTTGAGAACAAAACCGACGGCGCCGACTTCAAGATGCTGCAGGGTGTAAGCGACTTCGCGAAGTTGGGCGCGTGTGGTCGAGCCAGACTCGATGACGACGATGGCGGCATCGACAAAGCGGGCGAGATACTCGGTCTCGCCTGAGACTAACAGAGGCGCAGTGTCAGTGAGCACGATGGTTTTTTCGCCCGTCTCCTTGGCCATGCGTTGCAAGAGGGCGGTGGGACGGCGACCGCGTTCGGAGGTTGCCAGGCCGGTGGCGGCGGGAGTTTCGGACTGGGGCGCGGGATCGGGCGGCGTTGATCCCGATGCATCGACGAGCAGCGTAGGCCGGCCCATGGTTTCAAGCATGGTGCGAATGCGACTGACGATGGTGGTGGTGCCTGCGCCGGACGTAACGCCGGTGAAGACGAGGCTTTTGACGCCGCCCTGTTGATGGGCGTGTTCGATGGCGGCTGCGAGGCGCAGCATGTATTCGTCGGCGACGCCGTCAGAGACATCGTAGAAATCGGGCAACTGGGCGAGCGGACCAAAGCCGAGCACACGCTCGACATCGGCGCCGACGTAGACGCGCTGGTCGAGGTTGGAGGCGACGAGCGCGGCCAATGTCGCCATGATGAGGCCGCCGAAGACGAGCACGAATGCGTTGCGGAGAATGGTCGTTTCAGATGAATGGAGGGGCGGGACGGCGGGCGCGGAAATGTAGTCGGCACCGGGCGCATCGTTCTCCATGGTCAGATTGCGTAACTGTGTATCGACGACGGTGAAGCGATTTTGAAGACGCTGAATGTCGGTGGCTAAATCGTTGGCGCGCTGCAGACGCGGGGTGGCGCCGCCGGCTGCTCCTGATAACTGCGCGAGTTGCGTATTGAGACGCGATTCAACGCCTGAGGTGCGTTCGAGATCGGCGCACAGTTTTTGTTGAATGCGCTGGGCGGCCTTGGCACGCAGGTCTTTCATCATCGCTTCGAGAGACGCGTTGATTTGAGCGAGCTCTTCGGCGTCCTGCTTGTATTGAGGATGATTGGGCGTGAGGTTGGCCATCTGCGAAATCAAAATGGCACGGCGGGAATTGAGCGATGTCTTCATGCTCACCAGGCCGGGATCGGCACTGGCGATATCGTCGGCCTGGGCGTTGAGCGCGGCGGATGAGGCGGCACTATCGGTGCCCATCGAGGTGAGGCGCGCGGCCGCGTCATCATTGGCTTCGCGGGCGCGAACGAGCTCGGCGCGGATGGAGTTGACCTGGTCGTCGTAGGGGTCGAGCGCGGCGGTGCTGATGGCTGCGACGCCCAGCTTTTTGTTGAGGTCTTCCTGTTCGGAGCGGTCGGCGGTTAGCTCCTTGACGACGCGATCGCGCTCTTCGGTCAAGATGGTGATGCGCTGTGCATCGCCGGATCGAAGTTCGCGGCTGGCGCTCTCAACAAAACTGGCGGCGAGGGTGTTGGCGATCTGGGCGGCGAGGTCGGCGGTGCGGGCCTTGGCGGTGATGGAGACTTGATAACCGGTGCCGACACGCGCGATTTCAACAGTGCGGCCGAGGCGATCGGCGGCGCCTTGTTCTGACTCGCGCGGCTGACGCCACACACCGACGGGCATTTTGCGAACGGCCTCAAGCAGTACGTCGGGGCGCGTGACGTTATGAATCTGCTGCTGGATGTAGGACTCGTAGGTGTTGGAGTCGTAGGGCCAATGCTGGGTGGGCGCCGTCTCCATCATGCGCGGCGGAGCGGGCTGGATGTAGACGAGACTCTGCGCGACGTAGCGAGGACTGGAGATGAGAACGTAAGCGACGGCGAGGGCGACGGCTACGGTGAGAATGCCGGCGGCGAGCCAGCGATGCAGGGTCAGGGCGCGGACCAAATCGAGACGGAAGAATATTTGATCCTGCTCGGTGGAAGGCATGAGGCGCACGGCGGGCGGCAGAGACTGCGTGGAGTTGTCAGCGGTCTGACCTGTGTCGAGCAGCGGAGAATTGGGGCGCCGAATGCTCATAGGGCACCGTCGACGATGGCCAAGGTGGCGAGGGTCGTGAGAGGACTCAAGCGTTCAAGAAAGTAGGTCGCGTGATAGAAGCCGCTCTGGGGAATAAAAATGATTTCGCCGGGATGAAGCGTGACTTCGAGCGACTTGGTGGGATTGAGCAGGTCGTTCATGCTGATGAGGCGCGAGGTTCCGGTCTTGGGATCGACGATCTGGATGTGCGGCTTGCTGCCGGCGGCGGGGCTGGTTCCACCGGCCTGGGCGATGACACTGGCGAGAGTGGAGGCATTGGTCAAGGGAATCGCGCCGGGATGCTGGACCTCGCCAAGTACGGAGACGAAGCGCTCGGTTGGGTTGGGGACATAGATGACATCATCGCGCTGGAGCCGCATGTCGGCGAGGGGATTGCCCGATTCGATGAGCTCTTTGAGTTGCACCCAGAGTACCTGATCGTTGCCGCGATAGATGGCGCATTGATCGGGAATCTGCGCAGTTTTGCGATCGATGCCCAAGGGCAATCCGCCGCGGGTGAGAGCCTCAAGCAGGGTAGGCGGACCGTCGAAAAGGATGGAGCCGGGATGTTCGACCGCACCGAGAAGCAGCACGCGATTGGCGGTATATTTGGTGACCGTGACCTCGGCGGAAAGATTGTTGTAGTAGGCGCTGAGAGCGGAATCGATAGCCTTGGCGGCTTCGGGACGAGTGAGTCCGGCGAGGCGGATGTCGCCGGCCAGGGGCAGGGAAACGCGGCCGTCTGGGCCGACGACGAGCTTGGCTTGCAGGTCGGTACGGCCGGCGAAATCGACGGTGATGTCGTCGCCTTTGCCGAGGCGATATTCGTCATCGACAGCGGGCTCGAAGGAGCGGATCGCGGCGGCGGGATTGGTTTTCAACTGCGGATCGGGAGGGTCTGAAGTCGAATTTTGTGCATGGGCCAGTGATGAGATAAAGAGGACGCAGGCGCAGGCAACGAGCGCGATGGGAGACAAATTGATGTGTGCGCACTTCAAGCTATGCCACCCCTGCCCTGGAGAAAGAAGCGCCGTTGGCAAGCGGCGAGTCAGTATTCAACGGATCGAGCTTAATCTTCGAAGAGTTCCCGTATGAGTGAAGCGGCCGCGTAGAAACAGTCGGTGGGATCTGAATGCTTCTTGTGAGGCTTTGGGAAACAACTAAACATCTGGCGCAGACGAGGCCGCGCCAGATGTTTAGTAGGCTCCTCAGCCCGGGACCACTTCCCCTCATTGGAAACGACCCATGTTGGAACGATACGGAATCGACGGCGGAGTTTGAATCCCACGACAGGGTATGAGACCTACCCCCTTTGGTAACTAAAATTTTGGCTCCGGCGTGCGTGGCCTGCATTCTTTTGCCTCATACAACCTTTTATCGGTGACGGATGATGAGTTAGATGCATAAATCTGTCTGGCGTAGTGACTAATGGGCGGTTTGAGTCTTATTTGCGGACGGTTTGTTGGCTGGATTGGATTGATAGCAGCTGTCGGCGTTGAATCGCAGAGGGCTACCGGCGCCTCCGTCGGAACCGCCCATCGAATGGATGTAGCACGACTGAGCGGGGTTGCCGTAACTATGTCCACCGGGACCCTTGGTGCCGCTAACGTCGGGACCGATGGCGGGGAATGGCATGTTGCCCCACCATTGCGGCTTGTCGGCGAGGTAGAACGACGGCGGTAATGTATTGGTGATGTCCGTCGTCCAATGAGTCGTGCCGTCGATGTTGTTGTAGTTACCATCAAGTAAATTGGTCGCCGATGTTCCCTTGAGGTGGCAGGTGGATTTCTCAACGCGGCACGCGCTTGCGTGGCCGCTATCGCTGAGATCTCCGTAACCGAATGACCATCCGATGGCGGCAGTGTCGTAGCTTCGTTCCGCGGGAAACTCGAGGCGAGGGATTTGGGCGATGGGCTTGCCGTAGGCGCTTAACGATTGCATCGGGGCACTACCGACTATGTTGCCGACGAAATTGTTTTTGGTGGCGAAATAGGAAATCTGGACGGCCCGAGCGGCCTGAAACGCATAGTGACCTTGAGCGCTGGAACAGTCGACTTTGCCGCGACCGCTCATGGGACTGCAGACGCGGTTGGTGCCTGTGATCCAGTTGCGAAAAGCGGTGGTGTGGCTTGAAGTGCCCCAGACGGAATCGGCGTAAATCTGGGCGAGAACGTTGCCTTCAAGTAAGTTGAATTGCGGATGGGCGCCGTGGAAATTGATTCCGCCGATCACTACGTTGGGTGAGCCGCTGTCGAATTCACCCATCATGTAGTTATAGGCAATCACGTTTCCGGCCGCGCCCCACTCCAGCATTACCGATTCGTGGGCGCGCTCGATGATGTTGTTTTCGATCAGGCTGGCACTGGTCTTGAGAGCGATCTGAATATCGGAGTCGCTCATGCCCGGCGTGTGTAGAAACGCATTGGAAAAGTAACTATCGCGTACTTCATCGTGAAGGCCCCAGTCGATGTCGACATGATCGCCATCGGTATAATTCGATTCGACGCCTTTGATCCAGCAATAGGCGCACGCAGACATGCTGAAGTTAGCTTGATAGCCGGTATTGTTGGCGCGCACTTGAAGATTTTCAACGCCCGCATTGGTCGTCGACATATTGAATGGCACGGCTACGGGCGAATGTGTGTAAGACGCGTAAAGCGCGGGCGAGATGGTGATGGTTGTGCCCTTGACTGCGGTCAACGCAACGATTTGTCCCCTCGCTAACTCGCCGTTGCTGGTCCAGCCATCGCACCAGTTACAGTTTCCTTCGCTGCCCATTGCGGATACGTAAGACGGATCGTTCTGTTCGGAGATCGCGAGGTAGAGCCCTGCGCTTATGGCGGATGCGTCGCTGACCTGGACATTTGTCGAGCCTGCCATCGCGCCGCCAGTAAGCGCGATGGGATGATAGGGCGCTCCGCCCGAGCCAAGGCTGATGACAAAGCCTCCGCCTGTGCCTGTCGCATTGAGAATGGTCTGGTCTGCGCCCGCGCCTCGCAGAGTTACTTGCGATGGCACCACAATGGTTCCCGCGATCGTGTAAGTTCCTGCGGCAAGCGAAACGGTTTGTCCTGGTGGGCAGGATATCAGTGACAGATTGATTTGGGTTACCGTTGCCGATGCCGTCAGATTGGCGCAGACGGCGGTTCGCGCGGGGATCTTACCTACCCCAGCCTGCGTCCAATCGATAGCCGTGCTTTTGCTCAAGATAGGCGACCATAACTGCGCCCGCGCTGGAATTGAAACGGCGAAGAGGATCAGGAGAAGTCGAGTTATTTCCAGTTTGTTCATTAGTGTTTGTAAAGGGTCGATGGCATCGATTATCAGCGCAAGGCTATGATGCCATCGTACTCTTATGTACTATGTTTTCGCGCTTCTTCTGGACTATTGATGAGAGTGCGCGACTAACTTCGCTGAAGGTTGATTTTGTCTCGAACGTCCTGGCGCGCCGCGCTTTCAGCAGGCTTCTGCTTGCCCGATACGAGGAGATCGACCAGATCTAAATATTCGTGCTGCCGCGATCCCCAGCTATTGGCGGCTACGAGTTTCGTGCCGTGTTCGCACAGGGCGGTTCGGCGCGCAGGATTGGACATCAGTTGCAGAATCCTGTTGGCCAAATCTTCTGCGTCACCCGACTCGAAGTACTCTACTGAATCATCGGTAAAGTAGTACTGATGAATGAGCGTGCGCGAGGCGACCACCGGTACATTCATGGCCATGAATTCCATGATCTTGGTGCTCATGGCCTCGTTTCCAAAGGAGTTTTTACGCTTTGGTTCGACGCCCAGATCGACAGTGGACATGAACTCCGCGACTTGTTCCAGGGGCACGAAGCCTTTCAGGAAAACCCGGTCCCGCAGTTGCAGTTCGCGAATCATGCCCCTGAGTCGCTTGCGCTCCGGCCCATCGCCGCAGATAAATAAAGTGAGATTAGGCGCCTTGTCGCGGAGCAGTGCCACGGCGTTGATGGCGACGTCGAGGCCCTGGTGCCAACTAAGGCTGCCGGGATAGTACATTACGAAATCATCATTGGTACGAACCGGTCGCGGACGGCGCCGAAACAGCGTCAGGTCCGGGTAATTGATCATGTTCGTACATTTTTCCTTGCGAACCGATCGCTGGGTCAGCCTCTCGTACCAAAGGCGATTGGCGATGATCACATGGTTTGAAAACGCGATTGACAGGCGTTCGATCAGGACGAGAAATTTGAAGATCAGCGAGTGGTGGCCTATTTTGAACTTACTCGCGTAAAGCTCCGGCACGATATCGTGAATGTCGAGAATCACGCGTGCACCCATCAGGCGCGGTATCAGGGCAGCGAATACTTCGAAGTCAGGGACGGAGTGGACATGGATCAGCGAGTAAGGTTCGCGCAGATGCTTGATCGTTACTGTCCATGCGGATCGAAGGAAGAAGAGCAGCAATTTAAGAAGGTAGCTTAGCGGGCCTGTTTCGTCGATGACGCGCTTTTGAATGCGGTAGACGCGCACGCCTTTGATTATTTCGAAGGCTGGTTGCCCCTCGCGCGCCAATGCAATGGCATCGACTTGATCGCCGCGTTTTACCAGTGCTTCGGCATAGCGCCGCACCCGATTGTCCGCATCGTAAAACGTGTACGCGAGCATGCAGGCTCTCATGGGTGGTTTGCCAACTCCTTGGCGCGACTTGCCGATGACCGATTCAAATATTTGTTTATGGCAGAAAATCCGAAAAAAGCGCAGCCTGACTCATCAGACAACCGAGTCTAGGACAATTTCAATCCCCCGGAGGTGTTATCTGCCGAAATGAGCACTTCCGACTGTCGTTCGCGCTTGGCCGAAAGTAACTCACCGAAAAGTCCGGCCATCATGCGCAGGGGTGACATGCCGCGATGAAGTACGATAATTGCGGCCAGATAGAGTGTCGTAAATGCCGACAAGTAACAGGCCGTGCGCAATACCGCTCCACCCGCGCCGCTAGCGTGCAATAGTCCAACTACGCGTGAAAATATCATAGCTGTTGATAGACCCGCAAACAAGGACGCAACGATGTACCGCCATACAACGCCGAACATGGGGCCGATTCCGAGGCCGATGGGCTTGCCTGCGTACCACAGGGCCGGCGCGGTCAATATCCAGAAGGAGACGCACCACGCGGCGGCTATCCCTTGGGCGCCCCAGTGCAGGCCGGCGAGAAAGAGCAGGGCTGTGGCGATCCACTCGAAGGTACTCCAGCGAAACCAGCGGTCGGCTCGACCAAGCGATAAGTGAATCCAGCCTTGGGTGCCGCTGACCAGCATCATCCCAATACCGGGTGCGAAGAATGTGAAGATGCGTCCAGCTTCGGTCCAACGGGGCCCGAGCAAAATGCGAATCACGTCTGGTCCGGTGAGGGTAAGTCCGCCGGCGAGGCCCATGCCCAGGAAGGCCATGACGCTCATTGCCCCGAGCAGATATTCAATATATTGATCGCGATCGTTTCTTACCCGGCTTAGCGCGCCAACGGCTACCGAGGTAGTTGCAACGACGAGCTGCGCCGCAGCAAGGACAAATAAGTCATAGGCTTTTTTGTAGAAGCCTAGTTGATGTGCACCAAATCGCCAGCCTACGAGTAGATAGTCTGTATTGCGTGCGAAGTAGTTGACGCCGAAGCGGCCGTAGGCGTGGCCAGCAAACTTCAACATGGCGCCCGTTCCAGTGGCGTTTCGAGGTGGGCCGGGCATCCATCGGCACATGATCCATGCGCCAATGGTCGAGCTCAGCGGCGTGGCGCATGCTCCAATTACGAGCGCCCAATAACCCCATCCCGCCCATCCAAACAATATCGAGACCAATACAGAAACCGCGCGTGAAACGATGTCATTGGCCGCGACGCGCGAGAACAACATGGCACGCTTGAGCAAAGCAATATGCATGACCGAGGTGCTGGTCAATAGGATGGATGCGGACATTCCGATGGCGATCGGTGCGACCAGCGCCTCACCATAGAACCTGGCCATGAGCGGCGCTGCGCCTGCGAAGACCAGGGTAAGTAGCAGGCCGACGGCAAGGTTAATCCAAAACAAATTACTCGCCAGTCGATGACTAATTTTCTCGCATTGGATGACGGCTTCGGTGATCCCATTCAGGCCGCAATTCATCAAGAGCAGGCTGAAGGTCATGACCATGGCGACGAGTCCGAAGTCGCGCGGGGTAAGCAGCCGCGACAGTACCACGGTTGCGATGACCTGAATCGCGAGTCCTCCGCTACCGGAGAGTACGGTCATGCCTGCGCCTTTGACAGCGAGGCGGCGCAAAGCGCTTCCTCCGCCAGGGACGGAGGGCGCGAATTCGCCATGGGCGTCAAACGGTCTCAAGCTTGCCCCAGACTTTCATTGCAGGATTCTCGCTTGGCGTCGAGGTGTGAATTGCATGAGAGAGACCTTTGCAGAGGGTTGCGGTTGTTCGTTCAATAGCGCAGACGGAACCGCTGTAATCGCCAGTAAAAACGCGATCCATATAGGGCTCATCATGCGGAAACCCGCTTCAGTAAAGCTGTAAATCACGCCTGCGGTGAAGTAAGCCAAGCGAAGGCTGCCCGCGTGAGGGGCGCTGCGGAACACGGCGAATGCGTGGCGATAACCGGTGACGATCAATGCGGCGAGCATGACTAATCCGGCCCAACCTAGATTCAGGTAGAGCTCGAGGTAACCGTCGTGGGCTTCCTGGATACCGGGCATCGAACGGTCCCAGACTTCCTGCAGACGGTCGCCTAGCCAGAAGCTTTCGAAGCCTGCGCCTAGCAGGGGATTGATGTGGACTGCCAGTACTGCGGCCCAGATGCTTGTGCGTCCGGTGAGCGAAGAGTTGCGGCCGAGTGTATGGACGAGGCTGCCCATGGTGCTGACAAACAGCGCCGAAAACGAAATGCCGATTGCCAGCGCAATCATTGTATGCAGCAGGGCTCGGCGCTTGGCGATCATGGGCTGTGTGCTCAAAACCATGACCGATCCGGCGAGCACGAGGCAGGAGAACGAGGTCATTGAATCTGCTTTGAAGATCAATCCAATCGCCATCAGCAGCGTTAAGCCGTGCGCGATCAGATGGCGCATGCGATGCGGCATGGAACGGTTCACATAGGCGCTGATAAAGCACCAGAGGGAAGCTAGACCGCAGACCATGCAGGTCATCCCCAGCAGGTTTTTGAAGGTGGTAACGCCGAAGTACAACATTACGTGTTCGCTGACGTTATAGAAAGTACCAAGGTCGGGATAAAACCAGATGAACAAGACTGAAAGCGGTAGTAATACGAACGCAGTGCGCGTGAAGAGTCGCTTGGTCGCAGCTTGCGGATTAAGGTCTGTCAGCACAACCAATATCATGATGAAATCGCCGACGGCCTTGATCCACCGCTTGAACGCGATGATGGAGTGGTCCGACCAGGCGATACTGACTGCGCAAAAGCAGAAGAAGAGTATCAGTGGAAGGTTCCCGCGAAGAAAGCTTCTTACGCGCTGTGCCCGCAAATTCAGGGCGAGAAGAGCGGCGAAAATCAGGAGGCCGAACACCGCGGCGTCGATAGGACTCGAATCGGAATACTGCTCTGCGAATGAGGCTGCACTGTGCGGATTGAGCCACGCAGACACCGATCGTGACGCGATGATCATCATCCAAATGGTGGGAATCCACAGCGCTCTCGAAGTGCGCACGTCCGATTCCCGATCGAGGTAGAATAACCCGGCGATCAAGAGAAGCGTGACGATGGTTGCGATGATATGGGTCATGGCGCGTCGACAAACAGGCGGTGCACATGCTCAAGGGTTAGAAGCTTGTGAATAGCCGTAGTGTAGTTTCCATCACCTTTCACGTGGCTTTTCACCATCGCTTCTACATTTGATTTGACGAGATAGGGCCGGGCCAGACTACGCGGGTCAAGCAATATTTCTTGCACATAGGCTGAAAGCGGGTCGCGATACCAGCTTCTGAAGTGGGTGAATTTATGGACGCCGAGAAAGATTCTCTCCAGGTGAAGTGCGGAGACACGGTGGTCAAATTTTGCGAGCCACTGCGGCATTCCATAGTCGTAGGCATACTCGGCGCGCATGGTGAAGCGATGATAGCGGGGACTCAGGGTGGAGGCCAGTCTGCCACCGCCCCCGGCGAAACCGAGGTCGGTGCGGATCTTGCGGAGCTTCGGATCGCCGTCTTCAATCAGGCGCTCGCGGAGTACATTGTTCGCCAGTGTTGATGCCGGTGCGCGGTACAGCGCTTTGACCAACTCCGTGTCTGCATAGGGTGTGCGCATGGTGAGCTGCGACGACTCGAGGGCCAGCAAGCCATGATAATTCCATGCTGCTTGTTTGAACGCGGCGAAGGTTAGTGCGTGTCCCTGCGAGATTGCGGAGTAAGTAGATTCTGCGTTGGCGACGTGGCGCAGAGCGTCGGTACTGAAGATTCCAGGCGGAGGCGACGAGGGCTTGAACGCGCGCATGTGGCGCAGAACCTGGTCGCCGTAGTTGCCGGTCATACGAACGGGGGCAATCTGCCGGGCGATTTCGTTCACATAAAGGTCGGGCGATTGATTGACGCCGGTGCATCCGTCGGTTAGATAGACGGTGCGCTCGGCGTAGTGCGCGAAACGGGCCAGAAAGTCGGCTCCTACGGTGATGACCTGGTGCGGTTGCCCGCAGACATGCGCGACCTTACGCGCCACGCGCACATCGCGGCACTCACGATAGCTGCCGCCGAACGTGTAACAGGGCAGAGTACCAGGCGCAGGTTTTCGCCACGCGAGGATGGTCCTGGTATCGAGGCCGCCGGTGAGAGACATGCCGATCGGCTCGGTCCCACTGAAGTAGCGGGGCAGGTTTCGCTCGAAGATGTGCTGGACCTCCTGATAGTAAGGCTCCGGCTCCATCTCGGACTGACTTTCCCATTCCGCAGGCAAGAAGTAAGAATGCTTGCGCTCGAGGGCTGCCTTGCGGAAGAGCCACGCTGAGCCTGCGGGTAACATGTGGATGTCGGCGAAAATAGTGCGATTCTCAAGGACGCAACCGCAACTAATGAACTCGCCAATGCCGCGCCAGTCGAGTGTTCGCAGTTCGGGACGAACGGCAAGAATAGCTTTCGCCTCGGCGGCAAAATAGAAGGCGTTTTTCGCTTCGTGATAATAGAGGCGGTGCAGGCTGAAGCGATCGTTGAAGAGCGTAACTGTGCCCAGGCGCTTATCGGCTAACATGCCGTGGAATTGTCCGTTGAGGTTTGCAGGGAAATTCGAATCTTGTTCGGCGAGGTGGACGAGATACTCGGACCCATCAAGGTCGAGAGTGTGCCCACGATGTTTCAGTGCGAGGGCGGTGCCTGGTTCGGGAAACTCTTCACCCGAAAACACCAGAACCTTATCGTCTGAATCGCTGTGCAACGGCATAGGCTGAGCGTGCCGTTCAACCCAGCCGATATAGACGCCGAGCGATTCATCGAACCACGTTCCCTCTACGTAAAAAGACTCATGGCGCAGCGACGCAACCATGCGTCCTAGTTGCTGCATAGCTTCAGCGCGCGGCAATCGTGTGATGAGCCCAACTATCCCTGGCATAAGTTCGCGACTCTTTTTCAGGCAGAAACTTGTTCCGGTTGATTCTTCCGGTTATACCAGTTGCGACGCAACTCGCGAAGCTTCTCAGCCATGGGGCGTGGCAGGCGATCAATCCAGCGGCGATGCAGTCCAAGCTTGAGCGCCACCTTTCCGAGTGAAGTGAGTGGCACATAGTAGCGCGGGATTTCGACGCGTTGAAATCCGTTGCGCTCTTTGAACTCGGTGAGGTTATCGCGCTCGCGCTCGCCCCAGGCAAAATGTGAGTAGACCAGATATGCGATGTTACGCGCGGCACAAGAGCGCACAGCTTGTGCGACCAGCGCATTCGTTGGCGACTTATCGCGGTGCGCCAGCTTGGACACGATGTTCATCAGTCCGGCTTGTGTGCCGGTTTCATCGGCAGTGAGTTTGATGAAACCGATCAATTCTTCGCCGAGAAAGGCGCCAATGAAGGTGCTGCTTTCGAGATAGGTCGCTTCGTCCTTGTAGACGGTTTCGAGATCCTTGCCATAGTGAGGAAACGGGCGACCCTGACGCATGGGAGCTTCGTTGTATATCTGCCAAATGCCTCGAACGAGAGTGTCGTCAAAAGGTATTTCACGAATCACGACGCCTTTCTTCTCGGCTTGCTTGGCCTTGTTTCTCGCTTTGAATCCAATTTGCTTGTTCCACCACTCGTCAAAGGTCGAAACCGATAAGACGGCAAGATTATCCCAAATCATGGGGTAGTTGAATTGGGGCTTGGTTTCAGGCAGGCGCTGCAAAAACGTAAAAAGGTCGATGCGCTTGTCGCATTTGCGCAGCGCATTCAGGAGCGGTTCCGGCTCCGAAAGGAAGTGGTACATATCCGCGTCGAGCTTGGCGACGCGCAACCCGCGTCCTGATATCCGGATGTCTCTGTTGCAGACTTGCATATCTATCTGGCATCCTTTTGCGAGTTGCAGTAATGAGGCACGAGCTGAAGCGATGGTGATGGCAACTTAGTCACTGACATATTCCTCGCGAATCGGATTGATCTTCATCAAATAGAGCAGTGTTCCTGCGTGATTGCATAGTTTCACAACCAATTCCATGAAGCGGCCCTGGCCTGTTAGGAACACCAGCGGTAACAAAAATGTATAGATGGGCACGGCAATGATCGACTTCACGATGCTGGTGGCAGTGCAGTTGGGCTGTTGTGCGGTGTTCACTCCGTGCAGCAACGCTTTCCGTACGATGTAACTACGGCGCCAGCGTGCGGGGGGAATCACCTCAAACACGGCCGCATCGGACGACCAGATGAATCTGCGTCCCTCGTCAATTTTGCGACGAAAAAAATCCTGATCTTCTCCGGCTCTGAATTCGGGGCGAAAGGGCAACGGGTCGCCGGTGATGAGTTCTCGCTTGAGGAGCACATTTCCAGTGCGCGCTTCTCCCCAGCTAACGCGCGTGCCGGTCGGATTTACGCGCCGATCATATAGAGTGCTCTTCTTTAACCAATCTGGCGGAGGCTCGTCAAAATGTCGCTTGACGGGACCTAGCACGCCGTCTACGTGGTGTTCGTTCAGAGTAGTAAAGAGTGAGAGCAGCCAATTGCGAATGGGGAATTCATCATCGTCGATAAACGCGAGGTAATTTCCTGTCGCGTTTGCCACGACCTTGTTTCGGGCCAATGCGATGCTGCGGCGCGGCTCCGAGCAATACTTGACCGGAATCGAAAGGGTTGCTTGCATGTCGGCCACCGTAAACTCGGCGGAGCGCAGTGGGTCATTATCAGCCACCACTATGGAATAAGTGAACAACCCGCATGTATGTTGCTTGGCGAGATCGGTCAGAAGGGAGCGCAATAGGTCGGGGCGTTTGTAGGTGCAGATACAAACGCTAATGTGCGGCGGGTCGTCGAGTGAGGCTTGAATGGGATCGTCACATGGGTCGGATAGTGTAGACGCAATATCAGCGCGCCGGCTGCTTGCGAGCGTACCTGGATTGTTTAGTGTTGGCGATGGCAGAGAGTAACTGCGCGCCACGGCAACCTTGTTCGTGTATTGCTCCAGCTTTCCGCTCAATAGAAAGTCGTATTCTTCTCGGACCGCAGGATGGGTTTCGATTTCTACCGAGAATCTAGCGGCAAAATCGAATATCCTTGCCAGGTGGTCAGGGACGAGCGGCGGCAGCGCGAAGAACATTTCAGTCGAGCGATGACGCCTGGTGACAAGCCGATCTTGCCAGCGGCGATAAGTGCGGTTGAACAGACTTTTTTCGCCTGAACGGAATGTAAAATTGCGGCGCACCATGGTGTCGGCGGGCAGGAGCTTTCCGAGCAGAACATTGGCGCTGAGATGCATGTGATGGTGTCCGTCGATGCGCCTGGGGGCTTCGCCATAGAGTCGTTGGAACTCATCGATCTGCGCGTCGGCGAGTAACCGAAACGACCTTGAGAGGCCGGGATGATAGAAGATGGGCGCGAAGCGATGCGATCTCAAGAAGCGGCCAACTCGCGCTTGGTGTTCCCTGAGATGAATGGGACAATTGGCGGAGGAAAATGCGAGAGTGAAGTTCAAATGGAGACCGGCGTCGATCGCATGTTCACGCGCCAGAAGCGCCGCGCGTTCCGAATCTTCCATGAAGACCATGGCGCTCACCGACGACACCGCGCCGGCCCGAACGCAATCCAGCGTATTGTTTGTGGTTGTGAGATTACGGCCCCAATCGTCGGCGTTGATAATCACGGAGGGTCTGGGCGCAGCATCGCCATTGGTCGCCGTGGTGTTGCTATCGCGGCGCGCCTGAATGTGAATGCCTTCGGGTTTCATGGTGCTCACAACTTCTCCGAACATGGGCGCTAACTGGTGTGGGTGGCAGGTGTGCGATCAGCGCGAGTCGTTATTCTGCGCTTAAGGAATCTTGCCAACTGATCCATCTGCTCTTTGCGGCGAAATAGGAGCAGGTCGTGCGAAATGGGCCTCTCGGCGTGTTTGATCGCAGCCCACAGATAGCCTGTGCTGATCGCTATACCGCGCAGGATATATGGCTTCTTCGTCATTTGGTATACGCCGCGAAAAACTTGCCACAAGGGATGGTTTCCAAGCGCGTAGTCTCTCTTGCCTAAGGTGAAGCGGGCTCGCAAAGTGCCGCCCTGCGCTGTGCCCAGTTCACGATGATGCAGAGAAATCTTTTCAGGGAATGTACGCGTCTTCCAGCCGTGCATGCGGGCTGTTAAGCCGGCGATAGTATCGATGGCGCCACCTTTGACAGCGCGATAACCGCCGATGGCTTCATAGCATTCGCGGCGAAATAGCTGGCATGCACCGGAGACATGATCGGTGCTGACAAAGCGAAAGTCATAGACCTCGCTGGTGGTGTCTTTGTAAGGCGTGCCAACTAACCCCAAGGTAGGATCGTCGGCGAGCTTGGCGAGGAGAAACGCGAAGTAGTCCTTGTCAAAAGTGATATCGGCGTCGAGACTTCCGATGACTTCATAGTGCAGGTGGCTCATGCGTTCGCGACCGGCATTGAACGCATGAACCTTGCCGGCGAAGTGACGCTCTTTGCGTTCGGGCATGCGAACGAGCTCGATCCACGAATGCTGCGCGGCATAGCGCTCGACGATTTCATCTGTACCGTCGGTCGATCCGTCACTGACGATTGCCCACTTAAGCGGACGCACGGTCTGCGCCACTACCGACTGAATGGTCAGCTCGATAAAGCGCGCCTCGTTGCGTGCCGGAGTTACCAGCACGTAGGGCGTAAGCGTTAGTGGAGAAGTTGCCATAGTCTCTATCTCTACAGGTCAGGTTGACAAGCGCGAACTATGCGTTGGGAGCGGTTGCTTCAAGCGAGCGCTCATCCTGCTCCGGCTGCGGGCTCGCGATAGTAGTGCTGAATTTCATGATTTGTTGGACTACTCGTTGTTGCTGGGTCTCTCGAAGTTGCGGGAACATGGGCAAGGACAAGATTTCTCTCGACACGCGCTCTGCGATTGGGAACGCTCCGACACCATAACCCATCGCTTCATAAGCTTTTTGCAGGTGGAGCGGGATTGGGTAGTGGATGCCAGTGCCGATGCCGGCGGCTTTCAAGTGTTCGATCATCTGTTCGCGATTGCGTGTGCGGATCACATAGAGATGATAGGCGGCGCGAGACCAGGATGGCTCATAGGGAAGAACGATAGTGTCGTTCGATTGCAAGAGACGATTGTAGTCAGTAGCGCGCTCATGGCGCTTTTGATTCCACTGCGCGAGGTGGGGCAACTTGGTATGCAGAAATGCGGCCTGAATGGAATCGAGGCGGCCGTTGTAGCCCTCAGCGTCGTGATAGTACTTCTTTACTTGGCCGTGATCGCGCAGCATTTTCACGGTTGCCGCTACGGTTGGGTCGTTGGTGGTAACGGCACCGGCTTCGCCGCACGCACCAAGGTTCTTGCCGGGATAGAAGCTGAACGCGGCGGCCTGGCCCATGGAGCCAGCCTTCATCCAGCGGTCATGCTTCTTTGAAAAGTACGCAGCGCCGTGGGCCTGGCAGGCATCTTCAATGACGGTGAGACCGAATTGTCCGGCGAGTTTCAGAATCGAATCCATGTCGGCCATTTGCCCGTAAAGGTGCACGGGAACGATTGCGGTAACAGGACGACCGCTGCGCAAGCTGATGAGGCGTCCCGCATTGTCGCGCGAACATTGCTCGTGAAGATACTGCTCGAGCATGGCGACCGACATGTTGTAGGTGTGTTCGTTGATATCGATGAACTCGGGGAATGCGCCAGCTTGCGAGATTGCTTCAGTAGTGGCGATGAATGTGTTGGGAACGGTGAGGACAACGTCGCCTGGACGAATGCCGCAGGCGGTGAGAGCGAAGCGTAGCGCATCGGTTCCGCTGCTCACGCCTATCGCATGGTCCGTCTCGCAAAAAGCGGCAAAGGCCTGCTCGAAATCTTCGACTACCGATCCGCCTACAAATGCGGCGGCGCGAAGACTCTTGCGGAACGCTGCAACTAACTCCTGTTCGAGCTCAATGTGCGGAGTGACAAGGTCGAGGAAGGGGATAGGTTCATTGGATGTGTTGGCCGTGACTGCGGCATCGATGGTGCGCATGATGCGAGCGGGATTGCCCGCGACGATGGTGTTTGCCGGGACATCGCGAGTGACTACGCTGCCCGCGCCGACGATGGCGTTGGCGCCAATCTCTACGTTAGACAGAATGGTAACGCCCGAACCTATCGAAGCGCCCTTGCGAATCACAGTGCGTTCAACCTTCCAGTCGGCTTCGGTCTGCAGTGCTCCATCGCCGGTGGTGGCGCGGGGATAGCGGTCATTGATAAACATGACGCCGTGGCCAATGAAGACATTGTCTTCAATGCTGACGCCTTCGCAGAGAAAGGTGTGGCTCGATATTTTGCAGTTCTTGCCGACGCCGGCGTTCTTTTGTATCTCAACGAAGGCGCCAATCTTGGTTCCATCGCCGACCGTGCATCCGTAGAGGTTGATGAACTTCGACAGCTTGACGTTTTGGCCGAGGATGACATCATCGGCGATGCAGTTATGCGAATTCATAAGTAAACCAGGGCTCCTCTCCTGTTGAGAGAATTTGTCGCCGCTTCAAGCATCTTGACGACGCGGAGGCCGGCCATGCCGTCGTTGAACGGATCCTTACCGGTAGAAATGCATTCGACGAAATAGCCCATCTCCTGGCGCAGAGCCTCGACTTGTTCGAGACGCGGAGCCCACATGTCGCCGGAACGGTAGTTTACAAGCATCTTGTAAACACCTTCCTGGGTAGTGGTCTGCACGCCGCGGTCGTAGACCTTGACCTTCTCGTCGGCTTCAAGATCATTCCATACCAGCATCCGTTTTTCGCCGCCGATCAACGTGGTTCTCACCTTGACCGGCGAGAGCCAGTTGACGTTGATGTGCGCGATTATCTTGTCAGGAAAATAAACCGTCATGAAGGCGATATCTTCGTAGTCGTTCACGTGTTTTTCGCCGGTAGCGACAATGGCTTCGGGCTCCGCGTGAATGAGATAGTCCATGATCGACAGGTCGTGCGGTGCAAGATCCCAGAGTACATTTACATCATGCTGTAACAAGCCAAGATTCACGCGTGTTGAATCGTAGTAGTAGAGATTGCCGAGCGTTCCCTCTTTAACCAGTTGGCTGATTTTACGCACTGCGCCGGTAAAGAGGAAAGTGTGGTCGACCATGATCCTGAGGTTCTTTTTGAGCGCAATGTCGATCAGTTCTTCGGCCTGGTCCGCGTTAGTCGTGAACGGCTTTTCGACGAAAACATGTTTGCCATTGAGCAGCGCGGCTTTGGCCAACTTATAGTGCGTCCAGACGGGGGAAACGATGGCGACCGCATCGATTTGCGTGGACGAAATGATATCGTCGGTCTCCGCGGTCACGGTGATCGAGGGATAAGCCTTCTGTGCCCGCAGACGCGCGCAAGGGTCGAGGTCGGCAATCGAAAGCACCTCGGAATCTTCGAGGCCGCTCAGGTTGCGAACAATGTTTGGGCCCCAATAGCCGTAACCGATCACACCAAAATTCACGTTCGTCTCACCGTTCCTAAAAAAGCAGATAGGTGTGGTATGCCCTTGGGGGGAGGAGAACCTGGCATATCGCAACAAAGTCGAGCAAGCGCATGCAGCTTTTAATCAACATTGCAAAGCTGCACGCAAGAGGTTCGTGCAAGATTCAACCGCAACTTCCTAAGAAACTGCGCCGTACCACGGAACTTACAGACCTTTCGCAACCGTAGCGTTGAAAAAACCTCGATCTCGGCGTGGTCGAATGCTCTATGTAAGACACCACCAGGTGCGAGGCTAAGCGCGCAAATTGCGGAACAGCTTTAACACGCTCCCGCACCTTTGATGACGGCCAGCGGCGTGCGCAGCAAAATCTTAAAGTCCAACCAGAGCGACCACGATATTGCATAGCGCAGATCGAGTCGAACCATTTCATCGAACTTAACCAGGCTGCGCGCCGTAACCTGCCACAAGCCCGTGATGCCCGGCTTGGCATCGAGAATGCGGCGGCGATGCCAGGTCTGGTAAGCGACTAATTCATACGGGATGGGCGGTCGCGGTCCAACCAGGGACATGTCCCCACGCAAGACATTGATGATCTGCGGCAACTCGTCCAAGCTCGTTCTACGGAGAAATCTTCCCAGCGGTGTGACGCGCGAATCGTTGCTGATCTTGTAAATCCCGCCCTTGGCCCCTTGCGTGGACTTGCTTCCAGCTTTGTCGGTGATCAACCTGGTCACATATTCGCGATGCACCGCATGATCGCTATCGGTATACATCGACCGGAATTTCAAGAAGGTGAACGGGCGGCCATATTGGCCGATTCGTTCCTGCCGGAAGAACACGGGTCCCTTGGAGGTTAGCTTGATAGCCACGGCAATTGCCGCAAAGGCGGGGAGGCAAATGCTCAACGCCAGGGCGCTGCCGATCGTATCGATTCCCCTCTTCACGATCAGGAGAGCGCGCTTGCGGCGGCCGGGATTCATGAGGTCAGGATAGAGGGCCGTGTTACTGGGCCCGTCGGCATCGACCAAGTCCCACTCGTCGGGAAAGAAGTGGAAGGACAGGCTCACCTGCTGGAATTGAGGAGTGGTCAATACGTCGCGAAGCAACGCGCTGACACGGGTAAGAATCGTAGAAAGAATCATGCTGCGGTCGGTCATTACCAAGCCGGTGAACATGACTCCGATGACGGATAAATCTTTGTACCATCCCACAACATCGGTGTCCCGGCTGACGGAGTGCAGCACCGGTATGACGCGATTGAGGATTTCAGAATGGTCGCGGGAGACGGGATTATCGCCAATCTCAACCAACATCAGCAAGAATGGTTCCTGGGAACGTTCCGTCCTTTTGCGCTCGATGGCGATCATGCGCTTGAACGATTTCTCGTTCAGCACTTCGCGCTCGATCAGCGAAGGCGAATCGGTCGAAGGACCGACAAGGTTCAAGCCATTCTCTGGTCGCAGAGATCTCACAGCCATGCCTCTCTCAAGCTTTTAAGTCGGATGCTCGGGTAGAAATTCCCCAGTATGCTTGGATGCAGGTTTTTGGCTTTCTGGCGTAAAAATCGATAGGGCGAGCGGGGGGTTGTCCAAATCGAAGGTTGCCGGCGAGAAAGGGTGGAAAACTCCACTTCCAATCCGGAAGAATGCGACATTGCGTCCTCGTGCGGAGTCGCGGAGGGCGCACAAGGCAATGTGCGCTTCGCGCCAATTTCGCAAACCGGGCCGACGATGTTAAAAGCTCTCGGCACTCGCAACTAGCCTCTACTCGACCGACCGTAAGTTCCGGCATGAGTCGAAAACATAATTTAAGCCTCTTGAGAAGGCGGCGCCGGCAACCCCCAATGTTGCCCGGCACTGTCCCTTCAAAAGCCCCCACCAGAAAGATCGCCAGCCTAGCTCGGCCATTTTGCAATCATGAGGAAGAGTGAATGCCCAACTGTTTGGACATCATAAGCAGCCACTAATGACCAAGCAATGACCCTTTGGTGCTAACCAAAGTTTTTGCTGCACGAACGCGCTACACCTGCCCCACATGGGCCATTCCGAAGCCTTATTTCTGCCCTGGATTGGGCTGAATGATAGGGCTAATGCATGTCTCCCGCGATAGCTTTGACCGTATCTAGAGCTAATGGAATGAAGTATTTGTTGAATATTTGTATCGGCTGATTCCAGGGATTAACTGGCTGGCGCCGAAAGTTTTATAGCTCGCGCGCAAGTAATAGATGCTTTAGTTACGAACGACTTACAGGTGCAGGTCATGGCGCGGGGAGTTTGGCTTAGGAGAGTTAGAAAACTGATATTTGGCGCGCGGGCTGGGCATTGCGGGAAATTAATTGTTGCAACAACCACTTCGCTGCTGCATCCTATTGTCTAGCCGGGGAATTTCAGTTGTTCTCTCCGCCCCCTTCTCCCTGCCGCTCCTGCTTGGATCGGCATGCGACCAAGATTCAACCACCGAGGCTTACTCCTCCCCACATTTGAAAGGATTACGATCCATGAAGCGTTTGGCATTCCTGACCGGCATTCTGGCGTTGGCGGCTCCCCTGGCCCTGGCGCAAACATCTACCTGGGCCATCGATCCGGCTCACAGCGAAATCGAATTCGTCGTCCGGCACATGGCCGTTTCCAATGTGCATGGGCGCATTGGCGGGGTACAGGGCAACGTCCTGTTGAATGACACCGACGTCACGAAATCGACTGTCACCGTGACCATCGATGCGACGACACTCGATACCGGCGTCGCGCAGCGCGATACCCACCTGAAGAGTCCCGATTTCTTTGACATTGCCAAGTTTCCCGCCGCCAACTTTACCAGCACCAGCGTGGTGAAGAACGGCACTCATTTGAATGTGTCCGGAAACCTGACGTTGCATGGTCTTACGCGGCCGGTGGAGCTCGACGTAGACGGTCCCGCTGCGGCAGTTCCGGGCATGGATCACAAGCCGCATTCCGGGTTCTCGGCCACAACCACCATCAGCCGGAAAGACTTTGGCATCGGGCCGAACTTTCCCGCGGCTGTAGTCGGCGACGATATCAAGCTGACGATCGAGCTTGAAGTGGTCAAGCAATAAACGCATCGCGATTCACCGCGGTTCTCGTGAACCAGGCGAGGGCTGCGGCGTGGTGGGGGTTTAGCAGGTGATGTGAAAACTACGCCGGAATCAGGCGTTGGTTGTGCCGATCAAGGAGAGAAGAGAAGCGTGCCAAATTTGAAAACCGAGATCGCACAAGGCGCGCCCTTTTCCAGCCTGGCTGAGGAGGCGATGCTGAACTTGATGCGCGGCGCGGATTGCCTCCATCGCGCCTTTCAACGCCGGACCAAGCCCTGGGGCGTAACTTCGACGCAGTACAACGTGCTTCGCATCCTGCGAGGAGCGCAGCCGAAGGGGCTGACCTGTTCTGCGATCGGGGAACGCATGATTACCGCGGAGCCCGACATTACCCGGCTACTGGGACGGCTCAAGGCTCAGAAACTGGTGCGCCAACAACGCGATCATCGCGACCGTCGCGTGGTCTGGACGCAAATTGCTACTCCCGGCCTGGCGTTGCTCACGGAAATGGACCCCGTTATTCAGGAGTTCCCTAAGGAGATGCTGGGACATTTGGATGAAGGGGAGTTGACGACTCTCGTTCGCCTGCTGGAGTCGGCGCGCAAGAATTGCGGCGATCCGCCTGTGCCGCTTACCTGTGATGGAACGCATGGCGTGGCAGGGGAAACCTGCCTCATTGAGCAGAACAGGTCGTTGGAGCCGAGTCAGAGCAGCGGCCGCGCCTGATTTTTAGCGGACCGCCGTTGGGTAATGGTTCTTTCGGACCGTCGTTCTAGCGGAGCGCGACTTTTTGCGCTACCAATTCTTCGTCGGCGTCAGTCTGGATGATCTTGTTATGCAGACAATAGAGCGCTAACTCGAGACGATCGCTTACGCCCAGCTTGTCGTAGATCTTGCGCAGGTAATTCTTGATCACCTGCTCGGTGGTGCCAAGCTGGAAGGCGATTTCCTTGTTGCGCTTGCCCTGCGTAATGCAGGTAATAATTGCCATTTCCTTGGGCGAAAGGCGCGGTTGCGTGCGTGGGCTGACCAATGCGGCAGCCTGGGCGCGATACGCCTCAATGACCCAGTTGACCGACTGGTTATCGATCCAAGTCTCGCCGGCGGCAATACGGCGCACGCAGCGAACCAGCAGATCGGGCGAGATGGAGCGCGAAATAATGCCACGAACACCGCGCCGATAGAGTTCTACCGTGTGGTTCTCGTCGGCCGAGACCGCCTGGACGATGAGCCTGGCATCGGGAGCCATCCGCAGAATGTCGGGAATCGCGTTGACGGATCCGGCCAGCATCGCGCCTTCAAGCAGAACGATGTCAGTGGGATAGCGCTCAATAGCGGAGCGAAGATTATCGAGCGAGTCAGCTTGCGCCACCACGCGGAGGTCATCTTCGATCGCAAAGATCTTGCGAATGCCGACACGGTAGATAGCCTGAGAATCCGCGAGAATGATGCGGACTGTACCAGGCTTTACCTCAGTATCAACAGGTTCGCCGTCGGAGTTATCGTCTAGGAAATCCATATTCGGTGCGGCCCATCCAGCCAGGCAATCATTGCTCCACGAATTGATAGTCGTCGATGGTCGCGGCTGCCTGATACTGGGATTGGCTCATGGAGCAGCGTACCACACGGCCTTGACAATGAACTAGCACGTCGTGGGGAGTTCCTAGCACCGTGCCGGGCATGCGCAACGAAAACCGGATGTCTTCGCCCACGTCCAAGGGGCCGTTCATCTCAAATAGGACGCCGCTGGCAGAGACATTTCGGGTGAGTGCGGTGCGTTCGTCGGCGCCGGACGTGACGACCACCGGAAGTGAAAGGGGGAAGCGTACGGCACAACGGACTTCCTGTGAAGTTATAGGAGCTTCAACATGGTCCGAGAGCAAAGTGACACTGGATTTCAATTCACCATTCATGGTTGCGCTCCGGCTTCCGCAGAAGCCCACATCGCAAATGTATAGGAGTTGGAGCATTAAACCTACGGCACGAAAGTTTTCAAGATAGTAACCCTTCTGATTCCCATTTTTAATATTCGACGTCGCGATGCCCATCTTGGAACCATCGCTTTTCGCATCCAAACTTCAACACAAGTCACACTATGCGAGCTAGATCCGACATTGCAGAGAGATTGGCGCGCGGCTTAGCGGGGATAGAATGCCGCGGACGCGCCCACCCACTCCTGATTTTTGTTGTGGTCGACACCCATCATTTTCCCGCGGCCCAGGCGCACGAGTGAGAGCGCCGGCGTAAGCTCGCCTCCCTCGGGCCACAGGTAGAGGATTCGAATTTCGGCTTGGGTCATGCCATGGGGAGTTTCAATTGTGGGTGTAAACTGCATGCGCTGCTGCAGCAGAAAATCCCCGCGCCGCTCGGCCGGAATTGCTTCAAGCTCGGCATGGGTGGGATCGAATTGGATTCCTTTGCCGGCAAACGAGAAGAGCGGCTTGAGCAGCAATTCCTGATAGACGGTCGCTGGGCCGTCGCTCGCCGGCAATTTGTCCCCCTCCAATTTCACTCCAGCCAACTTGACTCCAGCCTTGACCAGCGCGGTCCTGCCGCTTCCCTCGAGAAAGTCACTGAGAAAGACGGCCGGAGGGACGACCGGGAAGCGGGCGCCGGCTTGCGAAAGCCACGGAAGCGAGAACTTGCTGATGAGGAAATACCAGTTTGGATGGCCGGCCCACTCGACGTTCCAGGCGTGCGTCAAGTCAAACGGGAGCTGAATCTTGCGCGCGATCAACTCGTCAACAATCGCGCGGTTATAGATGCGATGGATAGGCACCAGCCGTCCCGCACGATCGCGATAATGAAGTTTGTCTCCCACTGCTTCGAGCGTGGCAATGTCGACAACGGAGATTCCCAGTCGGCGGGCCGCCACCTCAAAGTCCGGCCGAGTCTTTTGGTGCTGCGGGTCAATCTCGGTCAGAACCACGTTTTCGGGGTCGTGAGCGCCAAGGATCGTCTGTTTGAGCAGACTCCAATAACTGGATTCGTCCAACCCGCCTAGATAGGTCCCCAAGTCGCTATCGAGCTCATATATTTCGCGATACGCATTCCCCAGCTCGTCCTGGTACCCAAATACGGAAGGGAAGGCCTGAATCTCGACCAGGCGCGGTGTCAGCTCGCCGGCGGCGTTGCGAACGAGCGCGAAGTCCGCGGTGAGGAAGTTGGGATGATCGGTCGTGTCGGCGACTCGATATTCCGTCGGAATGGCTTGCTGCGCCGCCGAAAGATACGCTGCGTCACCGATCAAGGTGCGCGCCAGCTCTGCGCCCGTGGTGGCCAGTTCATCGAGCAGCACGCGCTCGACGAAAATCGGCGTTTCAGCAACGCGAAACTCAACCGCGACACCGCAGCGTTCTTCAAGCCGCGCCAGCAGCCTCGGGTAACGTTCCGCTCGGAAATTTCGGTTGAAACGGCTACGAAGCTCAGGAATCAAGAATCGGCCTCCGCGGACCGCGTGGGTCTCTGTATATCACAACCGCAGTAGGGTCTGGAGCAAATACTCCAATCGTTACAGTCCTTGTTCCAACAGCTAATTTTGCGAGGAAGTACGGATAATGCACATCCTGCAGGAGTTATCGGACATGTAAGCAAGTAATGTACCAAAGATTTTTTGTAAATGTTACTTTCGTGGTACTAGACCTACATCTTCTGGGGTACTCTTCTCGTACACAGTTTTCTTTTCAAGGAGTTGTATCCAATGAAATCTATCTCGTTGACTGTCCGTTCGGCTGCTTTGATCGCCGGTTTGGCTATTTCTGCTGCAAGTGTATTCGCGATGAGCCCACTGAGCCCTGTTCCAACGCCGACGAAGGGCAATCTCGCGATGAGCCCACTGAGCCCTGTTCCAACGCCGACGAAGGGCAATCTCGCTATGAGTCCTTTGAGCCCCGTTCCAACGCCGACAAAGGGCAATTTCGCTATGAGTCCTTTGAGCCCCGTTCCAACGCCGACGAAGGGCAATCTCGCGATGAGTCCTTTGAGCCCTGTTCCAACGCCGACGAAGGGCAATCTCGCTATGAGTCCTTTGAGCCCCGTTCCAACGCCGACGAAGGGAAAACTCGTCTAGTTGCACTAGTTTAGTTTAGACTGTGGCTGTTAGACTCGGGGCATTCGGCGTCGGATAAGAATGACGACGCCTAGCTCCATCGGTTAGGAGACTAACAGTGACTTCAGACATGGCACTGTGGCTTGTCGGCGTGATCCTGGAAATCGCCGTTGTAGCATTGCTTGCGTCACGTCGTCTCTATCGAGCTTACCCGATCTTCTTTATATATTGCATTTGGGGTTTCGTCAGCGATGTTGTGGGCATTGCGCTTCAGCGATTGCCGGGTTCTCACTACAATCAGTGGTTTCTTTTTGAGCTTTCACTCGACTCTGCTCTCCAGTTCAGCGTGCTGGTGGAGCTTTCTTGGTCTGTGCTTCGACCATTTAAAAATCTGCTTCCTCGTTGGACAATTTTCGCAATTATCGGGATTATCGCGCTATCTGCGGCCGCGATCTGGCCCTTCGCGAAAGTCCCGTTTCTCACCAATTTTTCGCCGCGGGCAAATCTCATTGGGCGCCTGCAGCAGACTTCCTCCATTCTCCGAGTTTTGTTCTTTCTCGTTCTAGCCGGATGCAGCCAGATACTCGCCATTGGTTGGCGAAATCGGGAACTCCAGATCGCTACCGGCCTGGGATTTTACTCTCTGGTCACCCTGGCGGCGACTGCGCTGCAGAAACGCCAGACTGATGTTCATCGATATGACGCGCTAAATTTGATAATCTCGGCCAGCTATTTCTGCTCTTTGCTCTACTGGGTCGTGAGTTTTGCGCATAAGGAAGTTGCGCGTCAGGAACTCAGTCCCAAAATACAGAGTCTTGTGCGCAATTTGGCAGGCACGACTCGCACCGCGCGGGTTGCTTTGGCCGAATCCGGCGATGGAAAAGGGTCAAAGCAATAGCATTACTTCTGTTTAAACTTCTGCGCCACAATCTTTAGTACCGTAAATTTCCTAAATCCTCAAACTTTTTGTGGCGCAATCGCACAAGTTTCTGGTACTTCTAGATGAACAAGTGGTTCCCCGCTGGCGTAACCATGTTAGTGACGGTTACGAGGTCCGGCCCAAGGAAGTCCGATGGTTTCGATTTTGTTGGAAATCGCTGGCGTGTTTGCTCTGGCGATCTATTTGGTCCATTGGCGTGCAGCTGTACGACGTCGAAACGAACAATCGTGGGATTCGCTCATCGCCAGGCTCAGGGCGGATTGGAGTGCCAGGGATTTGAGCGATCAATTCCTTTGGAAAGAGGGTCTTAACGCCACTCCCGAAGACGCTTGGCAACGTATGGAAGGTGCCAAGGGGCTCTGGATCATGTATCAGAATGCCCGTGTGATGCTTGAAATGGCCGACTTTGTGGCCAACAACGATCCCAGTGTTGACCGTCTGCTGCTTGAGACTTTGCGCAGCGACGCGATGCAAATACGGGTTTCGGTCCTCATGGGACTCACGAAATATGCGTTCAGCCAGGCCAGCGAGGGTGTCAGGATCAACGCCTATCGCGCTGCATCCACATATAGCGGTATGGCTGCTCGTCTCACTCAACTGTTGCAGGAACACGCAGCGGTCATCGTTCCGGACTTTGTCGCGGCCATGTAGTTTTCCTGGCCGGCGTCGACGAAGCAGTTTCTTTTTGAAGCAAAACCCCAGCTGCGGCTGGGGTTTTCTGCTTTATGACCTACAAAGAAACAAGAATGGAAGAAGGAAAGTCCCCGACGGTCGACGGTAAGCCTTTATGGTCTCCCACCCATCGGACAAAGACAACAACGTCCGATGGATGGGGCACCCAGTTTCATTCCCACGGGTCGGCAACGACGGTGGGCGCTTACTCCGGGTGGGTGCGAATCTATGCCGCGATCAAGAAACGTCCTTCGCGCATAATCTGTTCCTGCCCGGCATCGGATTCGAGCCAAATATTGAATCCCAGCCCCACCACATCGATGTGGGTGCCCGACCGCCACGGTGCACCGGTGTGCTCGCCGTAAGGATTGCCGAAGGCGATATGAATGCCTGGAAACTTCTCATCCTGCAGGATGTTACCGATCACCCGCTCGACTCCTAGGTTGGTACCGATGGCAAATTCCCCGACGCGATCAGAGTTCTCGTCGGTGTGCGTGTAGGCCCAGAAATCGGCCTCGAGCTGCTTATTTTCGCTCGCGCAGCTCACGATGCGATTTTTCGCAATCTCAATTGTCAACGGCGTCGCCGCCAGCAGGCCGTAGCGCGCGCAAAGCCAGTCGCCGACCACGCCGTCGACGACAAACGTGCCGTTTACTTCGCCAGGAGACGTAAAACACTCTCCTCCAGGCAGATTTCCCCATTTTTCCGGCGAGATAATGCCCGATGTCTTGAACCACTTGTATCCAGGATTCATCTCGGCGGTAATGTCGGTTCCTGCTGCCGTGGTGGCGCGAATTCGGGTCGCCCTACGCACCCTCTCGAGCACCTGCTGCGACAGCCTGTCGACCAGGTTGAAATCCGCGCGCATGCCCTGACACATGATCTCGGCGGTGATGTTAACCATGTGTGCATGGCGCATATGGCGGCGATTGACCACGTCGGTCATCTGCATCCGCGAACGCAGTTCATTGGCCTGCACCTGTACCGCGAAGATCGACACATGCGAGGTTTCCATATCGGCCAGCACCGCCGCAGGCATATCGATGAGCGGCCGCGGAGCCAGGTCTTCCAGAACAAAAGCGTTCCATTGGCAGCCTTGTTTGGCCAACTGCTCTCCCAGCGCAGCCGCAATTGGCTCGGTCACGCGGTCGGTAATCAGCGTTACCTTTTCGGTAGGATCGATGCGGAGGCAAGTGGTGACAGCCGAGCGCGCGCCTGGCGCAAATTCGACTGGATATTGAAGCGAAAGCAGACGTGCGGCGGTTTCGGACATGCGTGTCGTTCCGTTCTCCTCAAAGAAGTCCCAATTATGGGATGCTCTTTCGAGAGACTAACGGAAAATTTAAGCGAATGAAATGGTATTACCTGGTCGATCCTGCCATTAGTCACAAAATGGAACCAGGTAAGCGTCCTTTCGCGTCCGGCGGAATCTGAGCAAGGAAGTTCGCAAATGTCACGGTCGAATGCGCCAAAGGATCAGTCCCTGCGCGAGAATAAACGATATGCAATTGCCGGTTTAATCCTGGAGCCCTTCTGTTGTCTCCTTGGCCATATAATCCACGACCGCCTTTAGGTCCCCCCCGGTTTCTTCAAACACCTTCAACTGTCGGTCGGCGCCTGTACCGGTCTGCATGATTTTGCGTATGCCATTGATCGCTTCGCGACTGCCCAGTTCGTCCACCTCGCGATCGACCAGGGCCAGGTACTCTTCGATCAGGTCGCGCTCCGGCACTTCCTGCTGTTTGCCAAAATCAATGAGCAGCCCATCGAGTCCATAACGCACGGCGCGAAACTTGTTTTCCATTAACAATGGACGCGCGTACTGGCGATAGTCCTGGTTCGATTCATGCAGACGATAAAGATAGGCTGCTGTCGCCTGGATCAGCGCGGCGATGGCTATTGTTTCCTCCGCGCGCAGCGGAATATCGCACGCTCTTACTTCGACTGTGTTGAAGAATGGATGCGGCCGAATGTCCCACCAGATCTTTTTCCCGTTGTCGATGCAGTTAGTGCGCACCAATAAGCTGACATAGTTCTCGTACTCTGAGTAACTCGAAAATGCGTCGGGAATTCCGGTGCGCGGAAAGTTTTCAAACACCTTGGCGCGATAGCCTTTGTAACCTGTATTAAGTCCCAGCCAAAATGGCGAGTTAGTCGCCAGCGCCATAATGTGCGGCAAAAAGTAGCGCATCGAATTCATGATTCGTATAGCTGCTTCGCGGTCTTCGATGCCAACATGCACATGCAATCCGAAGATGAGGTTGGCGCGCGCGACTAATTGCAGATCCTTCACCACCTGGTGATAGCGAGGGTCAGGATAAATCTGCTGCGTGCGCCAATCGGCAAATGGGTGGGTCGCGCCGGCCACTAACTCGAGATTGTGTTCGCGCGCCAGTTTGATCATTTCGCGGCGCAGTTCGTAAATGTCTTCGCGCGCCTCGTTGATGTTGCGACAGACGCGCGTGCCCACTTCAACTACCGAGGTATGCATCTCGGCTTTGACCCGCTCCTCCAACCGCAGTTTGCCCTGGGCCAGCATTTCGGTTTCAATGTGCGAGCGCAGGTCGCGCGTGACCGGATCGATGGTCTGGTATTCCTCTTCAATGCCGAGCGAAAACGATGGCCGCATGCGTGCTCCTGGGGAAACCTTTGCGCAATTGTACGGGAAGATCGCAGAAGTAACAGCGTCTTCTTACTTCTTCGTCCCTTTTGTTTTTGCTGCGTTCTTGGTCTTAGGTTTCTCTGGCGCGGAGCTCTTTTTCGTAGACTTGTCGGGCCTCTCCTCAGCCTTACCGTCCAGGAAAGCAGACCATTTCAAATCCAACAGCTGCGGTGCGGACTTAGCCTTGGCAATCGCGAGGTCCGCTACTTCCCTCACAATCCATTCGAAGTTCGCCTGTCCCACGGAATGCAAATCCGCATCGGGCGCGGGGTTCATGAAGTCGATCGCGTAGGGAATCCCGTCCTCGACCGCAAACTCCACCGTGTTCAAGTCATATCCCAGCGCCTGGCAAAGCTTCAGCGCATCCTGTTCCACGCGTTTCAATAGCTTCTTGTCGTACTCCGGCGGGTTCTGAATATACCGCTCGTGGTGCGGGTTGCGCGGGTCATAGGGCATGATGTGCACCTTCTTTTGACCCACCACGTAGCAGCGAAAATATTCTTTGAACTCGACGGCCTTCTGGTAGAGCATGCACAGATCGCGTGATTGGTCGTAGGCGCGAAAGAACTCCTCGCGATTGCGAATGTGGTAGACATCTTTCCATCCGCCGCCGTCGACAGGCTTCATAAATCCGTGCTCGCCCACATAGGCAAACACGCCCTCCCAATCGAGCGGAAATTCCAGGTTGCGCATCGAGCGATCGTTGGTTCCTTCGGGATAATGCTTGTGCGGCAAGATCACAGTCGGCGGAATCGCCACGCCCATTTTCGCGGCCAGCGTGTAGTTGAAAAACTTGTCGTCGGCCGACCACCAGAAAGGGTTATTGATAATGATCGTTCCATTGAGCGCACAATGTTTCAGATACGCGCGGTAGAAGGGAATATCGTGCGAGATGCGATCGACAATCACCGCGTAGCGCGAGGCCTTGTCGAGATGCACGGCGCCGGTCTCGACAAACTCCGCTTCGATTCCATCGATCTTGCGCGCGTTAATGTGCTCAACCAGTGCGCCGGGGAAGCTGTTCTCCATGCCGAACAGTACGCCGATCTTCTTCATGCCGTCCGTCTCCTCCGAAAGTAGCGACGAAGCGGCGACTATTCGAACTCGGCGCCTCGTCTACCCGTCCAGTGTACGGCAGCTTTATGGTCTTGGCGGCGTACTTCCCGTCTGGGTACTCTGGGTGACCACGGATAGGTCCGTGTCAAAAGAGATTTGCGCAATCACTGCACTCAATTTTGTACGCGCGTCCTCCCGCTGTGCGAGGAGGGCCTCGCGCTGCTTGCGTGTAGTCGCAATTTCATCCTCGGTGCGGTTCAGGTCCTCAACAAAGCGCTTGGCCGCTTCGTTGCCCTTGAGCGCGGTAACATTGTCGCGCTCGCGACTCTCGTCACCGACTAGCGACCGCTCCTTGTCCTCAATTTCCCCGATCTTGCGGTTCAGATCGTTGAGCGCGGTTTCCGCGTCGATCAGCGGCTTCAGTTTATCTTCGAGGGCTGGCGAATACTTGCTGACGCTCACCAGGTACTCGCTGCGGTTCTGGTTGGGATCGATACTCACGCGTTCTGAAAGGTCGGCGCGTTCACCCACGTGCAGATCCACTGACTCATGCGGCTTGACCGCGACCCTGAATCGATATGCTGTGGCTGTCGTCTCTGCGGGCTTGGGTTCGGAATCGAGTTGCCCGTTGGCCCGGCGCGCGTGTTCCACGATCACTGTGCGCGCCTCGTCTGCCGTGTTGTTTACGGTGTAGGTGCTCTCGGTGACTTCGCTGGTTGTCTCGACCATTATGCCGTCGCGCATGGCGATGTGGTGTAGCGTGCGGGTGCTCGCAAAGCCGCCGCGGTGCACCTTCACAGCCTGGTCAACTGCATAGGACATCAGACGCTTTTCGCCGGGATGAATGGGATCGAGCAAGCCCTCGCCGGCAAACTCACCGCTTTCAAATATCGAGAAACTGCCCGCGTCCAGCGTGAGGTTCGACTTGTTTTCGAGCCACAAGGCGCGCAGCGGCTTGGGGTCTTTGTCGGCCCATAGCGTTACGTGTTCGGCAGGTAAGTCTTGTTGCAGAATGGGCACCATCGCCGATTCATTCTTGTGAATCGTTACCGGCTGAGTAAGTGAGTATTCAAAATAATCATCGAAGGCATTCGTCGATACATCGCCCTGTTGCAGCACGTCAGATGTTCGGTATAGGCCGCCGCCGACATTGCCGCCAAACACGGCTCCAAGTACTGCGCTCGTAGTAGCGTTTCCGAGTCCTCCGCCAGACCCGGCACCGAGTCCCTGCATTCCGGCGACGCCGAATCCATGCGCAGCGGCTTTAGCTCTTGGCCCGCCGATGGCGTTGTTTTGCAGTTCCGGCTGCACGGTAGCCGTTTCCGCCGCTTCATGCGTTTGCGGTGCTGTTTGCTCATTGGTCGCGATCGGAATCTCCGGCCGCTTGATATACAAAGGCTGAGACAACGGCTGAATAAAACTTTGGGGCGCACCCGCCACGAGCGAAAGCTGTACATTGTCCCAATCCACTCCCACCGTGTTATCCACTACCGCCCAGCCCTGAACGATGGCATTTCCACTGTCGCCACTTGCTGTCGCACGCGGAAACACGATGCGGTAAGTCGACTTCCACACCGGCACCTCGCTGATGTAACTTACGCGCAATTCGCGTTGCCCCTGGCCCAGCGCATCGAGTGTTAGATGGCGCAGCCCGGTTGTTCGCGTGGTACTCAACAATTCGAGATAACGATCAAGTTGCCCCTGCAGTCCAGTGTCCAGCGGCCGCACGCTTAACGCCGGTGTCAGCTCAATGACGCGTACCGCGCCCGTTCCCGCCACGATCGTCAGATAGAACTTATCGACCGTAGCGTCGCCGGTCGCCGCTTTTTCAGTGCGCGACTCGATCGACATCAGCCGCCCTACAATCGTCCCGCCCGGCCCACCGGTGACCTCGACCCTCTGGCCGCGCAACGCCTGGAACAGCTCCGTCGAACTGGGATCGTCGGTCATGCCCAGCGACAATGACTTCAACTGCTCGGCCAGCGGCGTGGTCGAGTTATAGTTCACCCCGGCAATATGACCGCCGCCTTCGTCGAGCACCGTCAACGACTGCAACACGTCGTTCAATTGCGATGAAGTGAAATCAATTGCGACCTTCTGATTTCCGGTTACAGTTCCGGCATGTTCAAAGTAGCCCACGCCGTTTTTGTAGAGCACGACCTTGCGAACGGGAAGGTCTTTGATGAGCAGGGAACTGACTGCAGCATTCGCAGTCGCAGGTTTTGATTTATCGGTTTGTACCGGCGGCGCACCAGCGGCAAAGGCTGTAACTGCAGAATTCAAGGCAACGAGACACAAAGCTGCAATTGATCGGCGCACAAGCCCTCCTCGTGAGAACCATTCGACATGCTACTCTCTTTGACCCCGCAGCGTGAGAAATGGTTCCCGCAATTAGAGAATTCGTCGACGACCGATTGCGGCAAGAGGCCGCGCGAGCTACTTATGCTCCTCGTTTGTTTGAGTGATCAGATAGCGCTCGTAGCCAAGCTCGCCGATTTTGTGAAGTTGCGCTTCAAGCCAATCCACGTGCCCTTCCTCATCTTTCAACAGGCGGACAAACAGGTCGCGCGAGCCGTTGTCTTTGTTATCGACTGAAATCTGGATGGCCTCGTTGTAGAGCGCAACCGCGCCAATTTCGAGCTTCAGATCGGACTCGATCATCTCTTTCACATTGCGGCCCACGGTGAGCGCCAGTGGTTCCATGCTCGGCGAGCCATCGAGGAAGAGGATGCGCTCCATCAGGGATTCCGCATGTTTCATCTCATCGATCGATTGCTTCTTTATGTACTTCGCAAACTTGTCGTATCCCCAGTTTTCGCACATTTCCGCGTGCACGAAGTATTGGTTGATGGCAGTGAGCTCCTCGCGAAGCGCACGATTCAGTTGTTCGATAACCCGGTCATTACCCTTCATGTTGAGAATTTTATTAGGCTTTCACGCACTTTGGCGATTCATTTATTTCCACCGCTCGTCAAGGCGCACTTCAGCGGGCCACGCCTGCAATCCGCTGCAATTGTCCCAGGTGATTCAGATCGTGCCCTGCGATCGTTTCCACAAGCGTCAAAAACGTCATTGTCCCGCGCTCAGGATGCGTGACCGGCCTATCGGCGGCATCGGGCAGCGCTTTATCGATCAGCAGCAGGTTCCATTCTCTGAGTGCAGAGAAGGTATCGAGCGCCGCGGTCAGATAAAGTGGCGAGTAAGTCGCCGCCCATTTGTCCTGATCGAACGGCTGGATGACAGGCGCGTGTTCAGCCAGGGTCTGCCGCAAGCGAAATGCGAATACCAATTCGCAATCGGCTAGATGGCAAACAATCTCGGCCGCGCTCCACTTGCCCGGTGCCGGAGGAGTAATAGCTTTCTCCGTTCCCATGGCATCGATGAGGGAAAGAATCGCTTCCGGCGTGGACTCGAGAATAGCCTCGATCGGCCGTCCATCAAGAAAGCTGGCATACGGATTTAAGTCGCTCACGGCACTCTTCCTTCTCAGTCTGATCTTCGCTAGTAGTCCTACAAATACTCCAGCATCATGTGCTGCCAAGTAGGCCAATCATGCGAGTTCCATGTATCCCAGATGAACAGTTTGTGCGGTATCCCTTTCGCATTCATGATCCGGTCCATGTTCTGATTCTGTCCCAGGCATTGGTCGTCCCAACCCGTCGCCAGCACATAAGTATTGCGTCGATAGCGATCGAGAAACCACGAATCCCCAAGGTTAGGCAAGTAATGCGTGGGCAGATTGTAGTAGCAGTCCTGATCGTAATACCCGCCGAGAAAATTGGACAGATCGAATGCACCCGACATCGACAGCATTCCCGTAAACACATCGGGATGCCGCAGAGCCACGTTGAGCGCGTGATATCCGCCAAAGCTGCAACCGAGCGCCACCATGTGCGGATTCCGGTTCTTCTGTTTTACCAGTGGCACCACTTCATGAATGAGGTAATCGTCATACTGCACATGGCGGGCTATCCGCCATCGTGGGCCGACGTTGCGGTTATACCAGCTCTCCGCGTCAACGGAGTCGACGCAAAACAACTGCAACTGACCCGCGTCGATTTTGCCGCCCAGCGTGCCGACCATATTGCGGTCTTCAAACTCGTAGAAGCGTCCGCACGACGAAGGAAACACGATTACCGGCAGCCCTGCATGACCAAACACCAGCAGTTCCATGTCCCGGCCCAAGTGCGGGGAATACCACTTGTGATACTCACGATTCATCGTTCTGCGCTCCCGGTCGATAATCCCATTGCAGACGCCGGCAATTGGAGAACCGCTGTTTTCTTGATACTGTAACAGCCACGGGTCACACTTTTTGGCGGCGCTCTTGGCCGACCTCCATCTCAAGCCCCACGCAAGGATCGAGAGCATTTGAATCTGGAACCAAAACCATCGGACGAAGCCGCGGAAGTTCGACTCGCGTCCGATGCCACGCCCCATCCCCGCCTGCGCCTGCATCGCGCGTTTGCGAGCAGCCACCTGCCCGATCATCGCGACCTCATCGTCTATCTCCCGCCCGACTACGATAACGAGCCCGAGCGCACTTATCCGGTTCTCTACATGCACGACGGGCAAAATTTATTTGACGGCAGCACATCGTTTATTCACGGCCGCACCTGGCAAGTGCGCGAGCACGCCGATGAAGCCATCGTAGCCGGCGAAGTCGAACCGCTCATCATCGTTGGCATCTATAACACCGGCGATCGCCGGCTTGCCGAATACACACACGAGCGCGATTGGGAACGCGGCGGCGGCGAAGCAGCCAGCTATGGCCGCCTGCTTACCGAGGATCTGCTGCCCTGGATCGCCAGCCAATATCGCGTGCGCACCGATCGCAACTCTACAGGCCTGGGCGGCTCTTCGCTGGGTGGCCTGGTCACGCTTTACCTCGGCCTGCGTCACCCCGAGTGCTTCGGCAAACTGGCGATCATGTCGCCCAGTGTTTGGTGGAACCACAAGAGCATCCTCGGCTATCTCAACGAGCGCGCGCCGGAGATATGGGAGCGCCCGCGGCTGTGGCTCGACGTCGGCGATCGCGAAGGTCGCCGCACCCTGCATGACGCCGAACACCTCGCCCGACGCCTCAAAGCCAATGGCTGGGTTCCGGGGAAGACCTTTCACTTCGAGCGCGTCTCCGAGGGCTCGCACGATGAAGCCAGTTGGGCGCGTCGCGTTCGCCCCATGCTGAGGTTCCTCTTTCCCGCGACAGAGTCCATTTAGCCGCGCGGAAAGAGTGAGACACTGCGGACATTCCTGCGCTCACATGCCGCAAGCAAGCCTATTCAATTAGACTGTCCCCCGACGGTGCATCGCGCCGTCGCCCTTGGAGGCAAGCAATGCGAGTTGGCCTGATGACACGCGAATACCCGCCCAACGTCTATGGCGGAGCGGGTGTGCATGTTGAATATCTCAGTCGTGAGCTGGCGAAAAAAATCGAAGTCGAAGTTCATTGCTGGGGCGATCAGCTCGTCGATCAAGGCAACCTGCATGTCCGCGGCGCGCAGCCCTGGTCTGTGATCACCGATGGCACCCAGGCCAAATTCAAGACAGCGCTTGAAACCCTCAGCCTCAATCTCGCCCAGGTCCTGCCGCTGGCCTCGATCGACATCGTGCATACGCACACCTGGTACGTATCGATGGCCGGTTTTCTGGCCAAGAAACTTTACGGCATTCCCTTCGTCCTCACCACGCACAGCCTCGAGCCTCTGCGCGCCTGGAAGGCCGAGCAACTCGGCAGCGGTTACGCTATGAGCTCGTGGATCGAGTCGACCGCCATCCACGACGCCGACGCCATCATTGCCGTGTCTCAGGGAACCAAGGCCGACATTCTGAGGGCTTATCCCGGCGTCGATCCCAGCCGCATTCACGTCATCTACAACGGCATCGATCTCAACGAATATCAGCGCACTGACAACACCGAAGCCCTCACCAAATACGGCGTCAATCCCGCTGCGCCCTATGTCTTGTTTGTCGGCCGCATCACACGGCAAAAAGGCGTAACGCACCTGGTCGAGGCCATTCGCTATCTGCCGCCGAATACCCAGGTCGTACTCTGCGCCGGCGCTCCCGACACGCCTGAAATCGCCGCCGAAATGCGCGATAAAGTCGAAGAAGTCCGCGACCTCAATCCCAACGTTGTCTGGATCGAGAAGATGGTGACCAAGCCCGAGGCCATCCAGCTTTACAGCAACTGCGCCGTCTTCTGCTGCCCCTCGGTTTACGAGCCTTTTGGCATCATCAACCTTGAAGCCATGGCCTGCGGCGCCCCCGTCGTTGCCAGCGCCACGGGCGGCATTCTCGAGGTCGTCGTCGATCAGGAAACCGGCTACTTAGTCCCCTTTGAACAGGACCCGGTCACCAGTTTCCCCATGCATCCCGATCAGTTTTCCCGCGACTTGGCCGGCAAAATTTCTACTCTATTAGCCGACCCGGAAAAGGCTCGCAAATTCGGTCAAGCCGGTCGTCGCCGCGTCGAAGAGAAGTTCGCATGGTCCACTATCGCCGATCAAACCATCGATCTTTACCGTCAACTGATCGCAAAGAGATAATCCGAAACGCAGGCCTGCTAGCGGTTAACTACGCCCAGCAGGCCAGCGCTTCGGATTATTTTCTGCAGGCCATCCTTCGAAACGATTTGTTTCACCCTTAAAAGCCCGATTGAAGATTAGGACGCAGGGTGAGAGATCCATCCTCATTCAGCTTCTGGCGACAAGCCCACTGTACCGGGTAACGCATACCTTTGACCTCGATCTCCGCTTTGAGTTTCAACCCCGTAAACTTGGTTCCCTGTGGCAGCACAAATTGCGCCTGCCGTAGCTTTCCGGGCGCGGGGTAGCCGGCATCCAGGCAACCGCTCTTCAGCACTTTGCCGTCCGCGCTCTCCACCGTCACGCGCAGCACTCCCGGAACGCCCGCGATGCCGTCGTTGGCGAAGGCGATGATGAGTCCCAGATAGCCGCTGTCTTCATAGCTCCAGATCATCGACGGTCTTACACGGTAACCAATGCGACGATTGATCTGATCGAACGATTTGGGAAATGCCTGGTAGGACCGCAGCAGATTCTGCGCGCTGATGTCGTGGAAATTCCAGAGCGACCAGTAATGCGCACCCACATCGATCACGTGAGAGATCATGTTTTCGGTCGGCGATAGCCCTTCCTCCGAGGCGCTGGCAGTGGGAATATGCGCCGAAATCCCCTGTTCGAGAGCTGCGGCAACCCACAGCGGGCGATTGCTTAAAGTTTCGATCTGCTCGTTTTCAATGAAGATGGTGTCGCTGCGGATCCAATTATTGCTGCGAATGGTGCGGTCGAGAACCTCGGAATTGCCGACCCGGCTGTAGTCGGGCTGGGTGTTCGTCATGAGCGGGGTTTTTGTGAAGTGCTCAAGTTGCACTTCCAGCATCTTGATCCAGGTACGCTCCGCGGTCTGGTAATCGGGGAAAGGAGTATTGACGAAGGGCCAGGTGTGCCCCTCGCCCCAGAACCCATAAAGAAACGTATCGAAGAACTCGATGGCAGGATTTCCATTGAACTCCGCCGCCAGCAGACCCACGAGTTCACCGAATGCCTGCTGAAAAAACGGGTGGTCAAAGCGAGGCTGATAGCGCGAATACTGGTTTGCTATAAATCGCGCAGCCGCTTTCTTTTCCTTCTCATCGGGAACGAGATCGACGGTCGGTACCTTGTCGAGTACGAAATCCGGCAGCGCCGGCTGGTTCTTATAATCAGGCGCGCTCATCTGAATGCGAAGTCCAACGCGCTTGTTATTTTTCTTCGCAAGATCCAGAACGAGCTTGACGTAGTCCGGCAGTTCGAGGCGTCCGGGACGCGGCTGCACCTCCCGCCATGTCGGACGTACGTAGAGCTGTTGGCCGAGGGGAAACTGAACGAGTTCTTCGATCGCCCGGGGTATGTTGTCCGATTTGATCTCCGACGTGCCGCTGTCGGCGGTGATGTAGGTGATCAGCCCCTTGCCATAATTCGGCACAACGTCTTCAGACGGAGTGGTTGTCATCACCACGTCATCGGTGGGGATGACGGCGTCCGGTGGATACTGCGGGAAGGGACCTTGATTCAAACGGTCTGTGACCGGCGGCCCGGAACCGAAATCGTAGTTCCCCCAATTATGCGCGGGTACCAGCCCCTGCGCCTTGCCCGCGCCAAGTTCTGCAGCGACGGCCAATGCCATTCCACTTTTTAGAAAGTCTCTTCGCTGCATCGAATTGTGCTCTCCGCCCCTTCCGACACACTCGCAGCGAACCTGGAAGCTTGTGGATCGCTCCCTAATCGTCGTTCGCATGTCTCTTGCCGGTCCTTCTAATTGCGGCAAGCCATTGTCGAATGATTACTATTAATATCATTTTGTTTCGTTTTGTCCAACATTGAAAGGATGTGAACGCATCTTCCATCCAAACAACAATGAAAAAACCAAGGCGTCTTCGCAACGTCGTCGCCAAATAAGTATCGCCTTGATTATCTATCTGCTTCGCCTCGGTCCGGCATACTAGGTCTATTTTGTTTCACTGTCGCGATTGCGGCATCTACATCCGCTTGTAATGGTTGGATTTTATATCCGAAATCCTCTATCAGATGCTTGGCTTCCTTGAAGTCGTAAAAGATGATGTAGTGATGCAGGAGCGTATAGAACTCTGGCCCGTGATAATCCCGGATGGTTCCCGATAGAGATCGCATCCAATAGCGCAAATAGGGGTGAAGTTCGTTTACGCTAATCAGCCCAGCTTCGACAAAATTGGAAAACCGAACCAGCCCGTCGAACAGGCGGTCAAAACAGTCTCTGATAAGTGCTTCATGGGTCCAGTAGCCCTCGACTTTTGTGTGCGGCACGAGCGATGAACACAGCAGTAGGTCGTTGACTGGGATCACGACCGGCGCTGCCGCAGTTTCGGGAAAGAACGCTATTCGTCTCCCGCTCCAATCAAGCATGGTGAGCGCAGCCTGCACCTTCCTGTCGCTCTCGAAATCTTTAATTTGGGACGCAAGGAACTCGCGACGCTTCCATTTCTGCGCACGCAGGTACTGGTAAATGCCGATGCCGAATGCCAATGCAGCACCGGCAATCTTGACCCAATCGGTGTAGAGCGCCGGTGTTAGCGAACATAACATTAGGATGCTCCGTTACGAATACATTAAGATTCGCTCAACTCTTATACCATTGGCGGTCCCAGAGTCCCACCAGGGCAAACGCATTTGAAAATCGATTGAACCAGGGAAGGGACTTTGCAGGTGTGCGCGCAGGCTCGAAGTTGCTTGTTATGACAACTTCGAGGTTTTCGCAAGAGAGTTTGGCACAGTTTGTGGAG
>Ga0302140_10000672_pt1 | contig 44356 bp, 46 predicted proteins | sample I_Bog_E1_1_FD_202095 | JGI IMG/M metagenome (GOLD analysis project Ga0302140, IMG submission 202095) | Peat permafrost microbial communities from Stordalen Mire near Abisko, Sweden - I_Bog_E1_1 | ecosystem: Environmental > Terrestrial > Soil > Wetlands > Peat | place: Sweden: Abisko, Stordalen...
CCTGAAGTTCACCAAACACTGGTGCTTGAAGTGTCCACTTGAAAACAAGTGGACACTTCGTTGTATCTGCAAGAGTCTGCCACACTGCCAGCCACGACGCCAGATGGGAACTTCGGACGCTTACGGCGATCACGATGACCTCTGAAGTCTTTGAAGCACAAGCGGCGCTTTTGGTGCGTGCGCTTCCCTACGTGGCCGCCGAGACCTGCTTTGCCCTGAAGGGTGGCACGGCCATCAATCTTTTCATTAGAGATCTGCCGCGCCTCTCGGTAGACATTGATCTGGTTTACCTGCCGATTGCAGATCGAGAGGTCTCACTCTTGGAAATACGATCGGCACTCGGACGTATCGCTCAAAGCATCCGCAAAGCGATCCCAGGTAGTGTCGTCACCGAAAATGCAACTTCTGACGGAACCCGGATCGTAGTTCGCCACCGGTCAGCACAGATCAAAATTGAGGTCACTCCGGTACTTCGAGGTACGGTCCATCCGGTTGAACTGAGGGTTGTGCGTCCAGCCGCTGAAGAACGATTTGGCTTTGCCGAAATACAGGTGGTCTCGTTCGCCGATCTGTACGCCGGAAAAATGGTCGCTGCCCTCGACCGTCAACATCCGCGAGACCTGTTTGACGTTCAACTCCTGCTGGAAAATGAAGGAATCAACGATGTCCTCTTCCAAACTTTTCTCGTATACATCCTCAGCCACAATCGGCCGGCACACGAAGTCTTGCAGCCGCGATTGAAGGATATAGGGCAGGCATTCGAGCAAGAATTCGTTGGCATGACAACTGGCGAGGCTTCCCTTGATGTTCTCCTTGCCGCGCGTGAGCAACTCGTTTCGGAAATCCGCTCCCATCTGGACGAACGCTCCAAGCAGTTCCTGCTTTCGTTCCACGAACTGAAACCTGATTGGGCGCTTCTCGCGACACCAGATATCAACAACCTTCCGGCAATTCGCTGGAAGCTGATGAACATTGAATTGTTGCAAACCAAGCAACCTGAGAAATATAGATCATTGATTCGAGAAATTGAGAACATTCCGTCGAACAATTGAGAGCGGTCTTGATTGTGTTTGGAGCACGATGACGAGTTTTACCAACAGAATATCTTCTGCATGAATTCTGGAACAAACCTCATCCCCGTTCGAGATACCAGGGAATGTTGATAACAACGATGCGCCGGTTTCCGCGGAGAAGCAGGATGACCTTCAGCATATCCGCGCAACGGTTATGGAGGAGATTCTCCCACCAGTGGTGGACCACCAGTTCCGGCACGAGCACACAGACTTTCTGAAAGTTTGATTCGCGTTCGACCGCCAAGATTTAATCGACCACCGGCACCAGGACGTAGCGAAAAGGCGATTGCAGAATATCGAGTTTGGGAACGCACTTGCCGGCCGCGCGCAATGGAGCGGCCACATCTTTTTCCCAATCTTGACAGATGGGGTCCAGCGTCTCACCGACCTGAACATGAACACAGCGAATATCGCCGGACATTCCCAGCGCAAAGCTGAGGGCTTTCTCAGTAATTCGGTTCCAACTATCGATCGGCAAAACGACGATCGGTTCAATGATTTGAGCAGGTGCGATGGGGCGGTCGAGAGCTGTCTCACGGTCCACATTCACATAATGACGCTTGACAGCGTGCATCACCACGATCATGGTGCCAATCAGTACCGCCGTAATCCAAGCGCCCTCGGCAAACTTGGCCACCAGCACTACCACAGCGGTAATACCCGTAACTGCGGCGTCCAAGCCGTTGACAAGAATGCGCATCGGAGCGCCACCTTGGCGTTTCCAGTGCATTACCATGCCGGCCTGCGAAAGTGTGAAAGCTATAAATGCGCCAATAGCATAGAGAGGAATCAGGTGATCCGTCACTCCACCGAAAGAACCAGAAGCAGTGCGGTGAGCGCGACCAGAACATAAATTCCCCAAGAATACCGTAGGCGCGACTCAAAAGAGCAATGCCGGCGAGCAGCACTGCGAGAAGAACAATGATGGTTGTCAACGTGATCTTTGCATTCTTGCGTGTGTCGTCGCGAAAGGCCGTCACGCCGTTGCTCACTGCCTCGACACCGGTCATAGCTGTGCAACCGGAAGAGAAGACCTTCAGCAGCAGCCAAAGGCTCACAGCGGTAGTGGCAGTAGGCAGTGGCGGCAGTGTTGTAAGTGAGTGGGGATGTCCTCCACTGTGGAGCACATGCCAGCCACCAACCCCGATCACGATTAGAAGCATCGCTGAAACAGGTAAGTAGGAATCATGAAAACCACACCAATATCATGGACGCCGCGCATATTGATCACGGTAAGAATGGCGAGCACGGCAAGGCATAGTTGCAATGTGTAGGGCTGTAGGTTGGGAGCAGCAGAAATCAGCGCGCCCACTCCCGCCGAGATACCTACTGCGGCGGTAAGCGTGTAATCGATCATCAGTGCAGCCGCCGCTAGCAGGCCCGCGCCTTCGCATAGATTCTGAGAGGCAACGGTGTACGAACCGCCACCCTGCGGATAGGCGTCGATGGTCTGACGGTAGCTGAAGTAGACGATGATCAGAAGTGCAACAATCGCTGCGCTCACGGGGACGATGTAATGCACACCTGCAAGCCCCAAGCGGATCAGCAGCGTCAACGCGGCTTCAGGACCGTAGGCAGCAGAACTGAGGGCATCCACACCAAAGACTGGAATGCCGGCGACGGGGCCGATCTGCTCAGCGCGTTCCTCGCTGCTAGCCAACGGTCGACCAAACAAAAGATTCAATATGCGGGAAGGAATATCCATGCAATGTTGTCTTGGCAGAAAAGTTGGTAGGGGAAGACTGCTGATAGCATTTTCTCATGACAGTCGAATTGTCATTACGATAAGGCACCGCTGCTGGGATTATGCCATCCGCCGTGCGCAGCGATGATCGCTTCGGCTTCATTCGGACCCCAGGTATGTCGATTGTAAGGGAGAACGCGGTGATGCTTTTTGAGCACTGTATCCACTACCGCCCAAGCGGCCTCGACTGCGTCTTCGCGCGTGAACAGTGCGCCGTTGCCTGCCATAGCGTCGCCCAAGAGCCTTTCGTACGGAGTTGCCTCATCTGGCCGCTCTTCTGACAAGTAGAGTTCTCGCTGTTCGCCAACAAAATCTTTTCCCGCAAGTTTGACACGAGCCGCGAGGGCTACGGCCGAGTTAGGGGAGAGCCGAAAGCGAATGTAGTTGGAGCGGCCGGTCACTGATTCAGCGTCAGCGAAAAGCTTTTGCGGCGGCGGCTTCAACTCTACCAGAATCTCGGTCGCGGTATCGGGCAGATATTTGCCGGAACGCAGATACCACGGCACGCCATCCCAGCGCCAAGAATCGATAAACAGGCGCAGAGCGCAGAAGGTTTCTACATCGGAGTCCTTCGATACGTCAGCCTCCGTGCGGTAGGCCGCATACTGACCGCGCACCAAGTCATTGGGCCTGAGTGGACGCATGGCCTTGAAGACCTTGGCCTTCTCGATGTGCACAGCGCCGAAGTCCCTGCCCGCGGGTGGCTCCATGGCGAGAAGTGCAACAACCTGGAAGAGATGATTTTGTATCACGTCGCGCAGGCAGCCGGCAGATTCGTAGAAAGCGCCGCGCTTCCCCACACCGAAATTCTCAGACAATGTGATTTGGACGCTGGCGACGTAATTGCGATTCCAGATCGGCTCTAGAAAAGAGTTTGCAAAGCGGAAGTAGAGGATATTCATGATCGCTTCTTTTCCGAGGAAGTGATCGATGCGGAAGATCGAGTCTTCCGGGAAGACGGTATGCGCGACAGCATTTAGCTCCCGCGCCGAGGCCAGGTCGCGCCCGAACGGCTTTTCGACAATGACGCGCGCATGATCGGCCAACTTCGCGGCGCCAAGCCCTTTAATTACCGTTTCGAAGAGCGATGGCGGAATAGCCAGATAGTGCGCAGGGCGCCGCGCTCTGTCGAGTGCCTCTTTGATCGCTGTGAACGTGGCTGGATCTTTATAGTCCCCGCTCACATACTTGAGCAGGGAGAGAAGCTGTTGCAGCGCACGTTTGTTATCTACTCCGCCAGATCGCTCGATGCTGTCCGTCACGCGCTTGTGCAATCGTTCCATGCTCCACTTTGGGAAGGCGACGCCGATGACTGGAACCTTGAGCGTGCCGCGCTTCACCATCGCGTAGAGAGCGGGAAATATCTTCTTGTGGGCCAGATCGCCCGTTACACCGAAGATCACTAATGCATCGGATTGCGAATTGGCCATCACGCACCTGCCTTTTCGTAATGACCGCCGAACTGATAACGAAGAGCAGACAACAGTTTTTCAGCGAAGTCGTCTTCACCGCGTGAACTGAATCGTTCGTAGAGCGCGGCACTAAGGACCGGAGCAGGAACCGATTCATCGATTGCGGCTGCGATGGTCCAGCGCCCTTCGCCGGAATCCGAGACGTGGCCAGCGAACTTCGCGAGATCCGGGCTATCGAGAAGAGAGATCGCAGTCAGGTCCAACAGCCATGAAGAGATGACGCTGCCACGACGCCAGACCTCGGCAATGTCTGCAATGTTCAGGTCATACTGATAGTGTTCGGGGTTGCGCAACGGCGTTGTCTCTGCATCCTCAGTGCGCTGCTGCTTGCCGACGTTGGCATGGCGCAGGATATTCAGCCCCTCCGCATAAGCGGCCATGATGCCATACTCAATGCCATTGTGGACCATCTTGACGAAGTGGCCTGCGCCGCTAGGACCGCAGTGCAGATAGCCGTTCTCCGCAGTGCCACTGGATTTATCCCGACCTGGTGTGCGCGGCGCAGAATCAATGTCGGGAGCAAGAGCGGAAAAGATAGGATCAACGCGTTCAACGACAGCATCTTCGCCGCCGATCATCAGGCAGTATCCTCGCTCCGATCCCCAGACGCCGCCGCTGGTGCCAGCGTCCACATAGTGAATGCCTTTCGGCTTCAGTTCAGCGGCACGGCGAATGTCATCGTGGTAATATGAGTTGCCTCCATCGATGATCACGTCTTCAGCTTGAAGGAAGGGAAGAATGGCGGTCAGCGTCGCGTCAACGGCAGCGGCCGGAACCATCATCCAGACGGTGCGGGGCGCTTTCAGCTTGCTCGCAAACTCTTCAAGAGAATTCGCGCCGGTTGCGCCCTCTTTGACGAGCGCTTGCACGGCTTCTGCGTGGAGGTCGTAGACGACGCATTGGTGGCCAGCCCGCAAAAGGCGCTGAACCATATTGTTCCCCATTCGACCCAGTCCGATCATACCCAGTTCCATGTCGCACTCCTTTCGTATGACTGCGAATTGCACAGCTTAGACAACTGCTCCGAATAGCCATCCGATGCCAGCGGTCATTGCCATCGCCAATCCACCCCAGAACGCCACGCGCATTGCGCCGTTCATCACTCCTGCCCCACCCGCACGTGCAGCCAATCCACCCAGAAGCGCTAGCAATGCCAATGAAGAGACAGATACCAGCAGGATCAATCCCTCTCCCGATGAGATAGCAGTAACTAATAGAGGCATCAATGCGCCGACAGCGAAGCTTGCTGCCGATGACATTGCTGCTTGAATGGGACGCGGACGCTTCGCCTTGGAGATGCCTAGCTCATCGCTGGCATGGGCACCTAATGCGTCGTGAGCCATCAATTGTTGAGCGACTTGTTTTGCGAGAGACGGGTCGAGCCCACGGGCAACGTATATATCCGCCAGTTCCTTGTGTTCGCCTTTATTGTCTGTCTTCAGCTCCTCGCGTTCCTTGTCCAGATCGGCTCGCTCGGTGTCTGCCTGCGAATGAACAGAAACATACTCTCCGGCAGCCATCGACATAGCACCGGCAACCAGACTGGCCATCCCTGCAACCAACAGACTACGGTGATTCCCATGTGCGGCTGCAACACCAAGCACGATACTTGAGGTTGACAGGATACCGTCGTTCGCGCCTAGAACCGCTGCGCGCAGCCATCCAATGCGATCGGAGTGATGATGTTCTTTACTATCTACAGGCATTGTGACTCCATCTGATGAATGCTGCCCTCAATGGTTCATGAATTTGCAATTCTTACACCAACTCTAACTCGACTTTACGAGATATTGAGCCGAGTGAAGAGCGGAATCTTTACTACGTCCATGAGCAATCCAAATACAATTGCGGCGACAAACTCAGAGGCGATGATCGAGAGGGTTAGGGGAGCCATGGCGATTCCGCAAACCGCCAGCGCGGAGATGATGAGAATATCTGCCACGGACGATAATACGAGGAAGAGACTGGGGCGCAATCCCCAGAGATGCTGACGCCCGCGAATCACGTAGGTCGTGGCCTGACTTCCAAAGACAATGCCGACGACACACATGGTTCTGAGCGCTTCGATTCCAAGATGTAGCTCGAACTTGCCCACTGCAAGAACTGCAGTCGAGAACGCCAGGAAACAAACTCCCATCAAGACTCCTGCAATCGTGATCCGGCCGACTTGCCAGGAGTTGGGCGTCTTTGATGGCTGCACTCTGTCCGTGGTCAGCGACATGGCCAGAAAGTCACCGGAGATCATCACGATGACCATCAGCATCGGAGTCAGAACCGCGTGGCCGGTCATGATGAGGCCTACAACCAGCAGAAGAACCTGTACGATTTTTTTCATGACCGAGTTCAATGTATAGGTGAGTATGCGCTGAAAGGTGACTCTGCCCTCTTTGACGGCGGCCACGATTCCACTCAGACCTGCCTCAGTCAACACAACACCAGCAGCGGATTTGGCTACATCGGTAGCTGTTGAAACCGCAATGCCGATCTGCGCCTGACGAAGCGCGGGTGCGTCATTGGCGCCATCCCCGCACATTCCAACTGCATGCCCATCTTTTTGAAAAGCCTTGACAAGGTCATACTTGCCTTCGGGAAGAATGCTTGCGAATACGGCAAAGTCCGGTGGCTTGATTCCTTCGGTAATCTTTCCTGGTGGGCAGATAGGCCCAGTCAACCCCACGGCCTGCGCAACGATTGCGGCCGTCGCCGGAGCATCTCCCGTCACCATGACCGTGACCACGCCCAGTGTATGCAACTCCGAGATGAGAGAACTCGAGTCCGATCGTGGTGGATCGCTAAGCGCAATCAAGCCCGCAATCTGAACAGAAGCCGTTGGCCCCGCTGCTACCGCCAAAACCCTGAAGCCTTGCTTCTCCAGATCGGCAACGATCCCAGCCGCAGCAGGCGACGCGGATGTGAGGGCAACGACCGCAGTGAATGCGCCCTTGATGATACGCTCTTCAACACCCTTGGAGTCCGTTGCTGTTGCCTCTGATGTCTTCTTCGCTGGGTCGAAGGGTACAAATTTTACCAGCTTGGGCATCACCGAAGATGGTTTGTGAGAGGCAGCATCGCGAATTGCCTTATCGACGGAGTCTTGACCGCCCTCAGAACTGGCCAGCGCTGCCAACCCAAGAACGTCGGATTCGTCAAACCCTGGCAATGGGCGAACGCTGGTGACTGATAGCTCGTTGCGGGTCAGTGTACCGGTTTTGTCGGAGCACAACACATCGATCGAGGCGGCCTCATCAACGGCAGTGAGGCGTGTGGGCAGTACACCCTGCTTTGCCAGAGCACGCGCTCCGAGCGCTGCGGCGAGAGTGAAGGTTGCCGGCAGTGCCACAGGGATGGCAGCAAGAACCGACGTAAGCAGGAGAGGAACGATCTCGCTCCACGGCATGGAGTGTGTGTATGCATAGGCCCCCATCGCAAGGATCACGAAACTATTGAAGATCGCAAGATTACGCACGATTTTGAGCACAGCGGTCTGCTGAGTGCTGACTACGTGTGCCGTGCGCACCAACTCTGCTGTGCGACCAAATTTTGTCCGTGTGCCAGTCGCCGTCACAACGGCGGTTGCTTCACCACGCTTGACGAGGGCTCCAGCATATGTATCTGTCTCTGGACCAGCATCGATGGGCAGGGATTCTCCGGTAAGCATCGACTGATCAAGTTCGACTGACCCGCTGGTCAGATGCACATCGGCAGCGACCACTCCGCCGAGCGAAAGCTTAACTTGATCGCCAAATACCAACTCGGTTGCAGGAATGGTCTTCCATACTCCATCGCGCTCTACGGAAGCATCCAGGGCAAGGCGTGATTTCAAAGCTGCCAAAGTGGCTTGTGCGCGACTCTCTTGAAAGTAGGCAAGCGCAGCATTGAAGACAAGAAGGACAGCAATGATCGCAGCTTCGTAAAACTTATGCAGGGCCAACTCAAGCATGATGGAAGCTTCGAGCAACCATGGAACAGGTGCATAGAACTTCATCAACGCGTTGCGAAGCGGATGATCCGAAGTATCCGGCATCGCATTGGGGCCGTCTTGATCCAGGCGAACGCGTGCCTCGTCGCTCGTGAGTCCAGTTGCAGCACTGCCATGATCCAACTTGGATGGCTGAGTTGGCGACGCTATGGCGGCGACTCCATTCGCACTCATGATTGGCATTCCTCCGCTCTCACGTTAATCATTCGGTGAAAATACGGCCATCCTAATTTGAACTTATGCATTCCTCTGGGCGACAGAATATAAGTTGCTAAGGCGTGAGCACGATCTTACCAATGCCGCCCTTTTCAGCCAACTTATGTGCCTCCGCAATCTGCGAGAGTTTGAACTTTCTGTTGATGGGTATGGAAAACAAACCTTGCACAACTTCGAGGGCAAGCTGCTCCAATCTTGCCGCGTCGGGTTGTGCCCAGACAGCTACCACGCGCAGATCGCGTCCTTTTGCAGATTCGGGAGCGCCGAGAACGGTTGCCAGAACACCGTTCTTCCTGATGTGAGGGAGAATCATGTCGATGGTTTCATGACCCACCATATCGGCAACGGCATCGAGTTCAGGCATGCCTGCAATTTCTTTCTCGTCATCCAGTGCAATGATGCGATCCGCACCCAAGGCTTTAGCCTCTTGCATTTGACTGGGACGAACTCCTGCAATGACATGAACGCCATGTTGTTTGGCAACATGAACCGCGGTCCGACCGACGCCACCCATTGCACCCGTAATGAGAATTGTCTCTCCCGGTCTCGGATGAATGCCCACCTCGATCACCTGGGCGCCGGTGAGCAGCACCAGAGGCAATGCCGCTGCATCGATGGGGTCAAGAGCATCCGGTATGCGAGCGATATCACCAGCCTTGCAAACGACATATTCAGCATAGGAATGATCGACCAAACCAAAGACCTGTTCACCGATCTTCAGGTCAGTTACGCCTTCACCAAGCGCAAGCACCTCGCCGGAGAGATCACGGCCAAGAACAGCTGGAAAGTTGATCGGCATCATCTCCTTCAGGTCACCGCGGCGAATTTTCCAATCAACTGGATTGATGCTCACCGCAATCGTTTTTGCCAGTACTTCACCGGATGCCGGAACAGGCATAGGCGCGTCTTCGTAGGAGAACCGAGTGACGTCTCCATAGCCGTGGAGTAGAACAGCCTTCATCATGTTTTGTGTCATGCGCTTCGTTTCTCCTCTTGTGTTCGTGCCGCGTTTTAGAGTGTGGTCATCCCATTCCAGCGATATACATAGAGATTGTCGCGCTTCAATCCGAAGCGGACTGTCTCCAATTGCACAGAGAAATCACTGCCTTGTTAGAGGACTATTCACAATGAGCTGAAAGAAAATGTTGCAAAGAGAGATGCAACTTCAGTGGACGGCTACTCTTTGTTCCTGGAAGAAAACGGAGGCGCAACAATAGTTTGTATCGGAATGCGGGTTGATGCAGCGATCCATCGCATTGCATTTGGGAAGACAGAAAGTCCTAAAATAGCCATAGTGCGGCCAGCGTTGCTGACCATGGACCGTGAAAGACAGGTTGCGACGTCCATACCTCGGCTAAGTTGAGCATGAAGCCTATGGTTGTACTGTTCAGCGCTTTCGCCCGTGAGATACATCTCCGCGGCCAGGGCAGCACTGTGCAAGGCTATCGACATTCCATCTCCTGTAAACGATGGGATTACCGCAGCCTGATCGCCCACACACCAAAGACCGAAGGGTTGTCCGGCAAGGTGTCCATACGGAATGGAAGAGATGGCCAACGGGCGGTCACACAAGGCTATTGCTCCTTGTAGGCGCTGTTTCAAATGCCGGTTGTCATCGATTACAGATGCTAGGAGTTTTTGCCACCCGCCAATCCTGCGCAACTCAGCCTGTCGAACCACCAGGCATAGATTGGCTACATCTCTCTCAACGAGAGAAAGTCCACCGTATCCTGAGGGGAATAGAAATAGCTCCACGAAATCTCTCAGTTTTTCGGTCTGGGCCGAATCGAGTTGCCAGTGCAGTTTGAAAGCGACTAGGTCGCCTTGGCCGGTATGTGCACGCTCCCATCCTCGAATATCGTGCTTACCATTCGCGAGAAACACTGTATGAGCACGCACCGATTCACCGCCTCGGATTCTCGCAGACCATAGGTTGTCTTCAATATTCAGTTGTTCCACGAATGAGCCACACTGTACTTTGCATCCGCATTCTTCAGCTCGTGAGAGCATGGCTTCATCCAGTGCGAATCGTGAAAGCGAGAGCGCAGTGAAGGGCAAAGCCGTTTCCACCACTCTCTGCTTTGAGGACAGAAGCACAAGGCGGATTGTAGCCGCACCTAATTCCAGAGGGTTAATTCCTACCTGATTGAGATACTCTACGGCTTCTGGACTCAGGAACTCACCGCACACCTTGTGGTGCGCAGCAGTCTCCTTCTCAAGAAGAGTCACCTGTCGTCCCGCAGTCGCCAGTCGGATTGCCACCATTGAACCCGCAAGCCCTCCTCCAATGACAAGATTGTCAACAGTAGGGCCTGCCGTTCTCAATGATGCATTCTCCATGATCATGGCTTTCTTCGGGAGACACACAGACGTGCCGGTGCGAAGCTCTCGATTATGACGTCCTGATCTTTGAGTCCTGCGGTGGCGCACATCTTTTGCCAGTCTTCCATGACAAAAGACCGCGCTATTGAAATAGGGCCGTCATGCTGCACAAACGTATGGAGCCGTGCGAGCTTTGAGAATATCTGGAAAGAATAGTAAGGAATCGCAGCGCGAGATAGATCGTTGATGAACCATCCAAGGTTGGCATGCTGCTCCATCCATTGCAAAAATCTGACAATATTGTCTTCAGTAAGATGATGCGTGAAGAGCGAACTGATTACCAGGTGAACTGGATGCGGCGGCATGTATGCAAATACATCCGCGGTAACCCACCGAATTCTGCTTGATGCCGGAGTTGCCTCCGCAGCTATCGCCGTCGCGTCTGCATTCAGCTCAAGCCCTGTCAGTTCCACGGCAATGCCGCGCTTACGTGCCCATTGCTCAATCCTGCGCAAACCGTCTCCATAGCCGCAGGCAACATCGAGTATGCGAATCGGATACGCTAGCGCCGATAGTTCATCCGCGAGAGTATCAAGCCAATGCATCTGAGGCCGATAGGCCAGGGTCCAACGGTTTGTCCAGGCAAGGTCACGAAGACAGGCGCGCATCTGCTCGCGGCTGCATGGCGCGTCCATGAGTTCATCAAGCTGCGAGCGATAGCGGAAGTCCGGCGCGCTATGCTGCATGGAAGAGCATCGTTTCCGCAGTCAGCCCCGGTCCGAACGACATGGCACAGCCTTGCTGCCCTGCCTGGGCTTGCTCCATGATCTGCTGCAACACAAACATTACGGTAGCAGAGGACATATTACCGTATCGCGCCAGAATATCACGTGAAGAAGCGAGTGCATCCTCACGCAAACTGAGGCCTTTCTCCACAGAGTCAAGAATCGAGCGCCCTCCCGGATGCACTGCCCACCAATCGATGGAGGATATGGCTTGACCTCGCGTAATCTCAACACCTGATTCTTTCAGCGCGCGCCCGATCTCTCCTGGAACCTCTCCGGAGAGATGCATGTCGAATCCTAGATCGCCAACTCGCCAGGTGATCAGGTTGCTTGTCTGGGGAATGTTAAGTGCCAAGAAGCTATCAATGGCAAGGCCTTTCTTTTGCGCCGTTACCAATGATGCAGCACATCCATCTGCAAAGAGCAGAAATGACAGAATCTGCTCGAGCTCATGAGTTTCTTGAAAATGCAGAGAGCAGAGTTCAAGGTTTAATACCAGAACTGCGGCTTCCGGTTCAGAGCGAACAATGTGATGCGCCGACTTGAGCGCATTGATTGCTGCGTAGCATCCCATGAAGCCAATCATGGTACGTTCAACCGACGGATTAATCTCGAGATGCTTCACCACCTCGAAATCCAGACCCGGTGCGTAGAGTCCGGTGCAAGAGGTTACGATTACGTGCGTAATTCCGCGTCGTTCTTCTTGAGTCAGAGAGAGATTGTCCAGTGCGCTGTGCGCCAATTGCGGAGCAAATCGTTCGAACAACTGCATGCGGCGCGCTGTTGAGGGAAAGTCGCCAGGCACATAGATATTCTCCGTATCCCGCCACGAACCGTCTGCTGTAGCGATGGGATTCACGAATGAATACCGGTGCTCGATTGCAGACAATCGCGCCATACGGTAAAACAACTTTTGCACCGTACCTTCTGGAAGATAATGGGCCGCAAAGTCAATGAAGGTATCATGAACATCGTGTTGGGGATTTGCTGAAGCAATGCGGTTAATGTGTGCGGTTGTCATTCTTACTCCCTCTGGCAGCAGATTGCTGATATTGACGGACGTTTCATAATATGTTGCCCAAAAAACTACGTTGTCCCAACTTGTCTCAAAGACAGCAGGGTGAATTTGGCAACGATCATCCGATTGCTTGAAATGGACACACCGGGTTTCTGATAAATATCACATTGATGAGACAGACTGTCTGCCCAATTTTGCTCAATTGCGTGAAGCTGTAATTCGTATGTTGTTCTGAACGCACCCTCGATCAATCCGCCGGAAGTAGATGTCTATGTGGGATTGGCGGCCATGGAGCAGACTCACTGTAGCTGATAGTCCGCTTCGCAGATGCCAAGTGCCGTGGCCAAATCAAGGGGTGGAGCAGTGGCATTCCGCTCACTGGGTTGATCGTCCAGAATCACACTCAGCAGCGACTTGTGAACGCGGATGCGGTCTTTGTACTCGATAAAACCCGAGATTGCGGAGGCGATTCATAAAGAAGCTAACGTGCGAGCGGGTGGTGCCAACCATCCCCACCAGTATCTCTTGAGAAATATCTCAAATGAATTCTACCGGCGCTCCTGGCTCGCCATACTCGGCCATCATCAGCAGGATTCGCGCTAATCGTTTTTCGCTCGAGTTGAAAAGTTGATCGACCAGATCAGCCTGGATGCGCATACTGCTCTCGATCAGATATTTCATGAATAATTCTGAAAACCCGCGTTCGTCATGCATCAAACGGACCATTTCGCTGCGCCAGATCTTCAGTGTGCTGCAGTCGGTAATCGCTGTAGCTGTGGATAGACGCAACCCTGCCACAGCCGCAAGTGCCCCTTCACCAACAAACTCTCCCGCCGAGAGCATCTTGAGAGTCGCTTCTTTCCCGGCTGCGGAGACGACTGTCAACTTTGCTCTTCCTTTTTGAAGATAGAAGACCGAGTCCGCAGGATCACCCTGCGTAAAAAATGCATCCTTCGGCGCGAATTGGATGATTCTCCGACCAAGACCAGCGGTCGCAAGCAACTCAGCGATACTGAACGCGCTTTTATCGAGTTCAACCATCAAAGAGCCTCCTTCCAGATGCGGCTCTTGCAGGTTGGCAGGCGGCAGGTGTGCAACAACATCGCCATCTGGTGAATCGCGCAGGCGCACGATAAGCAAACAAGTAACAACTAAAGGTTACACCCAATCATGCAGGATGTCTGATTTTCCAGCACCCTTTGCATTATTTTCCAGCATTACACTTCAAGCCGAACTCTAGCACAGCATTCCACGGGAAACGAAGACAATCTGTGCAGTATTGCTCACCCTGTTGAGAAATATTTCAATATCTTTGGGCGTTGTAGCGCTGAAAGACAGGCAATTGAAGCAAACCAAGGGGCGCCCCCCCGAGTCTCGAGCAAGAGAGTATCATCGCAAAATACGCCTCTTTGACCTTGCGAGGCTCGGTATTCAGCGAAAGAGTGGAATCGATGGCTCCTCCTCACAAAACGCGCGATTTAGCTCGTAGCCTCGTTGCTTCTGAGGCTCATGCAAGTGCAACCGCATCGCAAACCACCCCTGCAACTGTGCGCGTCTATGAGAAGCTGCGCCGGCAACTAGGTGCGCCTATGGGCGTAGACGGCTTTCAATTGCTTGCATCACGCGCTTTGGCCCTTGCCAAGTCACAGTCTCCCATGCTCAGCGCTGTGCAGGTAACAGCGAGTGGTGAGATGCACGGTCTGGGCGAAGTTGAATCGCTAGATGGTACGAGTGAAGGAGAGAACAACGAGGCTGGGGTCATTCTAATTGCGCAGCTTCTTGGACTGTTTCTTACTTTTCTCGGCGAAACAACAACTCTGCGTTTGATCGAGGATTTGCGTCTTCAGGTTGAGGTCAAGCCAGAGTTGATCGCGAACGCCGTAGGAGACACGACAGCTTCAGATGTCGATGAACCGGCAATGGCTACTGCGTTTGAGGACCTTCTGCTGGAAATCAACCGATTGAGGAGTGTGGGCGATCATATCGAAGCCTTGGCGTACAAGCATCCTGACATGGAGCAGGGGCTGGCGAGTGCTGTGGGCAACCTCCGCAATATTGCTACGGTTTTGGATATATTCACCCTGATACGAAGCAAGGCAGGCGGCCCACAAGAAGAGGTTCCCAGCCTACAAACGAATCGCTACATGAATTGATCTCCAGTAATGTCTTGTGAGCCAGCATTGCAGATCTGGAGACAGATCGTTCAACCGCGAAGTACCTTGCGATAGGATTGAACCGCTTCATGATCCTCAGTGAAGTGTGTGATGGATCTCTAAATCTCAACCCTGGAATGATGCTGGAATGAAAATGACACTTTCCCCAGAGATACGAGATTTGGCCCAACGACTTCTAACCTACGAAGCCGCGCCGGACACGAATCCCAGGCCTCAAGAGTCTGCAACTCTTCGCGTCTATGAGAAGCTGCGCCAGAGTCTTACCGCAATTGCCGGAGTTACCAGTTTTCAGTCAATGGCTTGTCGCGCCTTGGTGCTAGCCAAGTCAGAAGATATTGGTCTTGGCGTGGTACAAATCACTGCGGATGGTTCTTTACAGGACTTTAGTGAGTATGAGCCACGAGTAGATATTGACAATGGGCAGACTAGTGCCTACCAAGCAAACGAACGAGGAGTTATTCTCATCGCCCGTTTACTCGGCCTGCTTCATATGTTCCTCGGCGAAGTTTTGACATTACGCCTGCTGCGCGATGCGTGGCCGAACGCAACCTTCGATGATCGCAATTCGGGAAACGGGAGAAAAGCATGACCGCAGAAGATAAGGTGAAAATCAACAAACTGCCGACCGGAGTTCCGGGCCTCGATGAAATTGTGGGCGGCGGGCTTCCCGAGTTCTCATTCAACATCATTGCAGGCGCCCCAGGCAGCGGCAAGACTACGCTGGCGCATCAGTTCGTCTTTGCCAATGCGACCCCGGAGAGACCGGCACTGTACTTCACCGTTCTCGGCGAGTCTGCAATCAAGATGCTGCGCTACCAGCAGCAGTACACATTCTTCGATCCATCCTTGCTGCCTGGCTCTATCCGATTCATCAACCTAAGTCAGGTTGTATTGGAAAAGGATTTGGGTGCGGTATTAGAAGAGATCACGAAGGAGGTTACAAAGTCAAATCCTGCGGTTGTGGTCGTGGACTCATTCCGTACCATGGTTCGTGGGCCACAGGATGGAATGGACCTGCAGGCATTCATCCAGAGGTTGGCTCTATTCCTGGCCAGTTGGCAGGCGACGACTTTTCTGATTGGTGAATATGCCGAGGAAGAGTTGCGCGACAACCCGATTTTTACCGTTGCCGATGGATTGTTCTGGCTGCGCCAGACGACTGAGCGCAACTCGATTGTGCGCAAGCTACAGATCGTTAAACTGCGCGGACAGGCGTCCGTGCCCGGATTGCATACCTTCCGCATCACCAACGCAGGAGTGCAAGCCTTTTCGCGCACCTTTGGATTGACCGCAGGAAGAAGAAACGCACTCGGCCTGAAACGTCTCTCCTTCGGCATTCCTGAGATGGACAAGATGCTGGATGGAGGCGTACGTGAAGGAGACAGCGTTCTCGTGGCGGGATCTTCCGGAACTGGAAAATCAGTTCTGGCAACCCAATTTATCGCCGAGGGAATACGGCAGGGTGAGTCAGGAATTGTGGCTGTCTTTGAGGAACGCCCGCAGGCATATGCGGAGCGGGCCGCTACTCTAGGATTGGATTTGGAGAAGCCACAAAGCGAGGGAAAGCTGGAGATTCTCTATCTGCGCCCCCTTGATCTTTCAGTGGATGAAACCATGCATTCGATTCTTTCTGCCGTGCAGAAGATCGGCGCCAAGCGTCTGGTAATCGATTCGCTGGCGGGATTTGAAATGGCTCTGTCGCCCGGCTTTCGCGCCGACTTTCGTGAGTCGCTCTACCGCATGATTTTCGCTTTGACCGGGATCGGAGTGACGATTCTCAGCACGGTTGAAGTGGATGAGTCTTTTACTGAATTTCCGTTCAGCACTTACTCAATATCCTTCTTGACCGATGACATCATCCGGCTTCGGTACGTATCCATCGATGGCCAGCTACGCAAGATCATGACCGTGATCAAGATGCGGGGCGGAAACCATGCAAAGGATATTCGCGAGTATGAAATTACGGACAAGGGTGTAGTGCTCCTCGACACGCGACTCACAGACTATCAAGGGCTCATCGGAGGACTTCCAGTACATACGGGTCGATCCAGCAGGCAAGCAGGTACTTTGGTGGATTCAGGAGATGAGAGAAACAGCTAATGCAACGGGCACGCATCGATCTGTGAACGCTGGATATCCCAAGGCAAGCTCCATCACCATGCTCGATTCAGACATTTACAGCGCGGGTCTTCCATCTCAGTCACTGCGATCCTGCACCTGGGGTCTTCCATCTCTGTTGCCGTACCGTAGCACAACCCCTTATATCGAGGATCCTTCTCGACCATCACGCCGACGATCAGTCCATTGCACCGCAAGTCTTCCGAGCTCATCGCGGCAACTCTGCACCGGGAGTCTTCCATATCAATCATCATCCCCTTTTGACCCGCTCTTGCCGGGATTACATTCCAGTCAGAGAGCTGGGACCAAGTAAAGTCGATCAGCCAGGTTTGGGATATTCAATATTGCACACTTCGCCCAAACGGAATGTATGTTTAGATTCGATTGATCATTTCTGGCGCTACATAATTGCAAGTATGATTCGAAAAAGGTGCCTAACCTTCACTGAGCACAATTGAACAGTTCATTTTTTTCCGGCAGTTGCACCATGCTACAGGTGCCACACGATATGAGGAAAACTATTTCGTTACGACGATTCCACAAAATAATAGCCGCAGCCATCTTTACGCTCTTGGGAACGATCCTATCGCCTGCTCAACTACGAAATACGACAGCTGTGGTTGAACAGGTTGACGCAGCGGTCAAAGCCCGTTCTGAAAGCATTGCTGGATACACCGTTACTGAGCACTATGCCGTATACAGAAACAAAGACGAAGTGCATCCTGTGGCGGAAATGACGGTAAATACTTGCTACCAGAAAAACACAGGAAAAAGCTACGTAATTGTCGCCCAATCAGGATCAGAGATCATTCGTAATCTTGTACTGAGTGCGATTCTTGACAACGAAAAGCATCTAAACCTGCCCAGCGTCCGAGAGGGGGCATGGATCACATCTGCAAATTACACAATGAATTTGAATTCGCCCGGAACTTTGCAATTGAATGGGAGAGATTGTCTGGTTCTTTCCTTGACCCCCAGAAGAAAGATGCCTTATCTGATTGAAGGAACTTTGTGGGTAGATCCAATAGATGGCTCGATCATTCAGGTGCAAGGGACGACATCCAGAAGTTCTTCGTTTCTGACCGGCCGCACACAATTGATTCGTCAGTATGCAAATATCGATGGATTGTCAGAAGCTACCCATTTCAGAGCAGTGTCAAACAGCTTTTTGTTCGGTGAAACAATTGTAACCATCGATTATACAAACTATCAGATACAGCATCGCCAGCCGATGTAAGAAGAAATACCTTCTCATGTCCGCTGTTTTAAATCATTGCAGAGTTGAAGACTTAAGTTAATTCAAGTTCATAAGTACCTCCTGGCTATGAGATGCCTCCCTCTTTGTTTTGATAGGTAGCGTTGTACCAGAATAATAATCTAGGATATTGTCGCGTAGTTGCGGGGAGGTCTGATTAACTTTACCGATGGCTAACATGGCAAGTAGGCTTGCATAAGATTCATCAGCAAGAGAGTATTCTTCTGCCTTGGTCAACTCGCCGCTATCTAGATCGCAATTGGGCAGAACCAGCTTATTTGCGCGCGCTTCTTCGAGAAATGTACGGTAGTGATTAGTGGCGACATTGATGCTCTTGATGTATAGATCTTCAGTATGTGGGGTTGGGTTGTTGAACCCCATCCCCTTGAGAGGGCCAACCTTCGGAATACATCGCAAGATTGTCGCTAAAACCCGAGTTCCAATGCCTGACTTTGTATATGTCTTGCCCGCCTCTCGCTCATAGTCTGAACGCGAAAGTCGATAAAGGAACTTCTGTCTTGCAAAGTCTGGCGTTTCGCGGATCAAATCCTTCTTGTGTGTTTCCAGCGCAACCCGCGTCATCTGAGGAATCAAGCTACTTATGAAGAAGCGATAAGAACCAACTGCCAGGCCTTCGTTCTTGAGCACATCTTTTAACTCCAATCCGTAAATCACTGGAAATACTCTTTCAAGAAGTGGTTCAGAAACCTTGAATCCCACAAAGTCGTGATACTGTTGCGAAGCATAACGATTCTTTGCAACCTGCAGCGTATCAAATCCAAACTCGGTTTTCAGATGGGCTGTTTTGTCCTGGGCATAGCGGACAGATATGCCGTATTTTGCGCGCAGTTTCGGATAGGCAATTGCCACCGACTGATTGATTGCAGGGTGTCCAGCAATATCTGAGGCGTAGTGCGACAGCGCACCTAATGCAAAGGCGAATTCGTTGGCATCCCGACTCGCACGAATCAACTCTAGTACAAAATCTCCACTGCGGACATAATGGGTAAGGTTGCTGAACTCTTTGTTGCCTAACGGATAATAGCCAAGGTCTTGGATGACCGAGCCTCCGTATGCGTATGCATGTGCCTCTCTAATCTGATCTTCGGTGAGATCAGGATATTGTTCCAGCAAGATGGGACGAATCTCCTGGGCCCACATCAAATCTACAATCTCCTCGTGAGTGAGAACAGAATACCCAAAAGATCTGTCACTGCTTATGAGTACGAAGACAACCATTAATGCTATGCGGATGCGCAGTATACTCCACATTCTAGCCATGGTACTTCGTGATGCTGTTATCATTTCTATCCCTTTCGCAGCAATCGGCGGATAACGAACGCAATCATTTGCTCATCTACCCCTCGTGATAACAGGACTCATATTCGCAGTGATCGTAGCGGCAACCTCAGCTACGCGTTGATACGATTCAATCCTGTCAGCATGTTCAAAGGTATCGGTAACAACAATCAATTCATCCGCACCGGTTTCTCTCGACAGTCTTTCCATTCCGGCCTTCACTGTCGCTTTAGACCCAACGATGGCCTCACTCAATCTACTTTGCACGGCTTCCTGTTCTCCGCTGCGCCAGAGGCCTTGCATGGAATCCACCGGCGGCAACAACTCTACGGGCTGGCCTCTGATGAGGCGAAGAAATCGCTGTTGCGAAGTCGTGAAAAGTCGTTGTGCGATTGCATCCGTCTCAGCAGCAATCACCGGCACAGCCACCATGAGATATGGATTATGGAGAACAGCGCTGGGCTGAAAATGAGTATGGTAAAGTTCGGCAGCATCATAGAGATATTGCGGAGCAAAGTGCGAGGCAAAGGCGTAGGGCAACCCTGATTCAGCCGCTAACTGTGCACTGTATAAACTTGAACCCAATAAAGTAATCGGCACATGACTACCTTGACCGGGAATTGCCTTGACCATCTGCCCCGGCCTCTCCGGTCCCAGATAGGTTTGCAATTCCTGAAGCAATGCCGGAAAGTCCTCTCCGTTTTGTTGCAGGTCGCGTCGCAACGCATGCATGGTTTGATTATCTCCACCCGGAGCGCGGCCGAGGCCCAAATCAATTCGTCCTGGGTAGAGCGCATCGAGCGTTCCAAACTCTTCAGCAACCACCAGCGGCGCATGATTGGGTAGCATCACACCGCCGCTGCCGACCCGGATCGTACGTGTAACGCCGGCAATATGCCCAATCAACACGGGCGTGGCAGAACAAGCGAGCCCGGCAATGGAATGATGTTCGGCGAGCCAATAACGTGTGTAACCAAACTGCTCTACGGATCGCGCCAAATCTACCGATCGTGCAATTGCTTTGCCGGCCGATTCACCAGTTCGAAGGCTTACCAAATCCAGTACAGAAACTGCGAGGCCATTTCTCATAATATTTTCGATGCCTCACAAAGATGCAAGATGCAAATCGCATTCAATCGACGTTCAAACCAAATCATCCCAGCATCTCCGGTTTGTGAGCGGTTCCATCAAAGTGGCTGGTCGTCTTGTATAACTCATATTTGCCTGCCTGCGCCACAGGCTTTGTCCGCTCTAACAAGCTGGCTACCTGTGCAGACGACAAAGGCCGAAAGGTTCGTGCCGCCTCCAGCGCCTGATCCAGAATCGCCTCGGTATTGATGCCAGTAATCTGCACTGAGACTGGCAGGTTCAGGCAATAGTGAAGGCACTCGATCGGAGTCACAGTCTTGCTGTGGAGAATATACGGGTCGCCCAGTCCCTTCATGCCAAGTACGCCAATACCAGCTTGCGTAAGCAATGGAAGAACCTCGTGAGTAAAGCTGCGAAAATGCGCATCCATTACGTTCAGAGGCATCTGCACGGTATCAAATAGAAACTGGTGCGTCTTCGCCATCTCCAACATACGCAGATGGACAATCGGGTCCTTGTGTCCAGAGAAGCCGATAAACCTAACCTTGCCTGCTTGCTTTGCCTCGAGCATGGCTTCCATTGCGCCACCCTCGGCAAATATCCGGTCTGGGTCCTCCAGGCGGATCACTTCGTGAAACTGCACCAGGTCCACATGATCGGTGCGAAGACGCAGAAGCGATTCATCAATCTGCTCAGCAGCTGCGGCTTTGGTGCGTCCGTCAATCTTGGTCATCAAAAAGACCTTGTTACGATATCCATTGTCGAGCGCTTTTCCCATGCGAAGTTCACTGACACCGTCATTGTAATCCCAGCAATTATCCAGGAATGTAATACCACTATCGATTGCTCTGTGGATCAAACGCGTGGCTTCGTTATCCTGAAGTGCTGGAATTCCGATGTGAAATCCACCCAGCCCAATAGCCGAGATGCGTTCACCGGTGCTGCCGAGTGTGCGATAAATCATGTCGCCATTTTCCGGCCTTTTCACCTCTGCATGCAGCAGAGGCGTAACAAGTTGCGTGGCGGCGGCGGCGCCCACCACGGTTGTTGCTGTCTTCACAAAGTTTCGCCGATCCACGCTCACACTCCTCTGCCGAATCAAATGGGTTAACTGAACTGATAGTCGCAGTTCGGCCATAGGGTAATTATGGTTCCTGGAACCAGCGGATTGTGTGCAAGAGTGAACAGACTGCGGCAGGCATCCATGGAATGGTAGCGATACACGGGATTGTATATTTGCATTTTCCAGATGTTCAAGGACACATGAGATCCTGTAGTTCCTTGTAACATTGCAGCGCATTGATCGAATCACCGTTCCAGTTGTCAGGAACGGCATTGCAGTTTTATGGAGGGTTCATAATGTCCAATCAAATGTTCATGAACTCAATAGAACTCCTTGTGGTAGACGATGCTGCTGCGATTCGATCATCCATATCCGTTTTGCTTACAGAGATTGGCTATGTTGTCCGAACAGCAGCTGATGGATTTGAAGCGTTATCTGCGATTCGAATGGATATTCCTAATATCCTGCTCTCCGATCTCAATATGCCGGGAATGTCTGGATTCGAACTCCTCTCGGTGGTTCGCCTGCGCTATCCCTCGATCCAGGTAATCGCCATGAGCGGCTCGTTTTCAGGAGAAGAGGTTCCTTCAGGCGTGACTGCGGATGCCTTCTACCAAAAGGGATGCAGCATTCGTTCCTTATTGAGAATCATTGATAGTCTGGGCCACCAGAAGTTAAGGCCGTATATTCATCCTGTTCCGACAGTTCCTCTCCGGATTCAGCGAAACGGACTCGACTCGGGCGGCCGTCCATACGTCACTATTGCCTGCCCGGAGTGTTTGCGGAGTTTCCATGAAACCATAGGCGGTTCTCTCACCCCAATCCGGGAAGCGCATTGCAGCCATTGTCAGCAGACGATTTACTATGTAGTCGTCGATCCCGTCGAGTGGGAGCCAGCAAGTTCTTCGATGATTGCTTCTCGTGACGTGAGGAAAAGCAAGTCTTCCCAAACGGCAATATTGAGATAGCAATCCTATTTGGTTGTTATGAGATCCATTGAACTATGAAGGTACACTTGGCGGTCGAGGACAACTTCCAGTCGGTCAAAACTGCAAAGGCCCGACCGGGTTACCGTGTGCAGTCACTCCGCAAGGGACGCGACCGCCAATGTAGAGACTACTCTATATATCCGGCCCACCTCTGAGTTGGTCAAAATTGCACCTGAGCTTAACATCACCGTTGATTGCGGTAGTTGTGCTCCACAGTTTACCCGGATCGTCACGGAGTACGCAGGATTTGAAGGCAGGGATATGAACAAAGATCCGATTGAGGTGAAGGACAAAACCGTGCACGGCTACTTTGGTCGATTCGCTACAGTGGCCTGTGCGTGGTTGGGATCAACCTGGGCGTTCGTGTGTGCAGGTGCCGTGGTTATTATCTGGGGGGCAACTGGACCCATTCTTCATTTCTCGCAAACATGGGCTCAGGTCATCAATACCGGAACGGGCATAGCAACGTTCCTGATGGTATTCCTCATCCAGAACACACAGAACCGCGATGCACGCGCGATCAACCTGAAACTCAATGAGTTGATTCGCGCAATGGACAAGGCTCGAAACCAAATGATCGATATTGAGAAACTGAGCGATCTTGAACTGGACGAAATGCAGGCCACATACGAAAAGATCAAGACTGGCTGGACAGAGCGTCAAAAACGAATCCCCGGAAAACCGCCAGATAAGTAGCTCAGAAAAAATGACCACCTCAGACGACTGTACACTATTGCACGGTATTGCTCCAGATGCGATTGCTAGAGTGAAATGCGTTGCCGCACTGGCGCGCAATGATACTTAATTGTGGCTATGCGGCCCAGTTGCACGACAGGACTTCACTATTATCAGGAGAGATGCCTTGACCGATACAATGTCCGCTGAAGCATTGAAGAGAGTGACTCATGCGGAGCTTATCGATTTGCTGAATCAGGACCTTTCGCGTGAATACCAGGCAATTATCGCGTGTGTTGTCTACTCACAAGTTTTGAAGGGTGCCGAGTTCATGCATATTGCTGGTGAGCTTGAAAAGCATGTTGTGCGAGAGCTGAACCACGCCCTGATCCTTGGTGAGCAGATCGATTATCTGGCCGGTATGATTGTGGACGAATCCAGCGCCCTAAGCACATCAAAGAAAGCTATCGAGATGCTGCGATTGGAGCGCGATAACGAAGCGGAGATCATTCGGAACTATAGTGAGCGAATCCTTCAGTGCGAAGATTTGGCCGAGTATGCCATTTGCGAACAGATTCGAGGAATTCAGATCGACAAACAAATTCATCAGGCTTCGCTGACGACGGTCCTGAGCAAGAATGCGTCCAATCAATTCCAGGCCGCGTAGCAACGAGTACGCTAACGGTTTGCTGGGTCCGATGGAACGTTAGCACGGTGCTAACAATCGGCTACTTTGTCTTCGTCTACACCAAGTATCGCGGCGGTATGGATCTCCACGCCGGAGCGCGTTGAAGAGTTGGAAATACCCTCCTCGAATATTCAACCGGAATCTGGGCACATTTCAGCAACTCCATTGAGCGTCAACATGAATCTATCGCGTAGTGGTCGCTCGTTCGATTGCATCGACAAGCGAATCAAAATCGAACGCACCATTATGGCGTTGATCGTTTATGAAGAATGTGGGAGCCGCAACCAGGATTCTAGACTGTACTCGCTATTGTTTGATATGGCCGTTTTTTGCACAAGATGGCACTGCTGGCATGCAAGTATCGCGGGTGCATCTACTGCAGCGTCTTGAGGATAGAGCGAGTCCAGTTCCATAGGTGTTCAATGTTGCTCACTCTAAGGAAGGCAACAAGTTTATAAACAGGTGTGGCTGCCTTCAAAGCTGTAATCAGGCTTCTATTCTCATCACCAAATGGAGAGGAAATAATGAAGAGTGCTGTTGAAAGTGCATCTCCGTTCGTTCTACTGTCCCTGCCCTACGCAGAGGATGCGTTGTCTCCCGTAATCTCAGCACACACAATTAGCTTCCACTACGGCAAGCACCACAAGGGATACGTCGATAACCTGAACAAACTGGTAGCTGGAACGGAGTTTGCGGACCTGCCGCTGGAGAGTATTATCACCGCGACAGTCGGCAAAGCGGATAAGACCGCGATCTTCAATAATGCTGCGCAAACTTGGAACCACACGTTTTACTGGCAGAGTCTGAAGCCGAAGGGCGGCGGTGAACCACCCGCAGTATTGAAGCAAAAAATCGAGGCTTCTTTCGGCACCTTGGATGCACTCAAGAAGGAGTTGACGACTGCCGCAACGACCCAGTTTGGCAGCGGCTGGGCATGGCTGGTTCTGGATGGCGGCAAGCTCAAGGTGGTCAAGACCGGCAATGCAGATGTACCAATAAACACGGGCCTGAAACCGTTATTGACCATCGACGTGTGGGAACACGCCTACTACCTGGATTACCAGAACCGGCGCGTGGACCACATCAACGCAGTGCTGGAAAAACTTATCAATTGGGATTTCGCAGCAGAGAATCTTGGCTGATAGCAGCCTGAACGGTTGCATGCTTTATCCGTGTCGATGCCTGACAAGACGCTCCACCCGGCGCGCAGTTAGCGTTGGGTGAGCTTTGCCGTTAGCCGTAGTGCAAAAAGCGAGAAAGGACTTCCGCAGCCAGTTGAAGGAGCATATTGAACTCCTTCGTGCTGAGACGGCAGAAGAATCTAAACGAAATGGCAAAGAAAGTTGCAGAGCTATTTGTGGAAGTTCTGGCCGCAGCCGGTGTAGAACGTATCTACGGTGTGGCGGGCGATTCACTCAATGGCATCACGGATTCAGTGCGGGTACGCAAGGGAATCGAGTGGGTTGGGGTGCGACATGAAGAGACAGCCGCCTTCGCCGCAGGAGCTGAAGCGGCCCTGACGGGCAAGTTGGCGGTCTGCGCGGGCAGTTGTGGACCGGGCAATCTGCACCTTATCAATGGCCTCTATGACTGCCATCGCAGCCGGGTGCCGGTGTTGGCCATCGCTGCACAAATTCCAACGCCGGAAATTGGCAGCAGATACTTTCAGGAAACCCATCCCGAGCATTTGTTCAAGGAGTGCAGCCACTTCTGCGAACTGGTTTCGCATCCCTCGCAGATGCCGCGCATTCTTGAAGTTGCGATCCAGACGGCGCTGGCGAAGAAGGGCGTTGCCGTGGTGGTAATTCCCGGCGATGTTGCGCTTTCTGATGCCGTCAATGAAGCTCGTCGCGTCGCCTTCACCAGCGTGGAACCGGAGATTGTCCCTCGCCGGGAAGAACTCGACCGTCTGGCCGCAGAGCTGAATCGAGCGCAAAAAATCACGATCCTGGCCGGAGCCGGTTGCGCGGGCGCACACGACGAACTTGTTGCGTTGGCCGGTAAGCTACAGGCTCCGATCGTCCATGCACTGCGTGGTAAAGAGTTCATCGAATACGACAATCCATTCGATGTGGGTATGACCGGCCTGCTTGGCTTCTCTTCCGGCTACCACGCCATGATGAACTGCGAGACGCTGCTGATGCTGGGCACGGATTTTCCCTATCAGCAGTTCTATCCGAAGAATGCGCGTGTCGTGCAAATCGACATTCGTGGAGAGCAACTGGGACGCCGCAGCCACGTGGACTTGGGCGTAGTGGGCGGTATTGCAGAAACAGTGAACGCACTGCTGCCCTTTATCGAACAGAAAAAGAATCGCCGTCATTTGGATGCATCGCTCGACCACTATCGAACAGCGCGTAAAGATTTGGATGACCTAGCAACTGGAACGCCGGGGCAACTTCCGATTCATCCGCAATATGTGGCCAAAGTGCTTGACGAACTCGCCGCCGAGGATGCCATTTTCACTGCGGATGTTGGAACTCCCGTGATTTGGGCAGCACGTTACCTGACGATGAACGGTCGCAGGCGCTTGCTGGGTTCATTCAATCATGGATCGATGGCGAACGCGCTGCCGCAAGCCATCGGCGCGCAAATCTCTCACCCCGGTCGACAAGTGGTCACACTCTCAGGCGACGGGGGCGTTTCCATGCTGATGGGCGACCTGCTATCGCTCCGGCAATTGAATCTTCCCGTGAAGATCATCGTCTTCAACAATGGGTCGTTGGGCTTTGTGGAGATGGAGATGAAGGCGACAGGCTTCCTCACACATGCCACGAGGCTGGTCAATCCGGATTTTGCAAAGATTGCAGAGGGAACGGGGATTCTTGGGCTGCACGTCGATGACCCGGAGAAGGTTCGGCCCGCTCTCGAAGAGGCCTTCGCGCACGACGGTCCTGCTTTGGTGGATATAGCTGTAAACCGGCAGGAACTGGCTATGCCCCCAAGCCTCAAACTGGACCAGATCGTCGATTTCAACCTGTACATGATCAAGGCGATCCTGAATGGACGCGGAGACGAGATTGTTGATCTCGCACGCACCAACCATTTCCGATAGATGCAGGTTGAAATTCTGTAAGTGTATTTTCCTGTTGTGGCGTATAGGAGACAAGAAGAATGAGAATCGCGCATCTTGCAAGACCTGCGGGAAGGATCCTGCTTGGTTTGGCTCTGGTATTTACCGGGATAAGCCACCTTTCCTGGGCTCGCATTGAGTTCCAGGCTCAGGTTCCAGATTGGCTGCCAATGAATCCAAACCTGGTCGTGATTCTTTCTGGAATTGTTGAAATCTCGCTTGGCCTAGCCCTGGTATTTTTACGGCGCTACCGTGTACAGATTGGTTGGGTTGTGGCAGCATTCTTTGTGATGGTATTTCCGGGCAATATCTCACAATACATCCATCACCGAAATGCCTTTATGCTGGGCAGTGACCATGCACGCATGATTCGACTCTTTTTTCAGCCAGTGTTTGTTGTTTGGGCTTTGTGGAGTACGGGTGCATGGCTGCGACCTGATAAATCTCAGTAGTGACACTGTAATGCAGAACCTAGATCTTCTGTGTGGTGCGAAGATGGCGAGTTCACCCTCAAGTATCCTCTAGGAATTGCCTGAAATCTCGCTTCTGCCGAATAGCACCTGTTAAACCTGAGCGGATTTGACCAATATAGCACTTGCCATGAAGTGTATTTTTCAACTGTGGTGTGGATGGGTAAGACGATCTAGGAGATAAAATGCCCGAATTTGGTAATCCCTTCAGTGTGCTCAAGCATGATCGCTTGCTGACTCATGATGAGTTGGTGCGAGCTGTCCGTTTTATGGTCGCTGCCGAGTATGAAGCCACGCAGTTGTATGAGCAGTTGGCCGAGTCGACGGACGAGGTACTGGCGCAGAATGTTCTTCGCGACATTGCCAAGGAAGAGAAGGTTCATGCCGGTGAATTTCTGCGCCTGCTCAAAGAGCTTCAACCAGACGAGGAAGGCTTCTACCAGCAAGGAGCTCTGGAAGTCGAAGACGAATTCCTCAACAAAAATAGCGTGATCGGCGACGCATCGGGCAAGGACTCAAGCAGTCTTGGCTTGGGAATTGGAAGTTTACGAATTCAACCTGTTGGAAAGGGCGGCAATCAATGAATTTTCTTCGTAGAGAACTTGCACCGATCAGCCCGCAGGGATGGAGCGAGATCGATTCGGTAGCAAAAAAGGCGCTGACCGCCAACTTGTCAGGGCGCGAATTTGTCGATGTCGATGGGCCGCATGGCCTCGACTACGCTTCTGTGCCGCTTGGCCGCTTGACCATGCCGGAAAAGCAGGAGGCCGCAAGCGTCCGCTATGGCGTGCATCAGGTTCTGCCGCTGGTTGAGACGCGCAGCGATTTCAGCTTATCGATATGGGAGTTGGATAACATCGAGCGGGGTGCCAAGGATTTGAACTTGGATGCCGTCATCAATTGCAGCCGTGAAATTGCCGCCTTCGAGGAAAACGCCATTTATAACGGCTTCGCACCGGGTTTTATCATCGGACTTGAGCAGTCGGTAAAAAGTCAGAGGATTCAGATCTCTCTGGAGATAAACGCGGTTGTCGATGCGGTCTCCAAGGCACAGGAACAGATGCAGAAAGATGGCGTCGACGGGCCTGCCAATTTGGTGGTTGGGCCACCTTTGTGGGAATTTATAGCCCACTGCGTCCCTGGGGGCACACTGCGTTCGACCATTGAAAATGAGATCGGAGGTCATGTCATCTACGCCGAGTATTTGAAGGACGCGCTGCTAGTCTCCACCCGTGGCGGCGATGCGGAATTGACTGTGGGACAGGATTTCGCGGTCGGCTATCATGGCCACACAGCGACTGAGATCAGCCTCTTTATCACCGAGTCTTTTACTTTCCGGGTTCTTGCACAGGAAGCTCTAATTGGGTTTACAACGGTTTAGGCTCACCAAATCGGTCAACCTACTACCGATCAAAGAGAAAGCTGAAAAATGAAAATTCTGATGGTACTAACTTCACACTCTGAACTTGGCAATACTGGCAAAAGGACAGGTTTCTGGCTGGAAGAGTTCGCCGCGCCCTATTATGTTTTCATCGATGCGGGCGTGAGCGTGACGCTGGCTTCGCCTCAAGGTGGGCAACCGCCCCTTGACCCCAGCAGCGATGCTCCCAGCGCGCAGACCGATGCAACCAGGCGCTTCAAGCAGGATGCAGCGGCGCAGAATGGGCTTGCCCATACGGTGAAACTAGCCAGCGTGGCAGCAGACGAGTTTGATGCCGTGTTCTATCCGGGCGGACATGGGCCGTTGTGGGATCTGGCCAACGATAAACATTCGATTGCTTTGATTGAGGCGATGGATCGTGCGGGAAAGCCTGTAGCTCTCGTGTGCCACGCGCCGGGAGTGCTGAAAAGCGTCTTGGCAACTGACGGCGCCCCATTAGTGAAAGGAAAGCACGTATCCGGTTTCTCCGACACAGAGGAGGAGGCCGCGCAACTTACCAAGGTGGTCCCATTCCTTGTGGAGGACGAATTGAAACGTCTTGGCGGTCTCTACGCGAAGGGACCGGATTGGGCACCCTTTGTGCAGGTAGATGGGAACCTGATTACAGGACAGAATCCGGCTTCCTCCGCTCCAGCAGCCAGCGACCTACTCAAGCTGCTGAAGGAAAAGTAAGTCAAAGAGTCATCTTCCATAGCCCGGTAGAGTGATTCAGGTCGAGCAATCTTCAAGTAAATTGCAGTTATAACCAGTAACATGGAGGTTCTTAATGCCTACGATTACGACCAAGGATGGTAGCACAATCTACTATAAGGATTGGGGCACGGGACAGCCCGTGGTATTCAGCCATGGTTGGCCGCTCAGCGCAGATGCATGGGAAGATCAGATGGTTTTTCTGGCTGCTCATGGTTATCGCGCCATCGCGCATGACCGCCGTGGTCACGGCAGGTCGAGTCAGCCATCGAGCGGCAATAACATGGACACCTATGCCGACGACCTTGCAACGCTGACCGAAACTCTGGACTTGAAGGAAGCAGTCCACGTTGGCCATTCAGCTGGCGGCGGCGAAGTGGCGCGCTATATTGGCCGCCATGGCACAAAACGAGTTGCCAAAGCTGTGTTGATTGCCGCAGTGCCACCGTTGATGCTGAAGACTGAAGCCAATCCCGGTGGTCTGCCGATAGAGATTTTCGACGGAATTCGCACCGGCGTTCTGGCTGATCGTTCACAGTTTTTCCAAGACCTCACGGCGACCTTCTACGGGGCCAACAGGCCGGGTTCATCCGTTTCGCAGGGTCTTCGTGACTCATTCTGGCTACAGGCGATGCAATCAGGATTCATCGGCGTTTTGGAGTGCATCAAAGCATTTTCTGAGACCGACTTTACCGCAGATCTGAAGAAGTTCGGTGTGCCGACGCTTATTCTTCACGGCGATGATGACCAGATTGTGCCGATTGCAAATTCAGCCCAGTTGTCGGCCAAACTTGTCGCAGGTGCAACGCTGAAGGTTTATCCCGGTGCGTCGCATGGACTCTGCTCAACCCACAAGAAACAAGTCAATACAGACCTGCTGGCATTCATTCGCGAGTAGTCAATTGCTTTTTCAACGCAACAAATTTGCCTATGACAAAAAACGAATTGGCTGCGGAGTATGCCGAACACAAGGTATCGTGCTCCGTGATACTCAGCATTTGCAAGCGTATGCAACCAATTGCATTCCACGGCATCTTGAAAGAGAAAGGCCGAGGTGCATGGTGGACAAACTTGCCGAATCCGCGAAGAGTGAACCAACACCAGGTCGGCGTCAACGTGTAGTAATCGTCGGTGGTGGTTTCGCTGGCATCCATGCGGCGAAGGGGTTGAGCAGGTTAGATGTGGACGTGACGGTGGTGGACCGCCGTAACCATCACACCTTTCAGCCACTGCTTTATCAGGTGGCCTTGGCTGTGCTTTCGCCAGCAGATATTGCTCAGCCTATTCGCACAATTCTGCGCCACCAAGCCAACGTTCAGGTACTGATGGATGAGGTCGTTGGAATCGACGTCCACGCACACGATGTTGTGCTGGGCAGCGGTGCTCAGCTTGGTTACGACTATTTGGTTTTAGCAACTGGTGCCACACACTCCTACTTCGGTAATTCTGAGTGGGCTCCGTTTGCTCCAGGGCTTAAAACCATCGAGGACGCTATTGAGATTCGCCGCCGTGTGCTGCTCGCCTTTGAACTGGCCGAGCGGCAGATGGTCGAACATGGCTGGCACCCACCGCTCAATTTTGTTGTGATCGGCGGCGGACCCACGGGAGTTGAGTTGGCAGGTGCCATTTCGGATATCGCCCAACTTTATATGCGGCACGACTTCCGTCACATTGACCCTGCCAAGTCCCGTGTATTGCTGATTGAGGCTTCGCCGCGCGTCTTGGGTACCTATCCAGAGGACCTTTCCGCGCAGGCCGAGTCTGCTCTAGTTCGATTGGGCGTTGAAGTACACACTCGCACACAAGTTACATCCGTTGGGTCGGGATGGGTAGAGTTCGGAGGCCAGCGCCTCAACGCGGCAGTCATTCTATGGGCGGCCGGAGTCGAAGCATCTCCGCTCGGCAAAATGCTCGGTGTTCCTTTGGACCGCCGCGGTTGCGTAATCGTCGATGATCGACTCAATCCACCAGGACTCCCAAATGTCTTTATTCTCGGAGATCTGGCGCACCTTGAGCGAGATGGTCGTCAGGTACCTGGCGTGGCCCAGCCTGCCATGCAGATGGGTGACCATGTTGCAAGAATGATAGTCGCTGACAAGACAAGGCAATTGCGCCCTCCATTTCGCTATTTCCGCAAAGGCGACCTGGCCACGATTGGCCGCATGGACGCTGTGGCCAAGGTTGAATGGCCATTCAATGCTCACCTCAGCGGTTTTTTTGCATGGGTCACTTGGCTCACCGTCCACATCTTTTTTCTGATCGGATTTCGCAACCGCATCTCTGTATTTGCGGCCTGGGTATGGACCTACTTCACCTTTACCCGCGGCGCTCGCCTCATCACAGGGGAGCAATGCCTTCCCGGCTGGAAGGAACAAATTGCTGCTGGACCAATCGCTCCATCTAATAAAAAGGGGCAGATTGTTTAGAACGCAAGCCAAACAAATTCTGACTGCGATGGATTCACTTATCAGTCAGAGTCGAGCAGTTCGGATCGCTGGATATAGTCCACGTATGCCACGTTCTATTGCATTGAAGCAGGCATAGAGCTGCTGAGTAATAACCTTGATGATGAAGAGCCGATCAGGGCATTCTCGACTTCAGTTTGATCATCTCGCCATCCACAGTGAACCTTCCGTGCCCGTAGTGGTGGATGGTCTTCGGATTCATTTGTGCCGGCTCCGTCCAGGCCTTGAGAACCTCCAGAACGAAGAGATTGAATTTGTTGACGAGGTGTGTATCGACTACCTTGCATTCGAGGTTAGCGAAGCACTCGGCAATCAGAGGCGGTGCCACACATTTGGCTGCTGCCTGCGTTAGGCCGAATCTCTTGAACTTGTCTACATCGCGGCCTGAGCAATTGCCGACCCCTACAACTATTGGCGCTAGATCCAGCGCCGGAATGGCGATTACGCACTCCTTAGTCGCCCGCAGTGCGGCAAAACTGTGATCTGCACTGCTTACGATACAGGCCACCAGTGGCGGTTCAAACTCGACCATCATATGCCACGACATTGCCATGACGTTGGCGTGGCCCTTGTGGGTGGTGGTCAGCAGAACAACCGGACCTGGTTCAAGCAATTGATAGACCTTAGACAGAGGTAGATCCTTCATCACGTTTGCAACTCCTGAAAGCCATCTACCGCTTGCCGCTCTCCCGGCAAGTAAGAATCTTATTTCGTGAATTAGTCCGTTCCCTGTTCTTTGGTCCTTTTACTTCTCGATGTCGATCTCTGGATACATTCGCCGTACTGCCGTCACCACTGCGGCGTGCTCGGGTTTTCCACTAGATCGGGCCAACGCATCGCGGGCGTGCGCGGCGTCTTCGATCGGGTAGCGGCGGGTTTCTGGAAACACAAAATCGCCCGTTGGAAGGTTCTTTCGTTTTGCATAAGTAAGCTTCGTCATATTGATTCCTCCTGCCTTCTCACTGAAGAAGGCACTGACTGCGTTGGTTAAAGCGGAAGTCCGGTTTGAACAGACTTTCCTCCTTTGCGTCTCGATCAGTTATTGCTTCTCACTCTTCCATTCCTCATAAGAGATGCGTGGAATCGTCATGAATGCGTCTCGTGTGCGCACGTAGTTACCCAGACCATTCATACGGCCGATAGCGTGCAATTCTTCGGCTTTGATGTAAGGCCCTGCCGGATTCAGATACCGGTCCTCAACATAAATAGAGACAACGCGGCCAAGAATGATGCGGGAATGACCGATCTCTAATGTCGTGTACTCACGGCACTCCAGCGCGGCGTGCGCCTCGGCCAATCGCGGTGGTTTCACCACCTGCGACGGCGCAGTAGTGAAACCGGCAATTTCCACTTCGCTCATCTCATGCGGAAAATCGATTGCGCAGATATTCATCTTTTCGGCGATGTCTTCGGTGACCACGTTGACCACAAACTCGCCGGTGCGCCGGATGTTGCGGGCCGTGTCCTTGGGAACAAACTGCTGATCTGGTCGATTGGCTACGCCCACGCCAATGATGGGAGGGTCAGTACACAGATAGTTATATGCGCTGAACGGAGCGGCATTCAATCGCCCATCCTCATCCAGGCTGGTGATCAGTGCAATCGGCCGGGGCGCCACCAAGCCCACAAGCAACTTGTAGGCCTGATGGCCTGGGTCCTGTTCGAGATCGAAAACCATTGGTTAAATCTCTCCTAAAAGTTAGATGATACCCGAGCAAACGCCGTCGTAACCGGTCGAAATAGCTCTCCGTGCCAACTCTCTGATCGCTTGCAAATCCTGTTACACGGTCATTTGTAGCGGCATTGTTTCGATTCGATTTACGTTGGAACTCAAGTGTTCATCTTCTTGCTTCCGCAGAAAGTCTGCAAGGCATCCAGCTCGGAATAGGCAGGAAGAGATGGTCTATACTGCACACCCGTTCCGAATTCTGCCCATGTATACTCAGTGGCTAACGTAATGAACTTCAGAATGCAGAATAAAATGCGGTTCGTTGTAGCGTGCAAGCGATGCCGACGACGTGTGTCTGCGGATGCAAAGGATTTCCCTTTCCAATCCCTCATCGTAGCTTGCCCTTTTTGCGATGAGCAGATGAGGTACTTGCCCTCGGAGGTATTTCTAGGAAGACCTGATTTGCTGATTGGTAAACAACTGAGCGCTGACCGTCATTCCCGCCTTAAGACGCCAACTGCTCCTTCAACATAGTCTCCGCATTTTCCGTAGGGCCTGAAAGTCAAGGCGAATATCGGAAAATAGAAGTTATCGAATGAACAACCCTGCTACACGCAGTGAGGCATACCGAAAAGCCCGAGTAGATGCTACGCCGCGAGCAGCGGAGAATCAGACCCGGAAGAGATTCAATCGAATATGATGCAGGCTTGCTCATCGCCTGAAACATTGAGATGCTATGACATTTCCAAGACTTCGCAAGCCTCAGCACTGCTCTTGGTGATGAAGTCCAGCAAATGCAGCAGTCCATCCGGTCCCAGATTTTCAGGGAGGCACAAATCCATACCCAAATGCGCAGTGTCAGAGGCGTGGTATTCGTACCACAAGTCGCTACCGGAAAAGACCAAGCATATAGCAAACCAGCAATATCAGCAGAACCGTGCCGAGGCCTATGCCAGCGCCACCACCTGCGCCCCACCGCCCATAGCCGTAGTATCCACCACCACCTCCGAAGACAAGCACTAGAACGATTACCAACACGATTATCAGCATTTTAGAATTCCTTTGCTCCAGGTCTTTCCTGGCCTGCCGTCGGTCTGATCGGGCTACAATACTTTCCGGCATCTCTGAAGGCCGGTAACGCTTGTGTGTGTTGATTCTTCCATCTGGTAGTTGCATGTGCTGAGCAATCTCGCACACGTCCATCTAGCCGAGATGCTAGCTCAGATCAGTTCGTTCCTATTGCTCGACTCATAAAGTGCAATGAGCAAATGCGACCATCGTCGCGACACAAGTTCGCGTCACACTGGTTGCTAGCCGTCGGAAATGATGCAGCAATGGAGAATAAAGTACCGGCAATTCAATGTCTCTCATTTGTCGACGAGCACATGCACACACTCGTACTTTGTAAATCGCATGCAAGAGCGCTTCAACGTTCGCTTGAAAGTCAATCAATGAAATCCGCAACCGTACAGAGAGGAACTTCTCAATGAAACCGAGCACTGACGACAAGGCAACCGGTAAGCTTCACGAAGTGAAAGGCGCAATCAGGCAGAAGGCTGGAGAAATCACTAATAATCCTGATTTGGCAGCCAATGGTAATGCAGAGAAGAATGCAGGCAAAGCTTAACACTTTGTCGGCAAGGTCGAAAAGGCCGTAGGAGAATAAGTTACCGGCGATGAATTACCGTACCGCAAGTGGCAGGAAAAATGACCCGCAATATTCCCTTCATCGAATGGAATATTGCGGGAGTTTACTCGCGTGTCTATCAACTCAGTTCCACTGACTTGAGCAAATAGAGAGATCTGCAAGTTTCAACTGAGCACAATTATGGTGAGCGAAGCGTAGCATTGGTCCCGCGTCCATGCTGAAGTCAAGAACGAGCGAAACAGGCATTTCAACCTCCACTCTGGCCGGAGCAAGATGCAAGAGCGCCGCTGGCGCGAGTTTGGAACTACTCGATCAAGTCATCTGTTTCATTTTCATCACCGGCAAGTGGAAGATCCACTTTCAAATCGAAGCGGCAATTATCGTCTTCATCTTCAATATCTTCGCTCTCCTGTGTTGCAGCGAACGCATCGCGCTCCCGCTTGTCCCTGCGAACGGTCAGCAGTTGCGTTCCGATGGTGTGCTTGGGCACGAAGCAATAGTTGTAGAACGCCTCGAACAGCGCGATGTTCGGAACCCTCTTTTGCTCCAAGAGATCGCGCAGATGATGGGTGTAAAGGGCGCGGAATGCCTCCGGCGTAATGATGTGCGTCAACCGCTTGCCGGCGAGTTTCGCGGTTGCCTCCAGCCAGCCCGCCTCGATCCAGGCGTGAATTTCGGATTTCCTCACGCGAAGAGTCCTCGCCAGCGCTTCGACCGAAAAGCAGTCGCAGCGGATTTCCTTTACTTTCAAGTCGTGCCTGCGCAATTTGCAGCGAATGGCATTCGCGCTGCGGCCAAGGATGCTTGCGGTCTCCTCGACAGAATGCGAGGCCAGTTGCTCGCGTAGGGACTCGATTTCTTCCTCGGTCCAGCGCCGGTGTTCGTCTCGGCTGTTCAAGCCAGCCTGGAGCACAAATCGCCAACACGCCTCCCTGGACCGGCCGGTTTGCCGTTGCAAGCGGCGAACCAGTTGGTCGAGTTTTTGGCCTGAAAGCACACGGGCCTGGTTTGCCAAAGCTACGGCATCTGGGCCCCAAACATCAGACGACCTCGGTCTGTGTTCAGCAGTCATGGGGACACCTCGGCAGTGGGGAGATGCAGAGAAACCCCGATCCCTATTGATCTTTCATGAAGCGAACAGCGAGATGCGGAGTCATGCTCCGCCTATTATCATTCTCCTTGAGTCAGGCTGATTGAAGGCAACACTTACACAGTTACGCCGTGCCACCGCAGTCGCAGTTAGCTTGGCAAGTCTCTATCTCCAACGGACAGCTATCGTCTCGTGTTCGCGAACGAACCGCGGCGAACTTCATCGATTCCTAGTTGAAATGCGCCTCCTGTTGTGGCAGAATCTGGATCATGCTTCACCGTGGCTCAACTGCGAAGCGATGTCTTGATTGCTGCGGGACGTTCTGTCGCATCTTTCCCTGTAACTACTAAAGGCACTTTCGTCGGGTGTTTGGGGCAGGCAGGTGAAGTTTTTTTGCTACCGTAACAATCTGGCGCCGGTCCAAACATCTCAAGATGTGTAGTGGTTATCCATCAATGTGACGGACGCTCTCATATGCAGCCACAAGGCAGCAACTGGAAAGAGCCAACATGGAGTTGGGCATCTTCGACTGGAAGCCCGGCTTCAAATGAAAAACTGGAGGCCGCTGCAAAGGCAGCTTGGCCTTATGCGATTCGCTGTGCCTGGACGTATCTTTACGATCACGCTGCCGCTTATGACCTCATGGATCACGCGGTAGAAAATACGGCGAACTACATCCTCCGTCATGCGGAGTGCCCGGAGATGAAGTTGACGGCGCGCATCAAGAGCGTCATCAAACGCCGTGCGCGGCAATTATCGGCAAAGCGGCGCCTGGAGATTCCGCATGGGTCGTTGATCGATATGGAAAAGTTGTATATTGGTCATGCTAAGCGCTGCACCTCGCGGCTGAATGGGAGCATAAGTAGAGCGGGAGGTATCCAGAGATTCTGGTCAAGCTGATTCTCGAATACATCGACCATCAGGCCCCGCATACGGCCGTTTGCGGGGTCCAGTGCCTCATAGGCATCAAGTACCGTCTTGTCAAGCAATGATTCATTTGCCTGCGCGATAGCGTTAATTAGGCCCGCAGAGGGCACCTTGAGCTTTTCCATTGACCGTTTAAGGGTATAGTCGCGCATGAAATTCAACAGGTAGGGCGCAGATTTCCAGTATTCGATTATTTCGGGTGCGTCGAGTGCGCTTGCCACTGCCGCTACGGAAGCGGCCTGCCGCAGGTCTTTCGCCTGAACAGAGAGGGGCATTAGAAGTTCGCTTACCATCGAGTCGCGGTCAGCCGTGCTTGAAACACGTTCGGTGCGCGCCATGACTTGATGGAGCTGATGCTCAATTCGGGCGCGCGCATCGATTGCTGCCAGGCGCGCCTCAGGCAGGCCATGAAGGAAACCTCGAAAAGCTCGCATTTCGCGCGCCAATGCTGCTGCAGCTTCCTTTCCGCTTGCGCGGCCAAAAAGGAACTGCAAGGTCTCCAGAAAGTCTTCGTAGTGATTGCCGTCGTCAGGTTCGTCGCCTGAAAGAGTCAACATCCGATAGGGGGTAGCGGAGAGCAAAAGGGTCCGAGCAGCAATGCCGTTCGAGTCCGAGTAATTGAACAACTCCTGGGCAAGGATTGCCGCATCACTCTCGCCATGCAACAAGTTCCTAAATCGCTGAAACTCATCCATGATGATCAAATCTGGCTTAAGCGCATCTACACAGGCGTGAGAGAGCTTTGCCCGAAGTCGCCCGACGAGGATATTGCGCGGATGCTTCATTTCCCGCGGATAGCTCTTCCGGCGGCGAGGAAACATCTCGCAGGCTGCTTCCAGATCCACGAACAGGTCTTTGTCGGCGAGCACCTCCCGGCGAAACCTGTCGATGATTCGCTGATCGACTCCATCTAGCGTCAGATCTCTTACTGCATGGCTCCATCCCCTAACCTCCGATGTGACTTGGAGGAGGTTGTACAGTCCTCGTGGCCTTGACACAAGGCTCTGCAGCATTCGGAGGAGCAGCGCTCGCTCCACGACGATGCCGGTTGCCGACTTCAGATCGAAAGTAGTTCCTGGTGTGAGGCTGATGAAATTGACCTTGTTCGCGTCGAGCCCCTGATCCCATCGAGTCTGAAGCGGGATCAAGGTCATGCGTGTCGGCAAGGCGAGTTCCCGCCGGCCGAGTACATTTAGCCGATTGAGGTTCTGTGCCGCGATCGCCTGGTTGGAACAAATATAGAGAATGTCGATACGATCGGACGTATCCCACAGGTGCTCAATCATGCGAGCGATTACTCCACGCGCCACCATCGTCTTACCGAGACCGACCTCGTCAGCAACTAAGAAGTGCTTTGTAGGATTCTGCGAACCGTACAAGCGGTCGAAAACGTAATCGACCGTGCGCCGCTGAAAGACCTTTAATGATGTGAGTGCGGGTGCCGCTACAAAGCGCTCAGTCGCCATCGGCGGCCCCCTCATTCTTGAGAGCTGTGCGGAATGATTCCCACAGGATACGGAAATCTTCTGGGATCGGGTTCTTCCCGCTCCCATCGTCGGATTCAAGGCGCCCGACCAGTCGTTCGATGGACTGAAGACGCTCCCCACCACGGCAAAAAGCCCGCACCATCTCTTCGAGGAGAGGAGCATCATCGACCGGCGCTCCCCATTTGCCATGACCAGTTGTGTTTCGGGCGGCGACGGCGGCCCCAAAGGGATCGCCTATCAATACTGGGCACTTGGTCATGTTCATGCGTTTGAGCTACTCCATTCTGATCCTCATATCATTTATCCCGGAAATCTTCAGGGGCGAGGTGTTCACGAATGCGGAGCAAAGGGTGCGGTATTGGTCAAGGTTGATGGTGACGAGGTGTCTGTCGAGCGGATTATCGTGGACCGCGCGCGCTGGTTCGATCTCGCTATCGACTTGCACGGAATGAGCCACGTTAGCGAGATTTACGACCGACTCGGAATACTTATCCAACCACTTGTGATGGATGCGGAAGCTGACGGCGAGTCCCGTCTCCTGCTTGTCCGCATCCGCCTTCAAGGCAGTACAAACCTTCACGCCAGCGTCGCCGAGTTCAGCGTATCGACAAACTCGGGGTTGTAGTAGAGCGACACACCATCAGTCGCCATGGTTGGAATCGATCGGTGCTCCCGCCCCCTCAAGCGAAACAGGAGCGAGCCAAAGAACGGATGATCGAGCAACAAAGTAGTGCGCGCCTTCTGAATGCGAATGGATGCTGGTGTCTCGTGTGTCACTACAGGCATAAATTGGCCGTACCTCCAATCATAAGTTGGCCGGAATTCATGGGTTTCAGTGGAATCCGTCCGCTAGATTCTGGTATTCCAAGGAAATATTGGCCACAAGTTCTGTTTTCCAACCAAAACATGGCCACGGGTGCTGTATTGCCCTTCGTGGTACTTACCATTTTGATTCCTTTTAAGCCTGCACTTTTTATACAGATGGCATGTACGCTATATTACGTACATGCGAACCGAAGAAACCCCGTCAGAAGTTCATCGTTGGTTCGAATCGGCTGCGCGGCGAGTGTGGCCGGTTGCGGAAGGATCGCTTTCCCTCAGAAAGACACGGTGTATCCGAAAAAACTGCTCAGCCTGTACTGCAGGAAGGGGACACGTCAGCTATGTATTTTGCGGACGCAAAGGTTCCGAGCGATTCTCGATATACGTACCTGATGACCTGGCACCGACAGTTCAGCAAGCCATCAAGAATGGTCGTCATCTACAGGAGTTAATGAACGAGGCTGGAGTGCGGCTCGTGCATGCACTGAAGAATCAACGGAAGGATGGAAATAGATGACGGGATAAAGACTCCAGCCGAGGAGAAGTCATGCTTGAAAACGAAGATTTCTTAGCCTGGTTTCAGCGCCTCCGGTTACCGGAATGTGCCCGTGCAATCATCCATCAGATTCGTTCTTCCGAGCCGGCTCGTCGCGTCGGTGGCGGGCGGCAAAATGTGAGTGGCCGCTATCCGAGCAAGAAGATGGGTGTCATCATCCAGTTTGAAAGCCATCGGGTCGAGCTGGCCAGAATCTATGAGTTGGAGCACGACCCAGAAGTGCTGGAATACTGGGACCAGCCGCCCTCGTTTAAGCTTGAGTATCAGAGCGCCCACGAAAAGCGAGTAGTGGCCGTTCACACGCCGGACTATTTTGTAATGCGCATCGATGGCGCCGGCTGGGAAGAATGTAAAAGAGAAGACGAACTCTTGCGCTGGGCTGAGAGAAGTCCGCATCGATTCCGGCGGAATGATGACGTTTGGCACTGCCCTCCTGGAGAGGAATACGCGCAGAAGTTCGGGCTTACATACTCCGTTCGCACGTCGCGGGATATCAACTGGGTGTACCAGCGCAACATCCAGTTTCTGGAAGATTATCTCCGCAATGACCGCATATCCCTGCCTCCTGCCGCCAGGAATTGTTTGCTCGCCCTGGTTGCGGCTCGCCCTGGCATCTCGCTCCTCGACTTGCTTGCAACCGGCGGAGACGGCGCGACCTGTGACGATGTCTATGTTCTGATTGCACTGGGCGAGTTGTACGTGGATCTTCATAACTCTCCAATTACTCAACCAGCAATTGTGCCCGTTTTCTCCAATCGACAGGTTGCTGCACACGATTCTCAAAACCTGACGGGTGTGCCGAAGCCTTTGTGTAATGCTCCAATCGGCCAGCCGAGTCCGGGCAGCGGAGTAAATTGGGATGGACAACGATGGAATGTTCTGAACTTCGGACAAACGCACGTGGTTTTACGCCGCATTGACGACAACTTGACCACCCAACTCCCGGCAGCAGCATTCTATGCGCTGATGAAGGAAGGCCAGATAACGGTCACTCCTCCGCGTTCAAATGATGGCGATTGCGAAATTACGGACAGGCTCTCCAGGGCGAGCGAGGAAGATCTTAGCTTGGCAAACTATCGCTACGAAATTGTCCGTCTGCCGTTGGACAGCACAACATTGACGGCTTCTGCCTCGGTTTCATCGCGTTCGGCTCGTCGCTGGCGTGCAATGTATAGGAAGGCTGAAACGCAATGCGGGAGTGGCTATCTGGGATTGATCCCACAAACTTATCGGCGTGGCAATCGCGCGGCCAAGTTGCCTGAGGTCACCAGGGAACTGATGGCGACAGTTATTCATCAGGACTACGAAACACACAAGCAGAAGAGTGTGTACGCATCCTGGAGCGCGCTGCTGAGCGCGTGTAATAGCCAGGGATTGATTGCCCCCAGCTATGAAACTTTCCGCCAGACCGTTCACGCGGCAGCTGGGCATGCCCAGACTCTGAAACGGATGGGCCCACGTGCGGCGTATAAGCAGGAGCGATTTTATTGGGAATTAGAGTTGAAGACACCCCGTCACGGAGAACGCCCCTTTGAGATTGGACATGTTGACCACACCGAAATGGATGTGGAACTGGTCTGTTCAACGACTGGTCGCAATCTTGGCCGACCCTGGATCTCCCTGCTTACCGATGCGTTCTCACGAAGGGTTCTGGCATTTTCATTATCCTTCGATCCACCCAGTTATCGCTCCTGTAGCCGATGCCAGCCGCACTGTTTCAGCGACGATTGGCACTCTGCGGCGCCAGAAGAAAGGCATCCGCAACTTGTTCGTCTTGTTGTTCATTGACATATTCGTCTTTGGCATAGAAATTCCTCCTTACCGGCTCAGCGTGCCGGTGATAAGACTGTTGATTGTGCCCGCTGCTGTCGATTTCCGCTTCACCAGAACATTGTCATGAGCGATGCGGCCTGCCTCCTGACGGAGTTCCGCCGCGAGCATCTTCTGCATGAATGCCTGGCAACGAAGGTTGGCGACCTGCGCCTGAGCGGTGATGAACGGTGCGGAACCTGGAGTGCTCAACGCAACCTGGTTTTCCATCTGGTTTGCGGTCGCAAGAATCACGTCCTGGCCCTGATCAGCGATGAGTGTTGTTTTCAAGCTCTGCTGTCCCAGTGCGTCGTCGATGTCCATCATCACGCGGTCCTGTGGAGAGGCCGCGTTCACCGCCGGCACTGTCCCGTAGTTTGTCGCGAAGCTCGCCTGAAGCGCGGGAATCTGAGACGACTGCCGGCTGTGCAGAATCGTCTCCAGTTGCTGTGGGCTGGCCAGTGTCGCACTGGGCGATTTCAGCGTGAAAACCTGCGTCATGAAACCGCGATAGCTGTTGATCGAATTCGATACGAAGCCTCGTGCCTGGTTTACCAGCGCCAGCGGCCACACGATTTGCTGGTACAACTGCTGCATCTCCTGTGTCAATGCGTTGATCTGGCTGAGTGCAGCCCCCATATCGTTCTGAATGGTGCCGAACATTTCACCGAAGATGTCGAAGATCCCGGCATGCGCACGCGTTGGAAGCATCACCGCCAATGCCAGTGCCAAGGTTGTTGGGGCCAGCCACTGCCAGCGTCTACTCTTCCGCGTCGATTTACGCTCCGACTGATAGGGCACACCATTGAGCAAAAAGTCGTCCTGTGATTCACGATTTGTGTTGTTCATTGTGTCGCTACCTCCTGAACTTCTCCCGATAACTCCTCTCGCAGCGGAGCCAACTCCGCCAATCCGCGCGGATACCGTTCAGCAAGCGCCTCATAGGCTGCAATCAGCGGAATACCAGCGCGCCTGGCAAGCCACCACTTGCGATAAATCCGCTCACGCGGATAGGTTGTGGTGATCCAGTAATCGACCGGACTTGGCACAACCCGAATCGCGTGTGTAGACTCAGCCTTCTCGCCAATGGCGATCAGAAACTCCGCACTGTGGCCCTTCTTCGGGTGGGCGAAGGTCTTGATCTGGTTGAGCGCTGTTTCGTTCAGGTGAACATGCTCCCTGAGCGCACGCATATCGCCCGGTTGCTTGCCGATGATCTTGGTTGTGGCATTCTTGACGATGCCCGCGCCATGCTCATTCGGCTTGTCGGGTGTTCCCACAAAGTCCTCCGGGGTCTGACTGATCCCCCAGACGCTGGCATTGCGCTTGCGGGCTGTGCGGAAGAGTTGCACGACGACACTGGCTAGGATCGGCGACTCCAGAAGTGCCCAGCATTCATCGAGCAGCACGATGCTTGGCTGACCGGTCCACCCCGAAGCCCGATGCGTGGCCGTGTGGGCAATCAACAGGCTCATCGCCCGTTCCAACCGCGGATCGTCTTTCAGCTTCTCGACATTGAAGTACAGCCATGGATTGTCGAGCTGAATCGTCGTCGGTCGGTCAAAGAGTTTGGCATACGGCCCTTCGTCCACCCACGCGCGCAACTTGGTCGAGGCCATCTGCGCCATCGCATTGATCTTCTGGTTTCGGTCCCGGTCCTGCCAGTGCGCCAGTTCCGCGGCCAGATCCCCAAACAGCGGGATCGGATTCGAGCTTTTGGCGCTGCACCGCTTGTAGGTAGATGCAATCGCTTCGAGCAAAACACTGTCCAACAAATCAATATCGAGATCGGGCGGCGTATTCTCGCCCAGCATGTGCCGCGTCAGATTCTTCAAGAAGGAAAGCTGATCGTTCGATGGCTTGTCCTCATTCTTGGGCAAGTCCCAGGGGTTGATCGTCTGATCGCTGTCCAAGGACATCTGAATCATCTCGCCGCCCATCAACTCCACCAACGGCTGATAGGAGTCGCCGCGCTCCAGAATTGAGATCAACGCATTCGCGCGGGCGGCCATCAGGAGCATTTGTTGCGCAGCCAGCGTTTTGCCGCCCACACTTTTGGCCATTAGCAAGCCGTTCGCATCCGAAAGATCGGGATCGAACATCGAATACGGAATCAGTTGCCGGGTAAGCGTCCTAAGTTTCCATCTGGACTGTCCGTGGCGGGGCGGTGAACGATGAGTGCATGGTTTATGCAGACAGGAAGCGGCCAGTTCGCCGGGCGCGGGTGTATCGGTCGGTGGCGGAGAAGCG